>ERZ1370068.5704-contig-4718_pt1 | contig 150668 bp, 175 predicted proteins | sample MGYA00561227_ERZ1370068 | MGnify/ENA primary metagenome ERZ1370068 (study PRJEB38410, sample SAMEA6850437) | metagenome | study: Metagenomic assessment of the ecological functions of the soil: analysis of the soil microbiota associated with the... | reverse complement strand
TGCCTCCGCAGGGCAGCGCTCTATCCCCTGAGCTACGGGCGCGCGGGAGCCAAGTCTAGCCGCGCGCGTTACGCCACCGACGCTCAGCTCCGCGTCGTCGGGAACCTCGTTGCGGGCACGTACGCCAGGGCAACTCCCGGCACCGCGCTCGTGAGCGCGGCCGACTGACTTTCCTCGGTATTCGATCTCGTCGCCCGGGCTCGCCGCCTCGACCGCGCGAGCACTCGTAGCTGCCGATTGACGTGCCCCCGGTAGTGCAGGCGCGCGATCGGCTCCTGGCCCGGGTAGCAGCCCTTGGTGAAGCTGATGTGGGTTCTGTCGAGCCCGGCCTCGGCCGGCGGGACGCGGTCGTCGAGCTCGTAGCCGTAGCGGGGCGTGCCGGCCTCGATGCGCATCCGCTCGAGCTCGCCGGGGGCGATGGTCGGCTCGAACTCGACGTCCAGCACTTCGCGAGCCAGCACCCCGTACTCGTCGTTCGGTATCCCCTCGTCGCCGCCGAAGACGATCGTCGAGGTGTGCTGCTCAGGCTCGATCTCGCACTTGGCCGCAAAACGCATCTTCCGAAGCTCGGCCACGACGGCGTCGCCAACTCCGGCTCGGTCAGCAGCAGAAAGTCGTCCTCGCCGCGGCGCCAGACCCGCAGCGTCGCGATCACGCGCCTTCGGCGTCAAGCAGCAGCGCGGCGCACGCTTCGCCGACGCCGAGCGCCCTCGACGTCGTTCGAGACCATCCGCTGAAGGTAGTCCTCCGCCTCAGGCCCGGAAACGCCTACGAACGCCTCGCGGGCAGAGGGCTACGGAAGTTGGGAAGGCTGGGCAACCACACGTCGTCAGTGTAGGGACGGCGACAGCCCCACATTGATCTCTGCCTAGGTGCTGGTGCGGTACTGAGGATAAACCACGCCGCTGCCGAAACGGCGTTCGTCCGGGAGTTCGAGCTTCAGCGCGGACACCGTCGGGAGCCAGGGGGTGCCGCCTCCGACGATGATCGGCGTGACGAAGAGATGAATCTCGTCGACCAACCCTGCCTTGATCGCCTGGGCAGCGAGGTCAGGGCCACCCACCGAGAGATCGCGTTCCGCTGACGCCTTCTGCCGCCGGACTGCCTCAGGGTCGAACTCCCGCTCGATCCGCGTCCGGGCGCTGGCGGCCCTGCTCCAGCGTCTTCGAGTAAGCGATCTTGTCCGCCGCCTTCCAGATCTCGGCGAAATCGCGCTCACGGCGATGGCGATTGATCGGCGAGGTATCCGCGGTCTCCCAGTAGACACATCACCTCGTACATCCGCCGTCCGTACGGGTAGGTGCCGACCGGGCGCTCGAGCTCGTTGACGAACGAGTGGACTTCCTCGTCGGGCGCGGCCCAGTCGAAAGTTGCCGTCCTCATCGGCCACGTAGCCGTCGAGGGATGCGATCGCCGAGTAGATCAGGTTCGCCATGGCTCGTATCCTGATCGCTGCGTTGCCATGGTGACGATCGACGAGGTCCGGCCTTCGCGACCACGCTCCTCGCAGCAGCGAGGCGTTCGTTCGCGGCCGCGTGAAGTTCCGTATCGGCCGGATCGTCTATCTCGTCCTTCTCGCGCGACGGAACGGTGATGGGCTTCGCGTTCCCCAAGGACTGGCGCGACGCGCTCGTCGAATCAGAGCCCGAGAAGTTCTCGCTGCCGGGCCGAGTCCGACCTTCGGTACCACTGGGTCCATGTCCGTCTCGACACGATCGACGCGGACGAGATGCGCGAGCTGGTCGAGGACGCCTGGGCCTTCACTGTCCCGAAACGAGTGGCCGAGGACTCACGCCAGCCTCGCGGCGCTAGGCGGGCGCCGGATCCGGCGTGCTGGGCGCCGTTGCGTATAAGTCCAGGATCGTGTTCCGTTCCAAGGCAGAGCAGAAGGTCGCCGACGCCGGCTACGACCCCGCGCGGCTGCCGCCGGGCCAGTACCTGACCGAGAAGTGGCCGGTGCTGCACGCGGGAGGCGTGCCCGAGACCGACCTCGCGACCTGGGACTTCAAGGTCTTCGGCGAGGTCGAGAATCCGATCACGCTGAGCTGGGACGCAGCTGCAGGCGCTGCCCGTCGACCGAGGTCACGATCGACATCCACTGCGTGACGCGCTGGAGCCGCTTCGACACGAGCTTCCGCGGCGTCAGCTGGCGCGACTCTGGCCGAGCTGGTCGAAGCCGAAGCCGAGCGGCCGGTTCGTGGTCGCCCACGCCGAGCAGGGCTTCACGGCGAACGTTCCGATCGCGGCGCTCGAGGACGAGCAGGCCCTGATCGCGTACGAGGCCGACGGCGAGCCGCTCACGCCCGAGCACGGCTGGCCGCTCAGGCTCGTGATCCCGAGCCGCTACTTCTGGAAGAGCGCCAAGTGGCTCCGCGGCATCGAGCTCGTCTCGTCACGACGAGCCGGGCTTCTGGGAGCGCTACGGCTACCACAATGACGCTGACTACTGGCGTGAGGAGCGGTACAGCTTCTAAGCAGAAAATCAAAGCGTTAATATCGGCCCTCTCGTTTCAAAGGAGGGGAGAGATGAGGAGATTCTTTGCAGCCACGGCGCTCGCGGTGAGCGCGGTGGCCCTCGTCGTCGGAGTTGCGGCGGCGACGCCGAACGGGGCCGACACGCTGGTGACCGTCGGCAGCCCGTCGACACCGTTCTCGCAGAACAAGCAGAACGAGCCTGCGGTGGCGGTGAATCCCGCCGACCCGACCATCGCGGCGGCGGGTGTCAACGAAGAGATCGACATGGAGGCGTGTAACAACCGGGACGACAAGACGTGCCCGTTCACGCCCGGCGTCGGCACGTCCGGCGTCTACTTCTCGGACACGGGCGGCTCGAGCTGGATCCAGCCGACCTATACGGGCTGGACGGCGCGCGACTGCCTCGGCGTCGTCGGCACGCAGCCGGCATCCCGGCCGACAACTGCGACCCGCAGCGTCGGGCCGATCGGGACGCTTCCGAACTACTTCGAGAGCGGCCTCGTGTCCGACGGCGACCCGGCGGTCGGCTTCGGCCCGCAGCGCGGCTCGAACGGGCAGTTCTCGTGGGACAACGGCTGGCGGCTCTACTACGCGAACCTCAGCTCGAACATCAGCGCCGAGCGGTCGGAGTTCGCGTTCAAAGGCTTCGAGGCGATCGGCGTCTCGCGCCTCGACAGCCAGAACTACGCGGCCGCCAAGGCCGGGCAGCAACGCCGCCTGGAAGGCGCCCGTGATCGTCATCGAAGCAGAACGCCGCGCTCTTCTCCGACCACGAGATGATCGCCGTCGGACGACGCGTCGTCGAGCCCGTTCTTCGGCCACGTCTACGTCTGCGACGCGGCGTTCCGGAGCCAGGAGATCGGCGGCTTGCCCGAGCCGATCGTGCTCAACTCGTCGGCAGACGGCGGCGAACACCTGGACGACGCGGCAGGTCTCGCCGTCCGTGGACAACAACACGATCGGCGGCCGGCAGGACTGCGCCGTCAACACCGACAGCAAGGGCACGGTCTACGTCTTCTGGGACGGCATCGACCCGAAGACGAAGACGCTCGCGATCTTCATGATCCGCTCGTTCGACGGCGGCGACGCTCGTTCGCACGGCCGGCTCGGATCGTCACGCACATCGTCACCACCGGGATCCCCGACTTCACGGGTGACCACACGTTCGACGGGCAACGCCGGCGCGCGTGACGGCTCGTTCCCGACGGTGGACATCGCGAACGGCGCTCCGACCGGAGCGGATGCGACCGACGAGATCGTGCTCGCTTGGTCGAACGGGCCCACGCCCGTCCGACACGAGTCCGGGACCGAACGAGCAGGTGAAGGTGATGATCATCGACCAACGGAGGCGTCAGTTGGACGACGTCGGGCGTGGCGTCACCCGCGAGCGACCGTCCCGACTTCCCGGCGATCGCGATCTCGCCCGACGGCACCGACGCCTATCTGACGTACATGGCCTTCATGCAGCCCTGGCAGTCGACGAACACGACGCCGCGCCTGTTCCAGGAGTCGTGCGGCACGCAGACGTCAATCCGGCGACCGGCGCAATCGGCGCCTGGAGCGACATCCACCGCGCGCCAACCGGTGATGCCCGCGGCTCGAGCGCGAATGCGCTCATCGACGAGTTCCTCGGTGACTACGACTATGCGTTCGCCACGAACGACTTCGTCGTCGCCGTGTGGAACGACGCTCGAAACGCCGCGGACTGCCCGCGATCGACGCATACCGAGACGATGTCGCGGACGGCACGGCGGCAGGGGCGTCCACCGACCCGACCCGGCCGGCGCCGAAACAGGACTGCCCGGCGACCTTCGGCAACACCGACATCTTCGGCGGTTCGTACGCCGATCCAACGCCGTGAAGCTCAACGCACACAAGGGGCGCTTCGGCGCTCCTCAGTGCGAGATCGTCGGCCATACGCCCGACGAGCCATAGGGGAGCTGGGGCCAGCAAATGAGCAGGGCAGGAGGGGGGAGAGCAAAGTGAGGAAAGCCTTCAATCGCTCGGCGCTCTCGCGTGCCTGGCCGTGTTCCTCGCGGTCGGCGGAGCCGGAGCTTCGACTACCTGGAGCAGACGTTCGCCTGACGAACGACTGCCATCCGCTCGCAGGCTGCGTGCGCCGGCTATGTCAGCGCCTACAAGCTCGCGACAGGGAACGATCACACCGACGCGACGCTCGACGAGTGCACGGTCTCCTCGCGTGGCGCCAGAACGAGCCGGCGGTGTGTGCCGTCGACCCGCGCAACACGAGCGTGCCGCTCGGCAGCTCGAACGACTACTGCGGCGTCTACAACCGGCGGCATCGCGGCGGGCGCGTGTCGCAGACCGGATCTCGGCTCGGCTACTACCGGTCGCTGAACGGAGGAAGCAGCCGGACGAGCTCGCCTGTTCCGCTACCCGGACGCGACATCGCCGCCTTATGCCGCGCTCTCGCAGGCGCGCACGCGCGAGCGCCGGCGACCCGTGATCGCCTGGGACGACCACGGCCGTGCGTTCTTCGGCTCGGAGAGCTCCGGCGACCCGGCCGGCACCGCGAAGACGTTCGGCGACGAGTTCGTCGCGCGTCTTCGGAACCCGGACGGTCCCGACGCCGCGCGACACGACCAAGGACGGCCTGCGAGTACTGCGGCACGACCGTCGTGGCCCATGGCTCGTCGGCGCCGAATCTGCTCGGCGAGTTCCACGACAAGACGGCGATCGAGGCCGACCGGACCGGCGGCGTTCGTGCGACGGCAACGTCTACTTCTCGTGGTCGCGGTTCACCGGCAACGGCGGCAACTCGAGCATCTACTTCGCGCGCATCGACCGACCACGGCGTCACGCTTCGGCTCGCCGCTGAAGCTGACCATCGAACTCGGTGCGATGACGTCCAGGTTCCCGGATATCTCGGTCACCGGCAACGGCCACGTCTACGTGACGTTCCGCCCGATCGCGGCCTCAACGGGCAGTCCACGGATGCGAGTCTGCATCGTCGAAGTCGACCGACTGCGGCCGCGACGTTCTCGGCCGCCGCAGCTGGTGCACGACGTTCATCCCGAACGACGCGCAGGATCAGCGATGCCCGGAGCCGGTTCCGACGCAGTCGGTCGAGCGGACGATCCGCTCTTCGGCGAGGAGGCAGTCGCGGCAATCCGACGTCGACCGCGACTGCGGCGACTTCGCCGACGCGTGCACAGTCCGGCTACACGTTCTTCCGCCGCGACACGCCAGGTGCGGTCGACGGCCGACCAGCTCGACGCGCACGCACGAGTGGGATCTACATCGTCTACGACGCGCACGAAGCCGGGAACCGAGACGTCGACACGGGCACGACCTACGGGACCGATCGGCCCGGAGTCGGCGGCCAGGCGGCCACGTTCTTCGTCCGTTACGACGGGGCGACCGGAGGCCATGACCGCTCCGGCCGTCATCGACGACCAGGCGGCAGGACACCAGGTGTTCCCGGACATCTCGGCCGACGGCGGCGTCCTGCATGCGATCTGGTGGGACAGCCGGAACGATCACGTGCTACAGCGTCACCCGCCCGATCGGCAACTGCGCCGACGCGGACGACGGTGCCGTCGCTCGACGTCTACGCGAGCGAGCTCGAGCAGACGCCGGCGCGACGTCGGACTCGGACAGACGCGCATCACCGACGTCGACGACGAATCCGCAACTGCGAGCAGTTCGACAACCGTGCCGGTGCCGTTCGCGGGCGACTACCTCTGGGTGACGTCGCTCGGGAGCTTCGCGTACAGCGGCGTGGACGGACTGGCGCAACACGGTGCAAGGCGACCGATCCCGTGAGTCGCCGGAGGACGAGGACGCCGACGACCGCCGACGTGCATCAATGCCGCACCCTCGAACTACGATCCAGACGAAGAAGGGGCCGGTCAGCTTCTGGAGCGGCGATCTCTGCCCGCACGACGGCGGTATCGACCAGAACATCTACGGACGATCTCGCGTCTGGCTATCACGGGGAAACCCGTTTCCCACGTGTGCCCCCTCGTTGATGCACAGCAGAGCGCCGGCAAGCGGCCCTTCTTGTAGCGGACTCGGCAAAGCCGGGTTTTGTGATCCACCTGAATGGGTGAGGGAGGAATGTCCGGGCGCCGATAAACACTGCGACCCACCTCCCCATCCCCTCGCGCGAGACGCCCTTTCTGGGCGTTTCGCCGTTTAAGGGTCTTTACGGAGAGCGGCCGGCTCCGCCGGCCGCGTTGATAAGCAAAGGGCCGGCAGAGCCGGCCCTTTTGCTGTGCCACCCAACGCGGGCTCATGGGGAAGCCGGGCTTCCCCATGCCAGTTACATCATCCCGCCCATGTCGGGCATGCCTGCCCGGCGCCGACCGGCGTTCTTCTCGGGCGGCTCGGCGACGATCGCCTCGGTGGTGAGGATGTTCTTCGCGATCGACGCGGCGTTCTGCAGCGCCGAGCGCGTGACCATGGTCGGATCGATGATCCCGGCCGTGACGAGATCCTCGACCTCGCCGGTCTCGACGTTCAGACCGTTGCCCTTCGCTGGCCGCGCGGACCTGCGTCGACGACGACCGAGCCCTCGAGGCCGGCGTTGTAGCGCCAGCTGGCGGAGCGGCTCCTCGAGCGCGCGGACGATGATCGCAGCGCCGGTCCGCTCGTCGCGGATCTTGATCGAGTCGAGCTTGATCGAGTCGACCGCGTTGACGCAGCGCGACGCCGCCGCCCGGGACGATGCCCTCCTCGAGGGCTGCCCGGGTGGCCTGCAGCGCGTCCTCGACGCGGTGCTTCTTCTCCTTCATCTCGGTCTCGGTCGCAGCGCCGACCTTGACGACGGCGACGCCGCCGGCCAGCTTCGCGAGGCGCTCCTGAGCTTCTCGCGGTCGAAGTCGGAGTCGGTGTTCTCGATCTCCGCCTTCAGCTGCTTGATCCGAGCCTTGATCGCGTCGGCGTCGCCGGCGCCGTCGATGATCGTCGTCGTGTCCTTGTCGACGACGACGCTGGCGGGCGTGGCCGAGCTGCGAGAGCTTCGTGTTCTCGAGCTTGAGGCCCATCTCCTCGGTGATCACCTCGGCGCCGGTGAGGATCGCGATGTCCTCGAGCATCCGCTTGCGGCGGTCGCCGAAGCCCGGCGCCTTGACGGCGACGGCGGTGAACGGTGCCGCGGAGCTTGTTGACGACGATCGTCGCGAGCGACTCGCCCTCGACGTCCTCGGCCACGATCAGCAGCGGCTTGCCGGCCTGGATGACCTGCTCGAGCACCGGCAGCGAGGTCCTTGACGGCACCGATCTTCTGGTTCGCGACCAGGATGTACGGGTCGCTCGAGCACGGCCTCCATGCGCTCGGCGTCGGTGATCATGTACGGCGACAGGTAGCCCTTGTCGAACTGCATGCCCTCGGTGAACTCGAGCTCGAGGCCGAAGGTCTGGCCCTCCTCGACGTTCACGACGCCGTCCTTGCCGACCTTCTCGATCGCGTCGGCGATCACGTCGCCGATCTCGCGCTCGCGCGACGAGATGGTGGCGACGCGGGCGATGTCCTCCTTGCCGTTGACCTCCTTCGACTGGCTCTTGAGGTCCTCGACGACGGCGTCGACGGCCTGTCTCGATGCCGCGCTTGAGCGCCATCGGGTTCGCGCCGGCGGCGACGTTCTTGAGGCCCTCGCGGACGATCGCCTGAGCGAGCACGGTCGCCGTCGTGGTGCCGTCGCCCGCGACGTCGTTGGTCGCCGTGGCGACCTCGCGGACGAGCTGCGCGCCCTGGTTCTCGAACGACGTCCTCGACCTCGATCTCACGAGCGATCGTGACGCCGTCGTTGGTGATGGTCGGCGCGCCGAACTTCTTGTCGAGCACGACGTAGCGGCCCTTCGGGCCAAGGGTGACCTTGACCGCGTCGGCGAGGATGTTCGACGCCGCGCTCGAGCGAGCGCGCGCGCATCCTCGTTGAACTTCAGCTCCTTGTGAGCCATTTCAGTTTCCTCCGTTCTGGTAGTTAGGCAGCGGCGCCGGCCGGCTCACGCGGTCCCGATGACCTTGGCGAGCACATCGGACTCGCGCAGGATCAGAACGTCGTCGGTGCCGAGCTTGACCTCGGTGCCGCCGTACTTCGAGAAGATGATCTCGTCGCCCTCGGCAATCTCCATGGGGATGATTTTTCCCTCGCTCGTTGCGGCTGCCAGGGCCGACCGCGAGGACGCTGCCGCGCTGCGGCTTCTCCTCGCGGTGTCAGGCAGGACGATCCCGCTCGTCGTCGTTTCCTCTTCCTCGAGGACCTCGACGATGAGGCGATCTCCCAGCGGCTGTAGATCCATCCAGATGCCTCCTTCGAGACGTACTTTGTGACACTGCTTGGCACTCTCAGATGTGGAGTGCCAGGCGAGTTTATAGGCTGGGAAGCGCGGCTGTGCAAGCAAGTGTGGCGTTCGGTGGTCACTGCTGTGTTACAAACCGGCGGTGAAACGAGAGTTTTCAGCTGGCGGCGTGCTTGTGCGGCGATTGAAAGGCGAATGGGTACTGGCGGCGATCCGTCCGGCAGGCAAGGAACCAGGGCTGTGGGCGCTGCCGAAGGGGAACATCGCGCCCGGCGAAGATCCGCGCGAGACGGCGCTACGCGAGGTGCACGAGGAGACCGGCGCGCACGGGCGGCTCGTCGAGAAGCTCGGCGACGTCCGCTACACGTACACCTGGGCCAGGCGAGCGGATCTTCAAGATCGTCAGCTTCTTCCTCCTGCGCTATGCAAGCGGGCGCCTCGGCGACCTGCCTTCGGAGACCGCCCACGAGGTCGACGAGGTTCGTTGGTTGCCGCTCGACGAGGCGCCGAAGCTGCTCGCTTACGGCGGCGAGCGCCAGATGGCAGAGAAAGCCCTAGCTTTCGTCCGTAACGGAGCCTTATGATCTGCGCCGCTTTCGCCGCTCACGTGACCGCAGCCATGTATGCCCTCAACTTCTACTCGCCGATGGTGGCCGACCAGCTGCGCTCGGGCCGCAAGTCAGCCACGATCCGTCTCGGCGACAAGTCGAGCAAATACAAGAAGGGCATGATCGTCCAGCGTCCTCGCGGGTGCCCGCTACAGCCCGCGGGAGAAGGTGTTCGAGGCCGTGATCGACAAGGTCGAGGTGAAGACGCTCGCCGATCTCTCGCCGCGGGAGATCGAGCACGACAACCCGGAGATCCGGCGCACCGAGGAAATGGCGCACTTCCTCGGGCAGCTCTACAACCGTGAGGTCGCGGACGACGCGATCGGTCACGGTGATCCGCTTCTCGCAGATCAGGTCGTAGCGTCGTTGCGCATCGGCTTCAGGGACTGGCACCGGCCGGTGCCAGTCCCTACAACCGTTACTTGCCGGGTCGGCGGATCGGGACGCCGAACTGCTCCGGCGGGCGCAACTCGGCTCCGCACACCTCGCAGTCGACCGCGAACGCGGAGCTGAATCGCGCGCCGCACTCCGGACAGCGGGCACGCAACTCACCGCCGCACTGCGGGCATTCGCGTGGAAGCTCGTTCTCGAACTCCTCGAAGTAACGCTGGACAAACCCGCAGCCGAGGCAGACGGCGACCCAGTCGCCGAGGGTTTTCCGGCGCTCCTCGCGCAGCCAGTCGGCAGCCTTGCCCACGACACGGACTGTAGCCTCGGGCGAGCGCGCAACCGGTTTTTCTCTACGGAGCGAGGGCTTGCCCAGTCGTTAGAGTTCGTCGGCGATGGCGATCCGCGAAGCAGAGCCGCTCGGCTCACTCGAGAGGTGAAGGAGGCCGGTCTCGACCGCGAGGACCTGCTCGGGGTCTACCGCAACATGGTGATCACGCGCGGGATCGAGGAGCGCGGTCACATCCTCTACAAGCAGGGGAAGATCCCGGCTCTGTTCTACACCGGGCGCGGAAACGAAGGCTCGGCGGTCGGGGTCGCAACCGCGATGGGGACCGAACGACGTCGGGACGCCGCTCCATCGCGACATGGGCGTCCACGTCACCCGCGGGGTCGAGCCGTGGCGGATCTTCGCCCAGTACATGGGACGCTCCGACGGGCCGACCCACGGCCGGGACGGCAACGTCCACATGGCGGACTCGAACCTGGGCCTGATCGCGATGGTCAGCCACCTGCCGGCGATGCTCCCGGTCGCGGTGGGCTGCGCGCTCGCTTTCCGGATCCGCGAGGAGAGCCGCGTCGCCGTCGGCTGGTACGGCGAGGGCGCCTCAGCGCGCGGCGACGCGCACGAGGCGATGAACTTCGCAGGCGTACGCCGGCTCCCGGTCGTCTTCATCTGCGACAACAACCAGTGGGCATATTCGACTCCGACACACCTCGAGTACGCGTGCGAGCACCTGGCCGATCGCGCACAGGGCTACGGCTTCGACGGGGTCGTCGTCGACGGCACGGACGTGCTTGCCGTCTACCGCGAGACCAAGCGCGCGATCGAGAAAGCGCGCGCGGGCGGCGGACCGACACTGATCGAGTCGCTGACCCTGCGAATGGAGGGCCACGCCGTCCACGACGATGCCTTCTACGTCCCCAAGGAGATGTTCGAGGAGTGGGCCAAGAACGACCCGATCGAGCGCTTCCGAACGTGGCTGTACGCGCAGGCCGAGCTGACCGAAGAGGAGGAGGACGAGATCTCCGCAGGGGTCAAGAAACTGCTGAACGAAGCGCTCTCGCGCGCGGAGGAGTCGCCGCTGCCCGATCCGGCCAAGCTCGCCGACGGCGTTTACGCGACGCCGGAAGACCTCGACACGCCGCACCACAAGTAATGGCCGAGAAGACCTACCTGCAGGCGATCTCCGACGGCCTCCGCGAGGAGATGCGCCGCGACAACCGCGTCTTTGTGATCGGCGAGGACGTCGGCGTCTACGGCGGGGCGTTCAAGGTCACGCTCGGCTTCCAGGAGGAGTTCGGCGCCTGGCGCGTGATCGACGCGCCGCTCTCTGAGACGGCGATCGTCGGCGGCTGCACCGGCGCGGCGATCATGGGCATGCGCCCGGTCGCCGAGATGCAGTTCGCGGACTTCATCTCCTGCGCCTGGGATCACCTCGTCACGGTCGCCGCCAAGCAGCGCTGGCGCGCCGGCACGCCGGTGCCGATCACGGTGCGGCTCCCGTCGGGCGGCGGCTTCTCCGGCGGCCCGTTCCACTCGCAGAACCCCGAGAGCTCGTTTGCGCACATCCCCGGGCTGAAGGTGATCTGCCCCGCGACGCCGGAGGACGCAAAGGGACTGCTCGCGAGCGCGATCCAGGATCCGAACCCGTGCCTCTACTTCGAGCACAAGCACCTCTACCGGCGGATCAAGGCCGAGGTGCCGGACGAGCGCTACGAGACGCCGTTCGGCAAGGCGCGCATGCACCGAGAGGGCGACGACCTCAGCGTCATCACCTGGGGCGCGATGGTCTACACGGCCGAGGAGGCGGCCCAGCAGCTCGACAGCGACGGCGTCTCGGTCGAGATCCTCGACCTGCGGACGCTCGTTCCCTGGGACAAGCAGGCGGTGCTGGAGTCCGCGCGCAAGACCTCGAAGGTGCTCGTCCTGCACGAGGACACGCATACGGGCGGTTTCGGCGGCGAGATCGCAGCGACGATCTCCGAGGAGGCCTTCGAGGACCTCGACGCGCCGGTGAAGCGGATCACCGCGCCGGATACACCTGTTCCGTTCTCGCCGCAGCTCGAAAAGGCGTTCATCCCTCAGGTCGAGGACGTCGTCGCAGGCCTGCGAGACTTGGCGGAGTACTGATGGCCACCGAAACCGCCGTCGACGTCGTGATGCCCCAGATGGGCGTCTCCGTCTCCGAGGGACGGTGACAAAGTGGCTGAAGTCCGAAGGCGAGCAGATCGAGGCCGACGAGGCGCTACTCGAGATCTCGACCGACAAGGTCGACACCGAGGTTCCCTCGCCGGCGTCGGGGACGCTGACGCAGATCCTCGTCCAGGAGGGCGAGACGGTCGAGGTGGGGACGAAGCTGGCGCAGATCGGCGGCGCGCCGGGCGCGGACGGGCAGGCGCAGGCTGCACCGCCCGAGCCGGCGACCGCTCAGGCTGCGGCCGAGTCCGCGGACGCCTCCAGGCGCTGAAGGCGAGACTGCGACTGCTGAGGTGGTCGAGGAGGCGAGGCCTGCCGAGCCCGAGCCGCCGGCGGCGGTACCGGTCAGCGACGGCGCCACCGACGGCAAGAGCTTCGTCTCTCCCGTTGTTGCCCGCATTGCCTCCGAGCACGGCGTCGATCCGAGCCAGGTGCAGGGCTTCCGGCCGCGGCGGCCGGGTGACCAAGAGGGACATTCTCAACTTCATCGAGGAAGGCGCTCCCGCGGCAGCTCCGGCAGCTCCGGCCGCTCCGCCAACCCCGGTGGCTCCCGCCGCCCAGCCGGCCGAGGCGCCAGTCGCGCCTCACTCCACCAACGCCGGCACCGCCTCCGCCGCAACCAGTCGTCGCCGAGGCCGGCGAGCAATTCGAGCCCATGACGGCCATGCGCCGCGGCATCGCCGAGCACATGCGCCGCTCGCTGGACACTTCCGCACATGTGACGAGCGCGATCGAGGTCGACATGTCGAGGGTCGTCGCGATTCGTAAGAAGCTGAAGCAGGAGTACGAGAAGGATTACGGCGTCAACCCGACCTACCTCTCCTTCGTCGCGCGAGCCACCGTCGAGACCCTCCGCGACTACCCGTGGATCAACGGCGAGATCCGCGGCGAGCAGATCGTGACGCGGAACTACGTCAACCTCGGCTTCGCGGTCGAGCTCGCCGACGGCAAGGGGCTTGATCGTCCCGGTGCTCAAGCACGCCGAGGGCCTGAACCTGCTCGGGATCGCGCGCGGCGTCACCGACATCGCGCAGCGTGCCCGCGACAAGCAGCTGACCCCCGACGAGGTCCAGGGCGGGACGTTCACGATCACCAACCCCGGCGGCTACGGCACCTTCCACGGCACGCCTGTGATCAGCCAGCCGCAGGCCGCGATCCTCGGCACCTACGCCGTCGTCAAGCGCCCGTGGGTGATCCAGGACGACCGCGGCGAGGACGTGATCGCGATCCGCCCGATCATGAACCTGACGCTGACGTACGACCATCGCCTGGTCGACGGCGCCCTGGCCGGCCGCTTCCTGCGCGACCTGCGCGAGAAGCTGCAGACCTGGGACGAAGCGGCGTACTAGCTCCGGACATGCGTGACGCTTACGTCCTGAACCTCGGGCTCGTTCCGTACTCCGAGGCCTGGGAGCTGCAGCGCTCGGTCGCAAGCGCGGTCTCGCGCGGAGTGCTTCCCGACACGGTGCTGCTGCTCGAGCATCCTCCGGTTGTCACGCTCGGGCGCCGGACTGAGCCCGGCGAACTGCACCTCCCACAGGGTGCGAAAGTCGAGATCGTCGAGACCGACCGTGGCGGCAAGTCCACGTACCACGGGCCGGGCCAGCTCGTCTGCTACCCGATCCTCGATCTGACCAGGCACGGGCAGGACGTGAAGAAGTACTGCCGTGATCTGGAGGAGGCCTTGATCGGCACCATGGCGCCGCTCGGACTCGAGGCGACGCGGATCGAAGGCTTGACTGGGATCTGGCTGCAGCGCCCGCCGCGGAAGATCGCGTCGATCGGGATCCACATCTCCAAGTGGATCACGACCCACGGCTACGCCCTCAACGTCGACCTCGACCCGGCGCCGTTCACGGAGTGGATCACGGCCTGTGGAATCGAGGACGCGCTGTTCACAACGATCGCTCGCGAGCTCGGGCGGTCGGTCATTATCGACGAGGTCCTGCCGTATTCGCTCAACGCGCTGGCCGAGGGTCTTCGACCTCGCCTTCGAAGAGCTTCCAAAGGAAGCCCTCGAGCCGCTTCGGCTGGAGCCGGAACACGGACGCCCAACTAAGCGCGCCAGCGTTTCCAAGTAACAGACTGTTACTTAGTTCGCCACGGCCCTAACTGTCAGTCGGTCTCGCGGAAACCCCTGGGCTTGCCGAAGCGCGAGGCGGAAGGCCTTTGTAACAGACTGTTACTTGGCCCTCGAGGTGCCGCCACGGTCGGGGCCGCAACTAGACTCGGGCCCGTGGAGAAGTCGCTTCCCGTCGCCGAGCGGCCGCGCCGGCCCGAATGGATGAAGGTGCGCGCCCGAGCGCGAATTCGCGCTACTTCGACGTCAAGAAGCTAATCCATGGGCAGTCGCTGCATACGATCTGCGAGGAGGCGCGTTGCCCGAACATCGCCGAGTGCTGGGGTCGCGGAACGGCGACCTTCCAGATCCTCGGGGACACCTGCACGCGCGCCTGCCGATACTGCTACGTCCACTCGGGGAAGCCCGAGCACCCGCCCGATCCGCTCGAGCCGCTGCGGCTGGCGAAGGCCGCGGCGGAGATGAACCTCAAGCACGTCGTCGTCACCTCCGTCGACCGCGACGACGTCCCCGATCGCGGCGCCGACCACTACGCGGCGACGATCCGCGCGCTGAAGGCGAAGCTGCCCGAGGCTTCCGTCGAGGTGCTGACGCCCGATTTCCTGGGCGTCGAGGAGGAGGCGCTAAGCACGGTGCTCGGGGCCAGACCGGAGGTCTTCAACCACAACATCGAGACCGTCCGCCGGCTGCACGCGCGCATGCGCGGCGCGAAGGCGAGCTACGACAAGGCGCTCTGGCTGCTCGCGCGCGAAGGAGCTCGCCGACTACCCGGTGCTGACAAAGTCAGGGATCATCGTCGGGCTGGGGAGACGAACGACGAGGTCGTGGAGACGATGCGCGACCTCCGCGAGCACGGCGTCGACGTCGTCACGATCGGCCAGTACCTGCAGCCGAGCGCCAAGCACGCCAAGATCGAACGCTGGGTTCATCCCGACGAGTTCCGCTGGTTCCGCGAGCGGGGCGAGGCGCTTGGGTTCGGCTCGGTCTTCTCGGGACCGCTCGTCCGGTCTAGCTATAGAGCGGACGAACAACGACACGCCGCAGAGATTGGTCGCGGCGCCGTCGCGTACTGATTCGCTAGTCCGAACGGCTCGAGCCGCTACCGGATGCCCGTGTCGATCGAGAAATCGACGCGGCGCATGCGGTTGACGGCGACGCGCGCGCGACTTGGCTCGAGGCCGCGACCGACCTGCTGCCCCACCATGAGCCGGACGGAGTAGAGGCCGGGCGCGAGCGTCACCCGGTAGCGTCCCTGGTCATTCGTCGTCGCACGCCGGACAACATGACCGTCGCGCACAAAGGCGAGCGTGACGTTCTTCGCGGGACCGTCACACGGCTGCTCGGCGACGCAAACCGGGACGATCGGGCCACGAGTGACCATCCCGCGGAGCCCGCTCGAGCTTGTGGCAGCCCCGGCCGACGAGACAGCGACGAAAGTTGCGAGAGCGGCGAGAACACGCATCTCGAGACCCAGAATACCTCGATCAGACAAAAAACGAAACGGGGCCGGATTATGGCCGGCCCCGTTTGTCTGTCAACCGCTTCGGCCGTTATGGCGTCAGCTTGCTAATCCGCGTCGACCAGTTGGCGAGTGCGGTCCGCGGACCTGGGCCGTGGCTCGCACCCGCACATGTGCCAAGCAGGTTGTCGCCGGTCCCGCCGAAGAAGAACGGGCCGCCCCAGTCGATGTAGTTACACGCGTGGGCGATGTACTCGCTGGCGATCCAGACCGAGTTGCCATCGACCGCCGCTGCACCATAGTCGCCCCAGCGCGAGCGGATCGGGTTGGGGAAGTTCTGCGCCTTGTAGCCGGAAAAGCCGTCGTCCGCTGCAGCACCGAGGCCGCCGGTGACGTCGTTCAGGCGCCGACGCCGGCGAGGGCGTCGATCGGTGCATACGCCGCGCTCGGGTATGTGGTGTCACCCGTGTCGGTGAACGCCATCACGCCGCGGCCGCTCGCCGTCACGCCGATAGCCGGATAGGTGAAGTCGTGGCCGGAAGCGCCGAGGTAGCCGTCCATGACGAGCTTACCCGCGGCCGGGTTCACGATGTACCACGCGATGCCGGCCCTCTGCGGCCCAGCATCCGGGTTCAGCGCCGTATCGAGCGCGCCCCACAGCTTGCCGTTCGCGTACATCACCTGCTGCATCCGGGTGTCGTTCGAGTCGGGCCTCGCGACGACCTCGGGCTTCGTCGCATTGTGCGCCGTGGTACCCACGAGCAGCTTCCAGCATCCTTGTGTTACGCCGTCGAACAGAAGCGTCGTCTCGTCGTTCAGGCAGAAGCCCTGCGGCACGTCCGTCGTCGGAGCCGCACCGGATCCCGGCTGCTGTTGTTTCGGCGGGACGCCGTACTGGCCGACGGTCAGCACCTTGTTGCTCAGGCTCAGCGCCGGCACGCCGTTCAGCGACGACGTGTTCGCCAGCGTCCAGACGACGAGCTGGTTGGACGTCCTGGTACCGGCCGCGCCGGACACTGGGTTCTGAGCCTCGTCGGCGGCGTTCGAGCTTAGGAAGTATTCGGTGCCGCCCTTATTGAGGTTGAACTGCGACGTCCCTGGGGACTGCGACGGCCAGACCGTGAAGCCTGGCTGCGTCGAGCCGGCGTCGCTCGGCTCGTTCACCGTGCCGGAGGTGTCGATGTGCTGCATCGTCACGCTCGTAGCGCCGGCGGCGAGCTGAGCCTTCGAGAGAGCGTAGATCTGCGCCCCCGAGAAGCCGTTGGTGTGCCACGGATATGAGTTCGTCGTGAGGTAGATCCCGTTCGCGTCTGCCCCCATGTGCGGGTAGTCGCCGAGGTACGGACCGGGGTTCACGCCGCCGGTGTTCGTGCCGTCGTTCGTGACGTCGATCCGGTAGATGTTCCAGCCGCCGGTCGGGTCGGAAGTCTGGCTGACTGCCAGGTCGAGGTGGTTCACGCAGCTGAACACGCCCTGACACGGGCCACCCGCTTGCGAATCAAGCGTCAAGGCAACGACGAACCAACGCTGCGTCTGGGCGTCGAAGAGGCAGCTCGGGTCGGTCACGAACTGACCACGGACGCCCGTCGCGCGGTTGATCGCCGGCGGGTATCCGTAGAACGAGTTCAGGTCGACCGCGTGGTTCACGTTCCGCGGGAAGCCGGACACGATGTTCGTGGCGGTGTTGTCCGGGAGCAGAGACGCCCCGGTCGCGGCGCTGTAGACGTTGAACACGTCGTTGACGACCTCGACCACGTCGCCGTTGCCGGCGCACATGCCCTGGTCGGGCGGCTCGACGGAAAACTGGTTCCCGCCGCGCGAGTAGCGCTGCTGGTAGTGGTTCAAGCCTTCGAAGCCGAAAGTTGAACGTCGGATTCGACTTCGCCTTCTTGCCGCTGTTGACGGAAACGCCTTGGCCGCCGCCGGTCGAGAGGCTACGGTCGACGATGGTTCCGCCGTAGGCGTCCGGCCCTCTTCGCTGTCACCTCCACCTGCGAACTCCCGCCGGTGACATCGCCGGAGCCGGATGGCGTAAAGGCGCCGGTATGCGGCGAACCGGTGCCGGCGATCGGAATCTGGCTGCCGCCGCCGGCCGAGGCCGACGCGGCACTGAACATGATGACTGCGGCCGCACCCACTGTGAGTGCGAGCAGCAGTCGTAGTGAGGGCTTTCCCACTTTTCTCCTCCCCTCTGGATGAGTCCCACCGCGCGGCGATCTATCCTGCGACTCACGCTGCGGGCCCCTGGACGGGCGGAGATTGTCAAGTCGATCTAGAAATGTCAATTCGCCAAGCAATCGCTTCCTAGACCCACGGTTCGGAGGGGCACGGCTAAAGAGACGCCTCGAAGCGGAACAGCCTCCCGAAGGCTCTCTCCAGCGTCACCCATCGGGGGCGGGTCGAGCGCGTGCGCGTGCCGCGAGACTTACGGAGCTACCGCGGCGCCCGCGTCGACCAAGCCGGCCCCGTAGGCGTCCGCGAACGGGATCGATACCGATGTGTCGAGGTGGCAGTAGCCGGTCGCGCACGGCCGGCCGTCGTAGGTCGGGCCGGTGTTCGCGGGGTCGTTCGGGCCCGTGTAGTTCGTCATCGTCTGGCGAGCCGTCGCCTCGAGCCGGGCGACGAGGTCGGCCGGAGTCGTGCCGGAGCGCCGGCTTCGCCGAGATCACGAGCGCGGCCACGCCGAGCGCGTTCGGCGCCGACATCGACGTACCCTGGAGCCAGCCGAAGCCGGCGCCACCGATCTTGAAGCAGGCGAAGTTGAAGAGCGAGGACTGGAGCGGGTCGCGGCAGATCGCGCCGTTCTCGGTCAAGGCTCCGAGCGAGCCCCAGCCCCGTAGAGGATGTTGCCGTCGCCGCCGTCCCAGCCGGGCGAGGTTGAAGCGGCGGGCGCCGCCGGGAGCGGCGAGGTCGACGCGAGAGCCGTAGCTCGAGTAATAGGCGAGCTGGTCGCGAGCACCGACGTGCATTCCGAAACCGAACGGGTCGCCCGCGGGCGCGGCGCCGTTCCCGTTGTTCGTCGCCGAGACCATGACGACGCCCGGAACACCTGCGGGCGCCTCGAGCGTCCCGCGAAGGTCGAAGTCGGCGGAGTCGGCTCCGGGGGGCGTCGTGGCGATGCCGTCTGGACCGGTTGGAGACCCGTCAACGCCGCTCAGCGTCCGGCCCCCGACGGACATCGTGACGTGATCGACTCGAACGTGCTCGTTGCCAGCCGCGGCGAAGATCGTGACGCCGCGGGCCCGGCAGTACTGGACGACGTCGTTGAAGAGAAGGTACGTCTGGGCGTCGCTCGGGTCGCTCGGGTCGAGGTAGCCCGTGATCGACACGTTGACGAGATCGACCCCGTCCGAGCACGCGGCGAGCAGTCCCGCGAGGATCCAGTCGGGCAGCGCCCCGAAGCCCGAGGCGAGCACCTTGTAGCTCGAAACCTGAACCCGCGGCGCAACGCCGTTCGAGCCGAAACCGTTGAGCTCGCCGGCGATCCGGCTCGCGACCCAGGTTCCGTGGCCTTCCTCGTCATCCGGTGCCGCAGTCCGTCAAGCCCGCTTGCCTGAGCACCTTCTCGCCGAGCTCGCGCTTGAGGAGGTCGCAGGGAACGAAGGTCTGCGCCCTGCCGGCAACGTTGTCCCTGAGCTCCTTGTGAGTCTGCTGGATCCCGGTGTCGAGTACGGCCACGCGGATGCTCCGGTCGCCGAGCGTCTGCGACCATGCGGCGGGAACGTTCATGCGCGCGTCGTCCCACTGCAGGATTCCCTGCGGATTCGTGACGCCGAGGAACGACGAAGCGTCGTGCCAGGGGTCCGAGAACGACGTCGTCGCCGAAGCCGAACGTCGGCCGACGCGACGGGAGGGAGACTTCGCTGCCGTCGCGGCCGAATGGGCGTCGAAGCGCGGCTCGGAAAAGACGCTGGTGACTCGGGAGTTGGAGTCGATCCGGGCGCGGAAATCAGGCGCGGTCGGCGCCACCGCCGAGCGCTCCGACCTGGCTCAGGTCGGTGACGACGATCGCCGCCGGCATTTGCAACCGCCGACTGCATCTGCGCGGGCGACGTGCCGCCTGCGAAACGGACGATCGTGATCCCGAACGGGTTCCCTCCGTCCTTTGCGTAGGCAGGAGCGGCAACAAGGAATGCCGCAGCGCATACGCACGTGAGGGATGAGCCGCTTCACTGCAATCCAGGTTGTCGGCAGCGATTGCGCGCGGCTTTAGTCACATTTCCCAGTTCGAAGCGGAAACGAAGGGCCGCCCAGGAGGCGGCCCTTCGCAGCGCGCCGGGAACAGCGGCTTACTTCTTCGTATCGTCCTGCATAGCGAGCGGACATGGCGTCACGAGCCACGGAGCGAGGTCTCCAGTGCTGCCGGTGCCCGGTCCGCTTCAGGCTGTCGAAGAAGACATCCGACTGCTCGCAGATCGGGTTTCGTCCCGGCTGGAAGCTCGTCGGAGCACCGGAACCGCGGCCGTTCCGAGCGTCGGTCCGAGGCCGACGATCCTGTGAGCGTTCGGATCGTCGCCGTTCTTGGTCAGGTTCGGATTGATCGAGCCTGAGGCATTCATCGTGTAGTCGCCTGCGAAGATCCCGGCCCTGAACGAGTAATCCCAGTTGGAAGGCACGTCCGAGACCTGGAAGTTCTTGAACGGCAACGTGGCCGAGTTCTGGTTGTTCCCCGGCACGGTCCCGGCACCCGGGTTGAAGCCGGTCGCCACAGTCGGATTGACCACCGCCTCGGGCGCTACACACTGACTCGCCCCTGCCGGGACGGGTCCGGTCGTGGCCTGATGAACCGTCTGCGTCGCGGTGATCTTGCAGGAGGCTCCCAGAACCAAACGAGGTAATTGCCAACCTCGGTCTTACTCGTCGGCCATGCCCCGGAGCCGGCAGGTGAGGTGGTGTCGAGCCGACGGTCGTGGAACGTGATGCTCAGCTTGCCGTCGGTGTTGATCGTTACCCACGGGAACCACTGGTCCGCGCCCCAATTCGTCTCCGGGCAGAGAGCCGCAGTTGCCGCGAGCGCTGTTGGTGTTCCGGCCGCAATCACGGTTGGGCAGGGTCGTCGACGAGTCGTTGTTGACCCGCGTAGGGCCGATCCACGTCTGGCCGTCGTCCGTCGACTTGTAGAAGAAGACGTCGTTGTTGGAGTCGCGGATCGTGCCGTTGCGGTTGTCGACGAGGACGACGTAGAGGTCGTCCGCGAAGGCGCCGCCCCGCTTGTCGGCCGCGATCGAGTTCATGATCGGATCGAAGCGGAAGCAGCTGTTCGTCGGAACTGCACGGGTCGAGCCCTGACCGCGGGCGACGCAGTCGCTGCGACCGTTGACGCCACGAGGCTCGTTGACGTCGTAGAGCGTGTCGACGCGCACAGGCGCCGAGAACGTCTGTCCGCCGTCCTTCGAGTTGACGACGATGTACTGGTCCTCGTCGGTCGTGTCGCCGTTGATGAAACCAACCCAGAGCTCGCCGGTCGTTGGATTGACCGTCGTCTCCGAGCCCTGATTGTCGGCGCATTCGTTCCCGGGACGGCCGCCGGCTGCACGAAAGCTCCCGAGCCGTTGATCACCTTCGGAGCCGACCACGAATGGCCGCGGTCGTCTGAGTAGCTGAAGTAGATCTGGGCCGAGCCTGCATTCGAGAACAGCGAGTACGTGACGTAGAGACGATCGCTGCCGACCTGGTCGGCGTTGCACGCGATCGCGGTCCGACTGATCAGAGCGAAGCAGACTGGGCTCACACCGGAGGGACGCGGTCCTGCGGAGATCCACTCCTTGTCATTCCGGGCACGCTTCCATTCAGGACCGCGTCGTTGTCCTGGATGAAGTTGACCGTGCCGTCACCAGGCTGACGCGGATCTCCTGGGCCGCCACAGACGGCGGTTGCGTCGGTGGCCCCGATCGCGACACAGGGCCGGCTCCAGGTGAACCCGCCGTTCGTCGACCGGCTCACCCAGACTCCACTGGTGTCGTCGGTGCGGTTGAAGTTGATGTCCGCGTAGTACGCGACACCCTGCCGGTCGTAAACAACGGAAGGATCGCCACCGCCGTCAGGTTGTCACCGCTCGGCAATGACGGGAACGGGATGATCCCGTCGTACCAGTGATTGCCGTTGTCGGTGGAGGCGTAGAACCCCGACGTTCCCCATCCGAGCCGGTAGTCGTTAGCACCGCCGAGGAGGTTCTTCTTCGTCGTCGGGTTGATATCGATGGCGGTCTCGTCCTGCGGGAAGCAGGAGTAGTCCTGATTGACCCGGATGTTGCTGCCTTGACTGCTCAACTTCTCGATCTGGTCCTGCGCGAGCTGCCGGATCGGCTTCGGGTTGTCGGCCTTTAGGCCCGCCTGCGGACACTCGGTGATCGCGTTGCCCAAGGCGTTGAAGTCACTTGTACTCAAGCGGTCCCGAGATGGCTGTTGTGTCTTCGTCCTCGTTCGCCCACGGCGGATCTTGCACCGCCGCCGCCGTTCCCACCCACATGACCAGGAGCGCGCTGAGGGCGGCGAGAGGCAAAAGCACAGCTAGGGTTTTCCTCACTCTCTCCCCTCCTTTCACGCGCCGGCTCCCCGCCGGCGCGAACTGACGGAGCGACTATAAGGCTTCGGAGAGCAAGAAATGCCGTCGCTTGCAATACTCGTTCTATGGGGACCGTGCTCGCTCTGGTTCTCTCGATATCGCTCGCCCTGCTCAGCAATTCGAGTGACCCCGGAACGGCAGCAACTCACGCCTCAGGCGGAGCGACCCTCCACTTCGTCGCCGTGAAGCCCGTCAAGCTCCAGGGGCGGCATTTCCATGCCGGCGAGCGTCTGCGGCTCACTCTCCGCGCTGGTACGAAGACGGCCCACAGGACGATCGTGACGACCAGCGGCTCTTTCGTCGCCACCTTCCCGGCAATCGTGATCGACCGCTGCACCACCGGCGCTGTCGCGCTCGCCCGGCGAGCCAACGGCACCGTCATCGGCACCAAGCTTCCGCTTCTGGGCTGCCTGCCGGAGCGATCGGGTGGTCTAACGGGCCGCAGCCCGTAGCCGGCTCTCCTGCTTACGCGCGAGCGCGAGCGCATCCGCGAGCGTGAGCCTGAATCCGTTCAATTCGAGCTCCGCAGTGACGTTCGCGTCTTGCCACGCGATCGCATAGCCTGCGGACCTCACGGCGCCGGTGCGGAGCAGGCTCACACCGAGCGCTCGGTCGCCTAGCCGGCCGACGTCGACCTTCCTTGCGCCCGGCTGCTCCAACTGCCCGGGATAGAGGCCGAAATCGCGCTTCGCTCCGCCGGCGTCCTTGAAGCGGTCGACCCGCGAGGCGACGACGAGCGGTCCGTTGGTCTTCGGCGAACCGCCGCGGTTATAGCGGCCGATCCAGCCCCCGGTGCGACCAAAACGGTGCGGATCGCTGCGCGCACCCGTTTGATCGGCTGACAGCTGAGGGCCGAAGTAGAACGCCGAAAACCCGCGCGGCAGATCAGTCTGCTGGAGGACGAGCTTGGAGAGATTCGCGCTCGGAATCGTCGGCCCCGACGACGAGCTGCAGGCCGCGAGCACACCGACGCAGACGGCCAGCCCGAGAGCCTTAGAGCCGATTTTCCGCACGGAGGAGAATCGCAAACTCGAAGCGTAAGACTGACGGCCTGGACCGTCCTGAGAAGGGAGATCTTTGGAATATCGACGATCCTCTGTCAAGAGTTGTTGACCGAATCTGCAGGAAAAAGGCGGATCCGGAGGGAGAGCCCTCGGGCTATTCGCTGTGCGGCTTCGCCATCGCCCGGTAATCGAGCGCTTTGTCGAGCGTCTCCTCGTCGACACCGGCCTCGCGAGCGACATCGCGCAGCGGGCGTCCTGAGCTCGCGGCCTCTTTGACGATCTCGGTCGCCTTGTCGTAGCCGATGTACGGGTTGAGCGCGGTGGCCGCGGAGAGCGTCAGCTCCGCGTAGTGCTCGGCCCGCTCACGGTTCGCCTCGATTCCCTGGACGCACTTCACGTTGAGGAGGCGCGAGCCCGCGGCGAGCAACCTGATCGACTCCAACAGGTTGCGGGCGAGCAGCGGCACGAAGACGTTCAGCTCGAAGTGGCCCTGCAGGCCGCCGACCGTGATCGCCGTGTCGTTGCCGATCACCTGGGCGGAGACCTGGGTGACGACCTCGGGGATGACCGGGTTGACCTTGCCGGGCATGATCGAGCTCCCTTTCTGCAGCTCCGGCAGGCGGATCTCCGCGAGGCCGGCCCGCGGGCCGGAGCCCATCCAGCGCAGGTCGTTGGCGATCTTCGTCAGGGACACGGCGACCACCTTGAGCGCGCCCGAGACCTCGACGATCGCGTCGCGCGCGGCCTGCGCCTCGAACGGGTCGGCGGGCGGTAGCACCTCGAGGCCCGACTCTTCGGTCAGCCGCGTGCGCACCCGCTCGGCAAACTCGGGATGCGTGTTCAGGCCGGTGCCGACCGCGGTGCCGCCGAGCGGGATCTGCCCGAGCCGGTGCAGTGCGACCTCGAGCCGCGAGATCCCCTGCCGGACCTGCGCCGCATAGCCGCCGAACTCCTGGCCTAGCGTGACTGGAACCGCATCCATCAGGTGCGTCCGCCCCGCCTTGACGACGTCGTCGAACTCGCGCGCCTTGGCCTCGAGTGCCTCGGCCAGCCCGCCAAGCGCGGGCAGCAGGTCATTCGTCAGCTCGTCCATCGCGGCGAGCTGCACCGCGGAGGAAAGACGTCGTTGGAGGACTGGCCCATGTTGACGTCGTCGTTTGCATGGACGTCCTCGCCGGCCAGCGCGGCGATCACCTCGTTCGCGTTCATGTTCGACGAGGTGCCGGAGCCCGTCTGGAAGACGTCGATCGGGAACTGGTCGTCGAGCTCGCCGGCCGCGACACGGTCTCCTGCGGCGGCGATCCGCTCAGCCTTGCCAGGGTCGAGGAGCCCGAGCTCTGCGTTGACGCGCGCGGCGGCGGCCTTGATCCGTCCCAGCCAGCGCGCAACGGGAGCCGGGATCGGTTCTCCGGATACCGGAAAGTTCTCCACTGCCTTGCGCGTCTCGCCTCCCCAGAGCTCTTGCCGCGTCTCGGTGGACACGCCTTTGAGTCTAGGTCACAAGGCTGCGTAGAGACGGCGCCGCTCGGGCGGTCGGTCTCGCAGGACCCGCCGGATTTTTTCGGTCAGATCGGCGACGAGGGCCCAGCCGACGTAATCGCAGCGGTGGCACTCGCCCGCGTCTACCTTCGCCCCGTCGGGCGTGGGAACCTGGCGGACGTCGCCGCAGCGTAGGCACTCGATCATCAGCGTCTCCATCGCCTCTTCAGGATCGGCGGATTCACTGGCCGCTGCCCGTCCCTCGGAATGAGGAGTCAAGCTAGTCGGTTGAATACTTGGGCTGAACCTTCTCGCCGCGGATGGCCGCGACGGCGTTGTTGGCGGCGATCGCGGCCTCGCCCATGCCGATCGTGATCAGCGTGATCTTGCCGGGATACCCGGCGACGTCGCCGGCGGCGTAGACCCGCGGCAGGTTCGTCTGGCAGCTGGTCGGGTCGATCTTGATCTGACGCTTGCCCTCGAGCTCGAGGCCCCAGTCGGCGATCGCGCCGAGATGCGAGTGAAAGCCGAGCAACGTGATCAGTGCGTCGCACTCGACCTGCTCGCTCTCGCCACTCTGTGTGTTCTCGACCGTGACGGCGCTGATGTGGCCGTCGCCGTGCACCTCGCGCACCTCGTACGGGGTGAGGATCTTGACCCGGCCCTCGGTCTCGAGCTGCTTGGCCTCGTTCACCGACGTCTCGAGCGCTCGGAAGTTGTCGCGGCGGTGGACGAGCGCGATCGGATGCCTGGCCGTGTCCTGGAGGCCGAGCGTCCAGTCGAGCGCGCTGTCGCCGCCGCCGACGATCACACACGTTCGGTCGCGGAAAACATCCTTCTCGCGCACGAAGTAGTGGAGGCCCTTGCCTTCCCAGACATCGATGTCGTCGACCCCGAGCTTGCGCGGCTCGAAGGCCCCGTGGCCGGCGGTGATGATCAGCGCCCGGCTGAGGAAGGGGCCGCCCTTGTCCGTCGTGACCGAGAGCAGCTCCTCGCCGTTCTCGCTCAGGCGCTCGAGCGTCTGGACTTCCTCGCCCAGTCGCACGTCGGGGCCGTACTGGAGCCCCTGCTCGGCGCAGAGATCGACCAGCGCCTGACCCTGGATCTTCGGATAGCCGGCGACGTCGAAGACGTGCTTCTCCGGATAGACGGCGGCGACCTGACCGCCGATCTGCTCGAGGCTCTCGATGATCCGCACGGACGCGTCGCGATGGCCCGCGTAGTACGCGGCGGCGAGGCCGGAAGGGCCGGCACCGAGGATCGTGATGTCGACGACGTCGCTCACGCGCCTGATGCTAGCGCCAGGTTTTGCTCAGACGCAGTCGGCGGGCGAGAAGTCCTGATGGCCCCGTCCGGAGCGGCACCGTTGCGTCTGCTCTGAGGAGACCAGGCGCCAGCCGTCGCCGTCCGGCTCGTAGCGAAGGACGGTCCTGACCGCCGCAACCGAGTCGTCGGCAAGGCCTTCCTGCACGATCGTCACCGTCGTCGGGCCACCACCTTCGGGCGAGGACACCGCTGACGTTGATACGCGTGCCGACTGCGTTTGCTCGGCGTGGACGTGAGCTAGCGCCAGCTCCGTCGGCGAGCGCTTCGCCGCACGGTCGAACGAGTCGACGTCCCGGTGCTGCCGGAGCCGCAGCCCGAGAAAAGGAGGCTCGCGAAGAAAAGAAGGGCTAGTGGCTGCAGCCGGAGCCGCATCCGGCGGCGCCTTCCGGCGCTTCTTCGCCTTCCTCGACCTGGAAGGAGTGGCCACATCCGCATGACGCCGAGACGTTCGGATTGTTGATCGCGAACCCTGCCTGCAGGCCCTCGACCCAGTCGATCTCCGTGCCCGCGAGGTACGGCGCGCTGAACGGATCGACGACCACGTCGACACCTTCCACGTGCAGCTCGTTGTCGCCCTCCTGGGCGCCGCGGTCGAAACCGAGCGCGTACTGGAAACCTGAGCACCCGCCGCCCTGGACGGCGATCCGCAGGACCGCGGCCTCGCCCTCGGGCTCCTCGGCCATCAGGTCGCGGATCTTCGACGCTGCGCTCTCGGTCAGCGTGACGAGAGTCGGCTGCTCGACGGTTGCCACGGGCCAATCGTAGCAGCGTCCTCCGAGGTCGCTCATGCCCCAAAAGAACGCTTCGAGCGTGGGACTTTGTAACACCTGTCTCCCTCACAGCTCCACGGTTTTCGGTGACCTCGTGCCACTCGGTCAAGACTTGATACGTTCCGGCCGCCAGGGGGTTGGCGGGAGGAGAAGACGTGCTCGACAACTGGCTGCCGTTTCTCATCTACGCGCTGTTCGCAGCACTGATTCCGATCTCGATGCTCGTGATGTCCTTCGTCTTCGCGACCCGGCCGAAGCGCCGCACACGCGCACGCGGGATCCCGTTCGAATCCGGTGTCTCGACCGGTCCGCTGCGCCGGCAGCGGTTCACGATCAGCTTCTACCTGACGGCGATGCTCTTCATCGTCTTCGACATCGAGATCGTCTTCCTGTATCCGCTCGGCGTCGTCCTGCACCAGCTCGCGTGGTTCGGCTTCGCGGAGCTCGCTCTTCTTCCTGCTGATCCTGCTGATTGCGTACGTCTACGTCTGGCGCAAGGGCGCGCTCGAGTGGCAGTAGACCGGCCGAAGTCGCACCGCCTGGCCGAGCACGGCCTGCAGTCGGAGCGACTGCTCTGGCCGGGCAAGGGGCCGAGCGAGTTCGAGCAGGAGCTCGGCGACATCGAGTCGCAGCTCGGGCTGACGACGCTGGAGAAGGCGATCGCCTGGTCGCAGACGAAGTCGATGTGGCCCGACACGTTCGGGCTCGCCTGCTGCGCGATCGAGATGATGTCGATCGTCTCGTCGCGCTACGACATCGCGCGCTTCGGGATGGAGGCGTTCCGCTCTTCGCCGCGCCAGGCCGACCTGCTGATCATCTCGGGCCGGGTCGCCCAGCAAGATGGCGGCGCCGATCAAGCAGATCTACGACCAGATGCTCGAGCCGAAGTGGGTGATCGCGATGGGCGCCTGCGCGAGCTCGGGCGGCATGTTCAACAACTACGCGAGTCGTCCAGAGCGTCGACAAGATCATCCCCGTCGACATCTACGTCCCCGGCTGCCCGCCCAGGCCGGAAGCCCTGATGGAAGGGATCATCCGGCTGCACGAGCGCGTCCAGGCGGGCGTGCCGTCCGCCTACGAGGTCGGCGGGGTCGCCAAGTAGTGGCTTTCGAGGGGTTGCCCGGTCTGGTCGAGACGCGGGAGGCGTTCGGGAGACCACGCTCGTCGTCGACCCCGCGCGGCTCGTCGAGGCCTGCATGTCCCTTCGCGACGAGCACGGCTTCGACATGCTCATCGACATCGCCGCAACCGACTACCTCGGCTGGGGCGCTCCGGCGTCTCCGGCTACATCGGTACGGCCGCAGGGCGGAATCTGAACCGGCCGATGACCCAGGGACTGCAGGCGCTCCCTGCTCCGAAGCCCAAGCGGTTCTCGCTCAACTACCACCTGCTCGCGATCCAGCAAGGCGCACCCCGCGTACGGGTGCAGGTCTGGCTCGACGACGGAGAGCCGGTGCCGAGCGTGGTCTCCGTCTGGCCGGGGGCGGACTGGTTCGAGCGCGAGGCCTGGGACATGATGGGCATCACGGTCGAAGGCCACCCGCATCCCGAGCGGCTGCTGATGGACGAGGACTGGGAGGGCCACCCGCTGCGGAAGGACTACCCGCTCGGCGGCGAGCCGGTCCGCTTCTCGGGAGAAGAGTGATGGCGGTCGCACGACCACCCGCGACGAACGATCCGATCTACGACGGAACCAGGATCCCGTCGCCGATCCCAACCGTGCTCGAGGTCGACCCCGCGGTCCGGGACACGGACGACATCCTGACCGTCAACTTCGGCCCGAATCACCCCTCGACGCATGGCGTGCTGCGCCTGATCGTCGACCTCGACGGCGAGGTCGTGGTCGGGCTCCACGCGAAGGTCGGCTATGTCCACACCGGCTTCGAGAAGAACATGGAGCAGAAGTCCTGGTGGAAGGCGATCACCTACGCGCCTCGGATCGACTACCTCGCCTACCAGAACAACGAGCTCGTCTTCGTGCTTGCGATCGAGAAGCTGCTCGGCCTCGAAGTCCCGGCGAAGGCGACCTGGATGCGGATGCTCCTCTCGAGCTGAACCGGATCCACTCGCACCTCGTATGGCTCGGCAACGGGGGCGCTCGAGCTCGGGGCGATCTCGATGTTCTGGTACGCGTTCCGCGAACGCGAGATGATCCTCGATCTCTCGGAGCTCGTCGCCGGCTACCGCATGCACACGCGGTACTTCCAGACCGGCGGGCTCGCGGAGGACATCCCGCCGGGCTTCTATCCCGAGTGCCGCAAGTTCGTCGAGTGGATGCCAAAGGCGATCGCCGACTACGACACCCTGCTCAGGAACGAACGAGATCTGGAGCGACCGCACTCGCGGACTCGGACTACTGAATCGCGCGGACGCGATCGCGCTCGGGCAGTCGGGCCCTGTGCTGCGGCCTCCGGCGTCGACTGGGATCTCCGCCGCGATGACCCGTACCTCTTCTACGACCGGGTCAACTTTCGCGTGCCCGTTCTGCCGCACGGAGACACGTACGACCGCTACCGCGTCCGGATCGAGGAGATGCGGGCGTCGGTCGAGATCGTCGAGCAGTGCCTCGACCGGCTCGAGCGGTTGGAAGGCGAGCCCTGGATCGCGGACGACCGCAAGGTCGTGCTGCCGCCGCGCGAGGAGCTGCACACCTCGATGGAGTCGCTGATCCACCACTTCAAGATCGTCACGGAGGGCTATCGCGTGCCCGAGGGCGAGGTCTACGTCGCCGTCGAGTCGGCACGCGGCGAGCTCGGCTGCTACATCGTCTCCGACGGAGGGCCCCGGCCGTGGCGGGTGAAGTTCCGCGCGCCCGTCGTTCGCGGCCCTCGCGGCGACGGCCGACGACCGTGCAGGGCGCGTACATCGCCGACCTGATCGCGATCGTCGGCTCGCTGGACACGCTGATGGGGGAGGTTGACCGCTGACAGCCGCCAAGAATGCTGCGCATTTTCGGCGGGACGTCGAGAGCTTTGGCCGCGCAGTATCCGGAGTCCCGTTCGGCCGTCATGCCGGCTCTCCGCCTTGCGGCAAGAGAGCCACGGCGGCTGGCTGCCGCCCGAAGCTCTGGTCGAAGTCGGCGAGGCCCTCGATTTGACGCCCGCGTACTGCAAAGGCGTCGCGACCTTCTACGACATGTTCCATCTGGAGCCGGTCGGGCGGCGGCTCGTCGAGGTCTGCACGAATATCTCGCTGTGGGCTTCGCGGTGCTCAAGACGTTCTGGCCGCGTTCGAGTCCGAGCTCGGGGTCAGTCCCGGCGAGACGACGCCGGACGGCGCCTTCACCCTGCGCGCGGTCGAGTGCATCGGCGGCTGCGGCTGGCCGACCGTCGTCGCGGTCGACGACCGCCACCGGCTGAACGTCTCGGCGGCCGACGTCCCGCAGATCGTCCAGGAGCTCCGCGATGAGTAAGAGCCCCTTTCACAATGAAGCACTGAGCCGCCAGGCCGCGCTGGACGGCCCCTGGCTGCGTCCTCAGTCGCGCCCGTATCTATCCGATACGGGCACTCCTGCGTCCTTGCCAGGAACCGACCATCGCACCCTGGCGACGAGGCCCCATCATGAAAGGGGCTCCCACGATCGTCCTCGCCGGCGCCGACGAGCGCGACCTGACCCAGCTGGCCGAGTACCGGGCGGTCGGCGGCTACGCCCAGCTCGAGCGCGCGCGGCCTCGAGCCTGCGGCGATCATCGCGGAGCTGAACACCGCCAACCTGCGAGGCCGCGGCGGCGCCTTCTTCCCGGCCGGCCGGAAGATGCAGTTCATCCCGTCGAAGGAGCAGATCCCGAAGCCGCACTATGTCTGCGTCAACGCCGACGAGTCGGAGCCCGGGACCTTCAGCGACCGCGAGATCATGAACCGCGTCCCGCACCGGCTGATCGAGGGCTCGCTGATCGCAGCGCACGCGATCGACTCCCGGCACGTCTTCATCTACATCCGCGGCGAGTATCTCGACCCGTTCGAGATCGCTGCAGCGCGGCCGCGCTCGACGAGGTGCGCGAGGCGGATCTACTGGGCGGCGTCCACCGTCGTCGTCCACCGCGGCGCCGGCGCCTACATCTGCGGCGAGGAGACCGGCGCTGCTCGAGCTCGCTCGAGGGCAAGCGCGGCCAGGCCGCGGCTCGAAGCCGCCGTTCCCGGCCGTCTCAGGGTCTCTACAGCGTCGCCGACGCTCGATCAACAACGTCGAGACGATCGCGACGATCCCCGAGATCCTCGAGCTGGGCGGGGCTGAGTACGCGAAGATCGGCGCGCCGCCGGACTCGACCGGTACGCGCGCTCTTCTGCGTCTCCGGCAACGTCGTCAAAGCCGGGCAACTACGAGCTGCCGATGGGGATCTCGTTGCGCGAGGTCATCTACGACCTCGCCGGCGGGATCCCGGACGGGCGGCGAGCTGAAGGCGGTGATCCCGGGCGGCTCGTCGATGCCGATCCTGACCGCCGACCAGATCGACGTCCCCCTTGACCATGACGCGTTGCGGCGCGCTCGACACCTTCCCGGGCGCCGCGGCCGTGATCGTGGTCGACGACCGCGCCTGCATGGTGCAGCTCGCCTGCGGGTCGCGCAGTTCTACATGCACGAGTCGTGCGGCAGGGCGCACGCCGTGCCGCGAGGGGACGCGCTGGATGGTGCAGCTGCTCGAGGCGATCGAGGCCGGCGGCGCAACGCACTCCCAGCTCGACCTGCTGCTCGACGTCTGTGACCGCATCCTCGGCAAGTGCCTCTGCCCTCTGGGAGACGCCGCGGCGTCTGCCGGTGGCGTCCTACGTCGTCAAGTTTCGCGACGAGTTCCGCGCCCACGTCGACCAGGGCGGCTGCCCGTTCGGCGGCGAATCGTCGCTCGAAGGCTTGTTCGCGCCGCGTCGACCAGCACGCGCACCATCCCGTCGCTCGAGGAAGGGGTCCCGGCGTGACGCGACCGACGTTGGACAGGCACCGGAGGTGCCTTTGTCCCGAAAAGGCTGTGAGGTGGGGACATGAGGCACGCGCACCATCCCGTGCCGAGGAAGGTGCCGGGCGTGACGCGGACTCAGTTGGCGACAGGCACCGCAGGTGCCTGTCCCTGAAAAGGACTTCGAGGTGAGACATGAGCGCACCCGAGCTCGTCACGGTCAAGATCGACGAACGCTCGGTGCAGGTGCCAGACGGCACCGGGCTCGTCGAGACCGCGCGCGGCTGCCGGGATCGAGATCCCGGTCTTCTGCTACGAGCCGCGCCTCGGTGACGCCGATCGGCGCCTGCCGGATGTGCCTCGTCGAGGTCGAGGGGATGCCCCGAAGCCGCAGGCCGGCTGCACGCTGACCGCGCAGGACGGGATGGTCGTCAAGACGGCACGCACCTCCGAGATGGCGCGCGTCGCCCAGAACGCGACGCTCGAGTTCATCCTCGTCAACCACCCGCTCGACTGTCCGGTCTGCGACAAGGGCGGCGAGTGCCCGCTGCAGGACCTGACCTTCCGCTACGGCCCCGGCAACACGCGGATGATCGTTCGAGAAGCGCACCTTCGAGAAGCCGATCCCGATCTCACCGGCGATCGCGATCGACCGCGAGCGCTGCATCCTCTGCTACCGCTGCACGCGCTTCAGCGAGTCGGTCTCCGAGGACAACCGGCTCGTCGCCGTCAACCGCGGCGCCCAGATCGATGATCGCGACCTTCGAGGACGAGCCCTACACCGGCGCGTTCACCGGCAACGTGACCGAGCTGTGCCCGGTCGGAGCCCTGCTGCCGACGCAGCCGCGATTCGAGATCCGCCCGTGGGAGTTCCAGAGCCGTGCCGAGCGTCTGCGGCCTCTGCCCGGTCGGCTGCAACATCGACGTCGACCACGCGCGAGGGCAAGGTCAAGCGGATCCTCTCGCGCAACCACCCCGAGGTCGACGCGAGGCTGGCTCTGCGACAAGGGGCGCTTCGCGCTTCTCGCACCTCTACGCCGAGGACCGGATCACCGAGCCGCTTGCGGCGCGTCCGCCGCCGCGGGCTGGAGGAGATCTCCTGGGAGGACGCGCTCGACGACGCCGAGCGGCTGCTCCGCGAGGCGGCAGGCGCGGGTCGCGGTCGCGCTCTCCGGCTCGGAGACGACGGAGCAGGCGTACGCACTCGCCAAGCTCGTCCGCGTCGGTCTCGGCGCCCACACGGCGATGCTGCCCGAGGAGATCGGCGACGAGCTCGACGCGTTCCGTCGTCCCGTTGTCGGCGATCCGCGACGCCGAGCTGATCGTCGTCCTCGGCGACGACCCGGTCGTCGAGCGGGCGCCGATCGTCGATCTCTGGCTGCGCAAGGCACGGCGCGCCGGCGCCGAGATCGTCGAGATCGGCCCCGCCGGAGACGTCCAGGTCGCTCCCGGGACGACCGCTCGAGCGTGCCGCAACCTGAAGCGGGGCGAGCTCGGCAACCGCCTTCGCGCCAGCGAGCGCGCGATCGTGATCTGGTCGGGCGCGGCGGTGCGGGCGGCGGCTCCCATCTCGCCGCGCTCGCGGCCAAGCTCGGCTTCGCGGACAAGCTCCGGCTGCGGTGCCTTCTTCCTGCCGGAGACGGCGAACGGCCGCGGCGTCGCCGAGGCGTGGGCCGCGGCGTCGGACGAGGAGAGGCCCGGAGCCCGAGCCGCTTGGGCTGCTGATCGTCTCCGGCGACGAGGCGGCCGCGAACCCGAACGTGCGCGCGCTGGCCGAGCGCGCGGAGCGCGTGCTGGCGATCACGATGTTCCACTCGCTCGCCGCCGGCTGGGCAGACCTCGTCCTGCCGGGGACGAGCTACCTCGAGCGCGACGGCACCTACGTCAACGTCGAGGGCCGGATTCAGCGCCTGCGCCGAGCGGCGATCCCGCCGACGCCCGACGAGCTCGCCTGGATCGCCCAGCTCGCCGCGCGCTTCGGGCTCGAGCTCTCCGCCCTACCCGTCGCTCGTCTTCGCGGAGCTGTCGGAACGCGTCTTCGGCGGCGTCACCTACGAGGACGCTCGGCGAGGAGGCCCGCCTGCCCGAACGCGTCCCCTCGAGGCCGCTCCGGCCGAGACCCCCGACGAGCCGGTCCCGCCGAAGGCAACGGCCGGCACCCTGCAGGCTGCTCCGCTACCGGCCGCTCTTCTCGGGCGCCGCCGTCGAGCGCGTGCCCGAGCTTCAGTTCCAGCGGCCGGCGCCGGAGATCGAGCTCTCGGCGAGGGATGCCAAGCGCCTGGGCGTGAAGCGCGGCGGAGCCGGTCAACGTCCGGCTCGAACGGAACGCTCGGTCGAGCTCCGCACAGCGATCAACAAGCGTCTGAAAACCGGCGTCGCGCGCATCGCCGGAGGACCACGCGCGCGACCTCCATGCCCACGGTGGAGGTGAGCAAGTGAGCGAGCCGTGGTGGATCAGCGCGATCAAGGCGCTTCGTGATCATCAACCTCGTCCTGCTGACCTTCGCCTACACGACGCTGGCTCGAGCGCAAGGCTGCTGGGGCGCATGCAGCTCCGCTACGGCCCGAACCGCGCCGGCCCGTACGGGCCTGCTGCAGCCGATCGCCGACCTGGTCAAGCTCGATCCGCAAGGAGAGCTTCTTCCCGGCCGCGGCGATCGACATCCCCTACATCATCGCGCCCGTCGTCTCGGCGTTCACGGCGCTGCGCGGCGTTCGCGGTCATCCCGTACGGGCCCGGGTGGAACATCTCGCACTACCACGTCAACGGCGATCGTCGCGAACGTCTCGATCTGCGCTGATCCTGGTCTTCGCGCTCGGCTCGATCGGGATCTACGGCTTCATCGTCGGCGGCTGGGCGTCGTGAGTCGAAGTACTCGCTGCTCGGCTCGATGCGCACCTGCGCGCAGCTCGTCTCCTACGAGGTCTCGCTCGCGCTCTGCGGTGCTCGGCGTCGTGATCATGGCCAGCTCGCTCTCGCTCGTCGAACATCGTCGACAACGCAGGGCGCACTCGCTCTGGTACGTCGTTCCGCAGGCGGTCGGCTTCCTGGTCTTCCTGATCAGCGGCGTCGCCGAGACGAGCCGTGCCGCCGTTCGACCTGCCCGAGGCGGAGCAGCGAGCTCGTCGCCGGCTACCACACCGAGTACTCGGGGATGCGCTGGGGCCTGTTCCAGATGGCCGAGTACGTGAACATGATCACGCTCTCGGCGCTCTGCGATCACGCTCTTCTTCGGCGGCTGGCACTTCCGTTGCCCACGGGTCGACCCTCGGGCCGCTCTGGTTCTTCGCTCAAGCTGCTGCTTCTGCATCTTCGTCTTCATCTGGCTGCGCGCGACGCTGCCGCGCCTGCGCTACGACCAGCTGATGCGCTTCGGCTGGAAGATCCTGCTCCCGGTGGCGACGATCAACGCGCTCGTGACCGCGCTTCTTCGTGGTGCTGCGATTCTGATGCCCGCAGCCGATCGACACGCCTCAAGGGCTTCGCGCGTCACCTTCAAGCAGATCTTCAAGAAGCCGATCACGCAGCAGTACCCGGAGTACAAGCGGCCGGTCTACCCGCGCTTCCGCGGGCGGCACCGGCTCCAGCGGCACGAGAACGGGCTCGAGAAGTGCGTCGGCTGCTCGCTCTGCGCCGCCGCCTGCCCGGCCGACTGCATCCGCGTCGTCGCCGCCGAGAACACGCCCGACAACCGCGTCTCGCGCCGGCGAGCGCTACGCGCGCGATCTACGAGATCAACCTGAGCCGCTGCATCTTCTGCGGCTACTGCGAGCTCGCGTGCCCGTTCGACGCGATCACGCTCGGCAACGAGTTCGAGCTCGCCGAGTACTCGACCGCGACGACCTGATCTACACGAAGGACATGCTGCTCGCCGAGCCGATCAAGACGGGTGCCGGTCGCGGACGCCGACCTCTACGACACGCCGATCCCCTACTACAGGACGTACTCGTAATCGCGCGCAACGTGGTCGTCTGGGCAGTCTGGATCGTCGCGGCCTTCAGCCTGCCTCGCCTCGGGCATCGCGGTCGTCACGTTCACCAACCCTTTTACTCGGCGCTCGCGCTGATCGGCAATCTCGCCTCGCTCGCGGTCCTCTACCTGCTGCTCTCGGCCGAGTTCGTCGCCGCGCGCGCAGGTGCTCGTCTACGCCGGCGCGGTGATGGTGATGTTCCTGTTCGTGACCGCCTACCTCGGGGGCGCGCCGATGCGCCCTGGGCCGGCGGGCCGAGCTGGCAGCAGTTCGGCGCGGTGCTCGCGGCCGGGGCGATCCTCGTCGAGGTGATCGTCGTGATCGGGCTCAAGGCGGGCGGGCGGCTCTCGCCACGAGGCCAAAATCGACGCCAGCTTCGGCTCGCCGCACCGGATCGGGCGCGTGTTCCTGACCGACCACCTGCTCGCGTTCGAGATCACCTCGATCGTGCTGCTCGTCGCGCGGCCGTCGGCGTCGGTCATCCTCGGCAGCGCATTCGCGCCGCCCGCCGACGACCGGCGAGCTGATCCACGAAGGAGGTCCGTGCGGGGCCCTGATATCGCCTGGTACCTCGCGGTCGCCGCGTTCCTGTTCGCGACCGGCGTCCTCGGCGTGCTGCTGCGCGCGCAGCCCGCTGATCGTGCTGCTCTCGCTCGAGATCATGCTCAACGGCGGGAACCTCGCCCTGATCGCGTTCTCGCGCCTGCACGGAGAGTCGAGCGGCCAGATCTTCGCGCTCGCGGTGATGGCGGTCGCCGCCGCGGAGGTCGTGGTCGGCCTCGGCCTGATCGTCGCCATCGCGCGAAGCGGCTCGACCTCGACGTCGACAAGCTCAGCTTCCTCCGCGGGTGATCGTCGCCGCCTGGATCTGCCTCGTCGCGCCGCTCGCCGCGGCGCTGCTGATCACGCTCGCTGGGAACGCGCATCTCGCGGCGCGTGGCCGCCTACGTCTCGACGACATCGGTCGCTCGGCCGCCTTCGCCGCGGCGCGTCTTCGTCTTCGCGAAGCTCTGGAGCGAGGCGCCGTCCGACGCGCTCGCACCCCTCGACCGCTCTGGGAGTGGCTGACCGCCGGGCAGCTTCGACGTCGGCCTGCGCATCCTGGTCGACCCGCTCAGCGTCTTCATGATGCTGATCGTCACCGGCGTCGGCTTGCTGATCGTCGCCTACTCGATCGGCTACATGGAGGGCGACGAGGAGGAACGGCGCTACTTCGCCTACATGGCGCTGTTCGTCTTCTCGATGCTCGCTGCTCGTCCAGGCGCGGCAACCTGGCTGATCCTGCTCGCCGGCTGGGGCCTGGTCGGCCTCTAGCTCCTACCTGCTGATCGGCTTCTGGCACGACCGGCCGGCGCGCGGTCGCCGCCGCCAAGAAGGCGTTCATCATGAACGCGATCGGCGACGCAACGATGGCGCTCGCGCTTCTTCCTGCTGATCCAGCACAAGCGGACGCTGAACTTCCCGGATGCGTTCGCGGTCGGCGCCGGGCTCGGCGGCTGGCTCGTCAACCTCGTCGCGCTCGGCCTGCTCGGCGGCGCGGTCGCGAAGTCGGCGCAGCTGCCGCTCCAGACCTGGTTGCCGGACGCGATGGAGGGCCCGACACCGGTCAGCGCCCTGATCCACGCGGCGACGATGGTGACCGCCGGCGTCTACCTGATCGTCCGCACGCACGCCGCTCTTCGAGGCGGCGCCGCACGTCCAGGAGCTGGCCGCCGGGCTCGGCGCCGGTCACGCTCTTGATGGCCGGACTGATCGCGCTCGTGCAGACGGACATCAAGCGCGTGATCGCGTACTCGACGATGTCGCAGATCGGCTACATGTTCGTCGGCGGCCGGTGTTGGGGCCTACGCCAACGCGGATGTTCCACCTGTTGACGCACGCTTTCTTCAAGGCCCTGCTCTTCCTGGCGGCCGGGCTCGTGATCCACGCGCTCGCCGGCGAGCAGGACATCCGCAAGATGGGCGGCGCTCGGCCGGCTGATGCCGGTGACGCGGATCACGTTCCTGATCGGCTCGCTGGCGCTCGTGGGCGTCCCGCCGTTCGCCGGCTTCTTCTCGAAGGACTCGATCATCGCCGCCACGATGACCCGCGGCTGGTACGGCTACATCCTCTTCGCGGCGGCGCTGATCGGAACGTTCCTGACCGGGCTCTACGCCTTCCGCCTCTTCCTGATCGTCTTCCCGGCGAGCCGTCGCCGTTCGTGCGCGAGCACCTGATGCGCAGGTCGCACGCGGCCGGGATGGAGGGCGCCCACGCCGCTGAGGCCCCCGGGTCGCACGACCACGAGGTCCACGAGCACTCAGGAGAAGGGCCGTTCTCGATGACCGCGCCCGTGCTGGTGCTCGCGGTGCTGTCGGTCGTCGGCGGCTGGATCCAGTGGGCCCCGTTCTGGGATCCGGTCTCGAAGTGGCTCGACCCGGTGGCGCCGCCGCTCGCGGTGCCCACCGACACACAGGAGGCGCTCGCGAGCTTCTTCGCCGTCCTGCTCGGATTGGCAGGAATCGGCGTGGCCTGGCTGATCTACGGCACGCGACGCTGGCGCGTTCCCAGGCTCGCCTTCTCGCAGCGGGTGCTCGAGCACAAGTTCTACTTCGACGAGCGCGTACGACTTCGCGTTCTACCGGCCGGCCGTCTTTCTGGCGAAAGGGCTCGGCCGCTGGATCGAAGGGCCGATCATCGGCGGCTCGGTCAGGGAGCTGGCGAACGCGGTGCGAGAAGCCGGCCTCGATACGAGCCGGCTGCAGACTGGGCTTCGTCCGCACCTACGCGCTTGCGATCGCTGCGAGCCTGGCCGTGATCACGATCGTCTTCGTGGCGGTGCGCTGACGTGGGCTGGCTGACGACCGCGCTGATCCTGCTGCCGCTCGGCGGCGCGCTGCTCGTCTGGGTCTTCCCCTGGGACGGGTTCACCGGCGGGCTCGATCGCGCTGCTCGTGGCGCTTGGTGAGGTCGGGCTCTGGATCGAGGCGCTCGTCCGGTTCAACTTCGACCGCAGCGGCCTCCAGCTCGACCAGCAGACGAACTGGTTCAGCGACCTGCACGTCTCCTACCACGTCGGCATGTACGGCTTCTCGCTCTGGCTCGTCGGGCTGACGGTGGTCGTCCAGGCGGCGGCGATCATCTATGCCTTCTGGGCGGGCCGCACCGGGGCACGGGCGTACTTCGGGCTGATGCTGCTGCCTGACGGCGGCGATCGTCGGCGTCTTCACAGCGCAGGACCTGCTCGCTCTTCTACGTCTTCTGGGAGGCGATGCTGCTGCCGCTGTACGTCCTGATCGGCGTCTGGGGCGGCCCGGGCCGGCTCGGGGCGACGATCAAGTTCGTCATCTACACGATGGCCGGCTCGCTGCTGATGCTCGCCGCCGTGATCGTGCTCGGGCTCTCGCAGGGAACCTTCGACCTGACCGCGAGCTGGCAGAGCTCGAGCGACTGGCTGTTCCTCGGGTTCGTGGCCGCGTTCGCGGTCAAGGCGCCGCTGTTCCCGCTGCACGCCTGGCTGCCGGACGCCTACCGCGAGTCTCCGCCGGAGGTCTCGGCCGTGCTGAGCGGCGTCGTCTCGAAGGCGGCGATCTACGGCTTCATCCGGATCGCGATCACGAAGTTCCCCGAGCCGACGAAGGACTTCCGGACGGTGATTCTCGTCTTGGCGGCGGTCGGCCTGATTTACGGGTCGCTGCTTGCGTTCCGCGCGCCGGATGTGCGAGGGTGATCGCCTACTCATCGCTCGCGCAGATCGGCTTGATCACCTTCGGCGTCTTTGCCGTCAACGACCTCGGCCTGAACGGCGCCGTCCTGCAGATGGTCAACCACGGCCTGATCACGGCCTCGCTGTTCCTGCTCGCCGGCGGGATCGAGCGGCGCGCGACGACCGGCGAGTTCTCGCGGCTGGGTGGCTTCGCGCGAGGGACGGCCGATTCTCGCGACCGTACTGATGACGACCGGGATCATCGGCCTGGCCGTGCCCGGCTCGTCCGCGTTCGCGGGCGAGTTCGAGATCCTGGCCGGCGTCTTCCACCCGCGGCTGGGGTACTCGGTCGTCGGCGCGGTCGCGATCGTGCTCGCCGCCATGTACATGCTGCGGCTGATCTCGGCGGTGCTGCATCGCGAACCCGGGCCTGCGGTGACGTCTGAGGCGCTGGATCTGAGGCCGGCCGAGCTCGGCGTCGATCGTGCCGCTGCTCGCCTGCCTGCTCGCCCTGTCGGTGTGGCCGGCGGCGATCACTGAGCGGTCGTTCGCGCATGACCGCGCGCGGACGGATGTGAGCACGCAATTCGAGGCGGCGCCGATGATTCCGCGCCCGCACGTCGACTGGTTCGCGCTCGCGCCGGAGCTGGTGTTGCTCGGCGCCATGGGCTTCGCGCTGATGGGCGCAGTGCTCCTGCCGAGGGAGAACCGCCGTGACTTCGGCGCGCTCGCGGCGGCGCTCGGCTTCGCCGGCGCGTTCGTCTACGCGATCGTCATCTACGTCCACACGCCGGACCGCACAGCGTGATCGCCGACTCGGTCCGCAGCGACCGCTTGCGGCGCACTGCGCGCAGGTGATCATCGCGGGCGCGGGCCTGCTCGACGGTCGGCGTCGCGTACGCCGACCGGATGCGCGACGAGCACATCGCCGAGTTCTACGCTGCTCCTGGCCGCGGCGGGCGCGGGCATGTGTTTCCTCGTCACCGCGAACAACCTGATGACGCTCTTCCTGGGGCTCGAGTGGTTCTCGATCTCGCTCTACATCCTCTGCGCGATCGACCGCGAGCGCGAGGGCTCGCTCGAGGCGGGGCTCAAGTACCTGATCATCGGCGGCTTCGGCTCGGCCGTGCTCCTGTTCGGCTCGGCGCTCGTCTACGGCGCGACCGGGGAGCTCGCCTTCAACCGGATCGCGGCGCCATCGGCGCCCAGCACCTGACCGGCGACGCGCTGCTCGTCGCAGGCCTGGCGATGATCATCGTCGGCCTCGGCTTCAAGGCCTCGGCGGCGCCCGTTCCACATGTGGACGCCGGACGTCTACGAGGGCGCGCCGACGCCGGTGACGGCGTTCATGGCCGCCGCGACGAAGACGGCGGCGCTCGTCCTGACTCTGCGGGTGCTGCGCGACGGCTTTCCCGCAGGAGGCCCACCTCTGGACGATCGCGATCGCGGTGATCGCCTGTGCGTCGCTCGCGGTCGGCAACCTCGCCGCGCTCGTCCAGCGAAACGTCAAACGGATGCTCGCGTACTCGTCGATCGCCGCAGGCCGGCTTCATGCTGATCCCGATCGCCTCGGACAACGCGCTCGGCGGCCGGGCGCTCCTCTACTACCTGATTCCGTACTCCGTGATGTCGCGTCGGGGCCTTCGCGGTCATCACGCGCGCGAGAGCGGGAGCTGGCGGCGCCGGTGACGCTCGACAACCTCGCGGGCATGGGCTGGGAGCGACCGCTGCTCGGCGTCGCGATGTGCACGTTCATGTTCGGCTTCGCCGGCCTGCCGCTCACCGGCGGCTTCGTTGGCAAGTTCTACGCCTTCTCGGCCGCGTTCCGGCACGGCTGGACGTGGCTCGTGATCGTCGGTGTCGTCGCGACCGCGGTCAGCCTCTACTACTACCTGGCCGTCGTACGGGCGATGTACATGCGGCCGACAGCCGAGCTGCAACTGGCGCCGACCCTGGTCCCAGCCGGCGCGATCGCAGCGGGCGGCTCGCCGCCGCGGGACGCAATGCTGCAGACGACAGTCCTGCTGGCCATGGTCGGAACGATCGGCTCCTTCGTCGCCGTGCGAGCCGCTGATCCACGTCGCAAAGCAGGCCGCAAGCTCGCTGCCCTTCTAGGGACTGTCCCCGCAGGGGACTGTCCCTGTAAAGCTCACGACCCTAGAACCGGTTCAGGGACAGACCCCTATCGGGGACTGTCCCTGAGCTCGGCCGCGAGCGCAGCGACGGCCTGCAGGCAGAAGACCACGACACAGGCGATCAGCGCCGAGCGGGCCACGGCCGGCACCGACGGGTCGCCGACGGACGGCGCGCGGGCGGCGGTCGCGACCAGCAGGAACGCGAGCACGAACGCCCAGGCGAAGGCGTGGGTCGGCTCTGCTTTGCCGTCGAGCCGGTCGGCGACGCAGCGAAGACCGGCAATCGCCGTCAGCGGGACGGCAAGCAGCAGGGCGTTGAAGGCCAGCGTGTGGGCTCCGAAGTGATCGGCGAGCGCGGCACCGAGGACGAGGGCGATCGGAGACAGTCGACCGAAGATGCTGGCGGATTCGGCGGACGGAACAGGTCTCCTGCGTTACGCTCGCGAGGTCAACGAGGAGGAGGGTGAATGCCGGACGTTTCCGTTACCTGGCTCGGACACGCGGCCTTTCGAATTGACAGTCCAAACGGCAAGCGGATCTACAGTCGACCCGTGGCTCGACAACCCGAAATGCCCAGAGAACGAGCAGAAGCCCGAGCGGGTCGACATCGTCGCCGTCACGCACGGCCACTCCGACCACGTCGGCAGCACCGTCGAGATCGCGAAGGAGTTCTCGCCGGAGATCATCGCGCTGGTCGAGCTGAAGGACTGGCTGGGCAACCAGGGCGCGGACGTCGGCGAGAGTGCCGGGCCCGAACAAGGGCGGCACGGTCGAGATCGACGGAATCAAGTTCACCATCGTGAATGCGTTCCACTCCGGCGCGACTCCCGACGGGAGCTACGGCGGCGAGCCTGCCGGGATCGTGATCACCTTCGAGAACGGCACGGCGATCTACTTCGCGGGCGACACCTGCGTCTTCGGGGATATGCGGCTGATCGGCCGGATCTACGGTCCCGACGTCGCGGTGCTGCCGATCGGCGGTCACTTCACGATGGATCCGCGCGAGGCCGGAGTCGCGCTCGAGCTGCTGGGGACGAAGCGCTGTATCCCGTGCCACTACGGCACCTTCCCGCTGCTGAAGGGCACGCCCGAAGAGCTGAAGGAGCAAGCGCCGTCCGACGTCGAGATCCTCTCACTCGAACCTGGGGAGACGATCGCGGTTTGAGAGAACGCTGGTTCGGAGCCACCGGCAAGCGGGTTCCAGAGCTCGCCGTCGAGGGCGACCCGCTCGTTCCCTCGCTGGGGCGCTCGTGCTCGACGACGTCTCCGACGACGTCAAGCTGCCGCGAGGCGCACGCGGCGGGAACGCCCGTGGTCGTGCGCGCCGACTCGCCGGAGCAGATCATTGCGGCACTGAAGCGGCCGGAAGTGGCCAGCGTCCTCGTGCCCGAGAACCATCCCGAGCTGCTCGCGCTCGACCTCCGGGAGCTGACCTATGGCTAGAGGAACGATTGCGACCTACTCGATCGCCGCCTGCGACCTCGACGCGGGCCAGTGGGGCGTCGCGACGCAGTCGAAGTTCCTCGCCGTCGGCTCGGTCGTCCCCTGGGCCGAGCCTCAAGTCGGAGCGATCGCGACCCAGGCTTACGCGAACCCGCGTTACGGATCCGAAGGCCTCGGCCTCCTGCGCGAGGGGCTCTCCGCCGAGGAGGTCGTCGAGCGGCTGACGGCTGCAGACGAGGGACGGGACCAGCGACAGCTCGGCGTCGTCGACCGCGAGGGCCGCAGCGCGAGCTTCACCGGCGCCGAGTGCCTCGAGTGGGCGGGCGGCAGAACGGGGCCTTGCTACGCCGCGCAGGGCAACATCCTCGTCTCGGCGGCGACGGTCGACGCGATCGCCGAGACGTTCGAGTCCTCGAAGGGCACGCTGGCCGAGCGCCTGCTGGACTGCCTCGACGCGGCCCAGGCAGCAGGCGGCGACCGAGCGCGGCCAGCAGTCGGCTGCGCTGCTCGTCGTCGAGCAGGACGGCGGCTACGCGAAGCTGTCGGACACGATCGTCGAGCTCCGGGTCGAGGATCACGAGCTGCCGCTCGAAGAGCTTCGCCGCCTCTACCGGCTGCACGAAGCGCTCTTCGGCGAGACGCCGCGCGACGAATGGCTGACGGTCGACGACGCGCTCGCGAACGAGCTCCGTCAGCGACTGGCGAAGCTCGGCTACGACGGCGAGCTCGAGGACGCCCTCAACAAGTGGGCCGGCAACGCCAACCTGGAGGAGCGCGTGGACGGAGTCGCGGAGATCGATCCGATCGTCCTGGAAGAGCTGCGGGAGCTTTCGTGAGCTACGAGGTCGCGCACATCGACGAGCTCGAGGAGCTGCCGATCAACAACGGCGAGTTCGTCTGGCGGCCGGTACGGCGCCGCTTCGGGATCACGGCCTTCGGCACGAACGCGTACACCGGGAACGCGGGTCAGCGGGTGATCGAGGAGCATGCCGAGGCCGACAACCACCAGGAGATGTACGTCGTCCTCCGCGGCCGGGCGACGTTCACGCTGGACGACGACGAGGTTGATGCGCCCGCCGGGACGATCGTGTTCGTCCGGCCGAACACGAGGCGTGGGGCGATCGCAGCCGAGGACGACACCGCCGTGCTCGCGGTCGGCGCGAAGCCCGGAGTCGTCTTCGAGCCGTCGCTCTGGGAGGACGTGTTCGCCGCCAACGCCTACGCCGACAAGGGGAGCTCGACAAGGCGCGGGGACTCTTCACAACCTTGCTCGAGCAGCATCCAGATGCGTGGCAAGGCCACTTCAACGCCGCCTGCCTCGAAGCGCGCGTCGGCGACAAAGAACGAGCGCTCGAGCATTTCGAGCGCGCCGTCGAGCTCGAGCCGGAGAAGGCGCGCGAGTTCGCCAAGACCGACTCGGATTTCGACTCGATCCGCGACGATCCGCGGTTCGTCTCAGCTGTCGCCGGGCAAGCGGACTCCGGCCGCTAGCTCCGCGCAACGCCGGCACCGGATCGCCCTCCGGCCGAGCGAGAAGCAGCACCGCGCCGTAACCGTCCGCACCAGTCAACGAGTCGACGCAAGAGCTGCAGCCCCAGCGCGAGCGCGAACGCCTTGTGGGCCTGCTCGCCGCCGAAGGGGACGAGGTCTCCCGGCGCAGCGACGCCGGTCAGTACATCGCCGTAGGTGACGGCGCCCATCGAGACATCGGCAACGATCAGGCTCGGCCGCTCGAGCTCGGGATCGCGATCGCAAGCGGGTTCGTGCCGGCGAGCTTTGGGCCGCCTGCGGGAGACCTGAGCCGAGCCGGCGAGGTCGCGGTCAGCGCGGCGACGAAGCCGCCTTCGGCGAGCTTGCGCACCCAGTAACCGAGCATCCCGGTCGGGAAGCAGTGCGCAGCGACGATCACGCGCGCCCGCTCCGGAGGATCGGCAAGCTGCGCCTCCACGATCGCCGCGAGCGTCAGATAGCCGAGCGCCCCGCGACCATCCCAGCGCTCGAAGCCGCCCTCGGCGATCTCTACCCTCGGGCCGGGCGGACGGGTCTCAGATCCGGCAGCGTTGCCAGCCAGTCGACGCGCGAGAGCCCGTGGCCGGTCCGGCCGCGCCGCTCGGCGTCGAGGAAATGGTCGGCGAGCGTCTGCGCGTCCTCGGCCGAGAAGCCGAGCGCACGGAGCTTGCCGGGAACGTCGGTCAGGAGAGAACCGGGAGCGACTTCACGAAGCCGACGCCCTGCTCTTTGCGCGTCTCCGCGATCGCGTCTGCGACCGCCAGGATCGCCACGGCTGCCGGTGTGTCGGGATTCGCGATCACCAGCGGCTCGCCAGCGTCGCCGGCCTCGCGCAGGCTCGGGTCGAGCGGAATCGAGCCGAGCAGCGGGACGTCGCAGGTCATCGGCGAGCTCCTGCCCGCCGCCAGAGCCGAAGACCTCGCCGCTCATGTTCTCGACCACGCCGAGCAGCGCGCATGTTCGTCTTCTGCGCCATCAGCGCCGCGCGGGCCGCGACCTCCTGGGCCAGCGGCTGCGGCGTCGTCACGATCGACGGCCTCGGCGCGCGGCAGGAGCTGGCCGAGCGAGATCGAGACGTCGCCGGTACCCGGCGGCATGTCGACGACGAGCGTGTCGAGCTCGCCCCAGTGGACGTCCGAGAGGAACTGCTCGAGCGCGCGGTGCAGCATCGGCCCGCGCCACATCACCGGCGAGTTGTCGTCGAGGAAGAAGCCGATCGACATCAGCTTCAGGTCGTCCGTGACCGGCGGGACGATCATCCGGTCGACGACAACCGGGCTGCTGGCGGATCCCGAGCAGGTGCGGGATCGAGTGGCCGTAGACGTCCGCGTCGAGGACCCCGACGCGCTGGCCGAGCGCGCTGAACGCGGCGGCGAGGTTGACCGTCAGCGACGACTTGCCGACCCCGCCTTTGCCGCTCGCGACCGCGATCACGCGCGTGCGAGCGGTCGAGCGAGATCCCTTCGTGCGCTCGGTGACGCCGCCGCGGAGCTCGGTCGTCAGCGCCGCCTTCTCCTCCGGCGACATGCACGTCGAACTCGAGCGCGACGCGTTCGACGCCGTCAACCGGCGCGAGCGCTCTCGGCGACCTGCTGCTCGAAGCTCGAGCCGCAGCGGACAGCCGGCGACGGTCAGCGCGATCGTGACCGCAACGTCGCCGCCGTCGATCCGGACGTCGCGGACCATGTCGAGCTCGGTGACCGGACGGCGCAGCTCGGGGTCGATGACCTGCTCGAGCGCCTTGCAGGATCTCGTCGCGCGAAGGCTCCATCGGGACGAGCCTAGCTAAACGCCCAATCGCCGCTTCAACCACAGCGCGTTCTGATCGCGAAGCCCTCCCAGTCGTTGTTGAAGTAGGCGTAGACGTCGTGCTCGCGGCGCCAGCCGGTCGATCCGCTGCGCCCACTCCTCCGAGCTCCGAGCTCGGAGTAATTGCCGCGCCGGCCGCGGGAGCCGTGGTGGAAGCGGATGAACGTCCAGTCGGCGGTCAGCTCGTACGTCTGGAAGCGGCCGTCGCGGGTCGTCGCCGATCACGAGCGCGACGCCACGCGCCGCGAGCAGCTCGTAGACCTCCGGTGCGAACCAGCTCTCGTGCCGGAACTCGAAGCAGTGGCGGCCCGGCGGCAGCTCGCTCGAGCGCGTTCGCGAGCCGCTCGTCGTCGCGCCGGAAGTCGCCGGCAGCTGCCAGAGCACCGGCCCGAGCTTGCGGCGAGCTCGACGAGCGGCTCGATCCGCTCGTAGAAGCGCTCGCACGCCGGCGGCCAGGTCGTGCAGGCGCTTGATGTGCGTGATGTAGCGGCTCATCTTGACCGCGAACTGGAACGCGGGCGGACGTCGTCCTCGACCCAGTTCGCGACCACGTTCTCGCGGCGGCAGACGGTAGAACGTCGCGTTCACCTCGACGGTCTCGAAGTGGCGCGCGTAGTACTCGAGCCAGAGCCGCGGCGGACAGGCGCGGCGGATAGAAGACGCCGTTCCGCCAGTGGTCGTAGTTCCAGCCCGAGCAGCCGATTCGAACCGGTTCTAGCTCGAAGCGCGGCGAACAGTTCGCGCACAGCTCCGGCGTCGCCGCGCCGCGACGACGCGTGAACGCCCTTCGGTGTCGAGCGGCGCCGCGCCGAAGGGCGGCGCCTCCGGCAGGTCGATCGCCAGTCCGCGCTCGCGCACGAGCAGCTGCGCAGCGGCGATGTCGACCGAGCGCGCGCCCTTGAGCGAGCAGACCGCGTCGACGCGGCCGGCCGCGAGGTGGCAGAGCGAGATCGCGAGCGAGCCCATGATCCGCAGCCGGTGGGCGATGCCCGACCATCGCGCGGCCTTCTCCGCGACCGACGACGTCAGCGTCGCCTCGAAGCGAGAGGATCTCGATCTCGTCCTTCGGCAGCACGTCGCCGAGCGCGCTCGCCGTTCAGTGCACGCGCCCTCGCCGCGCTCGGCCGTCCACTCCTCGCCGGTGCCGAAGTCGTAGACGTAGCCGAAGACGACGTCGTCCATCGTCGCGCCGTCCGCGACGGCGATCGAGAGCGAGAAGAACGGGATCCCGCGCTTGGCGTTCAGCGAGCCGTCGATCGGGTCGACGACGACCACGCGAGCGGCCCGATCGCCCGTGAGCGTCGCCCGAGCTCCTCCGAGACGAGCGTGAAGTCGCGCCGTCGACTCGCGTAGCCGCGCGAGCGATCGCGTCCTCGGCCGCCGCGTCGATCGCCGTCGTCTCGTCGCCGCCCTCGCCGTCGCCGACGACCGGCTCGCGCTCGACCCGCGTCGGCAGCTCGACGAGCACGCCGCGCACGTCCTCGACCGCGCCGCGGCAGAGTCGCGAGCCAGTCAGCTCACAGCGGGCAGGAAGAGCAGGCCGACGACGAGCTTGGGATAGAAGTAGGTGCGTCTTCTGCGGCAGCATCTCGCCGCGCTCGCGCGACGCGCGAACACGTCCTCGATCCGCGTCGGGCGCAGCAGGAACGCGCGACCTCGGCCTCGCCGCGAGTCGACCGCGCGCGACCGCCTCGTCGCGCATCCGGCGTGTAGCTGACGCCCTCGTGGCGCGAGCGCGCTCGACGAGCTCGACGTCGAGCTCCGTCGCCGTCGAGCAGCTCGTGCCGGCCGCCGTCGATAGCAGCGACGACCGCCGGCGAGCTCGTCAGCGCCTGGGTCGCTCGATCGGCGTCCCGTCGACCGCCGTCGACGGCGACTGCGCGAAGCGCGATGCGTCGGGAAGATCGTCAGGCCCGGTCCTCGCGGGTCGAGACGAGCACGACCAGCATCCAGGCGCTCTCCTGCGTGCCGTCCTCCTCGTGGAAGGCGAGCGCGGTCTCGTAGCGGTGGTGGCCGTCGGCGATCAGCAGCTGCCGCGTCGGCGAAGCGCCCGCACGGCGTCGTCCGTCGGCGCAGCCGCCAGAGCCGGTCGCGCCCTCGACCTCGAGGTCGGGCTGCCCGCGCCGGGCGCTCGGCCGGCGGTCGGCCCGTCGTAGAGCAGGAAGATCGGCTCGAGCTGGGTCCGCGTCGCGCGCAGGAGTCGCAGCCGCCCTCCTTCGGCCCGGCGTGCGTGCGCTCGTGCGGCAGGACGACTCGGCTCTGCGTACGGCTCGACCTCGAAGCGGCGCGACGAGGCCCTCGCGCGTCGCGCGCGACGCCGTCCGGGCCGACGTAGTCCTGCGACAGCGCACCAGAGCGCCGGCTCGTCCTCGCGCACGAGCACGCCTCCGCTCGCGCCAGTCCGCCAGAGCGCCGCGGCCGCGGCCTCGTCCGAGTCCGGGCAGCGTCAGGTGGACGACGTTGTGCGGGTCTGCGCGCGCAGGTAGCTCGCTCGCGCTCCGTCGGCGAGATCACGTCGTAGGGCGGCGCGACGAGCGACTCGAGCGGGCCTGCGCCGCTCGTCGTAGCGGAGCGGCGCGAAACGGTCGACCTCGGCCACGGCCGGACGCTACCAACCGGCTTGCGACCTAGACTCGCCGCGTGAGCGCGATCGCCGAGCTGGCGGAGGACCGCGTCGTCGAGGGCGTCTACGCCGTCGCGACGCAAGGAGCGCCGGCGCACGCGAAGGACGGCTCGCCGTACCTCGCGCTCGAGCTCGTCGATCCGAGCGGCCGCATCGAGGCGCGGGTCTGGAACGACGTCGAGCTGCTCGACGGCCGCTTCGCCGAGGGCGACGCGGTCCGCGTGCTCGGGCGGGTCGAGCGGTTCCGCGACCGGCTCCAGCTCGAGGTGCGCTCGCTCGAGGCGGCGCCGACGCCGATCCGCCGACGCTGACGCCCGGCGATGCGCCGCGACGCCGACGAGCTCGACGGGTTCCTCGAGTTCCTGGCCGGCGAGATCGCCCACCCGGGCTGCGCGCGACGGTCGGCGCGGCTGCGTCGCGGACGACGCGCTGCGAGCCGCGCTGCGGTCGCTGCCCGGCGACGCCGGACGGCCACCACGCCTACGCGGGCGGCCTGCTCGAGCACACCGTCGGCGTCGCGACGCTCTGCCGCGAGACCGCGCAGCTGCATCCGCGGCTGCGCAGCGATCTCCTGCTCGCGGCCGCGCTCGCTGCACGACGTCGGTCGCACGCGCGAGCTCGAGCGCGGCGCCGGCGTTCCGGCCGACCGACGAGGGCCGGCTGCTCGGCCACGTCCACCTCGGCCTGCGGCTGATCGAGGAGCGGGCGCGCGGCCCTCGAAGCCGACGTCCGCGCCGAGCTCCTGCACGCGATCGCGGTGCCACCACGACCTGCGCGCCGCCACGCACCGCCGAGGCGGCGGTGCTCTACCACGCGAACCAGCTCGACGCGGTCGCGGCTACTCGGCCCGTCGAGTACAGGCGCTCGCTTGCGACGCCGCCTGAGGACGTCCCGGCTTTGCCGGGGCGTCCGTCTAATCCCCGTTGGCAATGGTGCTACCAGTGAGTTCTTCCAGGACGGGTTCGTAAAAGTGTTCGCGGCCGCGCTTGCCCTGGCGGCCGCAGCGTCGTGGGAGTCGGAGACTTTTCGGCGGCCTCAAGAGCAGGTCGCTGAATCCGGTCGCCATTCTGGTCGTCGCCCAGCCGATCGGCCTCGACGCTGCTCGCGATCTGGGTCGCGGTCCGCGGTCAGGGACCGCCGGGCTCGGAAGTCCTCTGGGCGTGCCTGGCCGCCGGTGCTCGGGACGACGGGCCTGATCGCGTTCTACAAGGGGATGGCGGCAGCGGGCGCGCTCAGCATCGATCGCCCCGATCGCCGGCGCCAGGCGCCGGCGATCCCGGTCATCTGGGGACTGGCGCACGGCGATCACCCGAGCGGCTACCAGGAGCTCGGCTTCGCGGCGGCGCTGATCGGAGTCGTGCTCGCTTCCTTCGAGCGCAGGCCGGAAGCCGCCCGGCTTGCCGCAGGCGTCGGCTGGGCGGTGATCGCGATAGCTCGCCTTCGGCGCCTACTACATCCCGATGCACGAGGCGAGCCACGGAGACTTTCTCTGGGCCGCGTTCGTTTTCCGCCTTACCTCGACGACGCTGATTGCGGCCGCCTGGCTGGTGCTCCGACCTCCAGTGCCCGCCGTGCCGATCTCCCGGTTCTCGCCTCGATCGGCATCCTCGACACCGGCGGCAATGTCTTCTTCGCCGCCGCGTCGGCGAAAGGCCTCGTCAGCGTCGTCTCGATCCTCGCCTCGCTCTACCCGGTGGTGACGGTGCTGCTCGCTCGTGCCGTCTTGCACGAGCGGGTTCATCGCTCACAAGAGCTAGGGATCGCGCTGGCCCTGGCAGGGATCGTCCTCATCTCCGCTGGCTGAGGCGTCGCTTGCGATGCCGTTGAGAGCCCGCCCGATTTACTCGGGCGGGCGTTTATCCCGGCGATAGGAAAACCAACGGGTCACCGATCTTCGCTGGCCCCTTGGTTAACGCGCGACGAACGCGGGAACCTTCTCCGTTGTCCTACTTACAGAGAAAGGAGGTCTGAACATGCTTCTACTCATCTTGCTCGCGCTGCTGGCCATCATCCTCTTCGGCGTGGGCTTCACGATTCACTGGCTGTTCATCGTCGCAATCATCGCCGCACTCCTGTTCGTGATCAGCTTCTTCGTCGGCGGAGCGGGGGATCGTTCGCGACGAGCCTGGTGGTAACGGCGGGCGGGTCTGAGGCCGACGGGCCTCAGGCCCCCTCCCGGCCAGCCCTCTTTAAAGCATCATCAGCCAGCTGCGGCCGCACGCTCGGCATTCGTGGTTCTTGCGCCCACAGCGGCGGCAATCCCAGTACGTCCACCAGATCCACTTGAAGTGATTGATCTCGAGGACGAAGAGAGCGACGATCCAGATGAACGCGACGTTCCGGTCCACGCCTCAGCATTCGTCATCGGAGGGGTGGAGCGCAATGGGCCACTCGGCCTATTGGCCGTGGGAACGGCGCGCTTTACCAGGCGACGGCCCGTTCGCGGGTGACGAGCACGCCTTCGGGCGCCGGGCTGCCGCCGATCGCGAAGGCGAGCTGCTGCATCGCCTCGGGCACCAGACGGTAGAAGCTGAAAGTCCCTCGCTTATTGGCGATCTCGACCAAGCCCGCTTCCCTCAAGACGCGCAGATGATGGGAGACCGTCGGCTGCGAGAGCCCGAGGAAGCCGGTCAGGTTGCACGTGCATACCTCGCCACGGCCTGCGAGCTGGTTGACGATCGCCACCCGGGCCGGATCGGAGAGCGCCTTGAACCGGTCTGCGAGCGCCTCGCCCGACCGCTTCGGGAGCGGCGGCGCGCCCGGGGCGCAGCACGGCTGTTCGAGAACGCGCAGCTTCTTCATTGACGTTGATCAATGTATCAGGTACGTTCCGCCGCATTGACGTTCATCGACATCGATCGATGGAAGGAGGCGCCAATGGCCCGATGCGACTGTGGCTGTGGCTGTGACTGCGACTGCAGCGGTGGTTGTTGCTGCTGACGTCTTCAGGGACTGGCACCCATCGGGTGCCAGTCCCTACAAAGCTCACGGCTAGACGTTGAAGCGGATGTTCAGCACGTCGCCGTCCTCGACGACGTAGGTCTTCCCCTCGAGGCGCTGCTGCCCGCGCCTGACGACCTCCGGCGTGCGAGCCCGGCGTCGACGAGGTCGTGCCAGCGGATCACCTCGCAGCGGATGAACCCGCGCGCGATGTCGGTGTGGATCGTCGCCGCGGCGTCGAGCGCGGTCTCGCCCGCGGCGCAGCGTCCACGCGCGCGTCTCCTTCTCGCCGGCGGTGAAGAACGTGATCAGATCGAGCGCCTCGAACAGCCGGCGGGCGATCTCGCTCGAGCGCCGGCTGCGCGCCGTCCGGAACGCCGCCGCCTCCTCCGTCCGGCAGCTCCGCGAGCTCGGCCTCGAGCTTCGCGGTCGATGCCCGCCGGGCCGTTGCGCGACCGCGATGCAGCGGCTTGGTCGTCAGCGGCTCGAGCTCCGGCGGCAGCTCGCCCGGCCACTCCGCGAAGCGGCCGCCCGGCGTCGAGGTGCGCGAGCAGCGGCCTCGAGCTGCTCGACCTCCGTCGCGCAGCTGTCGGGTCGCCCGACTTCGCCTGCTTGCGCGACCCGCTCGAGCCGCCGCTCGACGTGGTCGCGGTCGGCGACGAGCAGCTCGAGCTGCAGCGTCTCGAGGTCGTCGCGCCGGATCGCGCGTGCCGGACCAGCCGTCGAGGACGACGAGCAGCGCGTCCACCTGACGCAGGTTGCCGAGCAGCTGCCGCGCCGGTGCCGGGGACGTCGACGACCCGCACGGCCGCGGGCGTGACCTTCTTCGCCGTCACGACAGCCGCGAGCGCGCTCGAGGCGCTCGTCGGGAATCGGCGCCATGCCGACGTTCGTCCCTGCCGGTGACGCGATGCCCCCGTCCTGCGTGAGCGCCGTGAAGAGCGTCGTCTTGCCGGAGTTCGGCAGGCCGACGATCCCGACCTGAGAGTGCCAGCCTACGGCTCCTGAGGTGGCGACTCGGGCGACGTTGCGATCTGCTTCTGCAGCGATGCCAGCGCGCGGTGCTGGAGCGACTTGACCGCACCCTCGGTCTTGCCGAGGATCGTCGCCGCCTCGGCGTTCGAGAAGTTGAAGACGAACTTCAGCGTCAGCACCTGCTGCTGCTCGTGCGAGAGCTTCGTCGATCAGCTCGAGCATCGACTCTGCCGGCCGATCGACTCGAGCGCTTCCTGCCTCGGCCGCACTCCCCTCGCCGGGCTCGGGCTCGGGCACCTCCTCCTCCGGCTGCCACGCGCTTGCGCGCGCGGAAGTGGTCCATCGCCAGGTTGTGCGCGATCCGGAACAGCCAGGCCGAGAACGGCGCCGACCTGCCAGCGGAACTTGCCGATCGACTCGAGCATCTTCAGCGAACGTCTGCGTCGTCAGGTCCTCCGCGTCGTGGCGGTTGCCGACGCTCATGTGCAGGTAGCTGTAGATGCGGTCGAAGTGGAGCAGGTAGAGCTCCTCGAGCGCCTCGCGCTCGCCCTGCTGAGCTTGCTCGACGAGTCGCGCCAAGTCCTCGGGACGAAGCGCTGCGGCTGAGCGCGGTCGTGCTGGCGGCCTCAGAGGACATCCAGCCTGAGATGCCCGCGGCGCCGCGCCCGTAACCCTGACGCTACGAACCGCTCGAGAAGCCGAGTCTGGCCTCGCGGGTGAACCGCTTTACGTAGACGACCCGCCCGAGCAGGATCGACGTACGCGCCCGTCCTCTGCATCGAGGGTCAGCGCCCCATCCGTTGCGGGCCGCGAGGCCCGCTCGAGCTCGTCCGCGGACGTCCGTCACGACGGGCGCCCATGATCTGGCCGCCGTCGAAGCGCGATCTCGACCACGACTCGCTCGTTGCCAGCCATGCACGAGCTCCGCGAGGACGCCGCGGACGGCGTCGGGATGGACGAACGCGACCTCGAGCCCGAACAGGCCCTGCGCGCGGCTGCTCGTCGATCGAGCTCGACGCCCTGTTCCGCGAGCTCGCCGATCGCGGCCTGAACGTCGGCGACCTCGTAGGCGACGTGGTGCATCCCCGGCCCACGCTTGGTCGAGGAACTTGCCCGACCGGCGTCTCGTCGCCGAGCGACGCGAGCAGCTCGACGCGTCCGTCGCCGACCTTCAGCGAACGCGGCTTCGACGCCCTGGTCGGGAACCGTCTCCCGATGCTCGAGCCGAGCGCCGAAGAGTCGCTCGTACGTCGTCGACCGCCTCGTCGAGGTCCTCGACCGCGACGCCGAGGTGATGGATCCCGCGCGCTTCGCACGCGGGCGATGCTAGACGCGACTAGTCAGCAGCCAGCGAGTCCGAGGCAGTGGCACCACCCGGACAGTGCCGACGCGTCTCGCTCGAGCGTGAATCCGGCTCGACGTCGGCGAGCAGCGCGTCGAGCTCATCGCGGTCGAGCGTCTCCTTCTCGAGCAGCGCGTTGGCGACGCGGTCGAGCGCGGGGCGATGCTTCGCGCAGCAGACGCTGAGCGTCCTCGGTAGGCCGCGTCGGTCAGCTGCGCCTGCTCGCTGGTCGCGCACCCGCTTCGTCTCCTCGGACAGCGCGTAGTTGTCGGCCCGCATCGTCCGCGAAGACGACGACCGTCGACATCCCGTACTCGAAGACCATCGCGCGGGCAAGCGCGGTCACCTTCTCGAGGTCGTTGGCGGCGCCGTTCGTGACCGCGGCCGAACACGACCTGCTCGGCGGCGCGGCCGGCGAGGTAGATCTTCATCAGATCGACGGAGCTCCTCGGTCGTGTGCAGGTAGCGCTCCTCGCTCGGGCAGGTTCAGCGTGTAGCCGAGCGCCTGGCCGCGGGAGACGATCGTCACCTTCTGCACCGGGATCAAGTCGCCGATCAGGTGCGACATCAGCGCGTGCCCGCCTTCGTGGTAGGCGAGGATTCGCTTCTCCTTCTCGGTGACGACTTCTGCGCTGCTGCAGCCCGGCGACGACGCGCTCCATGCGCCGCTTCGAAGTGCTCCTGGTGCACGAATTGCTGCTTCGTCGCGGCCGGCGAAGATCGCGGCCTCGTTGGCGATGTTCGTCGAGGTCGGCGCCGGTCAGCCCCGCCGTCTGGCGCGCGATCAGCTTCGACGTCGACGTCCGCCGCGAGCGGCTTGCCCCGGGTGTGCACGCCGAGAATTGCCTCGCGCCCGCCAAGGTCGGGCGCGTGCAACGAGCACCTGGCGATCGAAGCGGCCGGGCCGCAGCAGCGCCGGGTCGAGATCCTGGAAGCCGGTTGGAGGCGCCCATGACGACGACCTGCTCGCGTTCGTCGAAGCCGTCCAGCTCGACGAGGAGCTGGTTGAGCGTCTGGTCCTGCTCGCGGTTGAAGCCGTGGCCGGTACGGGCGGCGCCGACCGCGTCGAGCTCGTCGATGAAGACGATCGCCGGCGCGTTGCGGTTCGCCTCCTCGAACAGCTTGCGGATGCGCGCCGCGCCGAGCCCGGCGAACATCTCGATGAACGCGGAGGCGCTCTGCGATGTAGAAGCTCGCTCCCGCCTCGCTCGCGATCGCCTTCGCGAGCAGCGTTTTGCCCGTGCCCGGCGGACCGTAGAGCAGGATTCCCTTCGGGACACGAGCGCCGAGCTGCTCGAACCGGCGCGGGTCGCGCAGGAAGTCGACCACCTCTTGGAGCTCCTCCTTCGCCTCTTCCAGCCCCGCCACGTCGGCCCAGGTCACCTTCGTGTTCGACGTCACCGTCTTCGCCGCCGTCACTCGGGGCATCACCTGCAGGGTCCGCCAGAGGACGTACACCATCAGGATCAGCAGAAACGCGAAGAGGAGCGGCAGCCAGTCGGAGGCCCCGTCCCGGGAGAGTGATCAGCCAGTGCATCCCCATCTTGTTATCGGTGCGCGCGCGCGATTCGTCAATGGCTAGCGGCCGATTCGCGTGGCCAGGCCGGGCCAACTGGTAACTGGCTCGGTTGAGCGAACGACGTGCATGCCGGCGGCCGCGTAACGCTCGAACGCGGCGTCCGCTTCATCTGTGTAGTCGACGACACCCGGTACGACGACCGGAGAGGTGCAGTCCTCGAGCAGGTACGTCCGCTCGGCGAGCCGCTCCCGGACGTCCTCGTCGTCCAACAAGTCATCGATCGTCCAAGCCAGGCAGTGGCTCTTGGCCTGGCCGGCCACCACGACGGCGTCGAATGTGAGCAGCTTTTCGATCAGCTCGGTGTTCTTGCCGCCGAGGCGATCGCCGTCCGGTCCCTCGGTCACCTCAGGCCCGAGCATCGAGTAATGCTCGGTCAGCGGGTTGTCGCCCTTGACCTGGAAGTCGGGGCTGCTGTACCGGGCGAGGCCGTGGAAGAAGATCGCCTCCTCGACCGCCGAGACGAGCGCATGGCCGATGCCACCGAGCATCGCGTGGTACGGCCAGACGGTCAGGTCGTACTTCCCGCCCTCGGCCAACCGCCGCGTGTAGTAGGCGAGGTGTCGCTCTGCGTAGTCGATGTCGATCCCGAGTGCCTCCGCGACCGCGCTGTTCAGCCTCCAGCGGCCCGTCGCGACGTCCTCGGCCGAGACGAGCGTGTACGGAGCTGGATGATCGCCGCGCCTCGTCGACCAGCCAGATCGCGTGGAAAACCTGCATCGCATGGTGGGTGTCGAGGCTCGGAAAGACCTGCGTGATCTCGCCGAGGTTGCGATAGAGGAACTCGCACAGACGGCGGTTGTCGTCAACCGCGCCCGTCCCCGAGCGTCCCGCCGACGAAGAGCTCGAAGTCCGGGATGCAGAAGGTGTTCTGAACGTCGACGGCGAGGACGCAGAGGCGAAAGGAGTCGTCGGCGGCGCGGCCGAGGCTGTGCTCGTCCGGCCCACGCCGACGCCTCGCGAGCCCGGTCCTCGTACGGGAACCCGCCAGACCTCGCCGACGCGATCGGGTCGAAGTGCGCCGGAAGCGGCAGCTCACGCATGCGGGCTCCGGGACTCGTAATCACGACGACAAGCGAACGGATTCGGCTTGCCGAGGCGCACCAGCTCTTTGGGGCGCAAAGACTCTACCGAACGTTACGCGCGAAACCGCGCGACGTGAGGTCCGCGTGACGATGCTGTGACGCCTCACGCGACGAGCTCGAGCCTGTGGGTTCGGCCGAAAACGGCGCCCCTACCTTCGCGGACGGGCGGCCGTCGGTGAGCACGACGTCGGCCGGTGAAGTCGTTCGAGCCGCGGATCAGCGACGAGCCGACGCCGTAGGAGTCGACGGGAACGCCCGCCTGCTCGAACTCGCGGATCTTCTCGACGCGTGAAGCCGCCGGAGACGACGATCTTGACCCGCTCGAACCCGTCGCGGTCGAGCGCGTCGCGCACCTTGCGCACGAGCCGCTCGTTGACGCCGGTCGGCTGAAGTCGCCCATCTCGTTCCAGAGCGAGCGGTCGACGAGCGACTCGAGGTGTCGAGCCGCACGCCCCAGAGCCGTCGGCCCGAGCGCGCGGGCGACCTCGAGCGCGGTCGAGACCGAGTCGTTCTCGAAGTCGACGAGCACGGTGACGTTCATGTCCTCGGGCGCCCATTCGGCGAACTTCGTCGCCGCGAGCACGGTGTTGCCGCCGTAGGCGGCGATCAGCGCGTGCGGCACCGTGCCGACGCCCCGTCCTCCCCACCACGAAGCCTGCGCGTCGGTCGTGACGCCGATCGGCGCGCCGACCACCTGCCCGGCGACGTGCGCCGCATAGCCGTCGCCGGTCTGCACGCGATGGTGATCGTGACGCGCGGGCATGAAGATGATCGGCTTGCCGTTCGCCGCCTCGAGCACGCGCACGACGTTCGTGGTGATCAGCGTCCGGCGCGCGAGCACGCCGAGGTAGACGCGTCTCGAGGTGGCGCGAAGGATGTGTAGTCGCCCTCGATCGTCATCACCGACTCGTAGGGCTCGACGCGATCGCCGTCGTAGAGGGCGTGGACGGTCAGCTCGTCCCAGTCGTCCGAGCAGAGCTTGAGAATCGCGATCGCCTCGTCCATCCCGCCGAGGTACGCAGCGTTCTTCTGGAAGACCTGCATGACGACGCTGCGGCCTGCGGCCGTCCTCGAGCAGCGTCGCCCGCGCGTGGTTGAAGTACGCGTCGGTGTAGTAACCCTCGCGCATCTTCTCGACGGGGAGGTCGAAGATCTCCGGCGGCAGCCGCTTTTTAGGAGGGCTTGGCGAAACGTAGTCTGTGCCGTCGGGCCGCGTCTGCTCGCCCCCTGGCACCGCTCTCAGTCGCGCCCATATCTACCGATATGGACGCTCCCTGCATCCTCCCCAGGGAACGACCATCACGCCCCGACGACGAGCGACGTTCCGCCAAGTCCTCCTAGTCCTCTCGCGCAGCTCCATGCTCAAGCTTCAGGCAGGCGGCGAGCGCGGCCTCGGCGACCTCGAGCTGCTCGGGACTTGGATCCTCGGTCGCAAGCCGGTGCTGGAGCTCGTGACCCGGCTTCGCGAGCGCGCGAGAGACGCGCGGTCCGGGTTCCGGACCATCCAGCTGAACAGCTCTGTCGCGACACCGACCGCGCCGAGCTGCGCCGCCGCTTCGGGCAGGCCCGCGCAGGTGCTCAGGCGCGCGCGCGGCGAGCGCGCCGCCGATCGCAGAACTGATCAGCAGCGGCCCGACGATGTGAGAGCCGCAACGCTCGTGCTCCTTCGCCCGGGTTTCCCCGTGCTCGTAGCTGCCGATCGAGATGTGCTCGGCGCCGTGGTAAGCGGCGACCTCCGAGCCTCGCACCGCCAGGGCGGCAGGCGCGAGCGACAAGCCCCCGGCGAGAAGCTCCTGTGCGAGCGGCCGCAGCCGCGAAGTGCTTGACCAGGCGCGCGGCGACCGCGCTACCGAGCATCGTGGCGAGAACCCACGGCCGCTCGAACGGCAAACGCGCCTCGGGGACCGCTGCGGCGGACCTGCGGCAGCAGCAGCATCACCCCGGCCAGGCGGGCCGGCCCGCGCAGGAACGGCTGCTCGACCTCCGACGCGCGGAAGCTCTTCGGCGCGGACTCGACCTTCAGCTCGCCCTCGGGCGTGCGGATCGCGCACGCCCACGCCGTCGGCCCGTGCACGAGCACGCCGTTGGCGAGCGCCATGCCGCCGAGCCGGATCTTGTCTTCAGCCATGGGAAGAGACTAGCTCCCGTCGAGCTGGCCGCGATATGAAGCCTGGTCGGCCCTCCCGTACGGCGCGTAGGCCTCCTTTGGATCCGGCGTCTCCTTCTCGACACCCGCCTCGTACTTTTGAGCGAGCTCGGAGACCGGATAGACGATCTCCTCGTGTTCCCGAGACCCGACCGCAAGGAGTCCGCACGGCCCGTCGCCCGCCCCGACGAAAACGTGGTCGGTCCACCGGCGGGCAGTGGACGAAGTCCCAGGCCTTCAATCGCCGCTCCTCGCCCTCAACGAGCAGGAGGCACTCGCCCCAAAGGACGAGAAAGTCTTCCTGGGCGCTCTCGCGGTGGTACATGCACGCAGGCTGGCCGGGCTCGAGGACGCCGATGTTGATGCCCAGCTGCGTGAACTCGGGCTCGCCCTCGAAGGTCGTGCCCGAGCCGAATTTGTCGTGCTCGAGCCAGCGCGACTCTTTGGCGTTGACGACGAACCAGCCCTCCCCTTCGGGACGCGGCCGAACTCCGTCTGCTCGAGCGGTGCTTCCGGAACCATGCTTCAACCTCCGATCTGTTGGGCGACGTGTCGTAGGAAGCGGACGCCGAGCTCGAGGTCTTCGACCGCGATCCGCTCGTCCGCAGAGTGAATCAGCCTTGCGGCAACCTCCGGATCCATCGTTCGCATCGGGAAGAAGCCGTACGCGACCGTGTCGAACGCCTCGCGCAGCCAGTGGCTGTCGGTGAAGCCTGCGAGACAGACCGGCGCGACCTTGGCCTCCGGCTCCTCGACGGCCACGAAGCCCTCGATCGCCTCCCACAGCGGCGTCTCGAGCGGCGAGCGCGTGCCTCCCTGGCCCTCGAGCCATTCGAAGTCATAGTCGCCGCGGCCGAGCGTCTCGCGCAGGAGGGTCTCCGCCTCCTTTTGGGTCTCGCTGGGCAGCAGCCGGCAGTCGCAGATCAGGTCGCAGAGAGCCGGGATCACGTTGCGCTTCTGCGACGGCGGAGACCATCGTCGGCGAGACCGTCAGCGTGAGCAGCGGCTCGACCAGCTCCGCGGCCACCGGATGGACACCGCGTGCCACGTCGAGCGCCTCGTCGGCGCTCGACCTCGCGACCGGTGAGCAGGTGCAGGAAAGCGGCCACCTCCGGTTCCAGACGCGGCTCCGGCCTCAGCTCTCCGAGCCGCACGATCAGGGTCGCCGCCTTGACGAGCGCGTTGTCGGCGATGCCCGGCATCGAGGCATGGCCGCTGCGGCCGTGAACGATCAGGCGGAAAGGCGAGCTCATCTTCTCCGCCGCGGAGCAGAGGTAGAAGATGCGGCCGCCGCCGAAGTCGATCCGGTCGCCGGCGCCTTCGTTGACGCAATACTCCGCGCGGACCGCGTCGGGATGCTCGCGGCAGAGCCAGGAGAGGCCGAAGTCCTCGCCGACCTCCTCGTCGGCGGTGGCGGCGAAGATCAGATCGCCGCTCGGCTCGAACCCTTCGCGCGCGAGTGACGCGATCGCGACGGCGTTCGCCGCAACCTGTCCCTTCATGTCGAGCGCACCGCGCCCCCAGATCTCGCCGTCTCGCAGCTCTCCCGACCAGGGTCGAGCTGCCACTCGGCCGCGTCGGCGAGCACCGTGTCCGTGTGTGAGAGCAGCAGCAGCCGCGGCCCTCGCCGCGTCCGGGATCCGTGCGACCAGGTTTGCGCGCTCCGGCACCTTGGCGTAGAGCTCGGCCGCCACGCCGCTCTCGGCGAGATAGTCGCGCAGCAGCTCCGCAGCGAGCGTCTCGTTCCCGGGCGGATTGACCGTGTCGAGACGGATCAACCGTTGGAGGAGCTCGGTCGCCTCCTCGCGGAGCGTCATCGTCGCCATCAGCGGCGCTCTCCGAGCACGAGCAGATAGCGGCGCGGCTCGCGCACGCCCTCCGGGGTCTCGAACTGCGACCAGTGTTCGAACATGGCGGCCCGGAAGGCCGCGGCCCGGTCGGGCTCGAGCGAATCGAGCAGCGCCCGGACGGGCGGCGCGCCGTTGGACATCAGCTCCCAGACGTCCTCGAGCGAATCCCTTCGAGCCACCAGACCCGCTCCTCGAGCTCGAGCTCGAACGCGTCGCCGAGCAGCTCCTGCAGCCGCTCCTCACGGCCCCAGTCGTCGGGGAGGGCCAGGCGGGCTGTTCGCCGGAGAAGGCTGCGTAGACCGCATGCGGCCCCTCATTCGGGCGCCAGACTGTCAGGCCGAGGCGACCGCGACAGACGCGCGCCACCTCTTGGGCGGCGAGCTCTTGATCGGGCGCGAAGATGAGGCCGAAGCTCGAACTGACGACGTCGAAGGCGCCGTCGGGGAACGGAAGCGCCTGGGCGTCGCCTTCGACCCAGTCGACGTCGGAGCTCCTCGACCGCGCCTGCTCGAGCAGTCTCGGCGCGATGTCCAGCCCGGTCACTTCGGCGCCGGCGCCGGCGCGGGCCGCGCGCAAGGCGACCTCGCCAGTTCCGGTCGCGACGTCCAGCCAGCGCTCGCCCGCTTGCGGAGCCAGCGCCTCGACGAGGGCGTCGTGGACCTCCGCGAATCGGGCGGCGACGAGCTCGTACTGGCCGCCGTTCCAGAGCTCTGCGGAGCTCATTCCTCGTTCGCGAGCTCGGTCAGCTTGTTCCGCGCGTCCCAGAGCTCGGGGAAGAACTTCTGCTTGATCAGTCCTCCCAGCAGCTCGACCGGCGTGCCCTGGGTGCCGATCACCTCGTCGCCGATGATCCGCGAAACGACCTTGTAGTGCCGCATGCGCCAGAGCGTCAGCCGCTCGTCCCAGTCGATCAGGCACTCCGCGAGCTGATAGAGCTGCTCGTGCTCGCGCCCCTGGACGTAGAGGTCGACGACGCTGAGGCCCCGTGCACGGAGCAGCCTCGAAAGCTCCTGCCCGAGGGCCGGCGTGATCCGCCGGATCTCGCGGAAGCCGGGCGAGTCGAAACCGCTGCCGTGGCCGAGCTTCTTCCGGATCACCTGGTATTCCCAGGGCGACATCTGCTCCAGCATGTCGAGCTGACCCGTGACGTACTGGACGCAGAGCGACGCCCGTCGCAGCAGACCGGATCGCGGGATCGAGCTCGTCCGCTCGCCAACAATCGAGTCGCCTCCTCGACCTCGTTCCAGGCGAGCTTCAGCCAAAGCTCGGAGGACTGATGAACGGTCGTGAAGAGCAGCTCGTCGCGGTGGGACGAGTTCTCGGGGTCCGGCTGCAGCGAGAGCAGCTCGTCCGTCCGGAGATAGCGCTCGTAGTCGCTCGCGCCGGGGCCTGGAAGAATCGGCTCGGTCAGGTCGTCGACTGCCACGCGGGCAGCATACTTCGGTGCGTGAGCGACCTTTTTCGGACGCGGCCGAGGCCCGCCTGTCGGACGTGGCGCCGCTGGCCATGCGCCTGCGGCCGTCGCTCGCTCGACGAGTTCGTCGGACAGGAGCAGGTGCTCGGCGAGGGCTCCGCGCTCCGGCTGGCGATCGCGGCCGACAGGGTCGGCTCGATGATCCTCTACGGCCCGCCGGGCAGCGGCAAGACGACGCTCGCGCGAATCGTCGCCCAAACGACCGGCGCCCAGTTCGAAGAGCTCTCGGCCGTCTCGGCAACGGTCAAGGACGTCCGCGAGGTGCTCGCCGCCGCCAGGGAGCGGCTGGGCGCCGAGGGCCGGCGGACGATCCTCTTCCTCGACGAGATCCATCGCTTCAACAAGGCGCAGCAGGACGCGCTGCTGCCCGCGGTCGAGGAGGGGCTCGTGACCCTGATCGGCGCCACGACGGAGAACCCGTACTTCGAGGTCAACTCGGCCCTGCTCTCGCGGACGCAGATCTACGAGCTGGAGCCACTCTCCGACGAGGAGCTGGCAACTGTGGTCGAGCGCGGCGCTGCCGAGCTCGGGATCGACTTGTCCCCGGACCTGGTCCAGCTGGTGGCCCAACGGGCCGGCGGCGACGCACGCAACGCGCTCAACATCCTCGAGCTGGCGGCTCAAACGGCCGTGGCCCGGGACCAGGTCCCGACGGCAGAGCAGATCGAGGACGCCGCGCGCAAGCGCCCGCTCGTCTACGACAAGGGCGGAGACGCCCACTACGACTTCATCTCCGCTTTCATCAAGTCGATGCGCGGCTCCGATCCCGACGCCTCCGTCTACTACCTCGCGGCGATGCTCGAAGGCGGCGAGGATCCGCGCTTCATCGCGCGGCGGATGATCGTCCTGGCCTCCGAGGACATCGGCAACGCCGATCCGCGCGCGCTGCAGATTGCCGTCGCGGCGGCGCATGCGGTCGAGCACGTCGGGCTGCCCGAGGCCCGGCTCAACCTCTCGCAGGCCGCGATCTACCTCGCCCGGGCACCGAAGTCGAACGCGAGCTACGTCGCGATCAAGGAAGCGACGCAGGACGTACGCGAGCACGGACACCTGCGGCCACCCGACGAGCTTCGCGATGCGAGCTACTACGGGGCGAAGAAGCTCGGCCGCGGGCAGGGCTACATCTACCCTCATAGCGACCCGGCCGGTTTCGAGGTGGACTACCTACCGGAGGAACTGCGGGGCCGAAACTACTACCGACCGAGCGGGGCCGGCGAAGAGGAGGCAGACGATGGCGATTGAGCGAGAGGCAAAGGCAACCTGGACGGGCGATCTCAGGGGCGGCCAAGGCGAGTTCGACCTCGAGTCGAGTCACGCCGTCGAGCACGAGCAGGTGACGTTCGCATCCCGGCTTCGAGCAGCCCGGCGGGAAGACGAGCCCGGAGGAGCTGATCGCAGCCGCGCATGCGACCTGCTTCTCGATGGCGCTCTCCGGCGGCCTCGCCCGGGCGGGCCACTCCCCGACGAAGCTGGAGACCGACGCTCGGGTGACGCTCGACGACGGCGCGATCACCGCGATCCATCTGACCGTCCGCGGCGAGGTCGACGGCCTCGACGAGGCCGGGTTCGAGCAGGCCGCGCAGGAGGCGAAGGCGAACTGCCCTCGTCTCGAAGGCGCTGTGCCGCTGTGCCCGAAATCACGCTCGACGCCTCGCTCGCGTAGGGACTGTCCCAAAGGGGACTGTCCCGCCAGACGCCTCCGAACCGACCGCCTCACTTCCGGCCGCTATAGGGACAGTCTCCTGCGGGGACAGTCCCTGAAGAGCGTGGCGCCAGCGGCTACGCATCGCGGCCGTTCAGCAGCCGCTGGGCGACCTGCTCGCCCCAGTCGTACCCACGCATCTTCGCAACGGCGGGTCCGACGTCATACGAGGTGCGTCGAAACTCCAGCTCGCCGTTGTCGCGTCGGACCGCCCAAGCGGCCCGCGTGTCGCCGTCGAGCGGCATGCCGACGCTGCCGGGATTGACGAGGTCGGTGTCGTTCGGCCCCGGGCGCCGGAACTGGATATGGCTATGACCGAAGACCACCTGCCGCCCTTGACGCCGGCGAGCAGCCGAACGTCGTCGTCGCCGGGCTCGGGCGGAAAGCTGTCGACGTCCGAGAGCGGCGAACCGTGGCAGTAGAACGCGTCCTCGCGCTCGGCGAGCGTCGGCAGGCCGACGAGTGCGTTGACCTCAGCCGCAGGGAGCTCGGCGATCGCCGAGGCCAGCGCTGCGAACACCATCTCGCTCTGCTCCGCCGGCAGGTTCAGCGGCGGGTCGACGAGCCAGCGCTCGCCGTTACCGCGCAGCCAGGTCGCGTTCGGCAACCCGCGCAGCCTCGCAAGCGTCTCGACCGGCCAGGGCCCGAAGGTGCAGTAGTCACCACCGAGCAGCCACTCGTCCACGTCCTCGGCGTCGGCGAGCACGGCCTCGAGCGCCGTGAGGTTGCCGTGCACGTCGTAGAGGATGTCCGAGCATTCAGAGTCCCGTCCGGTGATGGTCGTCGCGCTTTGGCGGTGCCGCCAGAAATGCACACTGGACTATTGCCGGGTGGAACACTTAATCACCTCCGGTCTCGATTCGATGGGCGAACAGCTCCCCGACCGGGGCCTCGAGCGCACGGAAGGCGGCGCCGCGGCGCGCGCAGTGTCGTAGTCGGTCCGGCGGAGCTCGAACTCACCGCTGTCCGGGCGAGCCGCCCAGGCCGCGTTCGGCTCGCCGTGCCGCGGAGAGCCGACGCTGCCGGGATTGACGAGAAAGGTTCCGTTCGGCCCTCGGCCGCTGGAACTGGAGATGGCTGTGCCCGAAGACGATCGTCCGGTCGTGCTCGCCCGCGAGCAGGCGCTCGTCGTCCTCGCGAGGCTCGATGTCGAAGCTCTCGTCGTCCGCGAGCGGCGAGCCATGGACGTAGAGGACGCCGTCGATCTCAGCCTGCGGCGGCAGGTCGTAGAGCCACTGCTGTTCCCCCGGCGACAGCTCGTCCTTGAAGCGTTCGTATCCCTCCCTCACCTCAGGACGATCCTCCGGCGGCTCGAACAGCCACCGCTCGCCGTTGCCGCGGATCCAGGTCGCGTTCGGCAGTCCGCGCAGGCGCTCGAGCGTCTCGTGCGGCCAGGGGCTCCCGACGCAGTAGTCGCCACCTAACAACCAGCGGTCGACTCCGGCGGCCTCGGCAAGAACCGCGTCGAGCGCGATCAGATTCCCGTGGATGTCGTAGAGGATCCCAAGCACCCTATTAGTCTCTCGCCGATGAAGACCATCTGCCTCGTCAAGCAGATCCCGCGGCCCGACAGGATCGAAGTTCGATCAGGAGACGAAGTCGCTCAAGCGAGAGGGCGTGCCTCTGATCCTGAATCCCTTCGACGCACGCGCCGTCGCCGAAGCAGTGCGGCTACGCGAGGCCGTTGGCGGCGAGGTGGTGGCGATGGCCATGGGGCCGCCGCGAGCCGAGGAGGCGCTCCGCGAATGCCTCGCGCTCGGCGCCGACCGCTGCATTCACCTCTCCGACCGGGCCTTTGCACTCGCGGACACGATCGGCACCTCGAGGACGCTGGCGCTCGCGATCGGGAAGGAAGGGTGCGACCTCGTCCTCTGCGGGCTCAAGACGCTTGATGCCGAGACCTGGCAGGTGCCGCCCGAGGTGGCGGCGTTTCTCGACCGCCCGCACGTGACGAACTCGGTCGAGCTCGCGGTCGAGGGTGACCGCCTGCGCGTGCGGCGTGAGACGGACGACGGCGAGGAAACGGTCGAGGTCCCGCTTCCGGCCGTCATCTCTGTTGCGCGGGCCGAGCCTGAGCCGGACAACGTGGAACCCGCAGAGGGCCGAGTCGACGTCTGGGCCGCGTCCGACCTCGTCGGCGACGTGCGGGAGCACGACAAGCGATTCGGGCAGACCGGCTCGCCGACGCGTGTCCTCGCCATCCACGACGTGACCCCCGACCGGGCCGGCGAGCGCTTCGACTCCGTCGAGGACGCTGCCGCGCGGATCCGCGAGCTCGCGGCGGAGCGGCCGGCCGGAGCGACCGCCTGGGAGAAACCTGAGGACCTGGCCAAGGAGCCCGGCAATTTCTATGACTGCTGGACACTCGTCGAGGTGTCGGAAGGGCGCGCAACGCGCCCCTCCCTCGAGCTGCTCGCGAAGGGGCGGGAGCTCTCGGGGAAGCTGGGCGGCTCGAATGTCGCGCTCGTGCTCGGTCACGACCTCGCCGCAGCAGTCGAAGACGTCTCCCGCCACGGCGCGGAGATCGTCAACGTCGGCGAGCACGAGGCGCTGCGCGAGTACGTTCCCGAGCGGTGGGTCGCCGCCGTGCGCTCGATCGTCGAGCGCGAGCGGCCACACGTGCTGCTGTTCCCGGCGACCTTGCGGGGCCGCGACCTCGGCCCGCGGGTCGCAGGAGAGCTCGAGTACGGGATGACCGCGGACTGCGTCGATCTCGGCATCGACCGGGGCGGCCGGCTGGTCCAGCACAAGCCGGCCTACGGCGGCAACATCGTCTCGGTGATCATGGGCAGCACGACGCCGCAGCTCGCGACCGTTCGCCCGCGGATGTTCGAGCCGCTCGAGCCTCGAGACGCCGACGCCGAGATCCGGCAGATTGACGTCGGCGCCCTTCCCGAAGGAACGACCAGCGTCCTGGAGAGGAGCGGCACAGACCCGCGGCCGAGGCGCCTCGACGAGGCCGACCTCGTCGTAGCCGTCGGCGCCGGTGTCGACCCTCGGCGCTCGAGCCGGCCGGCGCGGCGATCGGCGGCGACCGAGCAGCCTGCGCGGCGGGGCGCGTTCCCTGGGGCGCCGAGATCGGCCTGAGGGCCGCTCGGTCGCTCCCCGCGTCTATCTCGCGATCGAGACCGACGCCGGCTTCGAGCACCTGACGGGAGCGGTCAAGGCCGGAGTGATCGCCGCGATCGCGGCCGACCGAGCTCGCCGCTGCTCGCCGCGGCCGACGTCGGCCTCGCCGGCGACTGGCGCCAGCTCGCACCCGAACTGCTCGAAGCGCTCGCCTAGAGGATTCGAGCGCCGAGCGCGCTGGCGACGAGCTCCACCGCCAGCTTCGCGGTCTCGTTCTCGTTGTCGAGGATCGGGTTGACCTCGACGACCTCGAGCGAGCCCGCGAGGCCGGACTCCGCCACGAGCTCCATCGCCAGATGCGCCTCGCGATAGGAAAGACCGCCACGCACCGGTGTGCCGACGCCCGGCGCGATGTCCGGCTCTAGCGCATCCATGTCCAGGCTCACGTGCACGAAGCCGGAGCCTCCGATGTGCCTGAGCGACTGGCGGATCACTCGCTCGAGGCCGAGCCGGTCGACGTCGCTCATCGTGTAGACCATAGACGTCCAGCCCGAGAGCAGGATCGCCTCCGCGGAGTCGAGCGAGCGAACCCCACGAGCGCGACCCGCTCCGGCGTCACGGCGGGCAGCGTCCACGCCTCGCTCTCGAACTCGGGGCCGGCGAGGCCGAGCGCCACCGCCAGCGGCATCCCGTGGATGTTGCCGGTCGGCGACGTCTCCGGCCGGTTCACGTCGCCGTGCGCGTCGATCCAGAGCACGCCGCCCGGCCCGTGCGCACGCGAGCCAGCCCGCCGAGCGTCCCGATCGCGACGGAGTGGTCGCCGCCGAGCACGAGCGGGTGCAGGCCCTCTTCGACCGAGCCGCGCCACGAGGTGCGCCACCCGCTCGCACGCCTGCTTGATCGGCGCCAGGAAGCGGACGCGTTCGCTGCCCATCTCCGTCGCCTCGGGAACCGCACCCTCGACATTGCCCCAGTCGAAGACCGGCCTGCCCAGGCGCTCGATCCGAGGCGCGAGGCCGGCATAGCGGATCGCCGAACGGTCCCATGTCGACGCCGCGGCGCCCCGCGCCCGAGGTCGAGGCCCGCGCCGATCAGGGCGACGGGCCGTCCGTCCGTTTGCACCCTCACCCTTCGGAAACTACCCTCGCATAGTGGAGGTGGCAGAGCGTCAAGGAATCCGCGTCCTACTCGCGGATGACGACCGGGCCTTCCTCGAGTGCGCTCCGCGAGCTGATCGACAGGCAACCCGAGCTGGGTGTCGTCGGCCTCGCCGAAAACGGGCTCGAGGCGATCGAGCAGGCGGACGACCTCGATCCCGACGCGGTCGTGATCGACCTCCACATGCCGCTGGTCGACGGCGTCACAGCGGTTGCCCGGCTTCGCCGCGACCACCCCGCGATCTGTCTGATCGCCCTGACCGGCGACGACGCGCCGAAGCTCCACGCCGCAGTGAAGGATGCGGGCGCCGACGGCGTCCTGCTCAGAGAGCGAGCTGGTCGAAGGCCTCGTCGAGCGGCTCGCAAGCGTTCGTCCGGCAGGCTGATCCGAGCCATGGGCCTGCGGCGGAGGTTTATCGCGCTGACCTACGATCGCCAGCTCGCGAAGATCGAGCAAGCCGGGCTAGGGAATTGCGGCAAACGTTGCTGGCTGACGCGAGCGGACGGGTGCTCGAGGTCGGCGGCGGTACCGGAGCGAACCTCCCGTTCTATGGCCCGGACGTCGAGTCGCTGACGATCACGGAGCCGGAGCCGTCGATGCTCCGGCGCCTGGAGCGACGGGTGCGCGAGCAGTCTCCCGACACGAGCTGTCCTGCGAGCGCCGGCCGAGGATCTCCCATTCGAGGACAACACGTTCGACGTCGCCGTCTCGACGCTCGTGCTCTGCGGAGTCGACGACCAGGCGCGGGCGCTGGGTGAGCTCCGCCGGTCCTCCGTCCCGGCGGCCGCCTGATCTTCATCGAGCACGTTCGCTCGGACGAGCCGCGGCCTGGCCCGCTGGCAGGACCGCCTGAACGGTCCGGATCCGGTTGGTCACCTGCTGCGATTGCAACCGCCGGACGCTCGATTCGATTCAGGCCGAAGGCTTCCGAGGTCACGGCTGTCGGAGCAACACATCGCTGAGGAAGGTGCCGCCGTGGACCGTCCACTCATAGCCGGAACCGCGACGGCGTAATGGCGAGGGCCGGAATCGAACCGGCGACACCACGGTTTTCAGCCGTGTGCTCTACCAACTGAGCTACCTCGCCGCGGCTGAACGAGTCTAGCGGCGCTCGACGAAGCGGCTAGGTCGACCAAAGCTGGAGCCGCCTCTTCCTGTCGCACCGTGAGCTGTCCAGCCGAGGAGAGCTCCGTGAGTGACCGACTCGGCCTGCTTTGCGCCGCCAGCCCAAGGCCCCGGCGACGTCGGCCGCGGACACCTCGTCAGTCCCAGCGAGGACGGCGACAGCGCAGCTCTCGGCGAGCTTCGTCCGCGGTGGGTAGACGCCGCAGTGACTTGCGCCACCGGCGGGTGAACAGATCCTGGCGGATCGCGCGCCAGCCCTGTGATTGCTCGGCCGCGCCGGCGTTCGTGAGCACGAGCCGGCGCTGGAGGCGGGCAACGGCCCGATCGACCGCCTTCCGGTCGGTCGTTCCGAGCAGACGCCGAATCTCCGGCCCGGTCAGCGGCTCGTTCTCGAGCACGACCTCGGCGACCTCGCGCTCGAGCGTCTCGAGCTCGTCGTCGCGGAAGTCGTCGACCGCGCCGGAGCGCCCCGTCAACGCGTAAGCCGCAGCGAGCAACCGCGGCGCGATCAGCAAACGCCGCGCCGCCAAAGTGCGTTCCCGGCGCAGGCGAGCCGGCGTTCGGGCAACCTCGTCCTTCCATCGCCAAAGCCGATCGAACTCCGGCGTAAACCCGGTCGGCTTGCCGTTCTCGTCGCGGATCGCCCAGTCCGCATCCAACCCCGCGATCCCACGCCAGAGCGAAGGCAGAACGAGAGTCGGCCTTGCCCCAGAGCAGCTGCAATCCCAACCTGATCGACGAAGCGCCGCGGCCGCCTCAAGCGAGTCGATCCGCATTGTCGATCCCACGAGGATAGAGGCTAAGTAGAGGTGCCGGCTTCGCCGGCACTCGTTACCACTGTAGTGATCCTAACGAGGGTCCACGGGGAAACCGGGTTTCCCCGTGAAAGCGAGCGCCGCAGGCGCAACGCGAAAAAAGGACGTCCGAGGCCGGTACTACCGTGCCGCGAACGCCCTTGTAGACCAAATCCTACGGATCGTCGGGCTTGCGGGCAATAAGCGCCGTCCCGGGATTCGTCGAAAACTCCGGCAAAATCCGTGAAGCCGCGGCGCTCGAGCTCGGAGCGCAGCCGCTCGGGCGGAACGTAGATCGGCGTCTCGGCGCCGCCCGAGAAGGCAAAGATCAGGAGGCCGCCCGGCACCAAGACTCGGTCGAGCTCGTCGAAGAACGGGATCATGTTGCTGAGCCCGACGAGGTCGAACGAGGCGTCTCCGTACAGGAAGTTTCGAGGCGTCGGCGACCTCGAAGCGCACCCGATCACCGAGGTCGCCCGGCAAATTGCCGCGCGCCTGCTCGATCATCCGCTCGGCAACGTCAGCGCCGACGACCTCGGCGTCCGGGAAGCGTCGGGCGAGTGCGAAGGCCGCTCCCCGGTACCCGTACCCAGATCGAGAGCCCGCTGAGGAGGCGGCTCGACCCGTTCGAGTGCCGCCTCGTAGGGCGCGCAGGCCGTCCCGAATCGCGAATCGCGTCCCACTGCGGCGCGAGGCGGTCGAACTGGAACCGGAGCACCGGCCGCAACAGGAACCAGAGCCGAGGCCAGCGCACGACGATGTCCGTCGTCAGCCGGGCGAACCGCCGCGTCAGGGCCTGAAGGTTCATATGGCGTGGAGGCGGATCCTCGACCTCCTGCCCCGGCGCTGCGCCGAACAGCTCGGCCGCGTTGCCACCGCTGATCGCGAAGCGCGATGTTCCGGTAAGAGTCTTCGTACAGGATCACGTCGCCCTTGCGGGCATCGGCCGAACGTGCGCGCGACGACCGCGTAGTAGCGATCGAGGCCGAGCTCGATCTCGATCACGGTTCCCGGCGGAACCTCGGCCCGCTGGAGGTGCTCGCGGGTGAGGTTCAGCTGTACGTTGCCGAAGCGGTCGATGTAGAGGACGGTGGCGCGGATTCGGCTCTCGCCGATCTCAGGCTCGGGCAGATCGAGCCGCGCCAGCGCGTCAACCGCGACCGGTGGGCCCAGTAGCTCCAGCTCGACACCGGACGCTAGGTGCGCTGCCGCCGGCGCGAAGAGATCGCGGCCGTGAAAGGTGCGCGAGACGATGTCGAGCGCGTAGTCGGCATTGGCAAGCTCGTGGACGGCCGCGATGCCGCCGAGCCGCCTCGGCTGCCGGCAAGAGCAGGCCGTTGTCGGGGCCGACGAAGAGCCTGCCGTCGCCGCTTCGCATCGCCAGCGGCCGGCGTGAGCTGCCGACCCCGGATCGACCACCGCAAGGTGAACGCCGCTGGGCATGTACGGCGTCGTGTTCGCGAGCACGAGCGCGCCCTGGAGGACGTGCTGCGGCGAGATCCCGTGCGTGACGATCGATGATCTGGACCTCGGGCGCGATCGACTTGATCACGCCGTGGCAGGTACCGACGAAGTCGTCCTGCAACCCGAAGTCGCTCAGGAAGGTGATGAACACGCGCCGGCGACTTTAAGCGCTAGCCAAGAGAACGGCTTCGACCAGGCCGTCCAAGTCGTGTGTATGAGCCTCCTGCAGGACGTTCACGCCGGCCTCCCGAGCTGCCGCAGTCGTTTCCGGCCCGATCGACACCGCGGGAATCGAGAGCCCGAGCTCCGCGTACCCACGGGCGGCAGACGCCGAGGCGAGCACAACGAGGTCGCCTTCCGGCGGCTGGGCCGGCCGAACCGTCCGTGTTCGGTAAAGAGCGATGAAGTCGGCGCCGAGCTCGTCGGCGAGCAATCGTCGGGCGTCCTCGGCGCCCGCGAAGAGAACGCGCCCGGCTGGACGAGGAAGCTCCGCCAGTAGGCCCTCCTGCGTCGAGACAGCCGGGACGAGATCGACCTTGCCGCCCCACGCCTCGGCGGTCGCCTTCCCGATCGCTGCCACCCGCGGCGGTTCGCCTTCGGCCCGGCTGCGAAGCTCTGCGCGCCGGTGATGCTCGTCAGGAGGAGCCAATCGTAGGCCGAGAGGTCGATCGGCCCGGTCTCGATCGGCTCGAGCTCGATCAGCGGGGCGATGACGACGTCGAAGCCGAGCGATTCGAGCCTGCCGGCGAGCTTGGCCGACCGCTCCGCCGGGCGCGTCAGGACAACGGTCAGCCCGCGGCGAATTGAGAAGCTCCCGGGCCAGCTCGGCAGGGTCGTCGCCGCTTCGCCGCTCGAGCCACGAAGCCGTCCTCCGCGGCGACGAGCGCGGTCAGCTGCTCGCCGTCGTGGTGCGCCGCGACGGGTGCCAGGCAGCCACCGCCGATCGCGAAGACACATGCGCGCTCGGCCTCGACACGGCGGCGCGTCTCCGGGTGGTCGGCGCGAGCAACCACTTCCTCCCCGCCCGCGCGCACCTGCAGGGCGAGCGCGCCCTGGCCGGCCTCCGGCAAGAGCTCCTCCGCCTGAAAGCGGTGGCCGATCTCGGCGTCCAGGCCGAGGCGGTCGAGGCCGCACGCCGCCAAGACGACCGCATCGAGCCCGCGCTCGCGCCGCTTGCGCAAGCGGGTGTCGATGTTGCCGCGCAGCGGCTCGATCGAGAGCCCAGGCTCGAGAGCCAGCAATTGGGCCCTGCGCCGGATCGACGCCGTGCCGACCCGCATCCCCGGCCGAAGCTCAGACGCGCCGCAGAGTGCGTCGCGTGGGTCCTCGCGCTCCGGGTAGGCGCCGACCACCAATCCGTCGGTGTCCGACGAGGTCATGTCCTTAGCGGAGTGGACCGCCACGTCGATCCTCCCCGCGAGCAGCGCTTCCTCGATCTCCTTGACGAAGACGCCGCGCGAGCCGATCTCGCCGAAGGGCTTCGTCCGGTCGCTTGTCCCCCGCGGTCGTGATCGGGACGAGCGCGATCTCGACGCCGTCGCCGCGCAGCCGCTCGGCCGCGAGCTCGGCCTGGGTCAGCGCGAGGCGGCTACCCCGGCTGCCGATCCTGATCAGCATCACAAGGGCCTGGTGGAACGTCGCTCGTCGTCAGGGTGCGATGGTCGTTCCGAGGCAGGACGCAGGAGCGTCAATAGCCAAAGCTATTGGCGCGACTGAGGACGCGGCGTCGGAGCGAGCAGCGCGGCCTGACGGCACAGACTACGTTTCACCAGGCCCTTGTAACCCGAACAGGTGCCGGACTGCGTCTGCGTACGTTGCGCCGTCGGCGCCGGCGGCCGCCTCCTTCAGCCGTACCGTCGGGTCGTGCAGCAGCTTGTTGACGATCTGGACCGTCATGGCCTCGACAGCGCGGCGCTCCTCCGGCGAGAGGTCGGCGAGCCGTCGGCCCGCCCGCTGCAGCTCGGCGAGGCGAATCTCCTCCGCGTGTGCGCGCAGCGAGGCGATCGCCGGGACGACGCCGCGGGAGGCCTGCCAGGCACGGAAGCGCTCCGCCTCCTCCGCCACGATCGCCTCCGCGCGGGCGGCGGCGCCCTCGACAGTGCCGGTTCCGACCGCCTGGTCGAGGTCGTCGACGTCGTAGAGGAAAGCGTAGGGAAGGGTGGCGATCTCAGGATCAAGGTCACGCGGAACGGCGAGGTCGATCAACAGCAGCGGCCGGCGCTCCCGCGTCGCGAGTGCCTGCTCGACGTCGTCCCGCGAAACGAGCAGGTTGCGGGAGTTCGTCGAGGCGACGACGACGTCGGCCACGGCAAGGGCCGAAGCGATCTCGGTGAGTGCGAGTGGTTCCGCCTCGAGCCGCCGCGCCACGCGGGCCTGCCGCTCTTCGCCGCGGTTCGCGACGAACGCGATCCGTGCCCCGCGGGCGAGCAGCCTGCCCGCGGTCGCCTCGCCGATCTCGCCGGCGCCGACCAATAGCACCTGCCGGTCGGTCAGGTCGCCCAGCACGCGCTCGGCCAGTACCGCAGCTGCGGAGGCAGCGGAGGCGGCCGGATCGCCGATCGGAGCCTGCGCTCGCACCTTGCGGCCGACGCGCAGCGCCTCGCGGAAGAGGCGGTCGAGCAGTGGCCCCGGCGTCCCGAGCGCGTAGGCCGCGCGAACCTGCCCCAGGATCTCCGTCTCGCCTCGAACGCGCGAGTCGAGCCCGGCGGCGACGCGGAAAAGGTGCCGGGCGGCCTCATCGTCCGCGCGCCAGTAGAGAGCCCCGTCAACGTCACTGAGAATCCCCGCCGCCCGCTCCTCCGCGCCCGGCCCGGCGACGTAGAGCTCGGTCCGGTTGCAGGTCGAGAGGCAAACGGCCTCGCCCTCGTCACCAGCGAGCTCGCGCGCGAGCTCGGACGCTTCGTCGGGGTCGAGGGCAACGCGCTCACGCACCTCGAGCGAGGCGCCGTGGTGAAGATGCCAACGAGCGACAGCTCAGCCAACGGGCACCTGCTCGCGCTGCTCCCGCTCGGCCTCGCGCCGCTCGCGAACCTGTCCGGTCAACTCGTCCAGCTCGCGCTCGAGCCGCCCGAGCTTGAGGGCGATGATCAGTACGTAGACGAGCACGATGAGGAAGACGATTCCATAGGCAGCTGCAACGTACTTCTCGGCAGTCGTCACACCGAGGATCATGCGAGCAACTCCCGCAGCTCCCGCAGGCGCGAGTCGATCCGCTTCCCGGCCAGCTCGACGTGGAAGAGCGTGGCGGCCAGTGTCAGCATCGCCGCCAGCGAGACGCAGAAGGTCAGGAACATCGAGCCCGCCATCTGCGGCCCCTGGAGCGTGAAGACCACAGGGTGGATCAGCTGGTTCGCCAGCCTGATCGCCAGGAAGCTGATCGGGATCAGGACGACGCCGAAGAGCGCATAGACAGCGCACATGTTCGCCCGCGCCGGGCCGGGCTCGATCGAGTAACGCAGCATGAAGTAGGCGCCGTAGAAGAGGAAGAGAACGAGAAAGAGGACGAGCTGGCTCTCGCTCCAGAGCCACCAGTGACCCCACGAGATCTTGGCCCAGAGCGAGCCCGTCAGCAGCGTCAGCGCGCCGAAGATGACGCCCTGGTGGATCGCGACGTAGCTCTCGAGGTCGGCGCCCGGTTCTCTCTTCCAGAGGTGGCGAAGCGCCTTCCACGCACCCCAGCCGAAGAAGGCGTAGGCGGTCAGCGCGATCGGCACGTGGATGTAGAAGATCCGCTGCGAGAACCCCTGGTCGGCGTCCGTCGGCACGTAGAAGAAGATCAGCGCAACCGAGGCCGCGATCAGCACCCCGGCGAGGGCAGCAAGCGCCGCCAGCGGATTTTCACTCGTTCGAAGGCGCACGGAAACGCCTGCATCTTCGCAGAACGGTGGACCCCCGATACACTCGGCGGCGTGCAGCGGCGGGGAATCCGGTGCGGCTCGTGATCGCGCTTCCGTGGCAGCCGCGCTCGCCGTTTTCTGCTCTACACGGAGCTTCGCGGGCGGGGCGACACCGTCGCTGAAGCCGAGCCAGCTCGCCGGACACAAGGGCACGCTCAGCGTCAGCGGCTACGTCCTCGGGCCGGTCAAAGGCGACCCGCACGAGGCCGGTGGGCTCCGCTTCAAGCTCCGCGACATCGACGGGCCGCACAAGAACATCCACGTTCCCGTCGTCTTCCACGGCTCGAGCCGGATCTCTTCAGGGCAGGCCGCCATGTCTACGTCGTCGGCAGCTACAACGGCGCGAGCCTCGCCGCGACGTCGATCACGACGAAGTGCCCGTCCAAGTACGCGCCGGCTAAAAGCTAGTGCGCTGATGCAGGACCTCGGCCGTGCAGCACTTGTGCTCGCATTCGGGCTCGTCGTCTACGCGGCGATCGGCGGCGGCCTGGGCGCCTACACGCGGCGCCGGCGTCTGGTCGCCTCCGCGCGAAATGCCCTCTTCGCGTCGTTCGGCGCCACCGCGGTCGCGTCGATCGTGCTGCTGAACGCGTTCCGCACGCGCGACTTCTCGTTCGCCTACGTCGCCGAGCACTCGAGCAAGGCGCTGCCGTTTCCGTACGTCTACACGGCGTTCTGGGGCGGCCAGGAAGGATCGCTGCTGCTCTGGCTGCTCGTGCTGACGGGGATCGGCTCAGCCGCTGTCGCCTTCAACCGTCGCCTGACCACGGAGGTGCTGCCGTGGACGGTGCCGGTGCTGGGCGGGTCGCAACCTTCTTCGCGCTGCTGCTCGTCTTCGTGGCGAGCCCGTTCGCGACCCAGGTCGCGCCCGCCGACGGCGCCGGGCTCAATCCGAGCCTGCAGAACCCGTACATGATGATCCACCCGCCGCTGCTCTATCTCGGCTACGTCGGGCTGACAATCCCGTTCGCCTTCGCCGCCGGCGCGCTGCTCTCCGGACGCTTCGACGAGCGCTGGATCGTCGCGACGCGCCGCTGGACGATCCTCGCCTGGACGGCACTCGGGATCGGGATTCTGCTCGGCGCGAAGTGGGCCTACGAGGAGGTGGGCTGGGGCGGCTACTACGCCTGGGACCCGGTCGAGAACGCGGCGCTGATGCCGTGGCTTGCCGCGACCGCATACCTGCACTCGGTGATGGTGCAGGAGAAGAAGAACATGCTCCGGGTCTGGAACGCGACGCTCGTCGCCGGAGCGTTCTGCCTCTCGATCTTCGGCACCTTTCTGACACGGAGCGGGCTGATCAACTCGATCCACTCCTTCGCGCAGTCCCCGATCGGCGCCTGGTTCCTCGGCTTCATCGCGCTCGCGGCGACCTTCTCGACCGTGCTCATCATCTGGCGGCTGCCGCTGCTGCGGGCGCGGACGAAGCTGGAGTCGCTCGCCTCGCGTGAGGCCGCCTTCCTCTACAACAACCTGCTGCTCGTCGCCTTCACGCTGACGATCCTCTGGGGCGTCGCGTTCCCGCTGCTGTCGGACGCGGTTCGCGGCGAGGCCGTGACGGTCGGCCCGCCGTACTACGACTTCTTCCTCAAGGTCTTCGGCCTGCCACTGCTGCTACTGATGGGGATCGGACCGCTCGTCGCCTGGCGGCGAACGTCACTCCGGGCGCTCGGAGAGACCGTGCTCGGTCCGGCGCTCGCCGCGCTCGCGGTCGGCGTAGTCCTGATCGCCCTCGGGGCCGGCTCGAGCCCCGCGGGCCTGCTCGCCTACACGTTCTCGACCTTCGCGCTCGCGGCGATCGTGCTCGAGTTCACCCGGGGGACGCGCGCCCGCAAGGCGCTCGGTGCTCCGAGCTGGTGGTCGGCTTTCTCGGGCCTCGTCGCGCGAAACCGCCGGCGCTATGGCGGCTACGTCGTCCATGCCGCGGTCGTCCTGCTCGCGATCGGCGTTGCCGGCTCGAGCGCTTACGGGGCGACGAAGATCCAGCGCTTCCAGCCCGGGGACACGATGAAGATCCGCGGCTACACGCTGACCTATCTCAACAGCGTCGAGCGACACTCGGCGAATCACGACGAGCTGCGCGCGCGGGTCGCCGTAACCGAGAACGGCAAGCCGGTCGGCACGATCACGCCCGGCAAGAACTCGTACTTCGCAGAGCAGCAGACCTCGAACGAGGTCGCGATCAAGCACGACTGGCTGCGCGCCCAGGATCTGTTCGTGATCGGCGACGAGTTCAAGTTCAAGAAGAACGCGGTCACCGCCGTCTATCTCAAGGTGCTCGTGAAACCGCTCGTCAACCTGATCTGGCTCGCCGGCTTCGTCTTCCTGCTCGGCTCCGTGATCACGCTCTGGCCGGACGCCCGCGAGCAGCGGCGCGCCTGGCGGCGCGTACCGAACCTGGACCGGCGGCAGTTACTCCGTAACGACGTACTCGAACGCCGCCCAGGCGACGAGCACGAAGATCGCGTCGTAGAGCGCGAGGAACGCCAGGTACTTGCCGCTGGAGTCGGCGAGGCTGGAGCCGACGCCGCCGACCACGATCGGGATCGCGAGCGGCAGGAAGAGCAGCGGCAGCAGAGGCTCGCGGGCGCGTCCAGCCGCCGCCATCGCCGCGAGCACGGTGCCGACCGCGCAGATGCCCACATCGGCGAGCGCGACGCCGGCGATCGTCGAGGCGTCGATCGAGGTGAAGAAGAGCGCGAATGCCGGCAGCGCCACGACCTCGGCGACGACGAGGAAGGCGAGCGTGGCGACGACCTTGCCGACCCAGATCGCGCTGCGATCGGACGGCGCGAGCACGAGCCCGTCCAGCACCCCCTGCTCGCGCTCGGCGACGAAGGAACAGCCGAGCCCGAGCAGCGCCGTGAAGAGAATCGCCACCCAGAGCAGGCCGAGCGACGCGTCCGCCGAGGCGTTCGTCGGCAGCGCAAAGTGGAAGACGACGAGCACGGCGATGACGAAGAGCAGCATCGCCGGCAGGGTGTCCCGCGCGCGCAGCTCGAGCAGCAGGTCCTTGCGGGCGAGCGCCCCCGCGTCCGCGAGATACCGCCTCATGCCAAGGCCAGCCGTCCGGTGGCGAAGCGCTCGAGCGGCTCGGGCGCGTGGCTGGCGACGAGCAGCGTCCGCTCACGCCGAAGCTCGTCGAGCTCCCGCTCGAGCAGCTCCTCGCCCGCCTCGTCGAGCGCGTTGCCCGGCTCGTCGAGAATCAGCAGCTCGGGGTCGTGCAGGAGCGCACGGCAGAGCGCCAGGCGCTGCAGCATTCCGCGCGAATAGGCGCCCGTCCGCTCCGCGCGAGCCTCCCAGAGCCCGAAGCGCTCGAGCAGCATCCCGATCCGCTCGCGCCGTTCGGGCACGCGGTAGAGGCGCCCGTAGAGGTCGAGGTTCTCGATCGCCGTCAGCTCCCGGTAGACGAGCGGCTCATGTGCGAGGTAGCCGACCTGACCGCGTTCCGCGTCGACCTCGAGCTCGCCCGCGGTCGGGATCAGTAGGCCGGCGCAGAGGCGCAGCAGCGTCGTCTTGCCGGAGCCGTTCGGGCCGGTGACGACGAGGAAGCCGCCGCGCGCAAGTTCGAAGTCGACCGGCTCGAGTGCGCGCTTGTCGCCGAAGCGCCTGGCCAGCCCGCGCGCCCGGATCACGGCACCCCTCCAGCGCCCGCTGTTCCAGAACCTCGGCCGCTTCCTCGGCGGAGTGAGGGCTCGCCAGGAGCTCGATCTTCTCCTCCGGATCGGGATACGACGTCGCACGGATCGCGTCGGCCGCCGCGGCGAGGTCGTACTCCGTTCGCCGGAACTCGACATCGGGCCCGAGCAGCGCCCAGTACGCACCCGGCTGTCCTTCGTACGGCATGCCGACGCTCCCGCGTTGACGACCCTGATGTTGTCGATCACGCGATCGAACTGGTGGTGCGTGTGACCGCAGACGACGGTGCGCTCCGAGACCTCGGACAGGATCTCCCGCAGGCGCTCGTCCGAGGTGACGGCGGTGATCGCCTCGAGGTCGCTGCGCGGGGTGCCGTGGCAGAAGAGCGTGCGGCCGAGCCCGTCGACCTCGAGTGTGGCCGTCGGGGGCCAGGCCTCGGCGAGCGCATGCTCCTCCGGCGTCAACTGCGCCATCAGCCACTCGTATCGGGCTCGCCAACGCTCCTCGTACGGGCCGAGGTCGCGGTCGGCGTTCCCTCTGATGAAATGAACCCGCGAGCCGAGGCCGCGAAGTCGGTCAAGCGTCTCCGCCGGCATCGGCCCGGAGAACACGTCGCCGCCGCTCACGATCGCCGCGTCCTCCGGTATCTCGGCCAGCACAGCCTCGAAGGCGGGCAAATTGCCGTGAACGTCATACAGCGCCGCGACTTTCACAGGCCGTCATCCTCTGCGCTCCAGGCGCGTGAGGCCAAGAGCCTGGTTTGGACGGCCGCAGCGGCAAAGCCGCCACGGCCTCCAGGTCGGCATCGCAAGCGACGCCTCAAGCTGCTGCTCCGCGAGCACGAAGACGAAGAAGACGACGCTGATGATTCCGTTCATGGTGAAGAACGCGGCGTTCAGCCGACGCGAGATCGCCGGGCCGGACGAGCGCGTGCTCGTAGGCGAGCAGCGCCGCGACGGCAGCGACGCCGAGCCAGTAGAGAGTGCCGAGATGGAGCCCGAAGCCGACCGCGGCGAGCAGGGCGACCGTCGCTGCGTGCGCAAGCCGGGCGCCCCAGAAGAGACGCCGCTCTCCGAATCGCGTCGCGAACGAGTGCAGCCCATGCTCACGGTCGAACTCGAGATCGAACAGCGAGTAGAAGAGGTCAAAACCCGCCACCCAAAGTGCGACTGCACCGCCAAGCGCCCAGGCCGGCCACGGCAGGTGCCCCGTGATCGCAACCCAGGCGCCGACGGGCGCGAGACCGTCGACGGCGCCGAGCCAGAGATGCGAGAGCCAGGTCCAGCGCTTCAGGTACGGGTAGATGACGAACGCGGCGACCGGGATCGGCCAGAGCCAGCGCACGATCGGATCGAGCTGGAAGACGGCGACGAGGAAGAGCGCCAGTGAGGCCAGGCAGAAGACGACGACCTGGGCACGGCTCAGCAGCCCGCTCGGCAGCTCGCGTCCCGCCGTGCGGGGATTGCGGGCGTCGATCGCGGCGTCGATCAACCGGTTCAGGCCCATCGCGAGCGACCGCGCCCCGATCATCGCCATGCGTGATCCAGACGAGGTCGTGCGCCGAAGGGATCGCGTTCGACTGCGAGCGCAGCGCACCGACGTAGGCGAACGGCAGCGCGAAGACGGTGTGCTCGATCTTGACCAGCGACGCGAAGCGCCGCGGGTACGAAACAGCGGTCGCGCTCATGTCTGCCGGTGCGCGGTCTGCTCGCCGGCGAGCAGCTCGAGCGCGTGCCGGAGCGCAGGTTGGAGCACGGCGAAGCCGTCGCGGCAGCCGCCGGGAGAGCCGGGCAGGTTGACGACGAGTGTGCGGTCGCGAACCCCGGCGATCCCGCGCGAGAGCAAGCCGTGCGGCGTCTTCGCGATCGAGTCGGCGCGAATGGCCTCGGCGATGCCGGGCGCCGGCCGGTCGATCACCTCGGCGCTCGCCTCGGGCGTCACGTCGCGCGGGCCGAGCCCCGTGCCTCCCGTCGTCAGCACCAGTTCCGCCTCCTCGGCAAGCTCCACGATCGCATCCGCAATCGCCTCTCGGTCGTCGGGAACGACGCGCCGCTCGACCTCGTAGCCCTCGGCCCCAAGCAGCTCGACCAACAGGTCGCCGCTTGCGTCGTCGCGCTCGCCCGCGGAGACGCCGTCCGAGACCGTGAGAACCGCGGCCTTCACGCCGGCTCTTTCGTCTTCTCGACCAGCCGCACGCCGGTGATCTCGAGCTCCTTGTCGACCGCCTTGGCCATGTCGTAGACGGTCAGAGCCGCGACCGACGCGGCCGTCAGCGCCTCCATCTCGACGCCGGTCTGAGCGGTCGTCTCCGCGCTGGCGAGAATCGTGACCGTCACCCTCGCCGACCTCGAGCTCCACGCCGACATGGGACAGCGGCAGCGGATGGCAGAGCGGGATCAGCTCCGCCGCCCGCTTCGCTGCCATGATCCCGGCCACCTGAGCCGTCGCGAGCGCGTCGCCTTTCGGCAGCTCGCGCAGGCGCTCGCGCCGTCTCGGGCGCCATCCGCACCTCGCGCGCGCGCGACCGCCCGCCGCCGCAGGGGCTCCTTGCCGCCGACGTCGACCATCCGTACCGCCCCGTCTCGTCCACGTGCGAGAGCTCGCTCATGCGGTGAACCGTACCGCGGGCTAGGAAACGCGAGCCGAGGCGCGATCGAGTTCTTCGAGCTGGGACGCGAGCCAACGCGCCAGGTCGTGCTCCCGCACATGGGCCTGGATCGCATCGAGCCGGCCGCGCCGCTCGTCCGACCGCATTTCCAGCGCCTCGTGAAGCGCCTCGGCCTGCGCCGCGACATCGAAAGGATTGATCGTCAGCGTCCATGACCCGATCTCCTCGCATGCACCGGCGTTTTCCGGATAAGACAACAACCCCGTCCCGAGTGTTGACGAGCGGCGCCTCCTTCGCGACCAGGTTGAGCCCGTCGAAGATCGCGTTCACGAACGAGGACGTCGAACTGCTTGTAGGCCGCGACCGAACGCGGAAAGTTGTCCTCGATCGCGAAGGTCGATCGGTAGCCAGTTCTCGGCCTGGAAGCGGTCGTTGACGCGGCGGACCTCGCGCTGGATGGCACCGAGGTACTCGGCGTACTCGGGAATGTCCTGCCGCGAGGGGTCGAGCAGCGCGAGCAGCGCCACCCGCCCGTACATCTCCGGATGCGCCTCGAGGTAGAGCTCGAAGGCACGAAAGCCGCGGACGACGTTCTTGGACGGATCGGTTCGGTCAACGCGCACGATGAGGCGCTCCGGCCGGCGCTCGACGATCTCCTGCTCCGCCGCGAGCACCTCCGGGCTTTCGGCGAGCTCGTCGAACTCTTCCGGGTCGATCGAGATCGGCGAGGCGTTCACCAAGTGCGGCGACCCCGGTAGTCCGCAGTCCAGTCGCTGAAGTTCCCGGCTGCACCCGTAATGTCGACGGCGCAGCGCAGGAAGGCGAGCCGCCAGCGGCTCGAGTGGAGGCCGACGACGTCGTTCGCCAGCAACCCGTCGTGGATCGCGTGGCGCATCTCCGCCGGCAGGATCCGCCAGTAGTCCGGCTGGGGCCACGGGATGTGGACGAAGTGGGAGAGCGTCGCGTCCGGCGCCTCCTCTCGGACGAGCCGCGGCGCCAGATAGAGGTGGTAGTCGTGAAGAGCACGGCGGCGTCGGGCTCGGCCTCGAGCTCCTCGAGGACGGCAGCGGCGAAGCCTTCGTTGACGCGGACATACCCCTGCTCCCAGGCGTGGCGGAAGCCGTGGTCGAGCGCGGGGGTGTAGGCGAGCTCCCAGAGGTAGTGCTGGAGGAACCACAACATCGGATTCGAGACCACGTTGTAGAACCAGTCGTAGGCCGCCTCGTCGTGCGCGACCAGGCGCAGCCGGAACGGCGAGCCGTCACGCGCCGTCTCGTCGATCGTCGTCGGCGGCGACTCGGTCCTCGTCGAGATCGCGCTCGCGATCCAGGTCACGTCGTGGTACGAGACCAACCCGCGCAGGGCCGTGACCAAACCGCCTCCGCCGCGCTTGGCGACCCGCTCGCCGTTCTGGCGCGAGTAGGAGACCGGCCCGCGGTTCGAGACGACAATGAGCTTGCGCCGCTCCGCCATCAGGCGAAGCGTAACCCGCCGGTTCTGTTAGCGGCCGCTCCGACCACGGCAACCTCGGCGCCGGCGGTGTCGTTGCCGAGCAGCCGGTTGAAGAGCACAAGCCAGTCGCGAAGCAGCCGCGGCATCAGGAAGTTCCGCCGCACATGCTCCTTGCCCTTCAGCGCCCGCAGGCGAGCCTCGGCCGGGTCGCGCAGGATCTCGATGCAGGCGTCCGCGCATTCGGCGGACGAGTCGACGAGCCAGCCCGTCTCTCCGTCCTGAATCTGGCGGACGATCCCGCCCACCCGCCCGGCCACTGTCGGCCGCGTCTTCCAGAGCCCTTCGGTGACCGTCAGTCCGAACCCCTCCTTGATCGACTTCTGGATCACCGCGTGCGAGTGCACCTGGAACGCGTTGACCTCGACGCCGCCGATGTTGTTCAGGTTGGAGAGGATGTAGATGTCGGGATCGCCGCTGCGCGTAGCCGACGCGTCTGGTTGTAGTAGTCCCAGCCCTCGGGATCGTCGTGCGCCATCGAGCCGACGAGCGCGAGCTGCACCTCGGGGAAACGCTCCTTCACCATCTCGGTAGGCGTCGATCACGCCGAGTGGGTCCTTCCAGGGATCGAAGCGCGAGACCTGCGTCAGCAGCGGCCGCTCGACGTCGATTCCGAACTGGTCGACGATGTACGCGGCGTCCTCGGGCGAGAGCGCCATGTTCTTCGGCGTCAGCGGGTCGATCGCCGGCGGCCAGATGTACGACGGAGGCAGGCCGCGGGGCCGCGGGGACGTACTCGTTCATGTGGAAGATCGCCGCGTCGTAGCGTCCGAGAGCCGGCAGCAGGAAGTCGAGCACGCTCTGATTCGGCGCCGAGAGGTCGATGTGGCAGCGCCAGATCCAGCGCGCCGGCGAGCGAGGAAGCGCTCGATCATGAACAGCCGGCTGCGGGTCGTGGACGATCACGAAGTCGTACTCGTCCTCGAACTCCTGGGCGTTCTCCTCGTTGTAGCGGCGGTAGACCTCCTCCTGGTCAGGCGTCAGCCCCTGCGGGTGAGCCCTGCGAGGCGTTGTGGATCGTCTTCGTCGCCGCGAAGAAATCGTCGGCGCCGCGGATGATCCGCCATTCGGCGTCGAGCCCGGCGTCGCGCATCAGCGGAACGAGGGCGTAGAGGATCTCCGCGACTCCGCCACCGAACGCCAGTCGCTGAGAGGTGCAGCACGCGCTTGCCTTCCAGCTGGGCTGCGAGCCTGCGGATTTCCTCCATCAGGCCGCGCGACGCGATCGTCGCCGTAGTCCAGCAGCGACTTGTTTCCGACGTTGATGAGCTGGAGCATGTGTGGTCCCGGGGGTGTCTTCAGGTGGCGAGAGCGCGGAGAATAGTGGCTACTCGCCGAGGAACTTCACGAAGCGGAGCCGTGATCCTCCCGACTCGCGCTCGTCGATCTCGACTTCGTCGGCGACCGCCCGGATGATTGCGATCCCAAGGCCCCCTTCGCTCAGGTCGCCGTTGCCGCGGCCGCCGAGGTCCGCGGGCTCGAATCCCTGGCCATCGTCGGCAACCTCGACGACCAGCCGGTCGGGCTCGATCTGGTAGAGGATCTCGACCGTGCCCGCGCGGCCTTCACGGTAGGCATGGCGCACGGAGTTCGTGCAGGCCTCGGTCAGGGCGAGCTTGAGGTCGCTGAGCGTCTCCTCCGAGAGCGGGCGAACCCGAGCGATCGCGGTCAGGGCGAGCCGGCCGAGCGTGATGTACTCAGCCTTCGCCGGAATCGTCAGCCGGACCAATTCGGTCTTGCGAGCCCATCGAGGCCCTCTTCCCTCTCCGCAACGGCCCTAACCTCTCGCCACGCCGGATCAGCCGGGGCTCGCCGGCCGCTGCGCCAGCTTGAGGGTGACCTGATGCCGTCGTCCTGCGCGGAAGAAGGTGACAGGGACGGACTGCCCCGGGAAGAGCTGCTCCGTCACCACACGGACGACGTCTTCCGCACTCCCGACCGGGTGGCCGGCAATCGAGACGATCACGTCCCCGCCGCTGATGAACGGCGCGCCGAGCAGCTGCCGGCTCACGTTTCCGGCCTGCAGGCCGGCCTCGGCGCCCGGTGTGCCCGGATTGACCTTCGTGACGACGGCGCCGTGCGAGACCGGGTAGTGGAGCCGCTTCGCGATCGTCGGGATCAGGTCTTCCGTCTCGATCCCGACGTAGGCATAGGACACGCGGCCGGCTGCGATCAGCTGCGCCATCGACCGCCGCGCTGAGTCGATCGGCACGGCAAACCCGACGCCCTCGGCGTTGCCCGAGTCGCTGCGAATCTGGGCGTTGATTCCGATCACCCGGCCGCGCGCATCGAAGAGCGGCCCGCCGGAGTTCCCATGGTTGATCGCGGCGTCCGTCTGGATGGCGTCGACGAGGCTGTATTGCGAGGTCAGCGAGTCGATCGAGCGCTCGGTTGCGGACACCACCCCCACGCTGAGCGAGTTGACGTTCCCGAACGGACTCCCGATCGCCGCGACCGGTTCGCCGACCTTCACCTGCGCGGAATCTCCGAGCGGCACGGGGCTGAGCTGATGGTCGGCCGGATTCACCTTGATCAGGCCGACGTCGTCGTAGATGTCCCAGCCCACGACCTTCGCCGCGACGCGATCACGGTCCTCGAACTCGACGAACAACTGGTCGGCGGCCGCGACCTTGCCGCTCCCGTCGCCCGCGTTCGTGATCACGTGGGAGTTGGTGAGGATGTAGCCCTTCGGCGAGACGACGAAGCCCGAGCCCTGTGCTTCCTGGGCGGAAGCGCTGCCGCTGCCGTAGATCGCATAGATGGTGACCACCCCGGCGCGCGGGTGCGGTAGATCCGGCTCGGATTGAAGCCGTTACCCACGAGCGGCTTTGCATTCGACGAGACCGCGGCCTTGGGCGTGGCGACCGCCTGCGCAATCGCCGGCGTCTGCACAACGACCGTCTTCTTCGTCCCGGTCGAGAGCCAACCCGCAGCTTTCCCGACCACGAGGACAGAAATGCCGCCGATCACGGCGGCAACGATCGCGACGATCGCTATTGGAGCTCGGCGCTCGCGCACTGAGCGCACTGTAGCTGCGCGTGTTCTCGACCTTCGGCGCGGAAGACTCGTCGAGCTGCGCCGACGAGCTGCGCGATCCAGCGCCTCGCACTCGGCGAGCCACACCGGCTTCTCTTGATCGTCCGCTGCGATTCTCGACCGGTTCCCAAGAAGCCGATGCCGTCGCATCAGACAAAGGCCTCGCATCGGTCCGTCTTGACCCGCATCATGGGACGAGAACGTCCGACAGAGACCCGCAGACTCGTCCTGTCGTGACACGCAACATGGGCTGAATCCACTTCCGTCACGCGCGCTGTGACCCGCGCGTAACGGTTTGAGCGCTACGCTCGCCTCGGGGAGGAGGTCGGGGCGCCTTGGATCACGCGTGAACCAAAGGAGCGCGTCGATCAGCAATCAGACGGTGACGGGCTCGCGCTCGGGCTCCGCCTCCCGAGTGAGCTCGTCGGCCGGCAGCACCAGCAAGAAGACGGTGCGGCCGGGCTTCGACTCGAGCTCGATCCTGCCCCCATCAGCTCCGCTAGCTCCTTCGCAATCGCCAGGCCCAGCCCGCTGCCGGAGGCTTTCGTGCTGTCGCCGCGGTAGAAGCGCTCGAACAGCTCGGCTCGGTCCTCGGCGCTGATGCCGGGGCCCCCGTCGGTGACGGTGATTTCGGCTCGCCCGTCGGCGCGGCGCACGGAAACCTCGACCGGCGTGCCGGGAGGCGTGTGCACGAGCGCGTTCTCGAGCAGGATCCGCACGATCTGGAGGACTCGCTGCGGATCGCCTCGGCCCGCACATCGCCGTCGCCGGCGTATTCGAGCGGATGCTCAGAGGCCCGAGCGACACCGGCAAATTCGTCGACGGCCGCGCCGGCGAGGCTCGCGAGATCGACGGGCTGCGTCTCGACGTGCAATCGGCCGGCGTCGAGCTTGGACAGGTCGAGCAGATCGTCGGCGAGCTTCGTCAACCGACGGACCTGGCCCGTCATGGTGTCGAGGAACTCGCGTCGTGTCGGCTCGTCGAGGTCTTCGTCCTCCAGCAGCTCGAGGAAGCCGCCGAGCGAGAAGAGCGGTGTCCGCAGCTCGTGCGAGGCGTTGGCGACGAACTCGCGCCGCGCATGATCCAGACCCGCGAGCCGGATGCGCATCCGGTCGAACGCCCGCGCCAGCTCGCCGAGCTCATCGGCGCTGCGATCCGCAACCGGCTCGTCGAAGCGGCCGCCCGCGATCCGATCTGCTGCCCGCTCGAGCCGGCGAATGCGGCCCGCGAACAGGCGCGCGGCGGCGTAGCCGACCAGCAGGGCTAGGAGCAGCGCCAGCCCACCGGCCGAGGAGCAGCCGGTTCTGAACAGCGTCGACGTCAGCCAGGGCGTCGTGCAGCGGCGCAGCTAGCAACAGGACATCTCCGCTCTCCGCAATTGGGATCGCGACCTCCGCGAACTCGCCGTCGCTCCGGGAGACGGTGCCCCGCTCGAGGTGAGATGTTCTGTGCCGCAAGCGTCGCGATTGGATCGTTGGTGAAAGCGCTCGCATTCCGGCCGGGCAGCGACCACTGAGCCACTGACAGCAGAGGCGGCGACTGCGACACGACGGTCAGCAAGACGACGCGCGCATTCGTGCTCGCCGCGGCATTCGAGAAGAAGTCGGGGTCGTTCGGTTGCTGCTTGTCTCCGCGAGCAAGGCGTTCCTGGCGTGCGAAAGATCGTTCAGACGCGTGTCCACCAAGCGGCTCTTGAGCGAGGGCACGACGATCAAGTAGACGAGCCCGAGCACCAGGCGACCACGCCCAGCAGCGCCAGGCTGAGGCGTGCGCCGACCGTCCTGAACGCGTTCATCAGTCGCGGAACCGATACCCGACGCCGCGCACCGTGAAGATGTACTCCGGCTCGCGCGGGTCGCGCTCGAGCTTCTCGCGCAGGTGGCGGACGTGGACGTCGATCGTCCGCGGCTCGCGGTAGGCCGAATCGCCCCAGAGCGCACGAGCAGCATCTCCGCGCGTGAAGACGCGCGCCGGCTCACTGGCGAGCGCCGTCAGAAGCTCGAACTCGACGTAAGTCAGCTGCACGGGCTCGCCGCCGAGCCTCACCGTCCGCCGAGCGGGGTCGATCCGCAGCTCGCCGCGACTCGATCGATCTCGGCCTCGCGCGCGCGCCGCGGGCGGCGCCGGCCCGGCGCAGGAGCGCCCGCACCCGGCTCCGGAACTCGCGGATCGAGAACGGCTTCGTGATGTAGTCGTCCGCGCCGAGCTCGAGCCCGAGCACCTTGTCGAGCTCCTCGCCGCGAGCCGTCAGCATGATGATCGGAACGTTGCTGTCCGCGCGCAGCCGCTTGCAGACCTCGAGCCCGTCGACGCTTCGGCAGCATCAGGTCGAGAACGACGAGGTCGATCGCGCTCGTCGCCGAACATCCTGAGCGCCTGCTCGCCGTCGCGCGCCTGCACGACGCGAAAACCGTCGCGTTCGAGCGGGTACGTGAGGAGCTTCTGGACGGAATCCTCGTCGTCGACGAGCAGGATGGTCGAAGAGTCAGGCATCGTCTACCAGTCTGCCTGCCCGCGGCGGGTTCTCGCCTCCTTACTATAGCCCGGCATGGCGGCGAACCCGCCTCCCGCGCGCAGCGCGCACGCCCAGGCTCGCTCGAGCGACCGATCAACAGCCGCCTCTACCGCGGAACCTGGTTGCTCGTCGGGATTCCGCTGCTAATCGCGGCTTTCAGCGTCGGCAAGCCGCCGGCGCTGCGGGCGCGCCGTCCCCACGCTGCCGCCGGCGTTCGACAAGCTCCGCGCGGTCGCGCTGGCTCGCGATCTGGCGCAGACCTTCCCGGACCGTTCGCCGGGCTCGCCCGGAGCGAGCAAAGCGCTCGCCAGTGGTTTGCCGACCAGGTAGCGAACCTGGGGCTTCGCGTCCGCCGCGAGCCGTTCACGGCCACGATTCCCGGACGCGGCCGCGTCCGGCTCGAGAACCTGATCGTCACGATCCCCGGCCGCTCGCCCCAGGCGCTCGCGGTCCATCGCGCACCTCGACAATGTCGGTACCGGGCCAGGCGCGAACGACAATGCGCTCCGGGATCGCCGCGCTGATCGAGCTCGCTCGCTCGTACGCGACTTCGGTTTCGGGAACGTCCCCTCCGGAGCAACCATCGTCAGCCCCGCGCACACGTTGTTCTTCGTGGCCACGGACGGCGGCGAGTTCGGCGGACTGGGCGCGAAGCGGTTTGCGACCGACTTCCACGATCGAATCGTGACCGCGATTGTGCTCGACACGATCGCCGGGAAGGCCCCGTCCAGGCTGGTGATCGCCGGAGACACCGCCAGGAACCCCGACGCCGGGCTGGTCGAGACTGCAGCGGCGAGAATTCAGGAGCAAGCAGGCGCGCTGCCGCGCGCCCGAGCAGCTTCGCTCAGCTGCTCGATCTCGCGTTTCCATTCACGCTCTACGAGCAGGGTCCCCTCCTCGCCCACGGCGTCGGGGCATTGACTTTGACCACGGCGACCGATCGGCGACCGCCGACCTTCTCCGACACCCCTGGACGCTTGAACGGCGGTCGCCCAGCGCAGATCGGCCGGAGCACCCAGGAGCTTCTGCGTGCTCTCGATCAGGGCGCGGAGCTCGTGCGAAGGAACCTCGAGCTACGTCTACCTCGGCGCGCGCGTGATCCGGGGTTGGGCGATCGAGCTCGTTCTGATCGCGGCGCTGCTCCCATTCGTGATCGCGACGATCGATCTCTTCGCACGGTGCCGCCGGCGCCGGTTACCGATTGCGCCCGCCCTGCGCAGCTACCGCAGCAGGCTCGCGTTCTGGATCTGGGTCGGGGTCGTCTTCGAGCTCTTCGCCCTGCTCGGCGTCTGGCCCGGCGGGGCCGCGCTTCCGCTGGCGCCCCACAGCGCGGCGGCGCGCCACTGGCCGTTGTTCGGGTTGGTCGGACTCGCCGCGCTTGCGGCGGTCGGCTGGGTGATCGCGCGCTCCCGTCTCGTTCCGCGCCGGCCCGTCGGGATCGACGACGAGCTCGCAGGCCACACGGCAGCGCTGCTGGCTCTCGGTGTCGTCCGGGCTGATGGTCGTCGCCACCAATCCCTTCGCGCTGATCCTCGTCCTGCCCTCCTGCACGCCTGGCTCTGGCTGCCTCAGGTGCAATCGCGCCCGGCTTGCGCTGCGCGCATCCGTCCTCGCCTTGGGCTTCCTCGGGCCGGTGGTCTTGGTGATCTCGTTTGCAACTCGCTACGGGCTCGGGCTCGATGCACCCTGGTACCTCGCCGAGCTTGTCGCTGTTCGCTACGTCACGATTCCGACCTTCGCGATCGGGTTGGCGTGGCTCGCAGCCGCCGCGCAGCTTGCCGCGCTCGCCGCCCGGCGATACGCCCCGTACCCGAGCTCAGCCGATCGCGGCCTCGGCCCGGTCCGAGCGACACTTCGCCGCGCTTACCTCGCTCAGCGCGCTCGGAAAAGAACATCGGAGCGACGGGAGCGGGCGACCGGCGCCTGATCACTCCAGCCGGAGGTAGTCGACAGACGCACCATCGCCAAGCTCGCCCTCGCCTCGCGGACGAACACGAGCGCATCTGCCGCGGCCGAGCGGGCGATCATGTGCGATTCCTGTCCGGTCAAGCGGCTCGAGCAGCGTGCCCGTCCTTTGACCGGCGGAGGCGAGAAGCGCACGAGCCTCGTCGCGTTCGGAGTTCCGGCGACGAGCAGCGACAACGCGGCCGACGTCGAACCGCGGCAGGGGGTCAGGCACGCCCTGCAGGGCGCGGATCGCAGGTTCCACGAACAACACGAAGCCGACGAGCGCCGAGACCGGATTCCCGGGCAGGCCGAAGACCAGCGTTCGCTCGCGGACGCCGAACGCGATCGGCTTGCCGGGCTTGACGGACACGCGCCAGAAGACCTCCTCGACGCCGAGCTCGGCCTCGACCCGACGGACGATCGTGCGGGCCGACAGACACGCCCCCGGAGGTGACGAGCGACGTCCGCGTCGAGCGCGCGCGCTCGAGCGCGCCCCGATGCGCGGCCCGTCGTCACCGACCGCCGGCATCAGCTCGACCGCCGCGCCGGCGGCTCGGAGCTGGGCCGACAGGATCAGCCCGTTTGCCTCGTAGATCTCGCCCGCGGCGAGCGGCTCGCCCGGACGGCAGCTCGGTTCCCGTTGGCAGAACGGCGGCCCGCGGCCGGCGCGCGCACCGAACCTGCGGAATCCCGGCGGCCGCCACGGCCCCCAGCCTTGCGGGCGTGAGCACAGAGCCGGCCTCGACCACGACCTCGCCCGCCCGGATGTCACCACCGCGCGGCCGAACGTTGTCCCCGCGCTCGACGGCGCTGCCGATCTCGATCTCGTTGCCATCGTCTCGACAACATACTCGATCGGGATGACGGCATCGGCGCCGTCTGGGACGACCCCACCGGTTGCGATTCCCATCGCCTGCCCGGACTCGAGTGCCGCGGTTGCGGGATTTCCGGCGGCAATCCGCGCCTCGATGCGAAGCCGTCCCGGCGTCTCGTCAGCCCGGACGGCGTAGCCGTCCATCGCGGAGCTCGGGAACGGCGGCAGATCGATCTCCGCCCGGGCTGGCTCGGCGAGAACGCGACGGGCCGCGCCTTCGAGCGGCACGTTCTCGGCCGGAAGCGGCTCCGCACGCTCGAGGACAAGCCGCTGGGCTTCGGCGATGGAGAGCAGATCCGGCATGTGAGCCGCATAAGCTAGCCCTGTGGCCGACGAACTGGTGGGGGTCGCTACAGGCTCGTCGTCCGCCTCGGAGCCGGCGGGATGTCGAGGTCTGGGCTGCCGACGACATCGAGCTCGGCCGCGCGCGTCGCCTTGAAACTGCTCGCCCGGGACGCTGACCCGGCCCGCTTCGAGCGTGAGGCGCACGCCGTGGCCGGGCTCGCCCACCCGAACATCTGTCGCCTCTACGACTACGGCGAGGCCGATGGCCGCCCCTTCATGGTGCTCGAGTATCTCGGCGGAGGGACGCTGGAAGACCGGCTCGTCCAGGGCGAGCCGTATCCGCGTGAGGAGACAGAGCGAATCGCCCGGGAGCTGGCAGCCGGCCTCGCGCACGCGCACGCGCGCGGGCTCATCCACAGGGACCTGAAGCCGGCCAACGTGCTCTTCGACGACGAAGGCGTCGCCAAGATCGCGGATTTCGGCATCGCCAGGCTCGTCGGCTCAGGAACGCTGACCGAGGCCGGGACCCTCCTCGGTACGGCTCGCCTACATCTCGCCGGAACAGGCTCAGGGACTCCCCGCGACGGCCGCGAGCGACGTCTACTCGTTCGGCGTCATCCTGTACCGAATGCTCGCCGGCCGGCTTCCGTTCGAGTCGGAAAGCCCGGTTGAGCTCGCTCGCATGCACGTTCAGGAGCAGCCCTTCCCCTTGGCCGACGCCCGGCCGACCGCGCCGCCGGCACTCGCCGCCTTGGCCGAGGCGTCGCTCGCGAAGGATCCCGAGGCGCGACCGCCGGACGGCGAAGCACTCGTCCGAGCGCTCTCATCTGGTGATCAGCCAACGACACTCAGCGACGCGCCGACACGCGTCATCCCGCGAGGAGCCCCGGCGGCCGTGGCCGCCGGCCCGTGCCGCTTCCTCTGCTGCTCGCCGCGCTGCTGCTGCTCGTAGCCGCAGCGGCGGGCGTCGCCATCGCCTTCCTGGTCAGCGACTCGAGCGATTCAACGCCGGCACCGTCCTCGGAGACGCGGAAGACGCAGGCCTCAGACACGACGACCACCACGCCGAGCACCACGGCGCCGACCGCGCGTACGAGCACCGCAGCGTCCACCAAGAAGACGACGACAGCACCGACGACCGTGGCGCCGCCACCGACTCCGCCACCCACGCCGCCACCGCCGACTCCGCCTCCTCCGCCCACGACCGTACCGACAACCGTCACCATTCCGGTCACGACGACACCACCGCCGACTCCGCCTCCGCCTCCACCTCCGCCACCGTGATCTCAATCGTCATCCCGCTGCACAACGAGGAGCGCTCGATCGCCCTCCTCTATGACGAGCCCAGGCTGCCCTCGAACCACTGGGGCAGGAGTGGGAAGCCGTCTTTGTCGACGACGGCTCCGTGGACGTGGTCCTTCGCGGCACTCACGCGGCTGCATGACGCCAACGAGAACGTGCGCGTCGTGCGCCTGCGTCGAAATTTCGGCAAGGCGGCTGCGCTGGCGGCCGGTTTCAGCCAAGCCCGCGGCGAGATCGTCGTCACGATCGACGCGGACCTCCAGGATGATCCGGCGGAGATTCCGCGCCTGCTCGTGAAGCTCGAGGAAGGCTTCGACCTGGTCTCCGGGTGGAAGACCCGCCGCCGCGACCCCCTGCGCCGCCGTGTCCTCTCACGGATCTTCAACTGGGTGACCGGGCGAATGTCGGGACTGCGGTTGCACGACATGAATTGCGGGCTGAAGGCCTACCGGGCCGAGGTCGTTCGAGGCATGCCCCTGTACGGCGAGCTCCACCGGTTCATCCCCGTGCTCGCGCAGTACCGCGGCTTTCGGGTCGCCGAGCTGCCCGTCAACCATCGCCCGCGCGAGCACGGTCGCTCGCGCTACGGCGTCGAGCGCTACATCCGCGGGTTCCTGGATCTGCTGACGGTCTCCTTCATCGGGCGCTACCGGCACCGGCCGTTGCATCTCGTTCGGCGGACTCGGTCTCATCCTCGGTCTGTTCGGAGTCGCGATCCTCGTCTACCTGACTGTCGTCAAGGCTCTCCGGCCACGCGATCGGCGAGCGCCCGCTGCTGACGCTCGGCGTGCTCCTGGTCGTCGTCGGCCTCCAGTTCTTCTCGCTCGGCCTGATCAGCGAGATGCTCACGAGCCAGCACGAGGAGACCGCGGTCGGCCGTCAGCAGGCGGAATTCCACGTCGACGAGATCCTGTCCTGAGACCGTCACCGCCGGCGGCGCACTTTCGTCACGCCCGCGTCTCCCACGCGTGCGCAAATTCGGATTAGGCTCGTCGCGGGGAGGAGGTTGGGTGTGCCTTTGAAGCGCGCGCGAACCCGTTAAGGGCGCGCAAGGAGTGCGAGGTCCACTCGAGCAAAGTGCGCATCCTCTACTTCGGCACGTACGAGCGCGACTATCCGCGAAACGCGCAGGTGATCGCGGCGCTTCGCGGTGCCGGCGTCGCGGTCAGCGAGCGCCACGTCTCCGTCTGGGAGCGAGACACGCACAAGTGGCGCGCAGGCGCGAAGACGGCGGCCCGGCTGGCGCTCGCCGAGGCGCGGCTCTTCCGGCGCCCGCGGGAGTGACTTCGATGCGCTGATGCGTCGGCTTACCCCGGGCATCTCGACCTCACTGCCGCCCGGCGAGTTGCGGCCGGCAGACCGGTCGTCTTCAACCCGCTCGTCTCTCTCTACGACACGTTTGTGGGGGATCGCCGGCGCTTCGGGCCGAAATCGTTTGCCGGACGCGCGCTCGAGGCGATCGACCGCCACGCGCTCTGCGCGGCCGACCTCGTCGTCGCCGACACCGAGGCGAACGCAGCGTTTCTGGCCGAGCTCGGAGGCCTCCCGCCGGAAAAAGTCGAGGTCTGCTTTGTCGGCGCCGAGGAGCGGGTCTTCGGCCCCGGCTGGGAGCCCGAGCAGCCCTTCCAGCGCGCTCTTCGTCGGCAAGCTGATCCCGCTGCACGGGTTGGCGACGGTGCTCCAGGCGGCCCGGCTCGCCCCCGACCTGCGCTTCAGGATCGTCGGTAGCGGTCAGCTCGAGCCGCTGCTTCGGCAGCGGCCGCCCAATGTCGAGCACGTAGCGTGGGTGGACTACGAGCGGCTGCCGCGGGAGCTCCATAACGCCGGCTGCGCACTCGGTGTCTTCGGCACCTCGGAGAAGGCGGGCCGGGTGATCCCGAACAAGCGTCTTCCAGGCGCTCGCCTGCGGCGTGCCCGTGATCACTGCGGACACCGCCCGCCGCGCGCGAGCTGCTCGTCGACGGCGAGAGCGCGGAGCTCGTACCGCCGGGCGACGCGTCGGCACTGGCGGCTGCGGTTCGGCGCATCGCGCAAGACCCTGCGCTGGCACGGCGCCTCGCAGACGGCGGCCTGCGCTGCCTATCGCGCCCGCGCCTCCGAACGGATCCTCGGCGAGCGCTGGCGAACGCTGATCGAGGGCCTGCCCGTGAAATCACGCGCGCCACAAGACGAGCGGCGGACGGTATGAGGCGTCGCTTGCGATGCCGGTCTAGAGGCCGTGGCGGCTTGCCGGCGTGCTGTCGTCAAGCCCGGCCCGTGAAATCACGCGCGCCACAAGACGAGCGGCGGGCCGCATGAGGATTGCTCGTGGCCCGCCCACTGCTCTGGGCGGCAATGGCCGCTTATGCCGCGGGGTTCGCGGCTTTCCGTCCTCAGGCACGACGCGTTCGAGACCGGCCGCTTCGACCTCGGGAACATGTGTTCAGGCCGTCTGGTCGACCGGCGCACGGCCACCTGCTCCAGGTGACGAACCTGCACGGTGCTCAGATCTCGCGGCTGGCCGCGCACCTCGACCCTGATCCTCATCGTCTTCGCGCCGCTCTGGTGGATCTGGCCGAGCCCGAGCCTCGCTCCTGACCGCACAAGCGCTGGCGGTTGCGCTTGAGCGCTGCCGCTCTTCTGGCTCGCGCGCAAGCACACGGGCTCGGAACGGGCTGGCGCTCGGCTTCTCGCTCGCCTACCTGATCTATCCGGCGACCGAGTGGATGACACTGAACGAGTTCCACCCGGTTTCCCTCGCCTGTCCGCCGCTGCTCTTTGCGATCTGGTATCTGGACGAGGATCGGTTGCTGCCGTTTGCCTGCTTCGCGGCGCTCGCAGCCCTGACGCGCGGAGGATCGTCCCGCTCGTGATCGCGGGCTTGGGGATCTGGTACGCGATCGGGCGACGCCGCTGGCTCGCCGGTGGAACGATCGCGGCCGGCGGGCGTAGCCGGCGTCGGCGATTGCGATTCAGGTCGTGATTCCCCACTTCCACGGCGCCGAATCGAGCTTCTACGGTCGCTACGACGCCGTCGGCGGCTCGGCCGCAGGGATCGTACGGAAGGCATTCACCGACCCTGACGTCTGCTCGGTCGCCTTCGACCACCGGGGCACGCATTACCCGCTCAATCTGCTGCTCCCGATGGCGGGGCTGGCGCTGCTCGCGCCGTTACTACTCGTCGCCCTCATACCGGAGCTTGCCCTGAACCTGCTCTCCTGGTCGACGCTCAGAGCTCGATCCACTACTCACTACGTCGCGGCCGGAGATCCCGATCCTCTTCGCGGCCGCGGCGATCGGCAGCAGGAAGACTCGGCCGCTGGGCGGGAACGGCCGGCACTGTCGTCGTGCTGACAGCGATCTGGGCAACTACTGGCTCGGGCCGATCTCCGATCTGGCTGATTCGTCCCTGGCGGACAAACCCTTCAGGCGAAGAGCGCCCACATCTCCCGGCACGACCGGATCGCCGCCCGCATGCTGAAAGTTGATTCCCGCGACCGCACCGGTCACGGCCACGAACTCGCTCGGCGCTCACCTCTCCGAGCGCAAACGGATCTTCAGCTTCCCCTACCCGCGACGCGACTCCGGTGATGGACGAGCGAAAGCCGTCCCTCGGCGACCACAACGACCACCGGCGTGGGCTGAAGCGAATCCAGCAGCTCCGTCACGACCCCCGGTTCCGGCTGGTGGCCGCCGCCGACGGCGTGCTCATCTTTCGGCGGCGTTAGGAGCGCTAAATCGGAACGCGCTGCCGGAGCAGGTATGCCGAGATCGCAACCGCGAGCCATTGCGCCGGCGGATCGTCTCGGAAGCCGCGACCGAAATCGCCCGAAACCGCATACCAGGGCATCGAGGTAAGGCGAGGCGCAAAGGAGCAGCCGGCCGCAAGCTCCCAGCCGCGCGCGGCCGCGCCACGCCTGCCGTGCCAGCCAGAGATAGGCAAGCGCGAACGCGCCGGCGAAGAGCCCCAGCGCCACCTCGCGAGAGTGACGCCGAGCTCCTGCAGGCGGTGCGGCAGCGCGAACTCGGTCTCCTTGTTTGCGTTGCGAGCGAGCGCGCCCGAAGGCCCCGAGCCAGTGCCAGCCGAACTGAGCGCTCGCCACCGCGACGAGCACATAGAGCCGCGACTGCGAAGCCGAGATGACCGACGCGACGCCCCGCGCTCGGGCCTCGAGCGCTCGCAGCGGCAGAAAGACGACCGCGATCCACTTGATGAAGATCGCGGCGACCCAGGCCACACTCGCTCCACTGCCGGCGTCCGCTCGCGCCGAGCGCGAGAGCCGCCATCACGAGTAGCGCCATCCACGCATCGTTGTGCCCACCACCCGCGAAGTGGAGCGCCAGCAGCGGATTCCAGCCGACGAGCGCCGCAGCGTAGGCGCGCTGGCGGGCGAGCAGCGCCGTGAGTGCCACCGTCCCCAGCACATCGCGAGCGCGGCCAGCGACTTGAACAGCCAGGCTGCCGCGGTCCGCCGAGGATCCCAGCGGCGCCCGCTACCGGCTCCGAGGCAAGCGTGAAGAGCGGACCGTAGACGGACGTGGTGTCGCGGTAGGCGCCGCCCATGTAGCGGGTAGGCCGGGTCGTCCGGAAAGTCACTCGGCGGCTGCGTGTAGGGGTTGGCGTCGTGGACGAAGGCGATGCGGGCGTAGTCCCAGTGCAGCGTCCACGCATCGCTGGAGATCAGCAAAGGTGCGCCGAGCGGCGCGAGCTGAATCGCCACCGCCAGGGCCGCGACGAGGCGTCAGTCGAACGGCCGCGCGCCGCAACAAGAGCAGGCCGGCGACGTAGGCGGCGAAGGCGGCGATCTCGCCCGGCGAGATAGAGCCAGGCCCAGGTTGTGTCGCGCCTCGAGCAGCCCGCCGTGGCGGGGGACGAGCGGCGAATCGTGTGGCCAGGCCGAGGCGATTGCAGACGCAGACACCGGCAAACGTCAGCGCAGCCCGGCGCCGAGAACGGCGGCGTTACGGCGTCGGGCCAGGCGGAGGTGGTGGGGGTGGCGGAGTGGGCGGAGGCGGCGTCGGCGGTGGCGTCCCGCTCGACCCGCCGCTGTAGTAGTAGGTCGGCGGCGGCGGGCTGTACGAACCGACCGCGTATTGCCCACGCGTAAACGAGTGCCAGGTCGGCAGCACCGAGGGCACCTTGAAGGCGACCGGATGCAGTCCGCCCGACCGCCTTTGCATGAACGTCTTCCAGATCGTCGCCGGGAACGTGGGACCGGAGACGGCGATCCCGTGCACGTTCAGCATCGGTATCTCGCCGCGCGGGTAGCCGATCCAGACGGTCGCCTCGAGGTTCGGCGTGTAGCCGCAGAACCAGCGCGTCGGCGTAGTTGTCGGTCGTTCCGGTCTTGCCCGCCGCCGGACGCGCCGAAGTAAGCGCCCGTCCCCGTGCCGTACTGCATGTTCTCCTCCAGGATCTGCGTCACCGTCGCAGGCGACGCCTGGGCTGATCATCCCGCGTTCGCGACGGCTCGCCCCAGCCGGCATCGGTGTCCTCCTTGCCGTTCGCCGAGCACGGACCTTGCGGATCGCCATCGGCTTCGAGTAGATCCCTCCCGCGGCGAGCGTTGCGTAGGCCGAGGCCAAGTCGAGGGGCGAGACGGCGATCGCCCCGAGGCCGAGCGACGGTACGTAGGCGCCCTCCTTCGTCGTCAGCGAGGAACGGACGCCGAGCCGGCGCGCCATCTCAGCGACCTTCTTCGGGCCGACGTCGAGCGTCAGCCGTGCGTACACGGTGTTGTCCGGAGTGCAGGGTCGCGTTCGCGATCGAGGTCGAGCCGAGGTACGTGTGGTCGTAGGTAGTCACGTTCCAGGCCGGCGAGTAGGGATCGGGCTGGTAATGGAACGGGCGCCGAGACGTAGTAGGTGCTCTCCGGATCGATCCCCTCGTTAACGGCGGCCGCGAGCACGAACATCTTGAAGGTCGATCCGGCCTGGCGGCGTCGCCTGTGCGACGAGGTTGAACTGGTTGCCCGAGGTGCCGGGCGTCACCGCCGCCATCGCCTTGATCGCTCCGGTGCGCGGGATCGATCGAGACCAGGGCAGAGGCCGGATCGGTCGGGCGACGAGCAGCGTGTCGATGATCGCCTGCGCGCCGCGACCGCTGGAGGCGCGGGGTCGATCGTCGTGTAGACCTTCAGGCCACCCGTCCGCACCGTGTTCGCGCCGTACTCGGCGATCAGCTGGTCGCGCACGTAGCTGAAGAAGTACGGCTCGCGGATCCGCGAGTAGAGCCGGCCGGGAACGCAGGTGCAAGTCACGATCCGCGATCGCCGAGGCGAACTGACGCCGCGTCAAGGCGCCGTTGTCGAGCATCGCCCGGAGGACCTCGTCACGCCGTTCGAGCGCATCGAGCGGGCGGTGGAGCGGGATCGAAGACCGAGGGCGCCTGCGGCAGCCCCGGCGAGCAGCGCCGACTGGTCGAGCGTCAGCTTGCGTGCGCGGCGTCGAGAAGTACGTCTGCGCGGCGGCTTCGATCCCGTAGGCGTGGTTGCCGTAGTAGACCGGCGTTCATGTACGCGCCGAGGATCCAGTCCTTCGACTTGTTCTGCGCGAGCTTGATCGCCAGGCACGCCTCCTTGATCTTCCGCTTGAACGTTCGCTCGCGCGCGATGTAGAGGTTGCGGACGAGCTGCTGCGTGATCGTCGAGCCGCCCTGGACGACCCTGCCCGCACGCACGTCCTCGACCGCGGCGCGGACGATTCCCTCGTAGTCGACGCCGCCGTGCTTGTAGAAGCGCCGGTCCTCGATCGCGACCGTCGCCTTGGCCATCCAGGGACTCATCTGCGAGAGCGCGACCGGCTGGCGGTTCTTCTCGGCCGGGATCGACCCCAGCAGCGACCCGTTCGCCGCATAGACGAACAGTGCTTTGCCGGCTCGCCCTGCGGGCCCGTGGAGACGGGCCGAAGCTCCGAGAGGCTGCAGCTCGCCTCGAACGCGGCGGCGCCGCCGAACCCGGCCACGACGATCCCGCCGACGATCAGACGAGCAGCGAAGCGACGATCGCCGCATGCCGCCGCCGCCGCTTCTTCTGAACGCGGAGCCGGCGCTTCTGGGCCCGCCGGATCGAGCGCATCGAGCTCGTCCTGACCGACGGCGGCGCCCACCCCGCGGAGGCGGCGGGTTCATCCGAAGACTCCGGCCGCGCGCAGACGCTCGTGCGCGCGAATCCGGAGGTCGCTCTCGAGCCGCTCGGCCTGGATCGGGCCCGAGGCGCGGCGCGCACGACGATCGTCGCGTTCCCGTTCAAGCCCGTCACGGTCACCTCTGACTCACGTTCCCCGCGACGGCTTCCCGCAAAGCTCGACAACCGTCCGGAGATCCTTGTCCAAAGGAACCTGCACAGTGATTTCGGCAACCTTTTCCAGACTGACGATCGTCGAGTTGCGGATCGTATCCGAGGCCAGCTCTCGTTCGGGATCACGAGTCGCACCCCGTCGTCGGTGCGGATGAACGTGTAGGTCAAGCCGATCTCCTCGACCGTGCCGGGCGTGTCGTCGAGCTCGATGTGATCGCCGAGCCGGATCGGGCTGTGTGAACGCGATCAGCAGCCCCGCAGACGAAGTTCCCGATCGTCCGCTGCGAGGCGGAAAGCCGATCACGATCCCGAGCACCGCCGACGAAGCGAGCAACCCGCGGCGACCGCGCGCACCTGCGGAATCACGAGCAGGGCCGAGAGCAGCCTCGACCATGATCACCGCGGTCGTGATGCTGCGGCGGAGAACGCGGTAGCGGGTAGCCGTCCCCGGCGCCAGGTTCCGCCGCGCAATCCGGCGGTCGATCAGGCGCGCCACGAGCGCGGTCGCGAGCAGAACCACGTGCAATGATCACCAACCGGTGCCAAAACGGCATGGCGATCTATTCGATTGGGAGGGGCTTCGTCCCGCGAAACCCTCGTCGAGCGAGTGCCAGAAGGCGACCTCGTCCTCGCCGAGACGCCAGCAGAGCAGCACCTCCTCGTCACCCCGCAGCAGCGCGGGAAGTCGACGAGCCTCGTCGAGATCCTTGACGAGCAGCCCGAGCTCCTGCAGCGCCGTAGCGCAGCGCACGATCTCCACTGCCTCGTCGTCGATCGTCGCCTGCAGCTCCGTCCACCTCGTGCGGCCGAACGCCGCCCCCGTTGCCGGCAGATCTTGGTCGCGATCTGGGCGTGGCGAACGGTCGCGACGGCGAGCGCCCGCCGGTGGGCAACCATTCCTCGACGAGGGACGCACAGTCGGCAGCAGCTCGTTCGCCTCCGCCGGTGTGAAGTAGCGATCGGCCACGGCTATATGTTCTCTTGAAGTGGACCGGCTCGCTGATCTCGATGTACGGAGCGAACCTCGGCCGGGGTGTTCGGCTCTGCAGGACACTCGAACCCCGGACCTGAGCAGGAAGCTCTTCTGGTGGTTCGTGCTCGTCGGCGGAGTGTCCGCCATTTCGTACGCCGGCCGGCTCACAGGCGGCAAGCCGCCCAAGAACGCCCTCTACCAGTACTCGACTGCCGCGAGCGAGCTGATCCTGTTCGCGACTCATCCTCGGGTTCGTCTTCTTGATCGCGCGAGGCCTGCCGAAGCGCGAGACCTTTGCGCTCCGCCGGCCGGATTCCTGGCGGCAGCGCGGCCGAGGCTCGCGCGATCGCAGTCTTCATCTTGATCGGGATCGCGAACGCGGCCCTCAATCCACTGCTGCACGGCGGCCGCGAGCAAGGCGCTGAGCGCCCTGGGGTGGGAGCCGAGCCACGCGGCGGCGTACGCCCTCAACCTGATCGCGTTCGCCATCATCGGGTCCGATCGCCGAGGAGCTGACCTTCCGCGGGCTCGGCTTCTACCTCCTCCAGCGCTACGGGCAGACCGCGGCAATCCTGCGTGATCGGGGTCACGTTCGGCCTCTGGCACGGGCGCTAATCGAGGCGTTGCCGGTGCTGATCATCTTTCGGTATGGGGCTCGCCTACACCGCGCAGCCGCACCAACAGCATCTATCCCGGGATGATCCTGCACGCGACCTTCAACGGCGCCGCACTCATACTTGCGGTGACTACCTAGGCAACTACACTGAGATCGTGCGGGCCGCGATCGTCGTGGCGCTAGTCCTCACCTTTAGTCCGGCGGCCAGCAGCCGGCCTGCCAACGATTGCGGCCTCCGCCACGGTTACCTCCAGGCGCGGCGCTCCTCGCCGTCGTCCTTCTCGCCGCCTCCGGCGACGCTGTCTCCGTACCACTGGGACTTCGGCGATGGCGCGTCGCAGACGGCGCCACGGTTGAGCACGTCTCACCGTGCTGGAGCCTTCACCGCCCGCGTGACCGGGACGAGCGCCGGCGGCGAGACCGCGACCGCAGCCGTGCGAGTGCTCTCGCTCGCGCTGACGCTGAAGGCGCGGCACGGTGGTCGGCTTCGGTCAGCATCTTCGTTTCACCGGCAGGCTCGTCCCAGCCGCGCGGGGACTACAAATCGCTCTTCACACGGCCGACGGCAGGCGCGCGCGCCAGGGGGCGCACCGGAACGGAACGGAAGCTTCCGCATCGGGGTTCCGGTCAAGCGACCAGCAACCTATGAGGCCCGATTCGGCGGCGCAGTCTCGAACCCGATCGCCGTGCGAAGTGCGGCCCGCGCTCCGGACCGGCTTTCTCGGTTCAGGCGTGGTCGGCCAGTCCCTTGCGACTCGCATTACGTGTTCGACCAGTCGCGGTGGGGCCGGTTCGAGTCGAGATCCGGCGGCGCGGACGGCTCGTTACCAGCGGCGAGTACACCAGCGGCGCCGGAATCCGCCTCGGTTCGAGCCGTCCGGCCGAATACCGAATCGTGCTCTCAACGCTCGCGTCGACGGACTACGCGCCGAGCCGTCTTGCTCTGCGGAAGATCGTCTTCTACCCGCAGCTCGGCGTCGGCAATGCCGGCCCTAGCGTTCTTGCCCTGAACGAAGCGCTCGCTCGGTTGCACATCGCAGTTGGCAGCGTCGACTCGAGCTTCGGCCTGGATACTCGCGATGCCGTGGTCGCTTTCCAAAAACTGCACGGGCTACCGAGAACCGGGTCGGTCGATGCACGCTTCTGGCGTGTGCTCTCCGCGTCGAGCACGCCTCGGGCCCGTTATCCCGGCGACCACATCGAGGTGAGCAAGCCGCTCCAGGTTCTGTTCGTCGTTCGCGGCGGGCGTGTCATCCTGGTCAGCCATGTCTCGACAGGCGCGACGGGCAACACGCCCGGTTGGGCGCTGGCAGGTCTACAGCAAGGTGCCCGGCTGGCTCCCCGACGGGATGTTCGATTCGTCCTTCTTCCTCCGCGGCTTCGCAATCCACGGCTACCCCACGGTTCCGTTCTATCCGGCCAGCCACGGCTGTGTCCGCGTGCCGGTCTGGCTCGCCCCGCGCATCTACTCCTACGACCCTCCCGGATCGACGATCTGACATCTACTGAGGTTTCGTCGTCGTACTAGAAAGCACATGTCCGCCGAGCAAAACAACGATCCGCTGATCCGCCAGCTGCGCGAGCAGATCTCCGACGCCGACCGGACGATCATCGAGGCGGTCAACGTTCGCCTGAAGCTGGTCTCCCGCCTCAAGGGAATACAAGGAGTCGCGCGGGATGTCGTTCGTCGACCCCGAGCGCGAGGAATGGATGCTCAGTTACCTCACGCGCGCGAACCGCGGGCCGCTCTCGGCGGAGGGACTGCAGGAAATCTTCAGCGAGGTCCTCGACCTGACCAAGCGCGAGGTCGGACGCCGCGAGGCGGAGAGTTAGACCCTTCTAAGCTCTCTTCCTCGTCTTCCGCTTCCGCGAACTCGTCAGGGGTCACGTGCTCGAGGAACTTGCTTGAACTCGGAGACGATCTCTTCCTCGTTCACCTCTTTCGCCCTCGAACTCGATCGCGGACTCCTCGATCACGTCATCGGCCGCGAAGATCGGCGCCTCGGCGCGGACGGCGAGCGCGATCGCGTCCGATGGGCGCGAGTCGATCTCGATCTCGGAGCCGTCCTGCTGGACGGTGATGCTCGCGTAGAAGGTGTTCTCGCGTCAGCTCGGTCACGGTGATCCGGACGACCTGGGCGTCGAGCTGGCTCAGCATGTCGGTGACGAGGTCGTGCGTCATCGGCCGCGGCGTCGAGGCGCCCTGCAGCTTCATCAGGATCGCCGCCGCCTCGGGATGACCGATCCAGATCGGCAGGAACTTGTTGCCGTCGGCGGTCTTCAACAGAACGATCGGCTGCTTGCCGACCAGATCGAAGCTCACCCCGTAGATGACCATTTCTTGCATCACAGCGGCCTCCGTCTGCATCTTAGCCCAGGCCTCTCGGGCCAAACCCGGTGCAGTTCGAGGCCGAATCGGTGGCTACAATCCGCCTCGCTCGGGCGATTAGCTCAGTTGGTTAGAGCGCCGCTCTGATAAGGCGGAGGTCCGTGGTTCGAATCCACGATCGCCCACTCTCCGCCTTGAAGTCCGGCTACGGCCCGCCGCAGCCATGACGACTTCACGCGCAGTTTGGCCTCGCCACCAACGCATGTGTACCGAGCTCGGGCAAAGCCCGCCTCGGTCGCGGCGGAGTCAGTGAGCGATCTCCGTTCTTGACGTAGTCCTCGACGGCGAGCAGAAAAGTTTGGGTCTTCCGCCAGCTCGGTCACCATGCCCTTCGTCGAGTCATCGAGATTGTCGTCGTGCTGGAGCTCGGACAGGAACGGCTGCAGGCGGTCTTCCTGCGACAGCCAGGCCATTCTCAGGAACAGGTCGCGGGTCGCGTCGTCCTGAGAGATCGCCTCCAACGACTCGAGGTCTTCAAGCCACGTCCGCAGCATCAAAGGTTCAACGGCCCCCGCCAAGGACGGGATACGGCGCTAAGTGCCTTCGGGGCTCGAGCGCTCGAGGGCTTCCGCGAGCTCGGCGAGCTCGTGCTCGTCGGCGAACGGGATCTCGACCCTCGTCGCCGTGACGCGCGGGCGGAAGCCCGTTGCGCGCTCGCACGCGATACGGACTCGCTCGGCCAGAGCGGGATCGATCTGCGCCGGCCGGCTCCCGGCGCGGCTTCCGCTTCGCCCCGGCCCAACGCGCCGCACGCTCCGCGGCGCGGACGGTTAGGCCCTTGGTGACGATCTCGCGGGCAAGCCGTCGCCGGCCCTCGTTGTCCGGAACAGCGAGGACAGCGCGCGCGTGACCATCGGTCAGCTCGCCTCGCTCGACCATGCCGAGCACGTCTTCGGAAAGCTCGAGCAGGCGGACGCGGTTCGAGATCGCCGGGTTCGAGCGACCGACGCGCTCGGCCGATCTCGCCGAGGCTGAGCCCGAACTCGTCGATCAGGAGCGCGTAAGCCCGCGCCTCCTCGACCGGGGAGAGCTGCTCGCGCGCGACGTTCTCGACGATGCCGAGCAGAAGCGTGTCGCGGTCGTCGGTCTCGCGGACGAGCGCGCGGAATCGTCGGCGTGCCGGCCTCGCTGCGCCGCGCGCCAGCGGCGCTCGCCGGCGATCAGCTCGAAGCCGCCCGCCGCGCGCGGCCGCACGACGCACCGGCTGGACGATCGCCCTGCGCGCTTGATCGAGTCGGCAAGCGCCGTCGTTGCCTCGGCATCGAACCGCCGCCTGGGCTGGCGCGGATTCGGATGGATCGTCTCGACGGGCAGGTGCGCGAGCTCCGGCTCGGTCGCGCCGCCGATCAGGACCTCGAGGCCCGCGGCCGAGGCCGCGCCGTGGTTGTTCAGCTGCGGTCGACAAGCTCCATCGCCACCTTCCAGTAGGCGTCGGCGCCGGCCGAGCGGCGGTCGTAGGCGGTCACCGGCAGACCGTGGCTCGGCGCCTCGGCGATGCGCACCGAGCGCGGGATGCTGGCGTTGAAGACGAGGTTGCCGAAGTGCCGGCGCACTTCCGCGTCCACATCTGCGGCGAGCCGCGTCCGCCGGTCGACCATCGGTCAGGATCACGCCCGCGATCGCGAGCCGCGGGTTGAGGCGGGCGCGGATCAGCTCGACCGAGCGGACGAGCTGGGCCAGACCTTCGAGGGCGTAGTACTCCGCCTGCAGCGGCACGAGAACACGGTCGGCGGCGGCCAGGGCGTTCACCGTCAGCGGGCCGAGCGACGGCGGGCAGTCGACGAAGACGAACGAGTAGTCGCTGTTCGCCGCGGCCAGAGCCTCGTTCGAGATAGCGCTCGCCGTCGCCTCGCCGCGACAGCTCCGCTGCCGTGCCGGCGAGATCCGGCTTCGCGGGGACGAGATCGAGATTCGCAAAGCGGGTCGGCTTGGCGAGCTCGCCCAGGGGCGCGCCGTCGAGCAGGTCGATGCTCGAGCTGCCGTTGGCCCGCTCTCCGAGTCCTGACGTCGCGTTCGCCTGAGGGTCGAGATCGACAACGAGCGACGCGCTCGCCGGCCTCGGCGAGACAGGCGGCGAGGTTGATCGCGGTCGTCGTCTTGCCGACGCCGCCCTTCTGATTTGCGATCGCGAAGATACGGCTGCTCACGCCACGAGCCTACGGGTGACCGCGGACGTTTAGGGACTGGCTGGCTACGCAAGCGGCCGCCTCTTCGCTACACCCGGGCGGCGCGGGAAGCCTGCGGGCGTCGGCTCGAGCTTGCGAAGCACGAGCAGACCGGGAGTCTCTTCGGCTGCGGCGCCTCCGAGACGCTCGGAGACTCGGCCGACCGCCGCCGGCGTCGGCGCCTCGGACCGACGTACAGAACCGCAGCGCCGCCCGGCGCGACCAGCGGCAGGCACCACTCGGCGGCGACAGGCGGCGGCGCCAGCGCCTTCGCGACCGCGACACCGAAGCTGTCAGTCTCATGCTCCTCCGCCCGGCCCTGACCGACCGTCACGTTCGGAAACTCACGGCGCGGCCTCGCGCAGGAACGCGCACTTGCGGCCGTTCGCCTCGAGCAGCGTCACCTCGCGGTCCGGCAGCGCAGACGGCAAGGGGGATGCCCGGCGCGCCGCCGCCCGAGCCGACATCCACGATCGGGCCCTCGAACCGTTGCACCGCGTCAAGTGCCGCGAGGCTTTCATCTACGTGCACGCGACGCGCCTCGCCAGGGTCGCGAATCGACGTCAGACCGGGTGTCGCCCGAAGAGCGGCTAGCCAGCGCTCGAGCCGCTCATCCACCCGGAGCGATCACGACGAACCGGTTCGGCTCGGTCCCCTCGCTCGCGGTCATTACGCCGGGATAGTCCTTCAGCCGCAAGTGCACGACCTTGCGCTCGACCGCGGTCATCGGCTCGAGCTCGACCCGCTGCCCGGTCGAGACCGCGCGCTCGGCACTCCGAACCGCGAGCGCGTCCAGCGTCGCCTTGCGCCGCTCGCGATAGCCCGCCGCGTCCACGACGATCGCCTTCCGGTCCTCGGCCTGGCCGCGATAGACGATCGCGTTCGCGAGGTACTGGATCGCGTCGATCGTCTGCCCGTGCTTACCGATCAGCAGACCCAGGTCGCGCCCGGAGAAGGCGGCCGTCAGCGTCTCGTCGTCCTCCTCGATCGTCAGGTTCGCGTGCACCCCGAGCTCGCGAACGATCCGTCCGAGCAGCTCGCGCACGGTGGCGGCGAGCTCGCTCTCGTCGGCAGCCTCGCCGACTCCGTTCACGTCGCCGCCCGCGGCAACCGTCGCGATCACACGGGCCGGAGCAAAACCGACGCCGAGCAGCCCGCGCTCGCCCTCGGAAACCACCTGGAACTTGACCGCGGCCTTGTCCAGGCCCGGCTGGAGCTTCTCGAGCTCCCGCAACGCCGACCACTTCGCCTCGCCGACGGTCTCGCCGGTTGCCTCGATCTGGAGCCGCTCGCGCTCTTCCATCACCGCGGTAGCTTCTGCGACGCGGGCAGGTTTCTCAAGGCCCATTTTCTCGGGCGGAACCGGGCGCATAGCGTGGTCACCGCCGCGCTCGCTTCTTGCGCTTGACCTTGCGCGGCTGCGAGGACGTGGCGGCGCGTGTCGGCGCGGGTTCCTTCGCGGCCCCGTCTTCGGCCGGCTCCTCCTTCGGAGGCGTCCGCGACGAGCGGCGTTGCGGCTGCGCAGCCGGCGGAGTCTTCTGGGTCAAGCGGCGCGTCACGAGACCCTGGCCGACCGTCCAGAAGGTTCGTCGTCACCCAGTAGATGACCAGCCCCATCGGAAACCGGAGCAGGAAGGTGATGAAGAAGATCGGCAGCACCATCATCAGATACCGCTGCGTCTTGTCCATCGTCGCGGACATGAAGTACGTCGAGGAGACCTGGCTCGCCGCGTAGATGACGAGCAACAGGTACCCCGACCAGTGAGCGTTCGCGTGGTCGGCGATGTTCGGGACGATGTGGAGCCAGGACAGCGATCCTCGACGGTGGGTGCTTCGAGAACTCGCGCAACACGAAGTAGAGCGCAAAGAAGACCGGTAGCTGCGCCACCAGCGGGAGGCAAGACGCGGCCGGGTTGATCTGGTTCTCGCGGTAGAACTTCATCAACTCTTCCTGCTGGCGCTTCTTGTCCGTCTTGTACTTCTGCTGAATCGCCTTCATCTCGCGGCATGTGCGCCTGCATCGACTGCATCGAGTGGATCTGCTTCACCGTCAGCGGCACGAGGACGACACGGACGAGAATCGTCAGCGCCACGATCGCCCAGGCCCACGGCAGTCCGATCGTCCCGTGGATCCAGTTGAGGACGTCTCGGAGCAGGTGCTCGATCGGTGAGAGCGGGCTGAAGAGGATCATGCGCAGAGCCTCTGGTCTTTCGCGTGGTCGACGCCGCCGTGGCTCCAGGGATTGCAGCGAAGCAGCCGCCAGCCGGCGAGGATCGAGCCCTTCACGAAGCCGTACTCACGGAGCGCGTCGAGCGCGTACTGCGAGCAGGACGGGTGGTACTTGCAGCGGTTGCCGAGCAGCGGGCTCACGCGTCCAGCGGTAGACGTAGACGAGGCCGATCGCCAAATACTTCATGCAGCCGCCTTCCCGAGCACTTCGTCGACGCGCTCGCCGAGCCACTCGGCGCCGCGCTCCTCGGCCGCCTCGGTCAGGCCGGGCCTGACGATCAGCACGTAGTCACGGCCGGGCGGAAGCGGTCTCGAGCCGAGCGCGCCAGAGCTCGCGCAGCCGGCGCTTGATCCGGTTCCGTGCAGACCGCCCCCGCGACCGCCTTCTTCGGCACCGCGAGGCCGAGCCTCGGCTCGCCGCCGTCTTCCTCGCGCGCGAACCAGTAGAGCGTCAGGAAGCGCGTCGAAACCGAGCGTCCGTGTCGGTAGACCGCATCGAAGTCCCGCGATCGCGAGAGGCGGTGCCGGCGCTGCACTTCGGCGGCGCGCCTATGCCGAGAGACGCTTGCGGCCACGGGCGCGGCGACGCTTCAGGATCGCGCGACCGGCACGCGTCGCCATCCGGGCGCGGAAACCGTGCTTGCGCTTCCGGCGGCGAACGTTGGGCTGGTAGGTCCGCTTCACGTGAGGTTGAAAGGGCGAAAAAGAGCGCGCCTGGCTCACGCGCTGCGGGCCAGTATAGCGAGCGACTCAGGGTGGCTTGTCCACAGACAATTGTGTCGGCCAGGTGAGCGCCAAGCGGCGCGGCTGAGCCAAACCGTGGCACTTTGCGTCGCCCGTTCAGGCACAAATCCACAGGTGTGGATATCTATGTGGGCACTCACTAATCGCCTGCAAAAGCGCCACTTTTTCCGCACAGCAAATCCTCCGGAAGGGGCGTTGAGTACCGAGGCGGACGTTGCTATGCTCGGCCCTTGCTTTCGGTCGAGCAAGGGAGCGTCGCGGCGGGGTGGAGCAAGCCAATCGAGCTGACTGCGGACGGCGTCTGGAACGAGATTTCGGGTCGGCTCCGGGAGGCGCTCAACGAGAACACTTTCTCGACCTGGTTCGCCGAGGTCGAAGCTGTCGGGATCACTGACGGCGAGTTTGTTCTCAGCGTTCCGAACGACTTCACGCGCGAGTGGATCGAGGGGCATTTCCTCGGTCTGATCGAGGCCGCCCTGGCACGAGATCGCCGGCGAGCGCTCGGTCAAGCTTCAGATCGCCGAGCGCTCTCCGAAGGCGGCGCAGGCGGAGCCAAACGCTCGGCGAGCAGGCGCCCCAGCCCGGGGCTCAGCATCAACGCGAAGTACACGTTCGACTCGTTCGTGATCGGCTCGTCGAACCGCTTCGCACACGCGGCCGCGCTCGCCGTCGCCGAGGCGCCGGCGCAGGCGTACAACCCGCTCTTCATCTACGGCGGCACCGGGCTCGGCAAGACGCATCTCCTGCAGGCGATCGCGCCAATACGTCGGCGAGCACCCCGGGAGCCTGTCGGTGCGCTACGTCACGAGCGAGACGTTCATGAACGACTTCATCAACTCGCTGCGCGACAAGCGCATCGAGGGCTTCAAGCAGCGCTACCGCACCTACGACCTGCTGCTCGATCGACGACGTCCAGTTCTTCGAGCACAAGGAGCGGATCCAGGAGGAGTTCTTCCACACCTTCAACTCGCTCTACGAGGCCGGCAGCCAGATCGTGATCTCGTCCGACCGGCCGCCGCGCGAGATCGCGACACTCGAGGAGCGGCTGCGCTCACGCTTCGAGTGGGGGCTGATCACCGACATCCAGCCGCCGGACCTCGAGACGCGCATCGCCATCCTCCGCAAGAAGGTCAAGACCGACAGCATCCACGTGCCCGACCCGCAGGTGCTGACCTTCATCGCCAGCCGGGTCACGACCAACATCCGCGAGCTCGAGGGCGCGCTCACGCGCGTGGTCGCGTTCTGCTCGCTGACCGGCCGGCCGATGACTGACGAGCTCGCCGCAGGACGTCCTCGAAGGACGTCTTCCCGCAAGGGCGAGCCTGCCGCAGGTGACGATCGAGCGGATCCAGGAGATCGTCTCCGACCGCTTCGGACTCTCGCTCGACGAGCTCTGCGGCGACCGGCGCTCGCAGAACATCGTCTACCCGCGACAGGTGGCGATGTACCTCTCCCGCGAGCTGACCGATTCCTCGCTGCCGAAGATCGGCAAGCAGTTCGGCGGCCGCGACCACACGACGGTCATTCACGCGACCTCGAAGATCGCGCGCATGATTCGCGAGGACCGGTCTGTGTACAACCTCGTGCAAGAGCTGACCGCACGCATCAAGCAAGTCCGGTAGAAGTGTGGAAGTGTGACGATCCAGCTTTCAACCGTGTCGAAAACCGCTCGTTCTCCCCAGCAGGCTTCCCCGTCCGAAACCGTGCAACCATGCGCTTCCGCACCGTCGTCCCCGTCATCCACACTCCCTATGACTTCTATGAGAGGAATTATCTAAATGCTTGATGCAGAAACCGTGGTTGGCTCCGGGACGATGAAGGTCGCCTGTTCACGCGAAGAGCTGACCCAGAAGCTCGCTGTCGTCTCGCGCGGCGTCTCGACGCGAACCGCCGTGCAGATCCTCGGCGGCATCCTTCTGAACGCGGAGGGTGGGCAGCTGACGCTGGCCGCCACGGACATGGAGCTCCGCTGCGTGCCTCGCTCGAGGCCCGCGTTGAAGGCGAGGGCGCGGTTGTCGTGCCGGGTCGGCTCCTGGTCGAGCTTCGCGCGGCTGCTGCCCGATTCGGAGGTCTCGATCGAGCAGCGCGCGGACGAGGGCGTGATCCACATCACGAGCGGCTCCTTCGAGTCTCGGCTCAACACCTACACGGCGGAAGACTTTCCACGGCTACCGGACGCCGAGGGTCTCGAGCGCCACACAGTCGATCGAGACGCGTTGCTGGAGAACGATCGCCCGGGTCGGCCGGTCGGCGTCGCGCGACGAGTCGCGCCCGGTCCTCACCGGGATCCTCGTGCGTTTCGAGCCCGGCAAGCTGGTGATGGCTGCGACCGACTCCTACCGGCTCTCGGTCAAGGAGACGGCTCTCGAAGGGACGGTGCCGGAGTTGGAGGCAATCGTGCCGGCGCGCGCTCTCACGGAGCTCGCGCGCATCGGGCAGGGCGCCGAGCAGATCGAGCTCGGCGTGCACGAGAACCAAGTCGTCTTCGGTGTCGACGGCATCTGGCTGACGACCCGCCGCATCGACGGGCAGTTCCCGAACTACAGACAGCTCATTCCGGAGGCCTTCGAGTACGAGGTGCCGCTGCCGCGGGACGAGGTGCTCGACGTCGTCCGCCGGATCGCGGTGATGGCGCAGCGCAACTCGCCGCTGCGGCTCCGCTTCGCCGAGGGCGAGCTGACGGTGTCGGCGCGGACGCAGGACGTCGGGGAGGCCCAGGAGTCGCTGCCGGTTTCCTTCACCGGCGAAGCGCTCGAGATCGGCTTCAACGCCGAGTTCCTCCGGGACGGGATCGAGTCGGTGGCCGGCGAGACCGTCCGCTTCCGGCTGATCAGCCCGCTCCGGCCCTGCGTGCTCCAGGCCGACGGAAGCGATGACTTCCTCTACCTGATCATGCCGATTCGGCTTGCTGGTTAAGGCGCTCGCTTGCGACGCCGACCTGGAGGACGTCGCGGCTTTGCCGGGGCGTCCGTTTCATCCCGGTTGGCGGAGCCGCCGCCGATGACTCTGTTTGAAACAGGTTCTGAGGCCTGATCGTCGACAAGGTCTCGCTGAGAGATTTCCGCTCGTACGCTCGGCTCGAGCTCGAGCTGGAGCCCGGGCTCGTGCTCGTGGTCGGTCCGAACGGGGCCGGCAAGACGAACCTGCTCGAGTCGCTGCACGTCGGTACCCAGGGGTTCTCGCCGCGGACCCGCAACGACGCCAGCCTGATTCGCTTTGGCCGCGAAGGAGCCCGGATCGCGTTGCACGGTGACCGCGCCGGTTCGCCGGTCGAGCCGAACGTCGTCCTCCAGGTCGGCGCCGCCAAGCGCGCGAGCCTGAACGGCGCGCGGCTGCAGACCGCCGAACAGCTCCGCGGTGAGGTTGCGACGCTCGTCTTCACGCCCGACCGGCTCGTCGTCGTCAAAGGTGGGCCCGCGGCGAGGCGGGCGTACTTCGACCGCGCCCTCGGCCGCGGGACGCCGACCCAGGCTGTGTTGCCGGCCGAATACGGGGCCGCGCTTGCCCAGCGAAACGCGTCGCTGCGCGGGATCTCACTCGGCTACAGCACTCGTGAGGCCCTGCGGCCGTGGACAAAGCGGGTCGCCGACCTTGGAGCGCAGCTCGTTGCAGCGCGACGCGATGTGATCGCTGCGTTGGAGCCTCTGTTTGCGGCGCGCGCCGGCGAGCTCGGGCTTGCGGAAGCCGCGCTTCGTTACGAGGCTGAGCCTCCGTCGGTGGAGTCGTTGGAGGCTCGCCTCGACCGCGATCTCGACCGCGGCGCCACGGGGGCGGGGCCACATCTCGACGACGTCGAGATCCTCGCCGGCACCCGCGACCTCCGGGCCTTCGGCTCCCAGGGCGAGCAGCGCCTCGCAGTGCTCGCGCTATTGCTCGCCGAGGCGGAGCTCGTGCGGGAACGGCGCGGCGTCCGCACCACTGCTTCTGCTCGATGACGTTCTTTCCGAGCTCGACCCCGACCGCCGCCGGATTCTGGCCGAACGGTTGCCGAAGTACGGACAGGCGCTGATCACAACCACGAGCGCGGCCGCTCTGCCGGTCGAGCCGAACCAGCTGGTCGAGGTCGAGTCCGGGAAGCTGGGACGGTGCTGCGGTGAAGCACCTTGGGGACGACGGTCAAGCGCGAGCTCGACCGTTTCGGACCGGAAGGCGGCATCGGCGAGCTCGTCGAGGCGTGGCCGGCTGCAGTCGGCGAGACGATCGCCCGCAGCGCGCTGGCCGGCGCGCGTTGCCCGGGACGGCACGCTGCACGTCAACACGGCCGACTCGATCTGGGCCTTCGAGCTGACGAGCCGGGCCAAAGGAGATTGCCGCGCGGCTCGGGGTCGAGCGCATTCGTTTCGCCCCCGGACGCCTGCCCGAGGCCGACGAACCGGACGTGAAAGAGAGGCCGAATCGGGACCGCCGCAACCCTCCGAGAGCCTTCGCCAAGAGGGGCTCGGCTGGCCGCCGGAATCGAGGACGAAAATCTGCGCAAAATCGTTGCACGAGCTGGCCGCAGCGAGCCTTGCAACAGGGCATTTCCGACCGCTCCTTCTGGTAGACTGTGGATACGTCCAACGTGGCCCGTTTGCAGGGCTTTTTATTGACTGAAGCTCCTTATACCGCTAAAGACATCACTGTCCTCGAGGGCCTCGAGCCGGTCCGGCTGCGCCCGGGCATGTACATCGGCTCGACGGGCCCGCGGGGACTCCATCACCTGATCTTCGAGGTGGTCGACAACTCGGTCGACGAGGCCCTCGCAGGGCGCGCCGACCTTGTCGAGGTGACCCTCCATCCGGACAACTCGGTGACGGTCAGCGACAACGGCTCGGGCATCCCGACCGACGTGATGGCCGACCAGGGCCTCCCGGCTGCTGACGGTCGTCTTGACGAAGCTCCACGCCGGCGGCAAGTTCGGCGGCGACGGCTACAAGGTCTCCGGCGGCCTGCACGGCGTCGGCGTCTCGGTCGTCAACGCGCTGTCGGAGTGGCTGAAGGTCGAGGTGCAAGCGCGACGGCAAGGTCTTCCACCAGGAGTTCGCCCGCGGCGAGCCGACGACCGACCTGAAGAAGACCGGCCCGACGAAAGAGACCGGCACGACGATCACCTTCCTTCCCGACCTCGGAGATCTTCGACGAGCTCGAGTGGTCGTCCGAGATCCTCGTCCAGCGCCTGCGCGAGACCGCCTTCCTGACCAAGGGCCTGCGGATCGTCCTGATCGACGAGCGCGAGGGCGAGGATCGGCACGAGTTCTACGCAGAGGGCGGGATCCGGGACTTCGTCGCCTACGTCAACGACCAGAAAGATCCAGTCCACAAGCACATCGTCTACTTCGAGGGAGCTCGAACGGCGACTCGGCCGAGCAGGGCCAGGTCGAGGTGGCGATGCAATGGAACACCTCGTACGTCGAGTCCGTCTTCTCGTTCGCGAACAACATCAACACCCACGAGGGCGGCTCGCACCTATCCGGCTTCAAGTCGGCCCTGACGCGGCACGTTGAACGACTATGCGCGGAAGAACGGCCTCCTGAAGGAGAAGGGAGGAGAACCTCGAGGGAGAGGACGTCCGCGAGGGTCTCGCCGCCGTCATCTCCGTCAAGCTCGCGGTGCCCCAGTTCGAGGGTCAGACGAAGACGAAGCTCGGTAATCCGTGGGTTCGAGGGCTGGTCGAGCAAACGGTCAACGTGAAGCTCGCCGAGTTCCTCGAGGAGAACGCGGGCGAGGCCAAGCAGATCATCAACAAGGCCCTCGCGGCTCGGAACGCGCGCCAAGCCGCACGCAAGGCCCGCGAGCTGACCCGCCGTAAGAGCGCCTCGACAGCATGTCCCTCCCGGGCAAGCTCGCGGACTGCTCGATCAACGACCCGGTCATCCGCGGAGCTCTATCTCGTCGAGGGCAACTCGGCCGGCGGCTCCGCCATCGACGCGCGCGACCGCACCTTCCAGGCGATCCTGCCCTGCGCGGCAAGGTGATCAACTCCGAGAAGAACCGGATCAACAAGGTGCTTTCGAACGCTGAGATCCAGTCGATCATCACGGCGATCGGCACGAACATCGGCGACGAGTTCGACCTCGAGAAGCTCCGCTACCACCGGATCATCGTCATGACCGACGCCGACGTGGACGGGTCTCACATCCGCACGCTGATCCTCACCTTCCTCTATAGGCAGATGCAGGAGCTCGTCGAGGGCGGCTACATCTACATCGCCGTGCCGCCCGCTCTACCGGGTCAAGATCGGCGGGCGGGAGCAGTACGTCGAGAAGGAGTCGCAGTTCGAGGATCTCCTCGTGCGCGAGCGGGTCAAGGACATCGACGTTCAGTGACCGGAGCGGCGAGACGCACAAGCTGACCGAGGCGCGCTACCACCGCTTCACGCGGGCGCTGAACGAGTTCGAGGGCTGGAGCTCGCGCCTGCGCGCCGACTTCGGCTCCGCGCCGCGGCGAACTTCGTGATCGAGCACCGGCTGGTCGAGACGGAGACCGAAGGTCTGGGGATCTGGCAGAGAGCCTGAAGTCGGTTGCAGAGAACGGCCACGAGCTCTCCGTCGTCGAGCAGACGCCGGAGGGGATGCGCATCAAGATCATCGAGCGCGAGACGAGCGCCGCCAGCCACATCACGCTGCCGGCCGATCTCTTCGCCTCGCCGGTCTACGCGAGCTTGCGTAAGACGTACGAGCGGTTGGTCGACATGGTCGGCGCCCCGCCCTTCAAGCTCACGCTCGGCAAGAAGGAGCGCACCGCGGAGACGTACGAGCAGCTGCGCCACGAGGCGCTCGACCTCGCGAAGGAGGGCATCAACGTCGGCCGCTTCAAGGGTCTCGGCGAGATGAATCCCGAGGAGCTCTGGGCGACGACCATGGACCCGGCCAACCGGATGCTCGTCAAGGTCGAGGTCGAAGACGCGGCCGCCGCCGACCGGATGTTCTCGATGCTGATGGGCGACCAGGTCGAGCCGCGCCGCGAGTTCATCGAGTCCAACGCCAAGGACGTGCGCTTCCTCGATGTCTAAGCGTTGAGCCCCTAGGCCCGGGGCGAATCGAATCCCGCGAGCTCGAGCAGGAGATGCGCTCGAGCTTCCTCGACTACGCGATGAGCGTGATCGTCGCGCGGGCGCTTCCGGACGTCCGCGACGGGCTGAAGCCGGTGCACCGCCGCGTGCTCTACGCGATGCACGAGGCCGGCCTGCAGCCGAATCGGCCGCGCCTCAAGTGCGCGCGCGTGGTCGGCGACGTGATGGGCTCGTACCACCCGCACGGCGACGTCGCGATCTACGACACGCTGGTTCGTCTCGCGCAGCCGTTCTCGATGCGCTACCCGCTCGTCGACGGGCAGGGCAACTTCCGGCAACATCGACGACTATCCCGCAGCCGGCGATGCGCTACACCGGAGTGCCGCCTCGACGCGGCTCGCGACCGAGCTGCTGCGCGACATCGACGCCGACACTGTCGACTTCGTTCCCAACTACGACGAGTCGCGCCGCGAGCCGGACGTGCTGCCGGCCCGGTACCCGAACCTGCTCGTCAACGGCTCGTCGGGCATCGCTGTCGGGATGGCGACGAACATCCCGCCGCACAACCTCGGCGAGGTGATCGACGCCCTCGTGGCGATGGTCGACGACCCGAGCATCGACGTCGACCGGCTGACGAAGCACATCAAGGGCCCGGACTTTCCGACCGGCGGGATCATCGTCGGCCGCGAAGGGATCCGCGAGGCCTACCGCTCGGGCCGCGGACGGATCGTCATGCGCGGCCGCGCGCACATCGAGGAGCTGCGCGGCGGCAAGACGGCGATCATCGTCAACGAGCTCCCGTTCGGGGTCAAGAAGGGCGGCGACTCGGGCGTGATCATGAAGATCGCCGACCTCGTCAACGACAAGGTTCTGACCGAGATCTCTGACGTCAGCGACCTGTCGGACAAGACCGGCATGCGGATCCAGGTCGAGCTGAAGCGGGACGCGATCCCGCAGGTCGTCCTGAACAAGCTCTACAAGCACACGCCGCTGCAGACGACCTTCGGCTACAACGCGGTCGCGCTCGTCGACGGTGTCCCGAAGACGCTGGCCCTGCGCGATCTGCTCAGCCACTACCTCGACTTCCAGCGCGAGGTCATCACCCGGCGCTCGAAGTACGAGCTACGCAAGGCCGAGGCTCGGGCGCACGTCCTCCAGGGCTATCTGACGGCGCTCGACAACCTCGACGCGGTGATCGCGCTGATCCGCGCGGCGGACGACACCGACGCGGCACGCGAGGGGCTGATGCGCGAGTTCGACCTCTCCGAGATCCAGGCTCAGGCGATCCTCGACCTGCGCCTGCGGGCGCTGACGGCGCTCGAGCGCAAGCGCGTCGAGGACGAGCACGCCGACCTTCAGGAGCGGATCGCAGAGCTCCGCGCGATTCTCGGCGACGAGTCCCGAATCGACGGCTTGATCCGCGAGGAGCTGCTCGAGATCAAGGAGATCTACGCGAAGCACGACGACCGCCGCACGGAGATCGTCGCCGCCGAGGGCGAGCTCGAGCTCGAGGACCTGATCGCGGAGGAGGACATGGTGATCGCGATCACGCGCTCGAGCTACATCAAGCGCCTGCCGGTCACGACCTATCGCGAGCAGAAGCGCGGCGGCAGTCGGCGTGATGGGGATGGACCTGAAGGAGGACGACTACATCGAGCACCTGTTCGTCGCCTCGACTCACGACTACGTCCTCTTCTTCACCAACGTCGGGAAGGTCTACCGGCTGAAGGTGCACGAGCTGCCGCTCGGCTCCCGGCAGTCGAAGGGCCGCGCGATTCGTGAACCTGCTGCCGTTCCGTCAGGGCGAGCAGGTGCGCGCCGTGATTCAGACGCGCGACTTCGAGGAGTCGAAGTACCTCGTCTTCGCGACGAAGGACGGGATCGTCAAGAAGACTGAGCTCGCCGCGTACAACACGCCGCTCAAGGCCGACGGGATCATCGCGATCAAGATGCGCGACGACGACGAGCTCGTCGCCGTCCAGCACTCCACGGGCGACGACGACATCCTGATGGTCTCGCGCATGGGGCAGGCGATCCGCTTCAGCGAGAAGCAGGCGCGCCCGATGGGCCGCGACACCGGCGGCGTCAAAGGCATGGGCCTGCGCAAGGGCGACGAGGTGATCTCGCCGACGTCATCGGCGTCAACGAGGGCGACCTGCTCGTCGTGACCGAGAACGGCTACGGCAAGCGGACGAAGCTCGCCGACTACCCGCGCAAGGGCCGCGGCGGCCTTGGCGTCAAGACCGCCCAGCTCGTCGAAGGCAAGCGGCCGGCTCGCGGGCGCTCGCGTTGTCCGCGAGGGCTACCAGGTGATGCTGATCTCGACCGGCGGCACCGTGATCAAGATGCCGGTGGACGACATCAAGCGCTCGGGCGCTCCACCCAGGGCGTGATCGTGATGCGCTTCAAGACCGACGACGAACGCGTCTCTGCGCTGGCCCCGGTGGTCGAGGTCCGACGAGGTCGAGGCTGTGCCCGAAGAATCTGCTTCAGAAGTCGTTTCTGTGGCGACTGAAGAGTAGGTTCTGGTAGAAGGACGCGGATTTTGCAATAGTTTCCTACTGCGGCCCTTTCCAAACTGGAAGCGGGGCGCTATACGTTCAAAGTAGGAAACCAGCCGCCAAAAAGCGGCGAGCCGCAAGGAGAGGTGGTCATGAACTACAGCAAGAACGTCGAACTCCTCGAGCCGATCGACCTCTCCGAACATCTCGACAAGGTTGAGCTCTACCTCGGCCAGGTCTGCCAGATCGCCGGCATCTCCAAGATGCAGCTCGACTACTGGACGAACAAGGCGCAGATCCCGACCAAGGGCAAGAAGCAGCGGATCTACGACATCGACGCGCTCGAGACCGTGATGCTGATCAAGCAGGCCAAGGACAAAGGCCTCAACCTCGGCGCTGCGATCGACGCCGCCCGGCGTTTTCGCGAGGCTGGAGCCACGACCCCGGCCTAGGGTCGGCGCAGGGACTGTCCCCGGAGGGACTGTCCCTAAAGTGGCTCCTGGGTCGCGACCGTTTTAAGGGACAGTCCCCCTGACGGGGACAGTCCCTTAGCAGGCGTTCCGCAAGGCCGCGGCCGCGTCCTCCGGCGCGAGCGTGTTGACGTAGATGCCAGCGCCGAGCTCGATGCCGGCGAAGACGGTCAGGCGCGGCAGCACTTCGACGTGCCAGTGGCCGGTGTCGTGCACCCAGGCGTTGACCGGCGCCGGGCCTTCGAGCGTATGGAGCCGGCGGAGCGCGTCCGACAACAGGCCCAGGCCCGGCGCGAGCAGCTCGCTCTCGAAGGCGCGCTGCCGCTCGGGTGCTCGAGCGGCGCGATCAGGAGCTCGTACGGCAGCCGGCCGCCGTACGCGGCCAGCACGACGAGGCCGTCGCGCTCGACGACGAGCCGCTCGCCCGAAGCAAGCTCTGCCTCGAGGTGACGGCAGATTGAGCACTCGCCGCCGTCTTCTTCGGCTCGAACGGCCGGCGGCGCTTGCTCGAGCCAGGCGAGCTGGGTGTGGCTGTGCGGAAGGCTCGCGCCGGCCTCGCGCCCCTCGTTCAGGAGCGCATGCAGGTAGGGAAAGCCGGCTTCACGCGCGGCTCGCGCTCGCTCGCGCCAGGCGATCGCGACGCCGGCGACCTCGTCCTCGCGCAGCTCCGCGAACGAGCGGACGTGTCGCGGTGTCGAGACGACGACCTCGTGATGCTCGAAGACCGGGTAGAGGTTCGGAACGACGCGGACCAGTCCAGCCCGGTGTGTCCGGCTCGCCGCCGCCCGGACGGATCGCGAAGGTCTCCGGCGGCGTCCGGTCCTCCCGGCCCTCGCAGAACGGGCACGAGATGAGCTCCTCCTCGGTCGGCAGGTCGAGATCTGCCCGCGCGCTCGCGCCCGGCCGCCGCGCCCGGCCCGGCGCGACGACGACCCACTGTCGGGTGACCGGGTCCTGCCGGAGCTCTCGTCGCCCCCTTCCGTCAGCTCGAAGCTCCGCCGCCGTTCTTCTTCTTCTCGAGGAAGGGACTGAGCAGGTCGATCGGCGCCGGGAAGACGATCGTCGTCGACTGCGAGCCGCCCAGCTCGAGCAGCGTCTGCAGGTAACGGAGCTGCAGGGCGATCGGGTGGTCGGCGATCACGACTGCCGCGTCCTTCAGGCGCTCGGAAGCCTGGAACTCGCCCTCGGCGTTGATCACCTTGGCGCGCCGCTCGCGCTCGGCCTCTGCCTGGCGCGCCATCGCGCGCTGCATCCCCGACGGGATCTCGACGTCCTTGACCTCGACGATCGAGACCTTGATCCCCCAGGGCGAGGTCGCCTCGTCGATGATCCCCTGCAGGATCGCGTTGATCTTCTCGCGCTCGGCGAGCAGCTCGTCGAGCTGGTGCTGGCCGAGCACCGAGCGCAGCGTCGTCTGCGCGATCTGAGAGGTCGCGACCATGAAGTTCTCGACCTGGACGATCGCGGCCTTCGGCTCGACGATCCGGAAGTAGGCGACCGCGTTCACGCGCACAGGCACGTTGTCCTTCGTGATCACTTCCTGCGGCGGGATGTTGAGCGTGATCGTTCGCAGGTCGACCCTGACCATTCGGTCGACGATCGGGATCAGGATGAAGAGACCCGGCCCTTCGGCTCCGGCAGCAGCCGGCCGAGCCGGAAGATGATGCCCCGCTCGTACTCCCGCGCCACCTTGATCGCCGAGATCAGGAACAGGATCAGCAGGAAGAGGATGACGGCGACGATGATCAGGACGGCAGCGGTCACAGAAGTCCTTTCGACTGGGGGTCACGATCCTATGAGACGGTCGCTTGCTCGGCAGGCTCGATCTCGTCGAGCGGCTCGACGTCGAGCACGAGATCAGGCTCGATTCTGTCGACTCGCACCTTCTGCCCGCGTTTGAGGAGAAGCCCCTCGGGCGCCTTGGCTCGCCAGAGCTCTCCCCGCACGAAGACCTGGCCGCCGCCTCGGAACTCGCCGATCTCGCCGACGATCGTCTGCGGCCCCACCGAGACCGGGCTGCGCCGCACCTGTACGGCCTTGGTAATCGCGAACGCCCAGGCGCCGCCCAGCACGAGGGCGATCGACACGATCAGCCAGACGTTGGCGTGGTAGGGGCGGGCGCATTTCGGAACAGCATCAGAGCCCCGATCACAAAGGCGATCAGGCCGGAGACGGTCAGCGCGCCGTGGCTCACCACGTGCGCGTCGATCACGAGTAAGGCGAGCCCGAGCACAAGCAGCGCGAGGCCGGCCCAGCTGATCGGGAGCACGGAGAAACCGAAGAGGGCGGTCACGAGCGCAACGGCACCAAGTGCGCCCGGTAAGACGACGCCTGGATGGAAAATCTCGTAGCCGATCCCGGCGAGGCCGGCAAGGAACAGCAGGGTGATCAGGTTCGGGTCGATCAGCACGTTGAGGAAACGCGTGAAGAAGCTCGGGCTGGAGTAGGTGATCTGGGCGTCCGCTGTGTGCAGCTTGTAGTGGTTCGGGATCGTCACCCGGCCGTCGATCTTGTTCAGCAGCGTCGGCAGGTCGGGAGCGACCACGTCGATCACGTTCATCCGCAGCGCCTCCTGCTCGGTCAGGTTGGAGGCCTGGCGCACCGCCTTGTCGGCCCAGTCGCCGTTGCGGCCGTGGTTCTCCGCGAGTGAGCGCAACTTCGCGGCGAAGTGGTTGATCACCTTGCGCCTCAGATCGGAGCCGAGGTTGCCGCCGCTCTGGTCGATCGGGGTCGAGGAGCCGATGTTGGTGTCCGGCGCCATCGCGAGCACGTCGGCCGCCTGCGCGACGAAGACGCCGGCCGACGCGGCCGCCGCGCCCTTCGGTGCGACGTAGACGATCACCGGGATCTTCGAGGCGAGCTCTTTCTTGTAGATCGCCTCCATCGAGCTCGAGAGACCGCCGGGCGTGTCGAGCAGGATCACCGCGGCGTCGTAGTGGCCCTTCTGCGCCCGGTCGAGCTGGTGGTTGACGTAGTCCTGCGTGACCGGGTTGATGTCGAGCGCGAAGTGAATCGCCAGGACGCGCGGCCTCGAGGCTGCGTTGGCCGAGGCGGCGAACACGAGAGCCACGGCCAGCGAGCCGAGAAATGCCCGCAGAACGCGCCCTTTCACGACTGTAAAGACTTTTAGCAAGGTGACCCGCTCCGGCCTTGCGCCTCCGCCAGGGCTCTGCCACTCTCGGGAGCGGGTCGCCCGCGCGTGAAGTTTCTTCTTGCCGCAATCGCCGTCTTTTTGCCGCGCCTGCAGTTGCGGTGGCGGCGCCGAGCGTCGCCGCCCGCGACCTGTCTGTTCGAAGCGGCCTCGTCGCCCAGGCGCCAAACGCATTCGATCTCGTCGGTCTGCACTGGAAGGGATCCGGAGTCGTCCGCTTCCGGACGCAGCGCGCCGACGGGGCCTGGAGCAAGTGGCGCCTCTCGGCGCCGGAGGGCGACGATCTCCCGACCGAAACACTGCCGAGGCGAAGCGAAGCCGCGGCTGGCATCTCGGCAACCCCTTCTGGGTCGGGCGCTCGGAACGGATTCAGTACCGCGTCGGCAACAGGGTGACGCGGCTGCGGGCCTTCTTCGTCCGCACTCCGTTGCTCGGCGGGACGCCGCAGCACGTGAAGCCGTTCGCCGCGAACGCTCCGACGATCATCACGCGGGCGCAGTGGGGGCCAACGAGGCGATCCGGCGGAACCTGAAGAAAGGCCCCAAGATCGCCGACAACGTGCACATCGCGATCGTCCACCACACGGCGGGCACGAACAACTACTCGCGCTCGCAGTCGGCCGCGATCGTCCGCGGGATCGAGCTCTACCACGTGCGCGGAAACGGCTGGGACGACATCGGCTACAACTTCCTCGTCGACAAGTACGGCCAGGTCTTCGAGGGCCGATACGGCGGGATGGAGAAGGCGGTCGTCGGCGCCCACGCGATGGGCTTCAACTTCGGCTCCGTCGGTGTGGCGCTGCTCGGTAACTACAACGGCGCGGGTCTGACGGCGGCCGAACGCGCGTCGCTCGTCAAGCTTCTGGCCTGGCGGCTCGACCTCGCCCATCTCGACCCGCTCTCAAGGTGACGCGCGTCTCGGCGGGAAATCCCGAGTACGGCAAGGGGACGTCCGTCTCGTTGCGCGCGGTCTCCGGCCACCGCGACACCTACAACACGAGCTGCCCGGGCAACAGCGTCTACGCCCAGCTTCCTTCGATCACCCGCCAGATCGCTTCGACCGGGCTGCCGAAGATCTACTCACCGATCGTGATCGGCGGGGTCGGCGGCACTGTGCGCTTCACTGCTCGGCTCTCGTCGGCCGTTCCGTGGACCGGTCACCGTCGTCGACTCGCTCAACAGGACCGTCGCGACGGGGACCGGGACAAGTACCAGCATCGACTGGACGTGGGACGCCACCCTGGCCGTGCCCGGTGCCTACAGGTACACGATCGCGGCCGGCGGCCTGGGTACCGCGGCGGCTCGGCCGGTGACGGGCACGATCGGAACAACGTTTCCGACCGTGGCCGTGTCACAGCTACGGGTGGATCCCTCCGTCGTCAGCCCGAACGGGGATGGGGTTGGGGACACGGCGCGGATTCTTTACTTCCTGAGTGCGTCTTCCCCGATCACCCTTACGCTCTCGGACGCGGCGGGACATCCGCTGTCGACGCTGTTCAGCGGCATCGTCGGCCAGGGCGCGCAGTCGTTTGCCTGGAAGCAGATCGGTTTCCCTGATGGGAAGTACTCGGTCACGATCACAGCCGGCTCCCCGACGGGCAAGCGTGTCACGGCCAAGACGACTTTCTACATCGATCGGACGCTCGCACAGCCGAAGCTTTCCGCACCGGCGTTGTCCCCGAACGGCGATGGGCTCTTCGACTCGACAGCGGTCTCCTTCCAGCTCAACGCCGCCGCAGCCGTCCGCGTTGAGCTCTGGCGCGCGCAAAAGCTCGTTGGGACGCTGCTGGCGCAGACCCTCGGCGTTGGGCCCGGGCAGGTCATTTGGGACGGAACCGTCGGCGGCAAGCGCGTCGCGGACGGGAGCTACGACCTCATGCTCAAGGCGAAGGACTCGGTGACGACCGTGACGCAGAAGTGGCCCGTCGTGGTCGACACGACGGCGCCGCGCTTACGGCTCGTCTCGCGGGCGCGGATGCGATTCTGGACGAACGAGCCGGCGACGCTGACGGCGACCTGGGGCACTCGGCGCGTGACCAAGCGCGTGAAGGCCGGCTACTTCAGCATGCCCTCCATGCGCGGCGCGAAGCACTTCTCGGTGGCCGCGACCGACGCGGTCGGCAACAAGACGCCGCCTGCTGCGCGGCTGGTCATTTGGTCGACAGCCACGAGTCGTAGCGGCGCTCCAGCGCGGCCAGCAGCTCGACCAGCAGCTCGATGCGGTCGACCGGTCCGCCCGTCTCGGCGAGCAGGGACGTTGCCGGGATTCGGACGTCGACCGGCAGCTCGTCTGCCGCGACGTTGACGTTGATGCCGATGCCGAGGACGACGCGGCCCTCGCCGGCCTCGCCGAGGACGCCCGCCACCTTGCGGCCTCCGATCAGGACGTCGTTCGGGTGCTTCAAGGTCGGCTCGAGCCCGGTCACTGTGCGGATCGCCTCGGCGCAGGCCTCGGCGCCGACGACCGTCAGCTCCGGGAACTGCGCGGCATCGACCGCCGGGCGCAGCTGCGTACGGAGCAGAGGACGCTCGTGCCTGCAGCCGCTTCCCAGCGCCGGCCGAGCCGCCCGCGGCCTTCGGTCTGCTCGTCGGCGACGGCGACCGCTCCCTCCGGCGCGTCCGGAGCCAGCAAGCGCTGCGTCGAGGGGCAGCTCTCGACGTACGTGTACTCGCGTCCGAAGCGGCCTCGCAGTCGCGGAACGACCGCCTCGCGCGTCGGCGTGTCACTCCACCGACAACTAGACTAACGCCGCCGTGCAACCCTCCCTGCGCAAGCGCCGTCAGATTCCGCAGACAGACCCGGTCCGAGCGACCGCTCGTCTACGAGAAGCTGAGCGATGCGATCCTGGTCAAGCGAGCAAAAGACGGTGACAAGCGGGCGCTCGAGGCGCTCTGCGAGCGCCACGCGGCGAAGGTCGAACGCCTCGCCGGTCACATGCTCTCCGACCCCGAGGACGCCCGCGACGCTGCTCAGGAGGCACTCGCCAAGCTGTGCGTGCGGATCGGCCAGTTCCGCGGCGAATCGCAGTTCTCGACCTGGCTCCACCGGCTCGTGGTCAACACCTGCCGGGACGTCGCCGCGCGCCAGCGCGTGCGCGCTGCGAGCCGCTGCACGAGGACGAGCGAGTCGCCGAGGACGCCGATCCCGCTCGCGAGGCAGGTCTCGCCGAGCTCCGCTCTGAGCTCAACGCGGGTCTCGCCGGAATCTCGCCCGACCAGGCCAAGGTCGTCGTCGCTGAAGGACGCGCTCGACTTCTCCTTCGCGGAGATCGCCGAGGCCGTTGACATGCCGGTCGGGACGGCGAAGTGCTACGCGCATCGCGCGCGTGCAGGTTGCGCACACGGCTGAAGCGCGACGTGGCGTGACGACAGCGCTACCCCTCGACCGCGCCGCCATCGAGGCGATCCTGCCGCACCGCGAGCCCTTCCTCCTGATCGACGAGGTGCTCGAGCTCGAGCCGGGCGAGCGCGTGGTCGCCCTCAAGCGCGTGCGCGGGGACGAGTGGTTCTTCCGCGGCCACTTCCCCGGCCGGCCGGTGATGCCCGGCGTGCTGATCGTCGAGGCGATGGCTCAGACGGGCGCGGTTGCCGTCCTCTCGGAGGAGGAAAACCGCGGCCGGATCGCCCTCTTTGCGGGCATCGACGACACCCGCTTCAAGCGGATCGTCGAGCCGGGCGACGAGCTTCAGCTCGAGTGCACGCTCGAGCAGGTGCGCGGCCCGATCGGCAAGGGCAAGGCGCGGGCGACGGTCGACGGGCAGCTCGCCGCCCGCGGGACGCTGACCTTTGCTGTGGAGCAGTCGTGATCGGGAAGGCGAACGGCGCGATCTCGATCACGGGCATCGGCGCCTACGCGCCCGAGCACGTGGTCACGAACGACGACCTCTCGAAGCTGATGGACACCTCGGACGAGTGGATTGTCGAACGCACCGGCATCCACGAGAGGCGGGTCGCTGCCGACGACCAGGCGCTCTCCGACATCGCGCTGCCGGCGGCGCGTGCAGCGCTGGCTCAGGCGGGCCTCGAAGCCGGGACGATCGACCTTATGATCGTTGCGACGATCACTCCGGACATGGCCTTTCCGTCAGCGGGCGCGATCATCGCCGACGAGCTCGGCGCGACGGATGCAGCCGCCTACGACCTCTCCGCGGGCTGCACCGGCTTCATGTACGCGGTCGCGCAGGGCTATGGGATGGTCGCCGCCGGGCTGGCGCGCGCATGCGTTGGTCGTCGGGGGCGACGTCCTTTCGCGGATCCTCGACTGGAGCGACCGAGGCACCGCCGTCCTCTTCGGCGACGGCGCCGGTGCGGTCGTGCTCGAGCGCGTCTCCGAGGGTGGCTTCCTCGGCTTCGAGCTCGGCGCCGACGGCTCGGGCGGGCCGCAGCTCTATCTGCCGGCCGGCGGCTCGCGGGCTCCTGCGACGGCGGAGACGGTCGCCGAGCACAAGCACTACGTGCAGATGAACGGTCGCGAGGTCTTCAAGTTCGCGACCGCGAATCCTCGTCACCTCGGCGGAGAAGGTGCTCGCCGAATGCGGCAAGACGATCGACGACGTCGACGTCTACATCCCCACCAGGCGAACGTCCGGATCATCGACCACGCCGCCGAGAAGCTGGGTATCCCGAAGGAGAAAATCGTGGTCAATGTCGAACGGTACGGCAACACGTCTTCTGGCTCGATTCCGCTCGCGCTCGCGGACGCGCAGGCGGAAGGACGCCTACAAGAGGGCGCGCTCGTGCTGATGACCGGTATGGGCGCCGGTCTCACGTGGGGCTCTGGTTTGATCGAATGGACGAACGGGAGGAAGTGATGGGCAAGATCGCGTTCTGTTTTCCGGGGCAGGGGTCCCTCGAAGCCGGCATGGGCCGCGAGATCGCGGAGGCATTCCCGGAGGCCATGGAGGTCTTCCGCGTCGGCAGTGAGGCTTCCGGCCTCGACCTTCAGCGTCTCTGCTTCGAGGGTGCCGAGGACGAGCTCGTCGACACCGCTGTCCAGCAGCCGGCGCTGGTTGCGACCAGCCTCGCCATCCTCGCTGCGCTCAGGGCGCGCGGGATCGAGCCGGACTATGTGGTCGGTCATTCGGTCGGCGAGTTCGCGGCGCTTGCCGCGGCGCAGGCCCTCTCGACCGACGAGGCGCTGGCGCTCGTGCGCGAGCGCGGTCTCGCGATGGCGGAGGCGGCGCGCGAGCGGCCCGGCTCGATGGCGGCGATCCTCGGCCTCGACGATCCGATCGTCGAGAGGCTCTGCCGGCAGATCGTCGGGGTCTGGCCGGCGAACTACAACTGCCCCGGCCAGATCGTCGTCTCCGGCGAGGACCCGGCCGTCGAAGAGTGTTGCGACCAAGCGGTGGACGAGGGCGCGCGGCGCGCCGTCAAGTTGCGGGTCTCCGGCGCCTTCCACAGCCCGCTCGTCGCCCACGCTGCGGAGCGCCTGAAGCCGGCCGTCGACCTGATCAAGTTCAACGACCCGACCGCGCCGTTCATGTCCACGGTGACCGCGAAGATCGAGCCGGCTCACCGGATGGCGCGGCCTGCTCGTCGAGCAGCTGACCGCGCCGGTCAAGTTCACGCAGGCCGCGAGCGAGCTCGCGCGCGAGGGCGTGAAGACGTTCGTGGAGGTCGGGCCCGGGCAATGTGCTGACCGGTTTACTGCGACGGATCGACAAGACCGCAAAGGCGATCCCGGTCAACAACCTGGCCGGTCTGGCCAAGCTCGAGGACGAGCTCGCGACCACCTGAGTGGCCGAGTTTGCTTCGCTAGAGGGCAAGAACGCGCTCGTCACCGGGGGATCGCGAGGGAATCGGCCGCGCGATCGCGGTCGAGCTGGCACGGGCTGGGGCTGCAGTCGTCGTCGGCTACCGCTCGGGGAAGGACGAGGCCGAGGGTGTGGCCGGCGAGTGTGGGGGCGGGCGCTGCAGGCAGATGTCTCGAATGCCGAGGAGGCGGCCCGGCTCGTGGGCGAGCTGGGCGACCTCGACATCCTCGTCAACAACGCGGGAGTGACCCGTGACGGTTTGCTCGCCCGGATGCCGGACGAGGACTGGCGCGATGTGATCGAGACGAACCTCTCGTCGGTCTTCTACACGTGCCGGGCGGCCGCTCGCCCGATGATGAAGCGGCGCGCCGGCGCGATCGTCAACGTCTCGAGCGTCGTCGGGCTGCACGGCAACCCCGGCCAGACGAACTACGCGGCGTCGAAGGCCGGGATCATCGGCTTTCACCAAGTCGCTCGCTCGCGAGCTTGGCAGCCGGGGAGTCCGCGCGAACGTGGTCGCTCCCGGGTACATCACGTCGAGGCTCACGGACGAGATCTCGGAGGAGATGCGCGCGCTGATGCTCCAGAACACGCCGTTGGGGCGGCTCGGAGACCCGGAGAATGTGGCCGGGGCAGTACGCTTCCTCTGCTCCGACGAGGCCGCTTTCATCACAGGGGAGGTGCTGCTCGTCGACGGCGGGCTAGGAATGTGAGTACCGACTTTTCACTCAACGGCCGCAGGCGCGTGGTGATCACGGGCCTCGGCCTGGTCTCTCCCTCGGGAACGACGTCGAGTCGTCGTGGCAGTCGCTGGTCGCCGGGGAGTCGGGCGCGGCCGAGATCACCGCCTTCGACCATGCCGACTACGGCGTCCATTTCGCCTGCGAGCTCAAGGACTTCGATCCGACCACCTGGATCGACCGCAAGCGGCGCGGCGGATGGATCGCTTCGCGCAGATGATCCTCGCTGCCGCGCGCCAGGCCGAGCAGGACTCGGGCGTCACGGTCGCCGGGCAGGAAGAGCGGATCGGCGCTTCGATCGCCACCGGCATCGGCGGGCTGAAGTCGTTCCAGGACTGCTACGACGTTCTTGAAGGAGCGCGGGCCCGATCGTGTCAATCCGTTCTCGATCCCGTCGATCATCCCGAACATGGGCGCCGGGTGGGTCTCGATCGAGCTCGGCACGAAGGGGCCCTTGATGTCCGAGTGCACGGCCTGCGCGGCGTCCAACATGGCGATTGGCGATGCGGCCGACGCGATCAGGCTCGGTCGCGCGGACGTCATGTTCGCGGGCGGGACCGAGGCGCCGATCACGCCGGTCGGGATCGCGGGGTTCGACGCGATGCGGGCTCTGTCACGGCGTAACGACGATCCGGTGGGGGCATCCCGGCCGTTCGACGCGGGGCGCGACGGGCTGGTGATGGGCGAGGCGGCCGCGGTGCTCGTGCTGGAGGAGCTCGAGGGCGCGCGTGAGCGGGGGCGCGAAGATCTACGGCGAGCTGGTGGGTTACGGGGTCTCCTCCGACGCGGCTCACATGACCGAGCCCGACCCGACCGGCGAGAACCCGGCGCGGGCGATGCGGATGGCCTTGGCCGACGCTGGGTCGATCCGAGCGAGGTCGGCTACGTGAACGCGCACGCGACCTCGACGCCGCTCGGCGACGCGAGCGAGACCAAGGTGATCAAGAAGGCGCTGGGCGAGGAGAACGCGGCGAAGGTCGGCGTCTCCTCGACGAAGGGCGCGACCGGCCACTGCTTCGGCGCCGCGGGCGCCGTCGAGGCGGTCTTCACAGTGCTGGCCGTGGAGCGCGGGGTGCTGCCGCCGACGATCAACTACGAGCAGCAGGACCCCGAGTGCGACCTCGACTACATCCCGAACGAGTCGCGCCAGGCCGACATCACGGTCGGCGTCTCGAACTCGTTCGGCTTCGGCGGCCACAACGCCTGCATCGTGGTGCGCAAGTTCGAGGCCTGACACGATCTCCGCGAGCGGTTTTGGGACAGTCCCTTTCAGGGACAGTCCTCGCGGACTGTCCCTATCACCGTCTCGAAGTGCGCGGTCGCGTGACTAAGCTCGCCGACATGGAGCGCTGGGCGACCTTCGACTGCTACGGGACGCTGATCGACTGGAACGGCGGCATTCGCCGCGAGCTCGCGCGCGTGTTCGGCGACGACCACGCCGACGACAAGCTCGCCCGCTACCACGAGCTCGAGCCTGAGCTTCAGGCCGACGGCACGCGCAGCTACCGCGAGGTCTTGACCGAGGCGATGCGCCGGCTCGGCGCGCCCGACACCGAGCAAGACGCGCTCGCCCAATCGCTCCCCAACTGGGAGCCGTTTCCCGAGGTGCCTGCCGCCCTGCAGGAAGCCCGCGCCCGCGGCTGGAAGCTGGCGATCCTCTCGAACACCGACCGCGACTTCATCGACGGCGTCGCATGGCCCGGCTCGGCGTCCCGTTCGAGCTCGCGATCGTCGCCTCCGAGATCGGCTCCTACAAACCGGCTCACCGCCACTGGGAGCGCTTCTTCGAGCAGACCCAGGCGCCACCCGACGGCCACGTCCACGTCGGCGCCAGCCTCTTCCACGACATCGCGCCCGCGAACGAGCTTGGCCTGCGCTCGGTCTGGATCAATCGCCTCGCCGAGCGGCCCGAGCCCCGACCCACCCGCGAACTGCGTGATCTAGATCGCTTGCCCGAAACCCTCGATGAGCTGGTACCGGCCGCATGAGCGCGCTGCCGCCCGGCTACTCGCTCCGCCGTCCGACCTCCGCAGACGCCGAGGCGGTCGCTGCTGGTGATGACCGCCGCCGGCGAGGGTGCCGGAGGAGGTAACCGCCGACGACGTCAGGCACGAGTGGCACCTACTCGACGCCGACGGCGAGGTCTGGATCGCCGAGTCCGATGGCCTTGTCGCGGCAGCCGCCGGGCTGCTCAAGCGAGCGGACGATCACGTCGCCTCCGAGGCCTACGTCGACCCGGAGCATTGCGGGCGCGGCCTTGGCTCAGAGCTGGTTGCGCTCATCGAGGAGCGCTGCCCAAGCGCTGGCGCCAGGCGCGCGGCTGACGAACGGCGTCCTCGCCTCCGACCCTGCCGCGCTCACGCTGCTCGAGCGGCGGGGCTACAAGCCGGTTCGCCACTTCTACCGAATGGCGATCGACCTCCACGAACCTCCGCCTGCGCCGCACTGGCCTGAGGCTCGAGCCGCGCCCGTTCGACCGTGACCACGCGGAGAAGTTTCACAACGCGTCCGAGGAGGCTTTCGCCGAGGAATGGGGTCATAGACGGAAGACATTCGACGAGTTCCGCAGGGAGCGAATGGACGCCCCGGGCGCATCGCTCGACCTCTGGATGGGCGTCTGGGACGGAGACGAGATCGCCGCAACGATGACGTGTGACGCCCGGCGCTTCGAAACCGGCTGGATAGCAAGCATCGGCGTGCGCAAGCCGTGGCGCCGCCGAGGCCTCGGGCTCGCACTCCTGCACCACGCTTTCACAGAGTTTTGGCGCCGCGGCGAGCGAACCGTCGCGCTCGGCGTCGACGCCGAGAACCCGACCGGCGCGACACGCCTCTACGAACGCGCCGGCATGCACGTGCTCTTCGACGCAGTCGTCTACGAGAAGCCGCTCGTCGTGTAACCGCGACCCAGGGCGGCGAGTCTAAACTCAAGCGCTTATGGCGGCCCGTATAGACGTCTCAATCGAGCACAAACACGCGCTGCCGGAAGCCAAAGCGGACGGAAAGCCGCACCCGAACACCTGCCCGGCCTGCGGCTCGCACTACCGCGAGGACGAGCTGGCGCAGCACCTCAACGTCTGCCCGCAGTGCGGCCACCACTTCCCGATGCGAGCGCGCGCGCGGATCGCCAGCCTTGCCGACGAAGGCAGCTTCACCGAGGAGGCCGCCGAGCTCGCTCCGACGACCCGCTCGGCTTCTTCGACCTGCGCCCGTACACCGAGCGGCTCGCCGAGGCGGAGGTCGCCACCGGCCTCGGCGACGCGATGGTGACCGGCCACGCCACGCTCGACAGCGCGCCTTTCCAACTCGCCGTCATGGACTTCGCCTTCATGGGCGGCTCGATGGGCCGCGTCGTCGGAGAGAAGTTCACGCGCGCGTGCGAGGCGGCCGCCGAGCACAACATCCCCCTCGTCTCCGTCACCGCCTCCGGTGGAGCCCGGATGCAGGAGGGAATCCTCTCGCTGATGCAGCTCCCGAAGACCGTCTGCGCCGTCGAGGACCTGCACGACGCGGGTGGCGCGATGATCAGCATCATGGCCCATCCGACGACCGCGGGCGTGCTCGCGAGCTTCGCGAGCCTGGGCGACGTGATCGTGGCCGAGCCCGGCGCGCTGCTGAGTTTCACCGGGCCACGGGTTGTCCAGCAGACGACCAGAGAAGCTCCCGGACGACTTCGGGCTCGCGGAGTCCAACTACCGCTTCGGACACCTCGACGCGATCGTCGCGCGGCCCGAGCTCAGGGACTACGTCGCGCGCCTCCTGCGGCTCTTCGGCAATGCCGGGTGAAGCCGAGGTTCAACTGCGCGAGCGGCTGAACCGCCTCCGCAGCCTGCCGCTCCTCCGCGGCGCGCGCGCTGTCCGGCGAGCTCGAGCGCCTGCAGCGGCAGCTCGACCGCATCGTCGCCGAGCCGAGCGACAGGAGATCTGGCGCTCGGTCGAGCTGGCGCGCCATCCCGACCGGCCGTACACGCTGGACTACGTCGAGCGGATGCTGGAGGACTTCGTCGAGCTGCACGGCGACCGTGGCCGCGCCGACGACGAGGCGCTCGTCACCGGCCTCGGCCGCTTCGACGGCCGCACCGTCGCCCTGATCGGCCACCAGAAGGGACGCGACATCCAGGAGCGGTCGAAGCGGAACTTCGGCATGGCCTATCCGGAGGGCTACCGGAAGGCGATGCGGATCATGGAGCTCGCCGATCGGCACGGCTTCCCGCTGATCACACTCGTCGACACGCCGGGCGCGTACCCGGGCGTCGCCGCCGAGCAGCACGGGCAGGGCGGCATGATCGCGCGCTCGCAGGCCGTGATGGCGCGCCTGCGCTCGCCGATCGTCTCCTGCATCATCGGCGAGGGCGGCTCCGGCGGAGCGATCGCGATCGCGGTCGCGGATCGCGTGCTGATGCAGGAGAACGCGATCTACTCGGTGATCTCGCCTGAGGGCTGCGCCGCGATCCTCTGGCGCGACGCAGGGAGGCCCAGAAGGCCGCCGCCGCGTTCAAACCCGACGCGGTCCACTGCCTCGAGCTCGGCGTCATCGACGCGATCGTCCCTGAGCCAACCGATGGCGCGCACACCGATGCCGACGCCGCGGCCGTGCTGCTGAAAGACTCGATCGGCGAGTCGCTCGACGAGCTGGCCGGGCTCTCCGGCGACGAGTTGCGCCGCCGGCGCCGAGCGCGGTTCCGTTCGCTGGGGATGCTGGAAACCGTAAAGGCCCCGTAAATCCACAGAATCCACAGAGTTATCCCCGCTCTGGACACAGGCCGAGAAACGAGTCAGCAAGCGTGATTGCTCCTATGAATAGGGTCCGTAAATCGATGTTTGGAGCGTTGTTCCCCCATAAAGGCAACTACCGGGTAGCCCCCAGGCCATGGCGACGCAAAAGCTGAAGGAATATCGCCGCAAGCGCGACCCGAAGACAGACTCAGAACCCTTCGGCAAAGGCAAAAAAGCGTGGCAAGGAGCCGATCTTCGTCATCCAGCGCCACGACGCCCGGAGGCTCCACTACGACTTCCGCCTCGAGCGTGACGGCGCGCTCGCGAGCTGGGCGGTGCCGAAAGGCGTACCCTCGAGCCGGGGCAGCGGGCGCTTGCCGTCCACGTCGAGGACCATCCCCTCGACTACGCGGGCTTCGAGGGCGAGATCCCGAAGGGCCAGTACGGCGCCGGCACGGTCGAGATCTGGGACAGCGGCACCTACGAGCTAGTGGAGGAGAAGAAGGACGGCGGGCTGACCGTCCGCCTCCACGGCAAGCGGCTCGAAGGCACATGGACGCTCGTCCCGGCGCACCTCGACGGCGACGAGAAGAACTGGCTGCTGCTGAAGAAGCGCGACGAGCCTGGCCAGCAGCCGAAGCCCGCGCGCGACGTACAGCCCTATGCTGGCGACCCTGGGCGACCAGCAGGTGCCGAAGGGACCAGGGTGGCTGTTCGAGGTCAAGTGGGACGGCTTCCGCGCCTCGCGCGCGTGACACAAGGAGAGGCGCGTCTCACTAGCCGCCAGGGCAACGACCTGACCGCAGCGCTTCCCGACGGTCGCGAAGGAGATCCCGAAGGCGGTCAAGACCCCGGACTGCGTGCTCGACGGCGGAGGTCCGCGCCCTCGACGAGCAGGGCCGCTCGAGCTTCTCGCTGATGCAGCAGGGCAAGCCGGGGACGCCGATCGTCTACTTCGTCTTCGACCTGCTCGAGCTCGAGGGCGAGCCGCTCGTCGACCTGCCGCTGACCGAGCGGCGCAAGCGGCTGGAGAAGCTGCTCGACCGCCGCAACAAGACCGTCCGGCTCTCCGAGGCCTTCGACGACGGCGAGGCGCTCTACGAGGCCGCCAAGCAGCAGAACCTCGAAGGGATCGTGGCCAAGCGGGCCGACTCGCGCTACGCGCGTCGGCCGGCGCACGCGCGACTGGCTGAAGGTCAAGACGCACGGCCGCCAGGAGTTCATCATCGCCGGCTACACGAAGGGCCAGGGACGGCGCGCCGGCACGCTCGGCTCGCTCGTGCTCGCGGTCCAGCGCGGACCCAACCTCGAGTACGTCGGCAACGTCGGCACCGGCTTCACCGGCGAGGAGATCGAGAAGCTGCTCGCCAAGCTCCGCCCGCTCGAGCGCAAGACGCCGCCGTTCAAAGAAGTTCCGAAGATGCCGAAGCGTCCGCAAGGGCGACGTCGTCTGGGTCGAGCCGAAGCTCGTCTGCGAGGTCGAGTTCGCGCGAGTGGACGCACGACGGCCGCCTGCGCGCGCCAGTCTACCAGGGCCTGCGCGAGGACAAGACCGCGGAGGAGGTGCACCGCGAGCGGCCGATCGAGGAGGAGATCCGGATCGGCAAGCGCGTGCTCAAGCTCTCCAACCTCGACAAGGCCGTTCTGGCCGGACGAGGGCATCACGAAGGGCGACCTGCTCGCCTACTACCAGGCCGTTGCACCGGTGCTCGTGCCGCACCTGAAGGACCGGCCGTTCACGATGCGGCGCTATCCCGACGGCGCCTACGGCAGAGGCGTTCTTCCAGAAGGACGCGCCGAAGGGGATGCCGGAGTGGATCCCGACCGCGCGGATCAGGTCTCGACGCGCGAGCAGCCGCGCCGAGCAGCGCTGGATCAACGCGCCGCTCGTCAACGACGAGCTCGCGCTGCTCTGGATGGCGAACATGGGCTGCATCGACATGAACGCGTGGTACTCGCGGGTCGACAAGCTCGACCGACCGGACTTCGTCCTCTTCGACCTCGACCCCTCGCCCGACGTCGGCTTCGAGGAGACCGTGCAGGTCGCGCTGCACGTGAAGGAGGCGCTCGACGCGCTCGGGCTCGTGTCGTTCGCGAAGACCTCGAGCGCTGACGGCATGCACGTGCTCGTCCCGATCGAGCGGCGCCACACCTACGACGACACGCGCCGCTTCGCGGAGATCGTCGCCGGCGCGATCGCGCGGTCGCACCCGAAGCTCGCGACGACGCAGTGGTCGAAGGCCAAGCGGCGCGGCGTCCTGATCGACGCGAACCAGAACGGGGAGGGCAAGACGATCGCCTCGGTCGTACTCGGTGCGGCCGCGGCCCGGCGCGCCGGTCTCGACGCCGCTGCGCTGGGACGAGGTGAAGCGGTCCTCGACCCGGCGCAGTTCACGATGGAGGTCGTCCAGCGGCGGGTCGAGCAGCATGGCGATCTGTTCGAAGGCGTGCTGACCACGCGGCAGCGGTTGAACGACGCGCTCCAGAATCTGGCCTGAACCGTCGGTCCGGCGCGTCAGCCCCCGGCCGTGGCCTAAAGGGGGACAACGTCTACTCCTTTTTGCCTCGCACTCACGAGTTGGCTGAAAAAGGGCCAGAGCAAAGCTGAACGCTCAACGCTCGGGCAAATAGCGGCTCAGCTAATTGTCCAAGAGAACACCCCAACGTCTAGTGAAGTTTGGAACCGGGGTGCGGGATGCTTGTTCTCAGCGGAATGGTGTCCGCGGTCGGGCCGATGCGCCCGGCCGGACTGCGGCAGCGGGGAGGATCCGGGAGGCGGCGTGGCGGGATCTGGGCGGCAGCCGGGAAGATCGGGAGGCGCAACCGCAGGACCGAAGCGGTTCATCGGTGGGCGCGGTGGCGCTCATCATCGGTGGACCGCTGACTGCGGGTGCCCTCGGCGATGTCGCCCCGATCACAGTCACCGGGTAGTGCGTCACTCGACGTACTCGCGCCCGCGACCGACGACTGCGGCATCCGACAGCACCGCCTCTTCAGACTCGAGCACGAGCTCTGGCACAACCAGCGCGGTTGATTCGGGCGCGAGCTCCGCGACGCAAGCTTGGACTCGTCCGGCGATGTCCCAGGGCGCTATCGTGACTTTCGCGGCTGGCGTCACCAAAAGCCCAGCAAGCTGCCGCCATCGCTGATGCAGGTGCCACGGACATCTCTGCGATTGCGCCTCTGCGGATACATGCCGTCGACGCGTCCGACGCCGCCGTCGCTGCGCCCAAACGCGGAACACGCCGCGGTGAGCCATTAATCGCTGAGGCCGATCAGGTCCGACGTGGGCAGGTCGAAACGCACGACCCTGAGTACGCGAACCAGTGAGTTCCCTCCCGCGGATCGGCTGGGACCAGGCCTACGGCACCGTCTCGCCGTCCGGCTCGCGCGGTCGTCGCCGTCCTCGACACCGGCGTCGACGCCTCGCATCCCGGATCTCGACGGCGAACATCGTGGCCGGCACGTCGATCGCTCGACGGCTCAGCCGGCACAGCCGACCCGAACGGCCACGGCACGGCCATGGCCGGGATCATCGCTGCGCGGACCGACAATGCCGTCGGGGTCGCCGGCATCGGCTACGCGGGCGTCAGGTCATGCCCGTCACCGTCCTCGACTCGGACGGCCATCGGCCAGGACAGCGACATCATCGCGGGCGTCGTGTGGGCCGTCGATCACGGCGCCGACGTCATCAACGATGGCTGTTCGAACCCCGGCTATTCGGCGTCGCCTGCAGGCCGCCATCGACTACGCATGGGCCACAACGTCGTCGTCGTCGCCGCGACCGGGAACGACGGGTCCTCAACCGTCACGTTCCCGCCACCGGCGACCGCGGCGTCATCGGCGTCTCGAACACAGGGACCAGAACGACGCGCTGCGCGTCGTCGGCAACTACGGCGCCGACACGTTCCTCAGGCGCCCGGCACCGGACATCGTCACGACTGCCGCCGGGGCTGGGACCTCGTCGGTGACCGGCACGTCGGCCATCCGCGGCCGAGGTGTCCGCCGCGGCCACGCTGCTGAAGGCCAGCCGACCCGACTGCGCCAGCAACGGCGTCATCGTCGGCCGCCTCGCGCGCAACGCGGACGCGGCCGGGACCTGCCGATCAAACGCGGACGGCTGAACCTAGAGCGCGCGATCGGCGACGACACGTCAGCGACGCCCGTGCAACCCGCCGGCGCCGCGCCGGTCGGAGGCGGTGAAGCCCCGCGTCCAGGCCATATGTCGCTGGCGCGCGGCAACGGCTTACGCGTTCCGGCTGCGAGCCGCTAACCCGACCGCCGACCGATTATACGCCGCAGCCGGCCTCTCCAGGTTTCTTGCCCTACGCCGAGCGGAGGCACCGGCCGTGCGAAGTAGCGATCTCCGTACGGACTGGGCCTCGGGTGTGAGTTCACTGTCCCCTCAGACCTCGGCTGGGGCCAAGCAGTACCGCTCGAAGTGCAGATCCCGGTCACCGGTGACACTTCGGCTGAGAACGGAGACGATCAATTCAAGGTCAATCTCGCGACAAAGACCACGAGCGGCGACAATTTCGGCTTCGATCCGTCCCTTGGCGTTTACTGCGCGCCTTCGTCGATTCCGGCGACGCGAGCACCACCGACCCGGGACGAACGCGAAGGTTGACTCCTTCGGATTCACGGTCATCAGCAAGGGACTGCACAAGCGAGACCTTGATTCAGGCCACGATCAAAGTATCTGGCCTGAGCAACGGCGACTCCATCATTGAGCTATGGGCTCTGAAGAACCCCGGCGCCCCAGCGGGGGTGAACGGGGGAAACGTCAGGTGGGGGTCGATTCACGCGAACACGTGTACGACGCTGAGCCCGTGCTCGGGAGCGACGATTTCCGTCAGTAACCAGACCATCACGGTGATCAATAAGACGCGGGACTTCTTCAGCAACAATGCAAACGCCGACATCACCGTGACGAAGTCGGACAGTCGGACCTGTTCTGCTGAACGGCGCCCTGACTTACGATCATCACACCAACAATTCGACGAACACGGTCGCGAACGGCGCGTCGATCGTCGACACGCTGGATCCGCAGACGACGTTCAATTCGGTGGGCACTAGTAGCGGCTGTACGAACTCATCAGGCACCGTCACCTGCTCAAACGCCTCGATCGGCTTCATGAACCCGGCGCAGGTGGTCGCGAACAATCGCCACTACGGTGAATCCGACCGCGCCGACTGCCGGCTGGTGCAGATTGAGACGTGCACGGCGAGCGGCAACCTGGCTGGGGTTGATCTCAACAAGGTCATCATCCCGACGGCGGGCAGAACCCCCGACCCCGACCTCGGCTAACGACAGCGACTCAGGAGCCGACGAACGTGCTACCACGGCCGACCTCTCGATCACAAGACCACGCCATTTTTGACAATCGCGGACGGCGTCGATCGGCTACACGATCCTGTCACGAACAGCCCGAGCAATGTCACAGGCGCGACGGTGACGGACGGGAAGTTAAAAAAAGTTCCCTAACTGGCGCGACGTGGACTTGCGCGGTAGTCTCGCCGGTCGCCGCGGGTAACAGCTGCGGTACGACCCCAGGGCGGCAACATCAGCCGATTTGATCAACCTCAACAGCGGAGCATCCTGGCGACCTTCACCGTGGCACGGCGACGGTCGGCGCAGGCGCAGCGGGACTATCAGTGAATGACGCGGCGACCGTGGCGCCCCGCCCTCAGGAGACAACGGATCCCGTTTCTGGCAACGACAGCGCCACCGCGAACACGCCCGGAAGCGCGTACCGCGGATCTCTCGATCACGAAGGTTGACAGCCCCGACCCCGCCACCGCCGGCGGATCGCTCACCTACGATTGTCGTGACGAACGAAGGTCCACACGCGGTAACGGGGCGGTTCAGGGACTCGTTCCCATCCAACGTCACGGGTGACGTGGACGTGCGCGCGATCATCGGCACGGGGGCGTGCGGTGCGGCCTCGGGCGGCGGGAACATCAACACGACTGTGAATCTAAGTAACAGCGCGAGGCGACATTCACCGCTAGCGGAACTGTCAGCGCGACCGCCACTGGCACCATCGGCAATACGGCCACGGTAACGGCGCCGGCGACTACCAACGATCCGACACCACTAACAACTCGGCCCACAGCGACGACGTCAGTGGGAATCACCGCGGACTTGCGGTGACCGAGACCGGACGGCGTCGCCACCACCTACACCCCGGGCGGCTCCGACGACTACACGCGATCGTGCCTCCAGACGCCGGCCCGTCCGACGTCACCGGCGCCACGATCGCCGACTCGTTCCCGGGCGCGATCACCGCCGTCAGCTGGAACTGCACCGCCGCCGGCGGGCGGTCTGCCCGGCCGGAAGCGGCACGGGCAACATCAACGCCACCGTCAACCTGCCCGTGGGGCTCCAGCCTGACCTACGCGGCCACGGCAACGATCAGCCCCGCGGCCGACGGGCAACCTGTTCAACACCGCGACGATCACGGCCCCGCGGGCGTCGACCGAATCGAATTCGGGCAACAACTCGGCCACCGACACCGACACGCAGGCCTCACAGGCCGACCTCAGGGTGACCAAGACCGGACGGCGTCGCCGCACCTACACCCCGGGCGGCTCTGACGACCCACACGATCGTGTTCTCAAACGCCAGGTCCGTCCAACGTCACCGGCGCCACGATCGCCGACTCGTTCCCGGGCGCGATCACCGCCGTCAGCTGGAACTGCACCGCCGCCGGCGGGCGGTCTGCCCGGCCGGAAGCGGCACGGGCAACATCAACGCCACCGTCAACCTGCCCGTGGGGCTCCAGCCCGACCTACGTGGCCACGGCATCGATCAGCTCGCGCGGCCGACGGGCAACCTGTTCAACACCGCCACGGATCACGGCCCCTGCGGGCGTGATCGAATCGACACTCGGGCAACAACTGGCCACCGACACCGACACGCAGGCCTCACAGGCCGACCTCAGGGTGACGTGCAAGACCGACGCGTCGCCACCTACACCCCGGGCGGCTCTACGACCTACACGATCGTGTTCTCCAACGCCAGTCCGTCCAACGTCACCGGCGCCATTACGATCGCCGACTCGTTCCCGGGCGCGATCACCGCCGTCAGCTGGAACTGCACCGCCGCCGGCGGGCGGTCTGCCCGGCGCGGAAGCGGCACGGGCAACATCAACGCCACCGCCAACCTGCCCGTGGGCCCAGCCCGACCTACGTGGCCACGGCATCGATCAGCTCGCGCGGCCACGGGCAACCCGTTCAACACCGCCACGATCACGGCCCCTGCGGGCGTGATCGACCCGACCCCGGGCAACAACCGGCCACCGACACCGACACGCAGGCCTCCACAGGCCGACCTCAGGGTGACGCAAGACCGACAGTGTCGCCACTCACACCCCGGGCGGCTCTACGACCTACACGATCGTCGTTCTCCAACGCCGGTCCGTCCAACGTCACCGGCGCCACGATCGCCGACTCGTTCCCGGCGCGACGAACGCCGTCACTGAATCTGCACCGCCGCCGGTGGCGGTCTGCCCGGCCGTGAAGCGGCACGGCAACATCAACGCCACCGTCAACCTGCCCGCGCCCAGCCTGACCTACGGGCCACGGCATCGATCAGCCCCGCGGCCGCGCGGCAACCTGTCCAACACCGCCACGATCACGGCCCCGGCAGATCGTGACCGAGATCAGCTGCTTTCCTCCAACAACAGCGCCACGACACTGACACGATCACGCTCAGCTCCGATCTGGCGGTCACGAGGCGGACGGCAAGACCTCGGTCAACGCCGGCGCCTCGGACACCTGCACGTCGTGGTGACCAACAACAGGCCCTCGGCGTGACCGGCGCCGCAAATCGCCGGCTGGCTTCTCGACGAAGCTGTCCGGGGTCAGCTGGACCTTATGCGTCGCCTCGTCCGGCTCGTCCTGCCCGGCCTCAGGCTCGGGCGATCTCGGGCGCGAACGTGAACCTGCTCGCCCGGGCGGCACCGCCACCTACCTGGTCTCGGCGACGGTCAAGTCGTCGGCGACCATTACGCTCTCGAACACGGCGACCGTGACCGCGCCGGCCGGGGTCACCGGCGACGGCAACAACTCCGCCACCAGCGACACCACGATCACGCTCAGCTCGATCAACAGCGGTCACAGACGGACGGCAAGACGTCGGTCAACGCCGGCGCCTCGGACACCTACACGATCGTGGTGACCAACAACCAGGCCCTCGGACGTGACCGGCGCCACCGTCGCCGACAGCTTCTCGACAAGCTGTCGGGGTCAGCTGGACCTGCGTCGCCTCACGTCAGCTCGTCTCTGCCCGGCCTCGGGCTCGGGCGATCTCCGGGCGCGAACGTGAACCTGCTCGCGGGCGGCACCGCCACCTACACGGTCTCGGCGACGGTCAAGTCGTCGGCGACCACGCGCTCTCGAGCACGGCGACCGTGACCGCGCCACCGGCCGGGGTCACCGACGCGAGCGGCAACAACTCCGCCACCGACGACGCACGATCACGCTCGGCTCCGATCTGGCGGTCACGAAGACGGACGGCAAGACCTCGGTCAACGCCGGCGCCTCGGACACCTACACGATCGTGGTGACCAACAGCAGGCCCTCGGACGTGACCGGCGCCACAGGCGCCGACAGCTTCTCGACAAGCGGCATCCGGGGTCAGCTGGACCGCCGCGTCGCCTCGACCCGGCACCGCCTGCCCGGCCTCAGGCTCGGGCGACATCTCGGGCGCGAACGTGAACCTGCTTCTCGCGGGCGGCACCGCCACCTGCACGGTCTCGGCGGTAGTCAAGTCGACGGCGACCAGCACGCTCGAACACGGCGGCCATTGACCGCGCCGGCCAGGGTCACCGACGCGAGCGGCAACAACTCCGCCACCGACGACACCACGATCACCGCTCAGCTCCGATCTGGCGGTCACGAAGACGGACGGCAAGACCTCAGTCAACGCCGGCGCCTCCGGACACCTACACGCGATCATTGGTGACCAGCACCCAGCGGGCCCTCGGACGTGACCGGCGCCACCGTCGCCGACAGCTTCCTCGACGAAGCTGTCCGGGGTCAGCTGGACGTGCGTCGCCTCGTCCGGCTCGTCCTGCCCGGCCTCAGGCTCGGGCGACATCTCGGGCGCGAACGTGAACCTGCTCGCGGGCGGCACCGCCACCTACACGGTCTCGGCGACGGTCAGAGTCGTCGGCGATGCGGCACGCTCTCGAACACGGCGACCGTGACCGCGCCGAAGCCAGGGTCACCGACGCGAGCAGCAACAACTCCGCACCGACGACACCACGATCACGCTCAGCTCCGATCTGGCGGTCACGAAGACGGACGGCAAGACCTCGGTGGCGCGCCGGCGCCTCGGACACCACGATGTGGTGACCAACAACAGGCCCTCGGACGTGACCGGCGCCACCGTCGCCGACAGCTTCTCGGTAAGCTGTCGGGGTCAGCGGACGCCGCGTCGCCTCGTCCAGCTCGTCTGCCCGGCCTCGGGCTCAGGCGACATCTCGGGCGCGAACGGCAGAATTTGCTCGCGGGCAGCACCGCCACCCACACGGTCTCGGCGACGGTCAAGTCGTCGGCGACCGGCACGCTCTCCGAACACGGCGACCGTGACCGCGCCGGCCGGGGTCACCGACGCGAGCAGCAACAGCTCCGCACCGACGACACCACGATCACGCTCAGCTCCGATCTGGCGGTCGAGACGGACAACGGCAAGACCTCGGTCAACGCCGGCGCCTCGGACACCTACGCGATCGTGGTGACCAACAACGGGCCTCGGACGTGACCGGCACCGTCGCCGACAGCTTCTCGACGAAGCTGTCGGGGTCAGCTGGACTATGCGTCGCCTCGTCCGGCTCGTCCTGCCCGGCCTCGGGCTCGGGCGACATCGCGCGAACGTGAACCTGCTCGCGGGCGGCACCGCCACCTGCAGTCTCGGCGACGGTCAGAGTCGTCGGCGACCAGCGCTCTCGAACACGGCGACCGTGACCGCGCCGGCCGGGGTCACCGACGCGAGGCGGCAACAGCTCCGCCACCGACGACACCACGATCACGCTCAGCTCCGATCTGGCGGTCACGAAGACGGACGGCAAGACCTCGGTCAACGCCGGCGCCTCGGACACCCCTCCCCTCGTGGTGACCAACAACAGGCCCTCGGACGTGACCGGCGCCACCGTCGCCGACAGCTTCTCGACAAGCTGTCAGAGTCAGCTGGACCTGCGTCGCCTCATCCGGCTCGTCCTGCCCGGCCTCAGGCTCGGGCGACATCTCAGGCGCGAACGTGAAGACCTGCTCGCGGGCGGCACCGCCACCTGTCTCGGCGACGGTCAAGTCGTCGGCGACCGGCGCTCTCGAACACGGCACGACCGTGACCGCGCCGGCCGGGGTCACCGACGCGAGCGGCAACAACTCCGCCACCGACGACACCACGATCACGCTCAGCTCCGATCTGGCGGTCACGAGGCCGGACGTAGAGACCTCGGTCAACGCCACGGCGCCTCGGACACCTACACGATCGTGTGGTGACCAACAACAGGCCCTCGGACGTGACCGGCGCCACCGTCGCCGACACAGCTTCTCGGCAGCTGTCGGGGTCAACTGGACGCGTCGCCTCGTCCGGCTCGTCCTGCCCCGGCCTCAGGCTCGGGCGATCTCGGGCGCGAACGTGAACCTGCTCGCGGGCGGCACCGCCACCCTACACGGTCTCGGCGACGGTCAAGTCGTCGGCGACCGGCACACGCTCTCAGGCTTACGGCGACCGTGACCGCCGGTAGAGTTACCGACGCGAGCAGCAACAACTCCGCCACCGACGACACCACGATCACGCTCCAGCTCCGTCTGGCGGTCACCGAAGACGGACGGCAAGACCTCGGTCAACGCCGGCGCCTCGGACACCTACACGCGATCGTGGTGACCAACAACGGGCCCTCGGACGTGACCGGCGCCACCATCGCCGACAGCTTCTCGGCTGTCCGGGGTCAGCTGGACGCCCGCGTCGCCTCGTCCGGCTCGTCCTGCCCGGCCTCGGGCTCGAGGCGACGATCTCGGGCGCGAACGTGAGACCTGCTCGCGGGCGGCTACCGCCACCTACACGGTCTCGGCGACGGTCAGGTGTCGGCGACCGGCTTTACGCTCTCAACACGGCGACCGTGACCACGCGCCAGTGGGGTCACCGACGCGGCGGCAGCAGCTTCCGCCACCGACGACACCACGATCACGCTCAGCTCCGATCTGGCGGTCACGAAGACGGACGGCAAGACCTCGGTCAACGCGGCGCCTCCGGACACCTACACGATCATTGGTGACCAACAACGGCCCTCGGACGTGACCGGCGCCACCGTCGCCGACAGCTTCTCGACGAAGCTGTCCGGGGTCAGCTGGACGCGTCGCCTCGTCCGGCTCGTCCTGCCAGGCTCGAGCAGCGACGCATCTCGGGCGCGAACGTGAACCTGCTCGCGGGCGGCACCGCCACCTACACGGTCTCGGCGACGGTCAAAGTCGTCGGCGACCGGCACGCTCTCGAACACGGCGACCGTGACCGCGCCGGCCTGGCCGGGGTCACCGACGCGAGCAACAACTCCGCCACCGACGACACCACGTCGCTCGGCTCCGATCTGGCGGTCACGAAGACGGATTTGGCAAGACCTCGGTCAACGCCGGCGCCTCCGGACACCTACACGATCGTGGTGACCAACAACGGGCCCTCGGACGTGACCGGCGCCACCGTCGCCGACAGCTTCTGGAAACGAAGCTGTCGGGGTCAGCTGGACGCGTCGCCTCGTCCGGCTCGTCCCTGCCCGGCCTCGGGCTCGGGCGACATCTCGGGCGCGAACGTGAACCTGCTCGCCTGGGCGGCACCGCCACCACGGTCTCGGCGACGGTCAAGTCGTCGGCGACCGGCACGCTCTGGCGGCGACCGTGACGCGCCGGCCAGGGTCACCGACGCGAGCGGCAACAACTCCGCGCCGACGACACCACGATCACGCTCAGCTCCGATCCTGGCGGTCGTTAAGACGAACCCAACATCCGCCTACAAGCTGAACGCGATCAGTTACACGATCGTGGTCACCAGCAACGGGCCCTCGGACGTGACCGGCGCCACGTCGCCGGAAGCACGATGCCAGCCGGTCTTACGGGCGTGTCATGGACGTGCAGCGCGACCGGGACAGGTTCATGCGGTGCGGCGTCGGGCACGGGGAACATCTCGACAACGGTAAAGCCTTCCGGACAGAAGGCGACGTTCAACGTGTCGGCCACGGTTTCCTCTCGTCCGCGCCGAGTTCGATGACGATGCTGCGGCGGCGAGCGTGCCGGCGAGTACGACGGATCCGAGCGCGAGCAATAGCGGCTCGTCAGTCACGACGACAGTGAACAACCGACTTTGTGAAGCTGACCTATACCGGTGTCGGCTCCGCTTCAATACAGCGACGGGAATTTCAAGCGCTTTGATGGACGTGACCGATCCAAAAGCAACCCAACGCCGATTCGAACAAGACGATCACCTTTACGCTGGGTGGTCAGTCGCTTCACCTGGCTTTGATCACTGCCGATGGCACCAGAACGCTGCCTGCCGGAACCGCAGCGACTGGCACGGCGGTGGCCGACCGGCTGAACCAACCCACCGGCTCAAGACGAACACCAGCTTCGGCGGATCCGTTGTACGCGTCAGCCACCGACAACGATCCCTATACGGTCAACCTGGAGGACGCGTCGGTCTCGATGATCACGCCAGTCTGCAGTGTCGATCACGCGACTTCCTCGACAAAGTGTGCCGCTCGAGCTGACCGTGGTTGAAGACACGTCGGACAGCTACGAGCAGCGACTTTACGGCAGCAGCTCCATCAGCATTCGGTCGAGACAACGCTATTCCCATCGCCGTCGCTGCAAAGTCCGTCACGAACGGTTCGGCAGCGGCGACATTAACTGCCGACCACCGACACAACCCCGTGGCGCGGTGGGACGAGCACGGCCCTCGCGCACTGCACGCTCAACAATCTCACACCGGACGTGTACGAGCTGACCGCAACGATCGGCGGCAACTACTTCAGGGCGGTCTCGGCGCTCTGGTGGTCTACAACCCATCTCTCGGATTCACGACCGGCGGCGAGTTGGTACACGGATCCGAGCAACGGTTCCCGCTACAACTTCGGGTTCAACGCCAGAATCCTGAAAAGCGGCCAGGTCAGGGCTCGCTCCTCACGATCGCGCACAAGCCCACCGGCATCTACGGGTGAAGAGCAGCTCGATGATGGGCGGCTTGGTCGTCGCCAAAGGATCCGACCAACACGTTCTGGACGGCCACGTTCAGCGGGAGAAGGCGACGTACTCGTTCCGCCAGCCGCTCCCTCTGATGTGGCGACCGCAAGTGCGGCGACTACCAGTTCACGACCTACGTCGAGACCGGCAGGAGCCGGGTGGCAGCTTCCCGGAAACTGATTCTGGATCGCAGTCTTTGAACTCACCGTCGGCTGCCCGCAGGGAGGTTGGCCAACCAGCTAGTGAACGGCTTCTACATGCCGCAACGGCGAACGCCAGCGCGATCAAGATCGACAACGGCAGCATTCAGGTGCCGCAGCCGCAAGGCGGTAAGTAGCGACAACTCCTGCGAAGGGGCGCGCGGACGGAAGCGCTCCCCTTCGCGCTAATACAGTTGTAGCCTCAACGCGGGCGACGTGGTCGCGAGCGGTGGCAGGAGGCTCGCTACCGGGGATCCCTTGAGCAATTGCGGCGCGTAGCGAGGCCGCGGCGAACATTGGCTGAGCCTCGTTGCCTGGGTAACTAGGGCAAAGGCGATGCCAGAGACCCGAGCTGCCCTACGTTGGCCTCTGCCAGCGGACTCGTCTCAAAAACCGCGCGTCGCTCCACAGTCTCGAACCCGGCTGCTCGTACAACCGCTGCGGCCAGTCGTCCGCGTCCGCGACGATGAAGGAGAGCAGTTTCGTTGCCGCGCCGCGTGCGACTCCGCCACGGCGCGCAGCACGAGAAGCCGTGAGCGCGCCAGGCCCCTCTCCGCGGTAGTCCGCCAGCGTGTGGACGTCGACCTGGCCGACGCCGTCCGCTCGGAGTAGAGCCCGTGCGTGACCAGCTGCCGTCGACTTCGGCGGCAAGAAGCGTGTGGATCGCCTCGCCCGACCGCGCGGCGATGCTCGAGGATCTGCTGGACGAGCGTCTCGTCCCTGGCCGTGCGGCTCAGGCGGATCGCCTCGGCCCAGCAGCGGGCGCAGCGTCGGCTCGTCGACCGCGCGCGCACCCCCTCTTGCGCTCGTGGCGGGGCCGGTCGGGCTTCGCCCGCGCTGGACCATCAGCACGAAGCGCTGCCGGCCTCCAGCCGAGGCGGAATAACCGCGGCTCGAGGCGCACGCCGCTGCTCTGCCGCCTCGGACTGATGACGCGGCGGTGGCCGACCTTCCGGCTGGCGCCCTGGACGCGCTCGGCCTCGGTCGGCGGCGTCCTCCGCGGTGCGCAGCCGCCTGGCTCGCTCCGCGCGGAGGAAGGCGCTGGTCGTGGACCGCCGGTTCAGGCGTCGTAGGACCAGAACCGGGCGCAGCCGAAGGGTGTCGGCCCGAGCCGCTCGGCCAATGTGCGCTCGTCGAGTCCGGTCCGATGGAGCGCGAACGCGCGCTCGGGCAAACTCACCCATCGCGCACCAGCATCGCACCCGTGGCGTGAATCCAGGTCGCCGTGATCGGCAGCGGCCGCTGAGCGCGAGGCGCGGGCGGAGCAGGTGGAGCCAGCTTGGCTCGCCGAGCGCGGCTGCACGATCAGTCACCGGCGGCCTCGGCGGGAGGTGATGGCCGCCATAGCGGCGCGCGGCGCAGAAGAGCGCCGGCGGAACTGCGACCATCGGGATCCTCCCAGGCGAGAGCCGCGCCGAGGCGAGCGAGTGGATCGACCACGCGGTCGTGACCGGGATCGGGCACGATGCGGAACCCTGGCGGTGGCGGCATCGGTGGTATGGCGCATTATCTGCCGGTCAGCCGCCACGCCGGGAGGCGTAACGCTGGAACGCAGAATCGAGCAAGCTTCGCCGTGCGGCTCGCGCCGCCGGCGATCGTCGATGCTGCTCGAGCCCCGGCTACGGGACGTCGAGGGCCACCGAGCGGGCAGCAACGCCAGCCGAAGCCGTGGACGCCGCGCGAGCCGACCTCTAGACCCCAGCCTGCCGCTCGGAAGAACGCGCGCTCGACCGGGTTCGTCGCCAGGGCCAGCGCCCGGCGGTAGGAGGCGCGCGGCCTCCTCGTGCCGCCGCCGCGCAGCGCAGCCCGGCCACCCGGGCGGCGTGCAGCGGAGGTAGGCAGTCGTCGAGGCCCCTCTGATCCGGTCGATCCCAGCGCAGGAGCGCGCCGCGGCCTCGGCCAGCGCGATCGCGGCCGCGCGGTTGAGCTCGACCACCGGCGACGGCGCTAGGCGCGACTGAGCTCAGTCGTAGAGCTCGACGATCCGGGCAGCGGCCCCGGGCCGGTTGCCGCCAGGTCGATCCGCGTGAGCGTGGACGTGCCGCGATCTCGGCCTGGATCCGGTAGGTCCCCAGCCCGCCTAGGCGATGGTCAGAACCCGCGGTCGCCCTCGGCGATCCGGTCGCGACCCAGAGGCCGCGGTCACCCGGTCCGCCGAGCAGGATCAGGCTGCCGTCGGCGGCGATCCGCGCCGCGCAGCCGCGAGCCGTGGAAGAGCATCAGCGCCAGCGGGCCGAGCGCCTCGAGGCTCGTCCGGCATCAGGCACGGCGAGCAAAGCTTCGTGAGCCGGATCGCCTCCTCGCGGGTGTCGCCGCGCAACAGTGGGCGCCCAGCGGAGGAGTGCCGACGTAGCCCTCGTTGAAGATCAGGTAGAGGACGGCCAGCACGACGTCGAGCCGCTCGGGCGGCAGCAGTGCTCCGGCGGCACGCGGAAGCGAACGCCGGCGTCGCGGATCTTCCGCTTCGCGCGCGGCACGAGCCGCTGGCCCATCGTCGTGCTCGGGCGACAGGAAGCGCGGAGCGATCTCGGTCGTCGTCAGGCCGCCGACCGCGCGCAAAGCGTCAGTAGCGACCTGGGCCGCCGGGCTGAGAGCGCCGGCGTGGCAGCAGGTGAAGATCAGGCTGAAGAGTCGTTCGTCGGGCACGGGCTCGTCACCGGCTTCATGGCTCTCCAGCTCCGTGAGGCGCTGGAGCAGACTCACGTCTCACGCGCGAGCGTGCAGCTCCCGGCGTGATGCGGCCGATCGCGCGGTTTCGCGCGGTCGCACCAGCCAGGCCCCCGGATTCTCAGGCGTTCCGTCGCGCGGCCAGCGCTTTCGAGCGCGGTCGCGATCGCGTCCTGAAGGGCGTCCTCTGCGAGCTCAGAGGAGTCGCCGAGGACGCCGATCAGGGTTGCGAGAACGCGGCTCCACTCGCGGAAGACGTTCCAGGCGTTCGCTTTACGACGCGCGCGCCGCTTGAAAACGTCAGGCTGCCCGGGCGCCCGTCATCCGCTCCGCGAGTCACGACCGGATGTCTACCTGGCCGTGACTTAGGCGCCTCAGTGTCGACCACCGGCTGACCTCGATCGTCCCGCCGGTCCGCGCGGCCAGAATCTTGGCGGCGACCTCGATCGCCTCGATCAGGTGTCAGCGTCGATCAGGTAGAAGCTTCGCCCAGTACACTCATACTCGTCTCGGCAAAGGGGCCGTCGGTCGTCAGCGTCTTGCCGTTGTCGACCTGAGCAATACGTAACTG
>ERZ1370068.8403-contig-726_pt1 | contig 153246 bp, 233 predicted proteins | sample MGYA00561227_ERZ1370068 | MGnify/ENA primary metagenome ERZ1370068 (study PRJEB38410, sample SAMEA6850437) | metagenome | study: Metagenomic assessment of the ecological functions of the soil: analysis of the soil microbiota associated with the... | reverse complement strand
GACGTTGCGGGTGTTGATGCCCATCGCCTTGGCGGCAATCTGTCTTCGCGGATCGCTTCCAGGCGCGGCCCAGTCGCGAATTCTGAAGGCGGAGATTGACGACGATGACGCCGATGGTGATCAGCAGCAGGAGGTAGTAGTACTTTTGCGGGCCGGAGAGCGCCACGCCGAGCACGACGTCCGGCCTGGCGAAGGAAAAGCTCCCGATCTGAAACGGATCGATCAGGTTGATGCCCTGCGGGCCGTTGGTGATGTTCAGAGGTGCGTTGAGATTGTTCAGGAAGATGCGGATGATCTCGCCAGAAGCCGAGCGTCACGATCGCGAGGTAGTCGCCGCGGAGCTTGAGCGTCGGTGCGCCGAGCAGCACGCCGAAAGGCGCAGGCGATTGCCGCGCTCAAGGGAAGAATGATCCAGAACGGAAGATGAATGCCGAAGTGCGGCGACGCGAGCAGCGCATAGACGTACGCGCCGACGGCGTAGAAGGCGATGTATCCGAGATCGAGCAGGCCCGCGAAGCCGACGACGATGTTCAACCCAGCGCGAGCATGATGTAGAGCATCGCGAAGTTGAGGATGCGGACCCAGGCCTGGCCGGCGAATCGCGGCGACGAATGGCAGGAGCGCCAGCGCGATCGCGAGCAGCGCGACGCCGGCCCAGACCCTGGCTGAAGTCGATTTCGCGCGCGGCCGTTCATGCGCGGTCCGCCACGCGCTCGCCGAGCAGACCCGACGGCCGGAATATGAGCACCAGGATCAGCACGAAAAATGCGAACACGTCCTGATAGTTACTGCCGAACAGGCTCAACTGGCCATCGTTGCGCGGTGCATTTCTCCTGCAGCGTGTCGCTCAGCAGCGGAAATCCGCAGATGTTCGACACGTCGCCGATGTAGCCGGCGCCGAGCGCCTCGATGATCCCGAGCAGGATGCCTCCGAGCATCGCGCCGGCGAGGTTGCCGATGCCGCCGAGCACTGCCGCGGTGAAGGCTTTGAGCCCGAGCAGGAAGCCCATGTAATAGTGGGCGATCCCGTAGTAGGTCATCACCATCAGCCCGGCCACGGCGCGCCAGCGCGGACGCCGATCACGAACGCCGCGGAAATGACGACGTTGATGTCGATGCCCATGAGCCCGCGACCTGCGGGTTTTGCGCGGTGGCGCGCATGGCCATGCCGAGGCGCGTGCGCTGGACGACGAAGACCAGTCCGGCCATCAGCAGCGCCGCGAGCGCCGACGATCAGCATCTGCAGGTCGGTCATCGCCGCACCGAGGACGTTGTGCGGTGGTAGGCTCGATCAGCGTCGGGAAGGTGAGATAGTTGCGGCCCCAGATCATCAGCGCCAGGTTCTGCAGGATGATCGACATGCCGATGGCGGTGATCAGCGGCGCGAGCCGCGGCGCCTTGCGCAGCGGCCGGTAGGCGATCTTCTCCATGCCGTAGGCGAGCGTCATGCATACGAGGACGGCGACGATAAGGCCGGCGATGACGATGAGGGCCGGCGGAAGCGGGACGTGCGCGCCGAGGCAGCGCCGTGACCACCGACAGCGACACCATCGCGCCGATCATCACCACTTCGCCGTGGGCGAAGTTGATCAGCCCGATGATGCCGTAGACCATCGTGTAGCCCAGCGCGACCAGGGCATAGACGCTGCCCAGCGTCAGGCCGTTGATGATCTGCTGCAGAAAAGTTTCCACGGCGTCTCTCGGGTGGCGCGACGGCGCCCTCAGGTTCCGGACACTTCGTTCCGATTCGCTTGCTCGACAGCTCAGCTGGCAAGTCCCCGACTGCGCAGGACTCGACCGCGGTCAAAAAAACGGCGCACCTCAAGGAGCGCCGTTCAGGAACTGTCAGTGAACAATACAGCGGCCTACACGGGCCTTTATTTCTTGTCGCGGCGCCGCTCATCTTGTCGCCGGCTTGTCGTCAGTCGCCGGCTTTCATGTCCGACGTCGTGTCCGACGCGGTCGCGGCGCCGACCTTGTCGGTCTTGCCGCCGACGTTCATCGCCATCGGCATCAGCTTCCCGTCCTTGACCTGATACAGGGTGATCGCGCCGTTCTTGGTATCGCCGTGCTCGTCGAACTCGATCGCTTGGCCGTGACGCCGTCGTAGGAGATCTTGGCGAGCTCCGGCAGGTACTTGGCCGGATCGGTCGAGTTCGCCTTTTGCATGGCGGCAATCAGGGTCATCGCGGCGTCGTACGAATACGGCGCGTAGACCTGGATCGGGCCGTACTTGCCGGTGAAGCGGGTCACGAAATCCTTGGCGATGTGGCCATGTTCTCCGGCGGCACGCCCGCCTGCGGTGCAGTACTGGCCTTCGGCGGCGCCGCCGGGCGAGCTTGGGCCATTCGGCCGAGCATACGCCGTCGCCGCCCATGCAGCTTGGCGTTGATGCCGAGCTGCTTCATCTGCTGGACCATCGGGCCGGCCACGCGCGTCCATGCCGCCGTAGAAGACGATGTCGGGCTTCTTGGCCTTGATGGCTGGTCAGGATGGCGGTGAAGTCGGTCGCCTTGTCGTTGGTGAACTCGCGCGCCACGATCTTGCCGCCGGCGCCTTGACGGCCTTCGCGAATTCTTCGGCGACGCCCTGCGCCGTAGGCGGTGCGGTCGTCGATGATGGCGATCGTTCTTGGCCCTTCAGCGTCCTCGACGGCGTAGCTTGCCGAGCGTGCCGCCCAGCTGCACGTCATCGGCGACGACGCGGAAGGTCGTCTTGAAGCCCTGGCGGGTGAACTTCGGGTTGGTGGCCGACGGCGAGATCTGCGGAATGCCGGCGTCGCTGTAGATCTTGGACGCCGGAATCGACGGTGCCCGGAGTTCAGGTGGCCGACGACGCCGTTGACCTTGGCGTCGACCAGCTTGCTGCGCCACCGCGGTGCCCTGCTTCGGATCAGCCTGGTCGTCTTCGGCGACCAGCTCGAACTTGACCTTCTTGCCGCCGATCGTCGACGCCCTTGGCGTTGAGCTCGTCGATCGCCATGCGGGCGCCGTTCTCGTTGTCCTTGCCGAGGTGGGCGATGCGGCCGCTGGTCGGGCCGATGGCCGATCTCGACTATGCGCTTCGGGCATCGCCGGTGCGGCCGCGGTGGCCGGTGCTTCCACTTTCTTCGGCTCTTCTTTGCCGCAGCCGTAAGCGGTCACCAACGCTGCGTGGCGACAAGGGTCAAACCGAGCCGAACGGTTGAGTCTCGCTGAATATCCTCCGAAATGGGGTAATGACAGAAAAGGGGGGCAACAGAAGATTATTGCCGTCCTGGCTTGAGCCGTCAATTGAAACGGTCGCCGGAACCGAGCGGATGCTGGGCCGGCTGGACTTCGGAACGCGTCGCGAATCGGGCAAAGTTCAGTCACCGGCACCGATAGAAGCGCGATCGCCGCCACCTCGCGGCCAGCACGAAGCGCTTCGTCGGGGAAGGCGGCGTGATTGGAACAGCGAACGCAGCATTTTCGTCGGTTTGTTCTTGTCCAGCGGTCGGTCGATGCGGCTCTAGACTCGCGCCTTTTGAATCCGGCGCACCGCGCCAGCCGCATCTAAGGTCGGCCGGCGGCGCGAAGCATGTCGTCGCTGTCGCCGACGGATGCTGTCGGCGCGGAATTCTGGGGTTACTCGAAGGTTAGCGGCAAGCTGGTCCAAACGCCCGCATCGCTCGGCATCATCCTTACCCTCGTGGTCGTTGCCAGCGCTCGCCATCGGCGTCGGACTGCGGGTGAGCAAGCGGGCCGCGGCGGAAACCGTGGGGCAGGCGCGGCGGTGAACGCTCGAATTCGCGCCGGCGGACTTAGCGTGCATCGAGCCTGCCGCGCTCACGCGCTGGCTTCCGCTCTCGGGCACGACTGCAGCCCGTCGATCAGACCACGGTCAAAGTCGAAGGTCTCGGGCGAGATTCGCCAGGTCACGGTCCGCGAGGGCCAGGCCGTGAAGGCCGGGCAGGTGCTCGTGCGCTTCGATACCGCCGATCTCGAAGCGAAGCTCACCGGACCGCGTCGGCGCGCTCGAAGCCAGCCGCGCCCAGCTCGCGCTGGCCGAAAAAGACGCGGGCGCAGAATCAGTTGCTGCTCAAGCAGAACTTCATCTCGCAGACCGCGTACGACAGCGCGGAGAGCAACTCTGTCGGTCACCCAGGGCACGCTCAAATCGATCGAGAGCGCAGGCTCAGCTGGCGAAGAAACGCCTGCGCGACGCGGTCGTGGCGGCGCTCTTTCCGGAACCGTCGCCAAGCGTCACGTCCAGCCCGGCGAGAAGGTGAACTTCGACGCGCCGCTCGTCACCATCGTCGATCTGACCGAGATGGAGTTGCAGGCGATGGTCCCGGCCAACGACACGCCCGCGCTGCGATGGCATGGAAAGTGGCGTGAGTCGACGATCGACGGCTTCGGCGATCGTCGCTTTACCGGCACGATCGAGCGCATCAATCCGACAACCGAAGCCGGAACCCGGGCGATCCTGAGTGTTCATTCCACATCCCGAACCCCGACGCGGCGCTGCGCGGCGGCATGTTCGGGACCGGCACGCGTCACCTGGCCGCCGGGGAGCCGGTGCCCACGCTGCCCTAGCGGCCATCCGGACCGAGGCAGGGCAGGCGTTCGTCTGGACCATCGAGAATGGCAAGCTCGCGCGCCGAATCGTCACCGTCGGCCGGCGCGATGACACAGTGGGCCGGGTCGAGATCACAGTACACACTCGCCCCCGGCGTCCCAGGTCCTGGCCGCCCCCTTCGACAACCTGAAGGCGGGCGCACCGGCACTGGTGCGAGCGGCGACGTCGCCGCAGGCCAGCCGGCGCGGGCTGACGGTCTAGGCGACTGGCGCGAGCATAGCGAGAGAGGACAGCCATGTGGGATCACGCGCGTTTCGATCAAAACCCGGTGTTCGCGACCATGGTGATGGTCGGCATCGTGGTGCTCGGCCTGTTCTCGTACGCGCGGCTGCGCGTCGAGCAGATGCCCGGACGTCACCTTGCCCTCTGTGCAGGTCCTGACCGTCTATCCGGGCGCCTCCCTGAAGTCGTCGAAACGGACGTGAGCAAGCCGCATCGAATATGCCGTCAACACCGTGTCGGGCGTCGAAGCGGATCCGTTCGAACTCGCGGGAAGGCCACAGCCAGGTCTTCGTCGAGTTTCGCCAAGGCACCGACATGACGCGCGCGATTCAGGACGCCCGCGACAAGATCGCGCTGGTGCGGCCGGCGTTCCCGCGCGACGTCAAGGACCCGCAGGTCCTTCGGGTCGACATCGAGGACAACCGCAGCCGATCGGTGTCGCTCGCGGTCCTCTCGCCGACCGTGGAGCTGCGCGAGCTGACCTCGCTTACCGATCAGACGATCGTCAAGGTGCTCGAGAACGTTCCCGGCGTCGCGCAGGTCGACGTCAACGGCCGCGTGACGCGGCAGATTCTCATCCAGATCAAGCCCACCGCGCTGACGTCGCTCGGCATCGGCATCGATCAGGTGATGACCGCCATGCAGAACGCCAACCAGGATGTCCCGGCCGGGCGGATCACGCGCGGGCACAGCGACTCGGTGGTGCGCGTCGAAGGCAAGATCAAGGACCCCGCGCAGTTCAGCCGCATCATCGTCGCGCAGCAAGGCGGCGGCCCGGTCTACCTGAGCCAGGTCGCCGACGTGATCGACGGCGAGAAGGAGCTCGACTCGATCTCGCGCATCAACGGCCGACCGTCGATCACGCATCGACATGCAGCAAGGCGCAGGACGCCAACATCATCGAGACCGGCCGCGGCGTTAGCCGCCGCGCTCGAGTCCTCAAGTCGCGCCTGCCCGCGGACGTCGAGGTGCGCCTCGTCTATTCCGACGGCGGATCAGGTCCAGATGAGCGTCGACCGCGTCAAGGAGCACGATCCTCGAGGGCGCACTGCTCACGATGCTGATCGTGTTCCTGTTCCTGCACTCCTGGCGCAGCACCATCATCACCGGGCTCACGCTGCCGATCGCGGTGATCGCGACGTTCATCGCGCTGTACGCGTTCGGCTTCACGCTCAACATGCATGACGCTGATGGCGCTGTCGCTGTGCATCGGCCTGCTGATCGACGATGCGATCGTCGTGCGCGAGAACATCGTGCGCCACCTCGGCATGGGCAAGGACCACCTCGCCGCGGCGCGCGAAGGCACCGACGAGATCGGCCTCGCGGTGATGGCGACGACCTTCGCGATCGTCGCGGTGTTCGTGCCGATCGCGTTCATGAGCGGCATCATCGGCCAGTTCTTCTTCCAGTTCGGCATCACCGTGGCGGTCGCGGTGCTGGTGTCGCTGTTCGTGAGCTTCACGCTCGACCCGATGCTGTCCGTCGGTCTGGCGCGACCCGCCGGGCTCGCGTGCTTCTGCGCGGTGCCGTGGCTCGGCCGCTTCATGGATCGCGTCGAAAGCGTCGTCGAGTGGGTGCACGTCGTGTACGGGCGCCTGCTGGAGTGGGCGATCTCGGACGCCAGGCATCGGCTCTACGTTCCGGTAGTCGGGCCTCTGGGCCGCGGTGCGGACGCGGCGGTCGAGCGCGCTCAAGCCCCGCTGGGCGACGATCAGCAACCGCGGCATCGTGCTTCGGACCGCGGTTCTGATCTTCTGCGGCAGCTTCGCGCTCCTCCCGTTGATCGGCAAGGAATTCTCGCCGCAGGTCGACGAGAGCTTCATTTCGCTGCGTCTCAACACGCCGGTCGGCACGAGCCTCGAATTCACCGATGGCAAGGTGCGCGAGGTCGAGGAAGCGCTGAAACGCTTTCCCGAGATCGTCCTGGCGATGACGACCGTCGGGACGCAGGACGGGCCGCAACTACGCCCGGGTCAACCTCAAGCTGACCAGACCGCGGCGAACGCGCGCGCTCGCAGAAGGACCTCGAGCGCGCCATCCGTGACGACGTTGAAGCCGATTCCCGGCATCGAGCTGGCGGTCGGCTACGATCGGCCGATCTGGGTCAACCTGCTGGGGCCCGACCCCGACACGCTCAAGCAGCTGATCAACGAGTTCGCGGAGAAGGTCGCCAAGGTTCCGGGAATCGCGGACATGGAGACGTCGGAGAAAGCGGCCAACCCGGCGCTCTCGATCCGGCTCAACAACGATGCGGCGGCGGATCTGGGTATTTCGGTGCAGCAGGTCGGCGCCACGGTGCGCCCGCTGCTGGCGGGCCAGACCGTCAGCCTACTGGCTCGGACCCGACGGGCAGAACTACGAAGTGAACGTACAGTTGCCGAAGGACGGCCGGCAGGCTCGCCTCGGACCTCGGCAATCTGTATATCTCGACCAGCAAGCGCGGACCCGACGGCGAGCTGCGCATGGTGCCGCTGCGCCAGGTGGCGGAGATCGTCGAGACCGACGAGCCCGCAGATCATCAAGCGGCAGGATCTGCAGCGCGCGCGTCGCGCTTTACGCCAACGCCGAGGGGCGCCCTTCGGGCGACGTCGGCGACGACGTCGAGAAGATCGTCAAGGCGACCACGCTTCCGCCGGGCTACCGGTTCGCCATCGCCGGGCAGCAGCGAAGACACCGCAGGAATCGTGCGGCAGCGCTCCTGTCGTCGCTTGGGCTCGCGATCATCTTCATCTACCTGATCCTCGCGTCGCAGTTCGCGAGCTTCACCCAGCCGATCGCGATCATGGCGTCGCTGCCGTTCACGCTGATCGGCGTGCTGCTGGCGCTGCTTGCTGACCGGGACGACGCTCAACATCTTCTCGATGATCGGCTTCGTCATGCTGATGGGGCTGGTCACCAAGAACGCGATCCTGCTGGTCGATTTCGCCAATCGTGCGCGACGCGGCGGAGCGGCATTGCACGACGCGCTGCTGCACGCCGGGCAGGTGCGCCTGCGCCCGATCCTGATGACGACCGCGGCGATGATCTTCGGCATGCTGCCGCTGGCGCTCGGGCTCGGGTGAGAGCGGCGAAACGCAGGCGCCGATGGGCCGCGCGATCATTGGCGGTGTCATCACCTCGACGCTGCTCACGCTCGTCGTCGTGCCGGTCATCTACACTTACCTCGATCGCCTGACCGAATGGCGGACTGCACGGCGAGCGCGGCATGCGGCGGTCACCGCGCATGCCGCTGCGCCTGCACCCGGCGATTGACGTGCGATAATGGGATGGCCGACAAGAATCAATAATCGATAGCCGATACGCGGGCCTTAAGCACCAACCCGGGCAGCTTCGCACGATTCGCTGCGGACGCGCGGTCCGGCCATGAAGCGGAACGTCGGAACGTGCGCGCAGGTCGCGCTGGCTAGCGTCACGCGACGACGGTATCAGCCCGACGCAGTTTTTTGTTCCGTGCGATCACTGAGGCAGCGATGGACTTCGAGCAGGCACGTTTCAACATGGTGGAGCAGCAGATTCGCACCTGGGAGGTTCTCGACCAGGAGGTGCTCGATCTCCTGTTCGAGGTGAGGCGCGAAGACTTCGTTCCACTCGCGCTTATCGCTCGCTCGCGTTCGCGGACCTTGAAATCCCGATCGGCGAGGGCGAGCGGATGTGGACCCCGAAGATGGAAGCGCGCGTGCTGCAGGAACTCGATCTCAAAGCGAATGAGGCGGTGCTGGAGATCGGCACCGGAAGCGCGCTATCTGACCGCGCTGCTCGCGCGTTGCTGCGGCGTCGTTACCAGCGTCGATGTCCATGAACGATTCGGTTCTCGAAGCGCGACCGAAGCTCGCGCGTGCGGGTATAGGCAACGTCAAGCTGGCGGTCGGCGATGGCGCCCGTGGCTGGGGCAGCGAGCTGTACGAAGCGATCGTGCTCACCGGCTCGACGCCGGTGCTCCCAGAGTCATGGCTCGAGCAGCTCGGGCCGGGCGGACGTATTTTGCCGTCGTCGGCGACGCGCCGGCGATGAGCGCGCGCATGATGCGCTGGGAAGCGCCGGGGGCGATCGCTCGGTGAAGATCTTTTCGAAACGGTCATCGCCCCGCTGCAGAACGCGGCGCAACCCCAGCGGTTCGTGTTTTGAGCACCGCGGCCGAAGCGCCTGTCCCGAGTGTCGCGGAGGCCGCGGCGCGCGCGTCTATCTCTGCGCGCGCCGCGCCGCACCGAAGTGCCGGCCTTCTGGATGGGAACCGAAAAGATGTTGAAATGCACGCTTGCGATCCTGATCGCGATGGCAATGTCGGCGTCAGCGTCGGTCGCATCCGCCGAGGACCTGATCCAGATCTACCGTGACGCGCTCACCAGCGACCCGGTGCTCGCATCGGCGCGTGCCACGCTGGAGGCGACCCAGGAGCGTCGTGCCGCAGGCCCGCGCCGGATTGCTGCCGGCGGTCAACCTGGTGGCGAATGCGGCCGTCGAGGATTTCCACGAGCGCCTGCACACCGATCCAACAGCGACGTTTCACGATAGATTTCCCAACTACGCCTATACGGTGTCGGCCAGTCAACCGCTGTACCGTCCGCAGAACTCCATCTGCGCTGAACCAGGCCACCCAGCAGGTCGGCCAGGCCGACTACATCTTCGGATCATCGCAGCAGGATCTCATCGTCCGAGTGATACAGGCCTATCTCGACGTGCTTCTGGCCCGGTTCAACATCGAGCTGACCGAAAGCCAGAAAGCGGCGGTGAGCGAGAACCTGGCCCAGGCCAAGCGCAATTTCGAAGTCGGCACCGCGACGATCACCGACACCAACGACGCTCAGGCCAAGTACGATCAGATCGTCGCCCAGGAGATCTCGGCACGCAGAACGACCTGGACAACAAGCTCGCTTCGCTGCGCGCGCATCATCGGCCGCGCGCCAAGGGATCTGAAGCGATTCAGCGGAAAGTTCCAGCCCGAGATGCCGGTCCCCGACACGCTCGAGCCATGGGTCGAAAAAGCGGTTCAGGAAAATTATCAGGTCCGCATCGCACAGGCCAACCTGGATATCGCGACGCTCGAGGTCGACCGGCAGCGCGCCGGGCATTATCCGACGGTCGACCTGGTCGCGAGCTTCAACTCAGGGCTACGCGGGCGGCTGGCGTCGGCTGCTACCGGTGGCGTCAGGTCACCAGCGACACGCGCTAGGCCTGATCGGGTTGCAGCTGAGCGTCCCGCTCTATCAGGGCGGCGCGATCAGCTCGCGCGTGCGCCAGGCGATCGCGAATCAGGAAAAGGCGCGCCAGGATCTTGAGACCGCCCGCCGCAGCGCGCAACTGCTCGCACAGACCTCGTTTTCAGGGGTCACCAACGGCGTCGCACAAGTCAGGGCCTTCGAGCAGGCGCTCGCATCGGCTCAGGTGTCCTACGATTCCAACAAGCTCGGCCTGGAGGTCGGCGTACGAACCAACCTCGACGTGTTGAATCAGCAGCAGCAGGTGTTTCAGACGCGGTTCAGCCTGGCGCAGTCCTACTACAATTTCATCATCAACGCATCTGCGGCTCAAACAGGCGGTCGGTACGCTGACCGACGCGGATGTCGAGGAGCTTCAATCGCGATCTGGGAGCGTAGGCGTCCGAGGACAGGTGGTCGCCAAGTCGACCTGCGGTCGCAGCCAGTTCCAGAGTCGCTGCACGGCGCCCCGATGCGCGGCGTGAAATGTTCGTGCAGCATCACCCATCGCCTCGCGACGCGACGGATCCGACAAGAGATCGCGAACCGCGCGCGCCATTTCATCGGCATCGGTGACGAGGCGAGGCGGCGCCCGCGGCGATCGCGCCGGCCGTTGCTTCGGCAAAATTGAAGGTGTGCGGTCCGATCAGCACCGGTATGCCGAGTGCGATCGGCCTCGATCAGATTCTGACCGCCCAGCGGCAGCAGGCTGCCGCCGACAAAAGCCACGTCCGACGCGGCGTAGTAGGCAGACATCTCTCCCATCGAATCGCCGAGCACGACGCCGATGTCGGCGGAGACCGCCGCGTTTTCGCTGCGGCGGACGAACGGCACGCCGCGCGATCGCAGCAGGTCGGCGACGACCGCGAAACGCTGCGGATGCCGGGGCACGATGACCAGAAGCGAGCCCGCCGGCATCGGCATACGCGCGATGGCGTCGAGAATGAGCGCTTTCCTCGCCGTCGCAGGTGCTGGCGGCCATCCAGACCGGACGGGACGCGCCGAATCGCAACCTGAATTCGGCACCGAGCGTCAGCGCGTTGTCGGGAATGCTGACGTCGTACTTCAGGTTGCCCGTGACTATGGCGCCGGCGCGCCAAGCTCGGCGAGACGTGCGGCATCGGCGGGCGATTGCGCCGCCACGCCGCGCAACCGCTGCTGAGCATCGGTCGGGTCAGCGACGGAAATCGGGCGTAGCGTTCTGCCGAGCGTTCTGACATCCGCGCATTGACCAGGAACACCGGAACGTCCTTGGCGGTGCGCTCTCCGATCAGGTTGGGCCACAGCTCGGTCTCTACCAGGAAGCCGGCGGCGGGGCGAAAATGCGCCAGAAAGCGATTGACCGGCGAACGGAACGTCGTACGGCAGCCATGCCTGGATGACGCCGTCGCCGAACAGCTCGCGTCCCGCCTTCGCGTCCGGATGCGGTCATGTGCGTGAGCAGTATCGTCGCTTCGGGATAGCTCGCCTTCATGCGTTGTACCAGCGGTAATGCGACCCCGGGTCTCGCCGACCGGAAACGGAGTGCACCCAAAGCAGGGGCGCCGAAAACGTGCCGGAACCGTAGCGCCCGAAGCGTTCGCCGATGGCGCTCGATACAACGGCTCGCGCCGGCCTCGCCACCACAAGCGAAGCGGAAGCAACGGCAAAGCCGCGGAACCGATCAGCGTGTAAAGCGCTCTCGCAGCTTCCATGGAAGGTTTCGCGCTCAGCCCGAAGTGCGGCGCATGATTGCGCTGGCGGCGGCGATGACCTTTCCGGCGAGGGCACCGATCCTGTTCCGCCAATGTCGCGGGCGTGCCCGCCGGCGCGCAGCGACGCCGGCCAGTTCGGGATCGGTGGCGACGAACAGGGCAATGGTCGGTACGCCAAGCGCCGCGGCAGATGCACCAGTCCCGTGTCCACGCCACAGACGAGATCGGCGCTCGCAGGCGGGCGAGCGACGTGCTGCGACAAGGTCTGCCGTGCGGCAGCGCGAGCGCCGACTGATGCCATGCGCGAGGCCGTTCGCTGCGCGCGGCCTCGGCCGAGCATTTCCCGACGGCAACGCAACGGCCATGCCTCCTTTGGCAAATGCGCGATCAGACTTCGCCAATGCGCCTCCGGCCAAAGCTTGTCGTCGCGGCTGGTGGAATGAACGAAAACAGCGAATGGCGACGGCAGCGATTCAGCTGAGGGCGCGACCGATAGTCCAAAGCGGGGCGGACCGACGGGCTCGTATCCCAAAGCCTTGCCAGCGAGTTCACGGCAGCGATCGATCAGATGCTGGCGCGGCGGGATGCAGGTGCTGCGTCGATACAGCGAGCGTTGCGGCGGGTTCGCGGATGCTCGCCACGGTCAGGGCCGTGCACCGCACCACGCGCGAGCCAGCCGATCAATGCGCCCTTGACCTGCTCCTGCAAGTCGAGCACGACGTCGTAATGCCTGTGCCCTGAGCGCGCCGCGAAAGCGGCGATTTCACGCCAGGTCGCGCGTGCCAGCAGCGCGTGGCGCCACCGTCGTAAGAGACACCGGAATGACGTCGCGCACCTGCGCGATTCAACGCCACCAGCTCGACGAACATCTCCTCGGCGACCCAGTCGACGCTTCATGCCGGCGCGGTGGTGCCGGATGTCGTGGCACCACCGGCAACGCGTGCACGATATCGCCGAGCGACGATGGGCGCACGATCAACACGCTGCTCATCGCGCGTGCGCAAGACGTGCGCGCCGCTGCCGATAGCCGGACGCGGCTCGACCGTCGGTTGCCGTCTGGCTGGATCACGGCCAGGTTTGAACGTAGAATAAGCAGCGCATTCCGGCCGTACCGTGGCTACTGAGGGTGAACCTCTGCGCGGATGAGCGAAGATCCGAGGCGCCCTCACGTTTGACGCGATGTCCGATCCGCTTCCCCGCTTGCCCTGACCCTGGTGGTGATCACCCGCGACGCCGGCGCCAGCCTCGCCGAGTGCCTTGGCTCGGTTCGGTTTGCGTCGCAAACCATCGTCGTCGACTCGGGCAGTGGCGATGATACCGCAGAAATTGCGCCGCAACTGTGGCGCGCTCGTCATCGAGCAGCCGTGGACTGGGATTCGGACGGCAGAAGACTTCGCCGTCGCGCAGGCGGCGAACTGACTGGGTGCTCTGCCTGGACGCCGATGAGCGCGTTTCGCCCGAGCTGGCGCGAGCCATCCGTTCGACGCTGCCGCAGACGCAGCTTCAGCGCCTACGAAATGCCGCGTCGAAACCGTTTTCTGGGCAAATGGCTCAGCCACGGCGAGGGCTATCCGGACTGGAACCTGCGGCTGTTCGATCGCCGCCATGCGCGATGGAGCGAAGACGCGGTGCACGAACACGTGCTCGCCGGACGGCAAGGTGGGACGTCTCTCCGGCGACCTGCTGCACGCTTCGGGCGAATCGCTCGAGGCCTATCTCGCCAAGCAGAACCGGTACACGACACCTGCAGGCCGAGGCGCTGTTCGCGCGCGGCGAGCGCTTTTCCGCGGCGCGGCTCATCGCTGTCGCCGATCGTCCGCTTCCTCCGCTTCTATTCTGCGTGGCGGCTTTCTCGACGGCGTCGCGGGCCTCGTTCACATTTCGATCGGCTGCTTCAACAGCTTCTCGAAATACGCAAAGCTGCGCGCGCTGGAGCAGGCGCAGCGGGACGCGCGGTCATGAAGGTCCTGGTGACCGGCGCGGCCGGCTTCATCGGCATGCACCTTGCGCAGCGCTCTGCGCAGAGACGGCGCCGAGTGGTCGCGGTCGACAGCTTCGACCCGTACTACGACGTCGCGCTCAAGCGGCGCGCGCGGCGCGGCTCCTGGAAATCGGCCGGCGTTCGCTGCGAGGCGCTCGATCTCGCCGATGCGGTCGGCGACCGCGGCTTTTTCGTGGCGCGCGGCTCACCCATGTCGCGCACATGGCGCGCGCAGCCCGGCGTGCGCTATTCGCTCATCAATCCCGCAGCCTACCTGCGCAACAACGTCGATCGCCTTCGGCGCCGTGCTCGAAGGGCTGTCGTCACGGCGGCGTCGAGCACCTGGTCTACGCGTCGAGCTCGAGCGTCTACGGCGCAAATCACACGCTGCCGTTCTCCGAGGACCAGAACGTCGATCATCCGGTGAGCCTGTACGCCGCGACGAAGAAGGCCAACGAGCTGATGGCGCACAGCTACAGCCACCTCTACGGCATGCCGGCGACCGGCCTGCGCTTCTTCACCGTTTACGGGCCGTGGGGCCGCCCGGACATGTCGCCGATGCTGTTCACGCGCGCCATGCTCGAGGGCCGGCCGATCAAGGTCTTCAACTACGGCAAGATGCGGCGCGACTTCACCTATGTCGACGACATCGTCGAGGGCGTCGTGCGCGTGCTGGCGCGGCCGCCGGCGCCGTGGCGCCGAGCGATCGCGCCCGCACGCGATCTACAACATCGGCAACCACACCGCGGTCGAGCTCGAAACGTTCATCAGCGAGCTCGAGCGGCTGCTCGGCGTGCGCGCGATCAAGGAATATCGAGCCGCTGCAGCCGGGCGACGTTCCCGCGACGTACGCGTCGATCGAGCGGCTCGCCGCCGCCACCGGCTTCGCGCCGTCGACGCCGTTGCAGGTCAGGGCTCGCGCAGTTTCGTGCAGTGGTATCGCGAGTATTACCGGCGGCGGCGAATCGGCATAAGCGCGCATGGTAAAATGCCGCACTTCAGAAAATGCGCGCGAGCGTCCGCGGCACGTGGAGTCCATCATGATTCTGGTGACCGGAGGCGCCGGGTTCTATTGGCGCCAATTTCGTTCTCGACTGGCTCGACGCAGCGACGAGCCGGTCATCAACCTCGACAAGCTGACCTACGCCGGCAATCTCGGCAATCTCGCCTCGCTCAAGGACGATCCGCGGCATCATATTCGTCCGCGGCGACATCGGCGATCGCGACCTGGTCGCTGCATCTGCTGAGCGCGCACCGGCCGCGCGCCATCGTCAACTTCGCGCGCGGAGAGCCACGTCGATCGCTCGATCCACGGGCCGGCGGAGTTCATCGCCACCAATGTCGTCGGCACCTTTGCGCTGCTCGATGCGGCGCGCGCCCACTGGGCGGCGCTGCCGACGCGACGAGCGCGCGCGATTTCGCTTCGTGCACGTCTCGACCGACGAGGTCTACGGCTCGCTCGAGCCGGGCGACCCGGCGTTCGCGGAGACGACGTCCTACGCGCCCAACAGCCCGTACTCCGCGTCGAAGGCGTCGGCGGACCATCTGGTGCGTGCCTACCATCACACCTACGGCCTGCCGACGCTGACCACCAACTGCTCGAACAACTACGGGCCGCGGCAGTTCCCCGAGAAGCTGATCCCGCTGATGATCGCACAACGCGCTCGCCGGCAAGCCGCTGCCGGTCTACGGCGACGGCGGGAACGTGCGCGACTGGCTCTACGTCGGCGATCATTGCGCCGCGATCCGCGCCGTATTCGAGCGCGGACGCGCCGGGCGAGACCTACAACGTCGGCGGCAACGCCGAGATGCGCCAACATCGACGTCGTGCGCACGCTCTGCCGCGTTCTCGGCGAGCAAAGCCGGGATGCGACTGCCGCATCGCTGATCACCTTCGTCAAGGACCGCGCGGGCCACGACCGCCGCTACGCGATCGATGCGTCCAAGATTCGCCGCGAGCTGGGCTGGGAGCCGCGCGAGACCTTCGAGTCAGGGCTCGCGCGCACCGTTGCGCTGGTATCTCGACAACGCCGCATGGCTGGCCGCGGTCACCAGCGGCGAGTACCAGAAATGGATCTCGCTCAACTACGCGGCCGAGGTCGCGCTGATGATGCGCAAAGGCATCATCCTCGCCGGCGGCTCGGGCACGCGGCTCTATCCGGTGACGCAGGTCATCTCGAAACAGCTGCTGCCGGTTTACGACAAGCCGATGATCTACTATCCGCTGTCGACGCTGATGCTGGCGGGCATTCGCGACATCCTGCTGATCTCGACCCCGGACGACACGCCGCGCTTCGCGCAGCTGCTCGGCGACGGCGCGCGCTGGGGCGTGAACCTGAGCTACGCCGTGCAGCCGTCGCCGGACGGGCTCGCGCAGGCGTTCCTCATCGGACGCGCATTTCGTCGGCGGCGACGCGCTCGCGCGCTGGTGCTCGGCGACAACATCTTCTACGGCCACGATCTGCAGCCGATGCTCGAGCGCGCGCTGCGCGCGTCGACGGCGCCACGATGTTCGCCTATCCGGTGGCCGACCCCGAGCGCTACGGCGTCGCCGAGTTCGACGCCAGCCGGCCGCGTGCTCAGCCTCGAGGAAAAGCCGGCACAACCCAAGTCGCGCTACGCGGTGACCGGACTCTACTTTTACGACAACCGGGTGCTCGACGTCGCGGCGTCGACTCAAGCCGTCGGCGCGCGGCGAGCTCGAGATCACCGACGTCAATCAAGGTCTACCTCGACGACGGCGAGCTCGCAGTCGAGGTCATGGGACGGGGCATGGCGTGGCTCGACACCGGCACGCACGAATCGCTGCTCGAGGCCGGCGCAGTACATCGCCACCATCGAGCGCAGGCAGGGCCTGAAAATCGCGTGTCCGGAGGAGATCGCCTACCGCCTGGGCTATATCGACGCGGCCGGTCTGGAACGGCTCGGCAACGCCATGGCAAAGAACGCGCTACGGCCAGTTACCTGCTCGGCTTGCTGCGCGACCGCTGGTGCGCTGACTGGCGTCGTGCGCGATGAAGGTCACGCCGACGGCGCTCGCCGATGTGCTGCTGATCGAGCCGCGCGTTTTCGGCGACGCGCGCGGCTTTTTTCGAAGCTACAATCGCCGGGCGTTTGCCCGAGGCCGGGATCGATGTCGAGTTCGTTCAGGATAACCACTCGCGCTCGCGCGCGCGGCGTGCTGCGCGGATTGCATTATCAGATCGAGCACGCGCAGGGCAAGCTGGTCAGGGTCATCTCGGGCGAGGTGTACGACGTCGCGGTCGACATGCGGCGAAGCTCGCCGACGTTCGGGCGCTCGATCGGCATCGACGCTCTCCGCGCGACGACAAGCAGATGCTGTGGATTCCGCCGGGGTTCGCGCACGGCTTTCTCGTGCTTTCGGACGACGGCGGAGTTCCTCTACAAGACCACGGATTACTGGTATCCGGAGTTCGAGCGCACGTCTGCTCTGGAACGATTCCGCGCTCGGCATCGCGTGGCCGCTGCAGCAGGCGCCGACGCTGGCAGCCAAGGACGCGGCCGGAACGCCGCTCGCGCATCGCCGACACGTATCCGTGACACGGCCGACGATTCTGCTGATCGGGTCGGCGGGACAGCTCGGTTTCGAGCTCGCACGCGTGCTGCCCGCGCACGGCGAGGTCGTTGCCTTGGACCGCGCCGCGCTCGATCTGGCCGACGCCGGACGCGGTCGTCGCGCGCGGTGCGCGGCGCGCAACCGCGGCTCATCGTCAACGCCGCCGCCTATACCGCCGTCGATCGCGCGGAAAGCGAGCCCGGCCTGGCGGACGCGATCAATACCCGGGCGCCCGGCATCCTCGCCGAGGAGGCCAGACGAGCCGGCGCGCTGCTCATTCACTATTCGACCGACTACGTTTTCGACGGCGCAGCCTGACGCCGTACGACGAGCTAGCGTCCCCGACCCCGTCGAACGCGCTACGGTCGCAGCAAGCTCGGCGGAGAGCGCGCGATCGCGGCCGCCGGGGGCTGAGCCTCGTGCTGCGCACGAGCTGGGTCTACGGACTTCGCGGCCGGAATTTCCTGACCACCATGCGAAAGCTTGCCGCCGAGCGCGAAGAGCTCAGAGTCGTCGCCGATCAAATCGGCACTACCCAACTGGACACGGTCGCTGGCGGAATGCGACCGCGGCTGCTCGTCGGGCGCGGCAGGCGGATCTCGCCGAGCGCGCCGGGCTCTATCATCTTGAGCGGTGGCGGCGAGCACCAGCTGGTTCTGACTTTGCGCGCGATTTTTGCGGACGACGCGCCGCCGCGCGTGGTGCCGATCACCAGCGCGGAATATCCGACCGCCGCCCGCCGACCGCGTCAACTCGGTGCTCGCCAGCGGCAAGTTCGCGGACACCTTCTGGATTTGCTCTTCCGCCATGGGAGGAGATGCTGCACGCCTGCCTGGATGAGCCTGGCCGAGCAGCGCTAGGCGCGCCGGAGAGCGCATCAGAACCTGAAGCGCAGCTCGCCCTGATCGCCGCGATGGATGGTGCAGGCCGGCGCCTGGCGGTGACGATCGCATTCATGCCGAACGTCACGCCTCCAAGCTCGGCATTCATCCGGTAGCGCGCCGAGCGTGGAAAGCGGCTCCGGTGCCGACGGCTGGCGGTGCTCTGGTCGGTCGTCGTAATCTGGCAGCGCGTGCAACGCTTGACCAGCTTAGAACGCGAGGCCGCCGGCGCGACATCTCAGTCGATGCTGATCCTCATCGTAGGCGTCGATGCCGGACAGCACCGACGTTGGGCCGGAACCGATTCATCGGCAGCAGCGGCTCCGCGAGGCGCGCGAATTGAGATCGGCCAGCGATGCACTCGGACAGGATCAGCAGCGGGTACGCATCCGGCGAACCGTATGCGCTCCCGATGTCGCCCGCGAAGGTCCGCGTTGCAATGGCGGCAGACCGCAGAGGTCGAAGCGCACCCAGACGAGGCGGGATCGCTGCAGCGCTGGACGACAGCCACGCCGCCGCCTCATCACCTTGATCGACGGCCGGAAAGCTGTCGCGCCGTACCGTCACCGTGTCGCGCGCCCTGCCAGGCTCAGGCGGCACGGCCAATCGTCCGCTGCCACGGCGCTCGGGCTCCAGCGTCTCGCCGGTCAGCGACGGCTCGATCAGCGCCAGGCGCGGCAGACTCGCGCTGAGTGACGAATCGACCGTCGCCATCGACGACCATCCATTCGCGGTCGAAGGCCAGTCCGCGCTCTCCGACGGGCTGACTTCTCCAGGCGCGATTCCGCGACAGCTCCGACGGGATAGAACGTTCAGCGCGGCGATGCTTGCGGCCATGGAACGGAACCCGAGGCTGGGAACAAAGGCGGCGTTTCAGCCGCCCTTCTTGCGCGGCGCACTCGCGTCACTTGCAAGCCAGTGCACAAGCGCGCGTTAGTGCAATCCCGCTGTCGAACTCCGCCACGGCCTGCATTTCACGCTGCGCTCATTCTGGATGCGATCCGAGCCATCTTGCCGTTGAGCGATCCTTCGCCGTCCTTGTCCGCGCCGCGTCCCCAGCCTTGAACGCCTTCAGTTGCGCCAGGGTGCGTAGTCGGACATTGGCCGCCCACGCGCTGGATATCGTTTCGGAATGCCCGACTCCGTCGGGCGAGTGACAGCCGCGCAAGCAGGCAATCCGCTGCTCGCCATTGCCGCCGCGGAAAATCTTTTGTCCGCGCGGCGAACCAGCTCGCGATCTTTCGCCGCCGAGGGCTGGCTTTTTGCTTTGCGAAAAACTCCGAGCGCGCTGCATTTCTTCCGGACGTCAGCTTTGCCACCATCTGCCTGCATGACGGCGATTGGCGCAATCCCGCTCTGGAAATGCACCAATTGCAGGGTAATATAGTCGGCGTGCTGGCCCCGCGATGCTTGGATTCGCCGGGCTCGCGGCTGTTGCCGTCTGCGCCGTGGCACGCGACGCATACCCTGATCGCCTACGATCTGTCTTCGCTTTCGCGAGATCGGGCTTAGGCGCCGGGCTCCGAACGACGCCTTCCGTCGCCTGTCGCAACTGCCGCCAAATGAGGCTAAAGGGTAAAAGCCCAATGCGATCGATGTGTGCCACGATCAGCAACCGGTATTTCATTTTTTCGAACTCCCTGTCACCAAAGCCCGCCGCCCTCGCCCGAGCGAAAACCGGCGGCGCACCACGACCATGCATACACAGGACGGCAACGGACGCAAACGTCGCATTGTACCGAAAGTACGCTCGCGCGGAGCCGAGGCGGCGAGCGCGCGCTCCGCGCACCCGTTTCATCATGCCGAATTTCTGACCACCGGCTGCGTGACTGGTCGCAACTGCCGGCGGAGGAGCGCTCCGGAAGTCGCGTTTGCGGGACGATCCAACGCCGGAAAGTCGTCCGCCATCAATGCGCTGGCGAATCACACCCGCCTTGCGTTCGTCAGCAAGACGCCGGGGCGCACGCAGCACATCAACTTCTTCCGCCTGAAATCGGGCGCGTTGCTCGCCGGATCTGCCGGGATATGGCTATGCGAAAGTGCCGCTCGAGATGCGGCGCTACTGGCAGCAATTCCTCGCCCGCTATCTCGCGAGAACGCGAAGTTCTCGCCGGCCTGGTGCTGGTGGTGGACGCGCGCCGCTCCGCTGACCGAGACTGGATCGGCGCATGATCGAGTGGTTTCTGCCGAGCGGCCGGTCGCTGCACATACCTGATGACCAAGTCGGACAAGCTTTCCACCAGCGAGCAGCGCCGCAGCGCTGGAGACCGTGCGCCGCGCGCTTGATCGAGAGACTACGGCATCTACTCGGCGCAGACCGGCGTTGCAGTTGTTCTCGGCGATCCCGCGATCCGGGCTCGCCGAGGCGGAGAGCCGCCATCGCGCCGTGGCTGGCGCCGTGAGCAGCGCGACGCGTCTGAGGCGGCATCCGCTAGCAGAAAAAGAAAGGCCCCGGCATCAAGGGGAGTGACACGGGGCCTTAAGAACGCCCTTCGGCCGGTGAGTTCACGCAGCCGAAGGGCACCCGCTCAGGGAGGGAAGCGGGAGACGTATAACCGTCTGCAGATATGACTTTCGGCCGTTTGCAAAAGTTCCACGCCTGTTTGGCCGGTATCTTCTGACCTCCGCGTGACGGCTGCGTAGTGCCGCGCGGTTGCTCCGAGCTTGACCGCGCGCTACGATCCGGCTTCTCCGCGATTCCATAGCCCACTCAAGCCAAGCCATGAACTTCGTCGGAACGTTTCCCGCGCGGCGCCCGCGCCGCATGCGCCGCGACGCATTTTCGCGCCGCCTGATGCGCGAGTCCGCGCTTTCCAGCGCCGATTTCATCTATCCGGTGTTCGTTCTCGACGGCAGCAATCGCGAAGAAGCAGGTGCCGTCGCTGCCCGGCGTTTCGCGCAAGAGCGTCGACCTCTTGTTCGCGCGACGCCGAGCGCTGCGTCGAGCTGGGCATTCCTGCGATGGCGCTGTTCCCGGTCATCGACGGCGGACCGCAAATCGCTGGACGCGAGCGCGGCCTGGGATCCGAAGGGGCTGGTGCCGCAGCGCGGTGCGGGCGCTTGAAGCAGCGCTTTCCGGCGTTCGGGGATCATGACCGACATCGCGCTCGATCCGTACACCAGCCACGGCCAGGACGGCTTGCTCGACGAGACCGGCTACGTCGCCAACGATCCGACCGTGGTCGGCGCTTGACTCGACGCAGGCGCTGTGCCACGCCGAGGCCGGCGTCGACATCGTTGCGCCGTCGGACATGATGGACGGGCGCGCTCGGCGCGCTGCGCTCGCGACTCGATCAGGCCGGCTTCGAGCAGCACGCGCATCCTCGCGTATTCGGCCAAGTATGCGTCCAGCGTTCTACGGGCCGTTCCGCGACGCCGTCGGCTCGCAGCGGCAATCTCGGCAGAGGCGACAAGTACACCTACCAGATGGATCCCGGCCAACAGCCGACGAGGCGCTGTGGGAGGTCTATCTCGACCTGCAGGAAGGCGCCGACATGGTCATGGTCGAAGCCCGGGCTGCCCTATCTGGACATCGTGCGGCGGGTCAAGGACACATTCGGCGTGCCGACCGCGGTGTATCAGGTCAGCGGCGAGTACGCGATGCTCAAGGCCGCGGCAGGCAACGGCTGGCTCGACGAGCGCGCCTGCGCCATGGAAACGCTGACTCGCATTCAAGCGAGCCGGCGCGGACGCGATTCTCACCTATTTCGCGATCGCCGCCGCGACGTGGCTCGCAGGACGATAGTTAGTCCCCGAGTAGCGATCGCAACTCGGCGGACGACTAACCGGGCGTCGTCGCGGCGCGGCCGGTTGGCGACGCTGCACCGGCGTACAGGATCGACAGCCGGATCCCGCAATTTTCGCCGTCGACCCGCAATTCAGCGCGAGACGATGCGTCGGTCGCGGCCGCCGTCGCGTATTCCACGCCGGCGTTGATCAGGGCACAGCTCGACCTCCTTGGGGTCCTCCGCCTCGAGCTCCAGATCGAACGTCGCTGTGCTCGGTGGCCCAGCCCGCCGCGGCCCCGCCGATCAGCACCGGATGCCAGCGGGAAAGCTCTCCATCCACTTCATGGCCGCTTCGACGCTGCGCCCGCAAGGAGAGCGGCTGCGAGTCGGTGCCGGAAGAGAGTGTTGTAATCGTGCAACGCCTGCTCGACCTCGTCGTTGGCGGGAAGCGTCGCCCGCTCGGGCAAGCCGAGCTCACGGCAGGCCTTTCGCTTGGCGGCGGCCCAGTCGGTGAGGCCGTGCTCGGCGATCAGCCGCGCGCGTCGCCTGGGCGATGCGCGCACGCATTGCGTTGCGTGGCGAAGTGAGTCTGGACGGGACACTGCGGTCGACAATCGCGAGTCAGAACAGCTGGTTGCGGATTTCCCGCGGAGATTCGGCTTGCGCCTGCGCCGCAGGCGGCTTCGTCCCGGCGCGGCGGTGAACTCGGCGTAGAAATATTCCGGGATGCCGACCGCCGTCGGCTTCGCGCATGCCCGTCTCCGGATTGATGCGCGCCACGACGATGCCTTCGGGCGGCTTGAGCGGCGCTTCGGGAACACCCTTCAGGGCCTTGCTCATGAACGCCATCCAGATCGGCAGCGCCGCGACGGCGCCGGTCTCCTGGCGCCCGAGCGTCCTCGGCTGGTCGAAGCCGATCCAGGCGACCGCGACCATCGACGCGTTGAAGCCGCAGAACCAGGCGTCGACGCTTTCGTTGGTCGTGCCCGTCTTGCCGGCGAGATCCTGCCGCCCGAGCTGCATGGCCCGGCGCCGCGTGCCGGCGCGGACGACGTCACGCAGCATGGTGGTCATGATGAATGCGTTGCGCGGATCGATCGCGCGCTCGCGCGTTCTCGCCGGCGACCGCGGGCTCGGCTTGGACAGGACGTTGCCGCGGCTGTCGACGACGCGCGTCGATCGAGGTAGGGCGATGATCCGGTAGCCGCCGTTGGCGAACACCGAATACGCGCCGACCATCTGCATCGGCGTCGCCGCGCCGGCGCCCAGCGCCATCGGCAGGTAGGGCGGGTGCAGCTTGGGATCGAAGCCGAAACGCGCGATGTAGTCCTGCGCGTACTGCGGGCCGATCGCCTGCATCACGCGCACGGTCACCAGATTCTTCGAGCGCATCAAGGCGTTGCGCAGCCGCATCGGCCCCTCGAACTTGCCGTCGTAATTCTTCGGCTCCCAGGCATCGCCGCCGGTCTGCGCCGGCATCGAAGTACAGCGGCGCATCGTTGACGACCGTTGCCGGGCTGAAGCCCTTTTCCAGCGCGGCCGAGTAGATGAACGGCTTGAAGCTGGATCCGGGCTGTCGATGCGCCTGGGTTACGTGATTGAACTTGCTGCGGTCGAAGTCGAACCCGCCGACCAGCGAGATAGATCATTCCGTCGCTGGGCCGCATCGACACGAATGCGGCCTCGACCTGCGGCACCTGCGCGATCTGCCAGCGGCCCTTGTCGTCGCTGGCCGACGCGGATCAACGCGCCGCGGCGGATGCGGGTCGCGGACGGGGCCTTGTCGCCAAGCGCGCGCGCGGCGAACTTGAGGCCGTCGCCGGTGATAGCGACGACTTCGCCATCGCTTTGCACCGCCTTGACCTCGGCGGGCGTTGCTTCCAGGACGATCGCGGCGACCAGGTTGTCGCTGTCGGTCGTGTCCTCGAAGGCGCGGTCGAGCGCGTCCTCGAGCTCCGCCGGCATCGCGAGGGAGGCTGATGAAAGCCTCGGGCCCGCGATAGCCGTGGCGCCGGTCGTAGTCGAACACGCCGCGCCGCACGTGCACGCATAGGCCGCGTCCTGGTCGGCCTTGCGGATGGTCGTGTAGACGGTCAGGCCGCGGGTATAGCTTTCCTCGCCGTAGGCCTCGACCATCGCCAGGCGGACCATCTCCGCAACGAACTCGGCGTGCGCCGTGTTGTCGCTGAGCGTCTGCCGGACGACCAGCGGCGTCGTCCTGGGCCTGCTCGAACTGCGCGTCGTTGATGAAATGCAGCTCGTGCATCCGCCGCAGAACATAGAAGCTGGCGTAGCCGCGGCCCGCTTCGGGTTCGCGACCGGGTTGTAGGCCGACGGCGCCTTGGGCAGTCCGGCCAGCATCGCGGCCTCGGCGACGCTCGATCTGCGCGAGAGGCTTGCCGAAGTAGATCTGCGAGGCCGCGGCGAAGCCGTAGGCCCGCTGTCCGAGGAAGATCTGGTTGACGTAGAGCTCGAGTATCTCGTCCTTCGATAGGTTGGCCTCGATCTTGTAGGCAAGCAGGACCTCCCGCAGCTTGCGGGTAAGCGTTCGCTCCCGGGTCAGGAAGAAGTTGCGCGCGACCTGCATGGTGATGCGTGCCGGCGCCCTGCTGGGTGCCGCTGGTCGACGTTGGCCAGCGCCGCCCGCAGCACCGACAGATAGTCGACGCCGCCATGCTGATAGAAGCGCTCGTCCTCGGCGGCCAGGATCGCCTGGCGCATCACGTCCGGGACGTCCTTGATTTTGACGATGGCCCGGCGTTCTTCGCCGAATTCGCCCAGCAAGCCCCCTTCCGCCGAGACGAATTCGCAGCGGGATCTTGGGCTGATAGTCGGTCAGCGTCTCCAGCGACGGCAAAGTGGGATAAAGCAGCGCAAAGACAAAGGCCACCAGCAGGGCCCCGACCAGCGCCAAGCCAAACAGGACGGACGCCAGATAGATGAGCCAGCGCTTTAGCATGGGTGAATGAAAGTTACCGGGCGACGGGCGGGAGCCGCGATTATATGCAGGGTTAGGAGCCAAAATAAACTTGAAAAAACAGTTTTACATGGTTTATACTTGCTGCTACTATTTAATGTAGTTTATATGTAATCGCGCCTAAAGTTCCCATGCTGAAGGAAAAACTCGATTCCGCGTTTGCGTTTCTGCAAACGAAGTCGCCGCCGCTTGATCGGCGTCGACATCAGCTCGTCCGCGCTCAAGCTGGTCGAGCTCTCCGAAACCGGCAAGGGCGCCTATCGCCTCGAGCGCTACGCCATCGAGCCGCTGCCCAAGGATCGTGGTCACCGACGGCAACATCGCCAACCTCGACCAGGTGAGCGAGGCGCTGCGCCGCGCGCACAAGCGCCTCGGCAGCCGCAACCGCAACATCGCCATGGCGCTGCCGACGGCGATGGTCATCACCAAGAAAATCATCGTTCCGGCCGGCCAGACCGAGGAGGAGCTGGAGCTGCAGGTCGAGGCCGAGGCCAACCAGTACATCCCGTTCGCGCTCGACGAGGTCAACCTCGATTTCCAGATTCTCGGCCCGGCGCCGAACAACCCCGAGGAAGTCGAAGTCCTGATCGCCGCCTCGCGCAAGGAGAAGGTCGAGGACCGGGTCGCGATCGCCGACGCCGCCGGGCTCAAGCCGCGGGTCATGGACGTCGAGTCCTACGCCACCGAGGAAGCGTTCCGCGATGATCTCGCCGTCGCTGCCGGCCAACGGCCGCGACCAGAACATCGCCCTGGTCGACATCGGCGCCCACGTCGATGCATTTCTATGTCCTGCGCAACAATCAGATCCTGTTTTCGCGGGACCAGGCCTTCGGCGGCAACCAGCTTGACCCACGACATCCAGCGCGCCTTCAATTTATCACCGGAAGAAGCCGAATCGGCGAAGAAAAATGCCGGTCTGCCGGAGAATTATGACGCCGATGTGCTGCAGCCGTTCATGGAGACGCTCGCGCTCGAGGTGACGCGCGCGCTGCAGTTCTTCTTCACCTCGACCTCCTACAGCCAGGTCGACCAGGTCGTCCTCGCCGGCGGCTGCGCGCTGCTGCCGGGCCTCGACGAGCTGGTGGCCAAGCGCGCTGGGGTCAACACGATCGTCGGCAACCCGTTCGCCAGCATGTCGGTGTCCGACCGGATCCGGCCGCGCCAGCTCGCCGCCGACGCGCCGCTGCTGCTCATCGCCTGCGGCCTCGCGATGCGGGGCTTCGAGTAGCCATGGTCCGCATCAACCTACTGCCCCACCGCGAGCAGAAGCGCCAGGCGCGCCAGCGCCAGTTCGTCTCGCTCGCCATCGGGCTCGCGGTGCTGGCGTCGCGGTGGTCGGCCTGGTCACGTCGTGATCGCCGCCCGGATCGACAACCAGAACAGCCGCAACACGCTGCTCAGGACCGAGATCGCCAAGCTCGACGAGCAGATCAAGGAAATCGACAAGCTGCGCGAGCAGACGCAGGCGCTGCTGGCGCGCAAGCAGATCGTCGAGACGCTGCAGGCCAACCGTACCGAGGCGGTGCACCTGCTCGACCAGCTGGTGCGGCAGCTGCCCGACGGGCTGTATCTGAAGTCGGTCAAGCAGAGCGGCGGCCGCAGGTGACGCTGGTCGGCTACGCGCAGTCCAACGCCCGGGTCTCGACGCTGATGCGCAACATCGAGAGCTCGCCGTGGCTGACGACGCCGGAGCTGGTCGAGATCAAGTCGGTGCCGCTGGACAAGCAGAAGGTCAATGAGTTCACCCTCAATCTGCAGGTGAAGCGGCTGACCGACCCGAACGCCTGGAGCGCCAGCGCCGCCGGCAAGCAGCGCCCGCCGCGGCCAGGCGCACACGCCGCGCCGCCAGCCGAAGGGGGCAAGGCATGACGCTCGACGACATCCGCCGGCTGAACATCCGCGAGGCCGGCAACTGGCCGCTGCTTCCCGAAGATCGCTGATCCTTGGCGTGCTGTTCTTCCTGATCCTCGTGGCCGGGGCGTTGTTCGACTGGCGCGACCAGATCGAGGCGCTCGACAAGGCTGCAGGACGAGGAAGTCAAGCTCAAGGAGGCGTACGCGTCGAAGAAAGGCCAAGGCGGTCAACCTCGAGCTGTACGTGCAGCAGCTCAAGGAGATCGAGCAGTCCTTCGGCGCGCTGCTCAAGCAGTTGCCCAACAAGTCCGAGATGGACGCGCTGCTGACCGACATCAACCAGGCCGGGCTCGGGCGCGGGCTGCAATTCGAGCTGTTCAGGCCGGCGACACAGGAGCGGATGGCCGATTTCTACGCCGAGCTGCCGATCAGCGTCCGGGTCACCGGCACTTATCACGACATGGGAGCGTTCGCGAGCGACGTCGCGCAGCTGCCGCGAATCGTGACGCTCAACGATGTCGGCATCGTCAACGACAAGGGTACGCTGACGATGGAAGCGACCGCCAAGACCTTCCGCTACCTCGACGAGGACGAGGTCGCCAAGCAGCGCAAGGCGGCGAAGGACGCCAAGGACAAGGGCAAAGAATGATCTCGCGGCTGGCTCTATGTGGCGTCGCCGTAGCCTTGTCCGTCGCTGGCTGCGGCGGCGAAAGCCACCAGGACCTGCGCGCGTGGATGCAGGAGCAGGGCAAGGGCGTCAAGGGCAAGCTCGACCCGCTGCCGCAAGTCAAGCCGTATGAGCCGTTTGCTTATAACGCCTTCGATCTGCCCGATCCGTTTCAAGCCGCGCAAGATCGAGCCGGTCAAGGGAGCGCAGCAAGCTCGCGCCGGACCTGACCCGGCGCAAGGAGCCGCTGGAAGCCTTCCCGCTGGAATCGCTGGCAGATGGTCGGCACGCTGCAACGCGGCAAGAGCACGATTATGCGCTGGTCCGCACGACCGACAGGGACGTCTATCAGGTCAAGGTCGGCAACTACATGGGGCAGAACTTCGGCGTCATCGTCGGATATCGAAGACGCCGAAATTCGAGCTCAAGGAGCTGGTGCAGGACGGCGCCGGCGACTGGACGGAGCGATCAAGCACCATCCAGCTCGCGGAGGCGGACCAAAGACAGGAGCGACGCAAATGAGCCCGGTGCCATCCACTACATTGAATCGACCGCGCTGGCGCGCGTGGGGCGGCGCCGCCGCCGCTCTGGTGCGGCCCTCGTTGTTCTGCGGAATCGGCCAGGCGCTCGCTCAGGCCGCGAACAGCATCGAGGCGACTGACGGTGTCCAAGGGCAAGCTCGGGCCGCACGGTCGTCAGGTTCACGCTTGAAGGCTCCGCTCGCCAATCCGCCGGCCGGATTCGCGATCAACAATCCGCCGCGTATCGCGCTCGACTTTCCGGAGACCGGCAACGGCCTCGGCCGCTCGGCGCAAGAGGTCGGCGATCCGGCGCTGCGCAGCGTCAACGTCGTTCAGGCAGGTAACCGCACGCGCGTCGTGTTCAATCTGAACAAGCCGCAGACGTTCGAAACGCAGATCGAGGGCAATACCGTCGTCGTGACGCTGACCGAGCAGGCCGGCCTGGCCGCGGATACGACCGACGGTTTCGCGATTCGCCGAAGCACGGCCGGGCGAGGCAACGCACGCGTCTGCGCGACGTCGATTTCCGGCGCGGCGAGAACGGCGAAGGCCGCATCATCGTCGACCTGTCCGGACAACACCACCGGCATCGACATCCGGCAGCAGGGCAAGACGCTGATCGTCGATTTCATCAAGACGACGCTGCCGCGCAACCTCGAGCGCCGGCTCGACGTCGGCGATTTCGCCACGCCCGGTGGTCAGACGATCGACACGTTCGCGCAAGGCGGCAACGCGCGGATGGTCATCGAGCCGCAAGGGTCTGTGGGAGCATTCGGCCTACCAGACCGACAACCGCTTCATCGTCGAGATCAAGCCGATCCAGGAGGACCCGAACAAGCTGACGCAGGGCACGCGCGCCGGCTACAAGGGCGAGAAGCTGTCGCTCAACTTCCAGAACGTCGAAGTGCGCGCGGTGCTGCAGGTCATCGCCGATTTCACCGGCCTCAACATCATCACCAGCGACACGGTCACCGGCAGCCTGACGCTGCGGCCTCAAGGACATTCCCTGGGATCAGGCGCTCGACATCATCATGCAGACCAAGGGCCTCGACATGCGCAAGAACGGCAACGTCGTTCTGATCGCGCCGCGCGAGGAGCTTGCGGTCAAGGAAAAGCAGCAGCTCGAAGCGCAGCAGCAGATCAGCGAGCTGGAGCCGCTGCATGACCGGAGTCGTTCCAGCTCAACTACATCAAGGCGCAGGATCTGGTCAATCTCATCTCGAGCAATCGCGCCAGCGTTCGGCGGGGCGGCGGTGGCACCACCGGCGGCCAAGGCTCGATACTCTCGAAGCGCGGCGTGCGCGATCGTCGATCCGCGCACCAACATCCTGTTCGTACCGGACACCGCGCGCCCGTCTCGAGGAAGTGCGCAGGATCATCCGCCAGATCGATACTCCGGTACGCCAGGTCGTCGATCGAGAGCCGCATCGTCATCGCCAGACGACAAGTTCAGCCGCCAGCTCGGCGTGCGCTTCGGCATGCAGACCGGCTTCACGCTGCAACAGGCGCTATGCGGGCGGCATCGGCGGCACGCTGTCAGCACGCAGCCGGTCGTGCACCTGCACGGCGGGCACGACGTGCACGCGCGAAACGCGCACGCAGACGCCGTATCGAGCTCGCATCGGGAATCGCCAGCGCGGGCTACTCGGATTCGCCGCAGCTCAACGTGAACCTGCCGGTCCCCAACCCCGCCGGACAGCTCGCGCTGACGCTTGATCAACCTCGGCAGCGGCAACCTGATCAACCTCGAGCTGTCGGCGCTCGGAGGCGGACAGCCGCGGCAAGGTCGTCTCGAGCCCGCGCGTCGTGACGGCGGACAACCAGAAGGCGCAGCATCGAGCAGGGCACCGAGATTCCGTACGTGACTCCGGGTACCGGCCAACAGCCCGGCAACGGTGCAATTCAAGAAGGCGGTGCTGCGTCTCGACGTCACGCCGCAGATCACGCCGGACAACCGCATCATCATGACGGTCGAGATCCGCAAGGACTCCGTCGGGTCAGTTCGTTCCCGTCAGGGCGGCGGATTCGGTGCCGTCGATCGACACCAAGAACGTCATCGACGCAGATCGCCGTCAACAACGGCGACACCGCGGTCATCGGCGGCATCTACGAGGAAACGATCAACAACGACGTGACCAAGGTCCCGTTCCTCGGCGACATTCCGATTCTCGGCTACCTGTTCAAGACGACCAACAAGAACATCGACAAAGACCGAGCTGCTGATCTTCCTGACGCCGCGAATCGTCAAGGAATCGGTCACGCGGCGGTGCGCGTAGCCTGACGCGTGCGAGTCGCCGCTGGCTCGCGACCGCGCCCGAGGATCGTCGTATAAAATGCCCCGATGCAGCTGCATCGGGGCAATCTGTTTCTGGTCGGCATGCCGGGCAGCGGCAAGTCGACGCTCGGCCGCCTGCTCGCCAAACGCCTCGACAAGCGCTTCTACGACGCCGACGTCGAGCTCGAGCGGCGGCTCGGCGTATCGATCCCGGTCATCTTCGAGCTGGAGGGCGAGCCCGGCTTTCGCGATCGCGAAGAGGCCATGCTCGCCGAGCTCGTCGTTCAGCACACGAATGTCGTGCTTGCCACCGGCGGCGGCGTCGATACTGCGGCCAGCCAACCGCGAGCGTCTCAAGCAAAATGGAACGGTGCTCTACCTGCATGCAACGCCGGAAACGCTGTGGGAGCGCACGCGCCGCAGCAAGCACCGGCCGCTGCTGCAAGCTCCCGGATCCATTTCAGCGCGCTGAAGGAGCTCTACGTCGACGCGCGATCCGCTCTATCGCGAGAGTCGCGGACTTCGTCATCGAATCCGGATCAGGAGCAGGTCATCCGGCTCGCCCAGCGCCTCGAGCAGCAGCTTCGAGCCGCCGCGCGGGCCGAATGACGACGCTGCGGGCGACGCCTGAGCCGCACGCTGCGGTCGCTCGGCGAGCGCAGCTACCCGATCCATATCGGCAAGGCGCTGCTGACCGCGATGCGGCGAGCTTGCTGCCGAGCACGCGGTCCGGCCGCGCGGTCATCGTGACCAACCCGGTGGTCGCGGCGCTTCACCTCGATGCCGCTGCAGAGGGCCGCGCATGCGCGGCCGGCATCGCGCAACGACGTCATCGTCGTTCCGGACGGTGAAGCGCACAAGGACTGGGCGACGCACTGCACGAGATCCACACGCGGCTGCTCGAGCTCAGGCGCCGAACGCTCGACGATGCTGATTGCGCTGGGCGGCGGCGTGATCGGCGATCTCGCCGGATTTGCCGCCGCGACCTACCAGCGCGGCATCCCGCTTGGTGCAGGTTCCCGACGACGCTGCTGGCGCAGGTCGACTCGTCGGTCGGCGGCAAGACGGCGGTCAATCACCCGCTGGGCAAGAACATGATCGGCGCATTTCACCAGCCCTCGCGCAGTCATCATCGACACGGCGACGCTGTCCACCTTGCCGGATCGCGAGTACGCCTCCGGTCTCGCCGAGTCGTCAAATACGGAGCCGATTCGCTCACCGGGCTCTTTCGCCTGGCTCGAAGTCCAACATCGAGATCGCTATTGCGCGCGCGCGATGATGCGGCGATAGCCACAGGCGATCCATGAGAGCTGCCGCATCAAGGCGCGAAATCGTCGCCGCCGACGAGCGCGAGACGGGCGAACGCGCCTTGCTCAATTTCGGACACACCTTCGGGCACGCGATCGAAGTCGGCACCGGCTACGGCACCTGGCTGCACGGCGAAGCCGTCGCTGCGGGAATGGTGCTTGCCGGCGAGCTTTCGGTTCGCGTGACGGGAATGCCGCCGCGCAGAAACGAGCGGCTGCGGCAGCTCTGTCCCGGTTCGGGCTGCCGGTCGATGCGCCGCGCGCTGGGTGTCGATCGCTATCTCGGAACTGATGGCCCGAGACAAAGAAGGTCGAGGCAGGGAGAGCTGCGTCTCGTGCTGCTCGAGGCGCTGGGACGGGCGACGATCCGCGCCGACATCCCGCTCGCGACTGCGGAGCCGGTGTTGCGCCGATTTAGCGCGAGTCGCTCAACAAAACACGCGGCGCCGAATGGCGCCGCGTGCGTGTCGTCACCGGCGAGGCCGGCGCTTGCTAGGCCAGGTCAAGTGCACGTAATCGTCGACGGTCGCGTCTTCTGCGGAACGACTCGCATCGCCGATAAATGATTGTGTGCATGCGCCATCGGCCAGTGTCGGTAAGCGCTGAACGTGAACGATACCCGGCGACGTTGCTGCTACTGGACGCCGGCGTCGACCGTGCCGTCCGGGCGATGCAACGCTGAACGGCGGACGTTCTCGCCACTGATCGTGAGAAGTTCTGCGCAGGCTACTGCCAGGGTGCAGCGGTCGCCCGTCGGCCGGCGTGGACGAAGATCGGCCGCCGACGGCGGTGGCAGCGAAGCGAGTCGTGCCTAGCAACATTCGATAGCGTCGCCGGTTGTCTGGCAGACCGATCGCATCGACGATCGTAAATGCCAGCGGGTCGACGCAGGTGCCGTTGGTGATCGCCTCGAACGAGCCGCCCGAGAATAGTGACCGTCGAATTGACCAGCGTCACCGCGTCCGGGAAGGTCGACGAAACGGTGGTACGGCGGCGTGCCACCATAGATGAAGTAGTCGATGCGGAAGCCGACTGAGCAGTGATTGTCGTCGGGCCCGGTGATCGTCGCAGTCGTCGGAACCACCGACAGGATGGCCGAGCCGTCGGTTTGCTGCTGTACGATGGTGAACGAGGCCGTCACCGAGTTGCCGGTGGTGAGGTCGGTGGCGCGTATTTGCGCGGGCTGCGTCGGGGCGTTTACAGCCGCCTGCAATATCGACGCGAGCGACTCCGTTGACGTCCGAGACGACCGTGAGCGTCGATACCAGCGGCTGCGCCGGGTTGCTGCTCTGAATCGCGAACGCGCCCGTGATGACGTCGAATCTTGACCTGGCGGTTGGCGATTCCTCCGCCGCGCCGGGACCGATGACCTGCACCGTCGCGCAGTCGCAGTGTCGCCGGAACATACCGCGTTAACGCCACACGCCGCGCGACTCCGGGACCACCGTCAGCGTGATTGAACAACGGCGCCGGACGGACCGTTACCGTCCGCGGTCGCGGTCTGAGCCGATCGCATCCTGCACCGTGATGATGACCGTGGTATCCGCAGGCGACCTCGCTCGGAATGAGCACGATGACCGCCGCTGTCGACGCTTTGCGCGACAGGAAGCACCGCTGAATTGCTGGAGAAAGCCTGATAGGGAGGTGCGCCGCCGGAAACCTGAAGCGTTGCCGGCGTATGCGAATAGACCACGGCGCGTCGGAGGCAAGGATCGAACAAGGGGCCCGGTGGGGCCGCGCCGGGAGCGTAGCGGATTGTTCGGGGCTCCGCTGCCACCCCCGCAGCCGCCCAGCGCCAGCAGCCCGGCAAGCGCGCAGCAACGCAAGAATAGGCCGCAGCCACTTGCTGTTCATCACATTCGACGCCATGGAGAATTTCCTGATGATGATGTCCTAAAGATTTTCGTGGCGCTTGCCGATTTGGACGTTGCGACAAGCATATAGCGCGACTTTGTTCAGATTAAAGCGCAAGTTTCGAGCGGACGCAAGTGCTTTTGGCGGCTAGAGCATGCCGCGGGGCCTTCAGGCGGCCAATCGGTTGCCGCGATGCAACAATCTCGCTAATATGGACGGCGAGTCGCGCCCCTCTGCGGCTAAGTGCGGTTTCGCGCCCCTCATTGCAGGTGCCGTGAGCGAAAGCTTGAGTAACGAGGACCTCGTGGATCAGAACACGCCATGGCGCCACCTGGTTGCCGCCCGCACGTCAAGGTTTGTACGATCCCGCGAACGAGCACGACGCCTGTGGCCTGGGCTTCATCGCCCACATCAAAGGCGAAAAAAGCCACGCGATTGTCACTCAAGCGCTGCAGATCCTCAAGAACCTGACCCATCGCGGGGCGACGGGCGCCGATCCGCTGCAGGGCGACGGCGCGGGCATCCTGATTCAGCTGCCCGATGCGTTTCTTCGGCGTGCCTGCGGGCGTCAGGGGCTTACGCTGCCCGCGGTGGGCCAGTACGGCGTCGGCATGGTGTTTCTGCCCCAGGAGCCGGCGTCGCGCATGGCGTGCGAGCAGGAAATCGAGCGCGCGGTGGCCAGCGAAGGCCAGATTCTTCTCGGCTGGCGCGACGTGCCCACCGACAACTCAGGCTTGTCCGAGCGGACCAAGGAAGTCGAGCCGGTGATGCGTCAGGTATTCATCGCTCGCGGCTCGAACGCGCTCGATCAGGATGCGCTCGAGCGCAAGCTCTACATCATCCGCAAGAAATCCGGGCATGCGGTGCAGGCGCTCAAGCTTCGCCACGGCAAGGGGTTCTACGTCTCCGTCGATGTCGACGCGCACCGTCGTCTACAAGGGCATGCTGCTCGCCCACCAGGTCGGCGAGTACTACCTCGACCTGCGCGACACGACCATGGTGTCGGCGCTGGCCATGGTGCACCAGCGTTTCTCGACCAATACCTTCCCGACCTGGGATCTCGCGCATCCCGTTCCGGCTGGTGTGTCACAACGGCGAGATCAACACGCTGCGCGGCAACGTCGAACTGGATTCGCGCGCGGCAGCAGGCGATCTGCGAGCACGGTGCTCGGCGCGGACCTCGACAAGGTCTGGCCGCTGATCTACGACGGGCAGTCCGACTCCGCGTCATTCGACAACGCGCTCGAATTGCTGCTGATGGGCGGCTATCCGCTGGCCCACGCCATGATGCTCATGATCCCGGAAGCGTGGGCCGGGCAATCCGTTGATGGACGACGATCGGCGCGCGTTCTACGAGTACAACGCGGCGCTCATGGAACCGTGGGACGGTCCCGCGGCCATGGCCTTCACCGATGGCCGGCAAATCGGCGCGACGCTCGATCGCAACGGGCTGCGGCCGGCGCGATACATCGTCACCGACGACGACTACGTGATCCTGGCCTCCGAAGTCGGCGTGCTCGACATTCCCGAACGCAAGATCGTCAAGAAGTGGCGGCTGCAGCCGGGCAAGATGCTGCTCGGTCGATACCGAGCAGGGCCGCATCATCGACGACGACGAGCTCAAGCGCACGCTGGCGACCGCGAAGCCTTATCGCGAATGGATCGACCGCTCGCGGATTGCGCTCGACACGCTGCCCGATCCGGCGCCGCCGCAGGTCTCGGACGTGCCGCTGCTCGACCGGCAGCAGGCCTTCGGCTACACCCAGGAAGACTTGAAGATCATCCTCGCGCCGATGGCGCGAGAACGGCGAGGAAGCGATCGGATCGATGGGCAACGATGCGGCGCTTGCCGGTGCTGTCGAATCGACCGAAGGTTCTCTACAGCTACTTCAAGCAGCTGTTCGCGCAGGTCACCAATCCGCCGATCGATCCGATCCGCGAAGAGCTGGTCGATGTCGCTGGTCACGTTCATCGGGCCGCGGCCGAATCTGCTCGGCATCGACGAAACCGATCCGCCGATGCGCCTCGAGGCGCAAAAGCCGATCCTGAGCGCCGAGGAAATGGAAAAGATCCGCCACATCGGGCTTTTCACCGGCGCGACTTTCGCTCGCTCGAGCTCGATATCTGCTACCCGGCTGCGTGGGGCGCCGCGGGCATGGAAGCGGCGCTGGCGAGCCTGTGCGCGCACGCGGAAGACGCCACCCGGCTCGGCTACAACATTCTGATCGTGTCCGACCGCAAGGCTTCGGCGCAATTGATGCCGATTCCGGCGCTGCTGGCGACCGCGGCGGTGCATCAGCACCTGGTCCGCAACGGGCTACGCACGAGCACCGGACTGGTCGTCGAAACAGGCTCGGCGCGCGAAGTTCATCATTTCGCGCTGCTCGCCGGATACGGCGCCGAAGCGATCCATCCCTACCTGGCGCTGCAAACGGTCGAGCATCTGCACGAGTGGCTCCCGCAATTGACGCACTAGCGATCGGCGCAAGCACTTCGTCAAGGCGATCTGCAAGGGTCTCTACAAGGTGATGTCGAAGATGGGCATCTCGACCTATCAGTCGTACTGCGGCGCGCAGATCTTCGAAGCCGTGGGCCTCTCCAGCTCGCTGGTCGACAAATACTTCACCGGCACCGCAAGCAACATCCAGGGCATCGGCTTGTTCGAGGTCGCCGACGAAGCATTTCGCATGCATCAGCTCGCGTTCGGCGACGATCCCGTGTTGCGTGACGCGCTCGATGCCGGCGGCGAATACCAGTATCGCTCGCGCGGCGAGGAGCACGCGTGGACGCCGGAATCGATCGCCAAGCTGCAGCACGCGGCGCGCTCGAACAACCATGCGACCTACCGCGACTACGCCAAGCTGATCAACGATCAGACGCGGCGGATGATGACGCTGCGCGGGATGTTCGAGTTCAGGTTCGCTCCGGAGCCGGTGCCGATCGATGAAGTCGAGCCCGCTTCGGAGATCGTCAAGCGCTTTGCGACCGGTGCGATGAGCCTCGGTTCGATCTCGACCGAGGCGCATACCACGCTGGCGGTGGCGATGAATCGCATCGGCGGCAAGTCCAACACCGGCGAAGGCGGCGAGGATGCGCGGCGTTATCCGTTGATCGCGAAAGGCGAGACGCTCAAGTCGCGCATCGACAGCGTCGTGGTCGACGTGCCGGTGCGCGAGGGCGACTCGCTGCGCTCGAAGATCAAGCAGGTAGCTTCGGCGCGCTTCGGCGTCACGGCGGAATACCTGGTCAATGCCGATCAGTTGCAGATCAAGATGGCGCAGGGCGCTAAGCCGGGCGAGGGCGGCCAGCTTCCCGGGCACAAGGTGTCCGAGTACATCGCCCAGCTGCGCGTTTTCGGTTCCAGGCGTCGGCTTGATCTCGCCGCCGCCGCATCACGACATCTACTCGATCGAGGATCTCGCGCAGCTGATCCACGATTTGAAGAACGCGAATCCGCAGGCGTCGATCAGCGTCAAGCTGGTCTCGGAAGTCGGCGTGGGCACGGTTGCGGCGGGCGTGGCCAAGGCGAAGGCGGATCACGTCACCATCGCCGGTCACGACGGCGGCACGGGAGCGTCTCCCGAGTCGTCGATCAAGCACGCGGGCACGCCGTGGGAGCTGGGCCTCGCGGAAACGCAGCAGACCCTGGTGCTGAACCGGCTGCGCGGGCCGCATCGCGGTTCAGGTCGACGGCCAGATGAAGACCGGACGCGATGTGGCGATCGGCGCCTTGCTCGGCGCCGACGAGTTCGGCTTCGCGACCGCGCCGCTGGTGGCCGAAGGCTGCATCATGATGCGCAAGTGCCATCTCAATACCTGCCCGGTGGGCATCGCCACGCAGGACCCGGAGCTGCGTAAGAAGTTCGACGGATCAGCCCGAGTACGTCGTCAACTACTTCTTCTTGTCGCCGAGGAAGTACGCGAGATCATGGCCAAGCTCGGCATTCGACGTTTCAACGATTTGATCGGACGCTCCGACCTGCTCGACATGCGCGACGGCATCGAGCACTGGAAGGCGCGAGGGCCTCGACTTCGCGCGCGTTTTCTACCAGCCGCAGGTGCCCGCCGAAGTCGCGCGCTACCACTGCGAAGAGCAGGACCACGGGCTCATCCGTGCGCTCGATCATCAGCTGATCGCCGAGGCGAAAGTCGCGCATCGAGGAACGCCGGCCGCTGCGGCTGGAGCACAAGATCCGCAATGCCAATCGCTCGGTGGGCGCGATGCTCTCGGGCGTGATCGCCAAGCGCTACGGCCATCAAGGATTGCCCGACGACACGCTGCACGTCGCGTTCACGGGCACGGCAGGCCAGAGCTTCGGCGCCTTCCTCGCCCGCGGCATCACCTTCGAGCTGCAGGGCGCGACCAACGATTACGTCGGCAAGGGATTGTCCGGCGGCCGCATCGTGGTGTATCCGGACCCCGAGTCGCCGGCGCGGCCGGAGGACAACATCGTCATCGGCAACACCGTGATGTACGGCGCGATCGAGGGCGAAGCGTACTTTCCGCGGCGTCGCCGGTGAGCGCTTCTGCGTACGCAACTCCGGCGCAACGGCGGTCGTCGAGGGGGCAGGAGACCATTGCTGCGAATACATGACCGGCGGAACGGTGGTGGTTCTCGGCCGGACCGGGCGCAATTTCGCCGCGGGCATGAGCGGCGGCGTCGCCTTCGTCTACGACGCCGACGGCACTTTCGCCCGGCGCTGCAATCTTTCGATGGTGTCGCTCGAGCCGGTGCTGGAAGACGTCGATCAGGCGAAAATGGAGCGAGAGCTTGCGGCGGCAGGAAAGGGCCGGCTGCGCCACGTGGGAGCTGCCGACGCAACGCTGCTGCGTGAATTGATCGAACGGCATCTGCGCTTTACCGGCAGCACACGGGCGCTTTCGCTTCTCGACGACTGGGACACGATTCGCGGCAAGTTCGTCAAGGTATTCCCGAACGAATACAAGCGCGCGCTCTCCGAGCTGCACGAGAGACAAGCCGCGGGACTGCAGGCGGCACCGGCCAAACAGCGCGAGGTCGCATGAACCTGCGCGCACTCGTGTTTTCCGGATGCCACATCGCAGCCGGCAACCCGTCGCCGGACGCGAATCGCTAGTGGGCAAGGTTCACCGGTTTCCTCGAGCTCGAACGCGTTGCCGAGGTCCACGCTTCCGGTGGAGGAGCGCGTCAGAAGCTATCGGGAATTCATCCTGACCTTGAAGGACGACGAGGCCGCGGCGCAGGGCGCGCGCTGCATGGATTGCGGCATTCCGTTTTGCCAGTCAGGCTGCCCGATCAACAACATCATTCCGGATTGGAACGATCTGGTCTATCGGCACCAGTGGCGGCAGGCGCTCGACGTGCTGCATTCGACCAATAATTTTCCGGAGTTCACCGGCCGCATCTGCCCGGCGCCCTGCGAGGAGGCGTGCACGCTGAACATCAACGACGATCCGGTCGGCATCAAGTCGATCGAGCACTTCATCATCGACAAGGGCTGGGAAGAAGGCTGGGTCGTTCCGCTGCCGGCCGACGACCAAGACCGGCAAGCGGGTGGCCGTCGTCGGATCGGGGCCCGCGGGAATGGCGTGCGCGCAGCAGCTCGCACGCGCCGGCCACGACGTCGTGCTGTTCGAAAAGAACGACCGCATCGGCGGGCTTGCTGCGTTACGGCATTCCGGACTTCAAGATGGAGAAGCATCACATCGATCGCCGCGTGCGAGCAGATGCAGGTCGAAGGCGTCGAGTTTCGGGTCAATCAGCACGTGGAAACCGGTGCCAACGGCGTCGACGCGCGTGCGCTGGTCGCCGAGTACGATGCCGTCGTTCTCACCGCGGGGTCGGAGCATCCGCGCGATCTCGACGTACCCGGGCGCGATCTCGACGGCATTCATTTCGCGATGGACTTCCTGCCGCTTGCAGAACAAACGCGTGGCCGGCGATTCGAACGTCCCGCCGCTCACCGCCTCGGGCAAGCACGTGGTGGTCATCGGCGGCGGCGATACAGGATCGGACTGCGTCGGAACCTCGAATCGTCAGGGAGCGCTGTCGGTGACCCAGTTCGAGCTTCTGCCGCAGCCGCCCGAGCACGAAAACAAGCCGCTGGTGTGGCCGTATTGGCCGATGAAGCTCCGGACCTCGTCGTCGCACGAGGAAGGATGCGAGCGCGACTGGTCCGTGCAGACCAAGGCGTTCAAGGGCGAAGGCGGCAAGGTCACCACGCTGGTCGCCAGCCGCGTCGAGTTCAGGGACGGCAAGTTGCACGATGTGCCGAACAGCGAATTCGTGCTCAAGGCCGATCTCGTCTTGTTCGCCATGGGCTACGTGCATCCCGTCCATGGCGGAATGCTCGACGCGCTCGGCGTCGCCTACGACGCGCGCGGCAACGTCAACGCTGACACCGAGACCTATCGCACCTCGACCTCGAAGGTATTTGCCGCCGGGGACACGAGGCGCGGGCAATCGCTGGTCGTATGGGCGATACGCGAAGGGCGTCAATGTGCCCGTGCGGTCGACGAATTTCTGATGGGCGCGTCCGAGTTGCCGCGCTAGAGGCGAGCGAGTGACCACTGTCGTCTCGCTCGACCTCGCCCGCTGGAAGCCGCTGCTCACGCCGGACGCGCAACGAACGGCGGTCGGTACTTTGGAAGGCGGCGGGATACTCATGCTCCCGCATCTTGCGTTTCGACTCGATCCCGACGAGACGCGTTTTCTGTCGCCACGCTGGGCCGACGGCAGGGCCAAGAACATCAGCTTCGACGGCGACAGCGCTCAAAGGAGCGGCAGGCGCACCCGAGGATCTGGCGGCGCTCTCGCGCATGATCGCCCGCTTCGCGGCGAGCGCGGCGGACCTGGTCACGCGCTGTTCCCGCGTTACGCGGCCTACGTCACGCGCGCACGCACGAGTTTTCGACCGCAACCCGCGGTCGGCCGCGCGATATCGTGGCGAAAGACGATTCGCGGTTACACATCGATGCTTTTCCGTCGCGACCGAATCACGGCGAGCGCATTCTGCGCGTATTCTGCAATGTCAGCCTGGACGAAGATCGCGTCTGGCGGGTGGGCGAAAGCTTCGAGGCGGTGGCCAGGACCTTCCTGCCGCGGATACGTCGTCCGCTTCCCGGCGCGCGAACGATGCTGGCGCTTTTGCATGTCACCAAAGGCGCACGCAGCGAATACGATCACCTGATGCTGGGACTCCACGACCGCGCCAAAGCCGACCTCGACTATCAGAAGACCTGCGGGCAGCAAGTGGTGCGTTTCGGGCCGGGAACGACCTGGCTGTGTTTTTCCGACCAGGTGATGCACGCCGCCGTTTCGGGCCAGCACATGCTCGAGCAGACGATCCACGTCCCCGTCTCCGCGCTTTACGACCCGCGAAGCTCGCCATTGGCGATACTCGAACGGCTTTGCGGTCGGGCTCTGTTGCCGGCTCACTGAAAGCGCGAGGCGTTCGTTCGCCGCCTCGCGCCCACTGATGATCCCCCTGCAAAAACGACACGCTGCTGCGCGCGCTCAAGCGCGAGCCGACCGAGTACACCCCGGTGTGGCTGATGCGCCAGGCGGGCCGCTACTTGCCGGAATACAATGCGACGCGCGCTCGCGCCGGCAGCTTCATGAAGCTTTGCACCGACCCTGCCCTCGCGACCGAGGTGACGCTGCAGCCGCTGCTGCGTTTTCCGCTCGATGCGGCCATCCTTTTCTCCGATATCCTCACCGTGCCCGACGCGATGGGTCTGGGACTCTCGTTCACGGAAGGCGAAGGGCCCCGGTTCGAGCGGCCGCTGGTCGACGAGGCCGCGATCTCGAAGCTGACCGCGCCCGATCCATCCCGCCTCACCTACGTCTACGACGCGGTCGCGTCGATCAAGCTTGCGCTGGCCGGACAGCGTGCCCCTGATCGGTTTTGCCGGCAGCCCGTTCACACTCGCCTGCTACATGATCGAGGGCGCGGGCAGCGCCGATTTCGGCAGGGTGCGGCGCATGCTCTATGCGCGCCCGGATCTGCTCCACCGCGTGCTGGCGATCAATGCCGAGGCGGTGGGTGCGTATCTTGCACAGCAGGTCGCTCACGGCGCGGACGTCGTGATGATTTTCGACACCTGGGAGGCTTGCTCGCAGCCGACGCATACGACGCGTTTTCGCTGTCCTACATCAAAGCGGTCCTGAAGCATCTCCGCGATCAAAACTGTGGCGTGCCGACCATTGTCTTCACCAAGGGCGGCGGGCAATGGCTGGACCGCATCGCCGCATCTGGTTGCGACGCCGTAGGTCCTCGACTGGACGACGGATATCGGTGCCGCCCGGCGCCAGGTGGGAGCACGCGTTGCGTTGCAGGGTAATCTCGACCCGATGGTTCTACTGACGACCCCCGAAGCGACACGTGATGCCGCGCTCGCGATCGCCGCGCCGCGGGACCGGAGCCGGGACACATCTTCAATCTCGGCCACGGGATCTTGCCGTCAACGGCGCCGGAGAACGTCGCCGCGCTGGTTGCCACGGTCCATGGCGAATCGCGCCGGCAACATGCAGCGTCCGCTGGAATCGACGGGCATCAGGCGCAAACCCGCACCAGTGCTCGGTCTCCGGGGTTTTGACAAAGGCGGAAAAAAGCATGCCTGCTCGGGGCACTTACGCACAGCCGTGCGCGGTCCCCACGGGCGGAACGAACAGCAAACGCTTCCTCCAGTAAGCCTGCTCCAAGTCATTGACTCTGTGGCAAGATTTCCGGGCTGTTTCGCCCATCCCCATATAGTCGCTGCAACTACTGACAGACGAGACCGCGTCCAAGCACGCTTCACTTATGCACAGATTTATCCACATCGTAAAATACCGCCGGAGGAGTACTGGAAAAAGAACGGCTTGGCGCGCAATGCTGAACCTGGTGCGATGATTCAGAACACTACAACCTGTTTCTTCGACGGTCCGCACGATCGTTGCGGGCTCGCCGGACGTTAACCGTGGCCATTGTTCGCGTTGCACTGCCGGTGGCCGCCCATCAGCTGTTCGACTATTGGTTGCCTGCCGGACTGGTGCCGGATCCCGGCAGCGTGCTGGTCGTTCGACTTGGCCGCCGGCGCCTGCACGGCGTGGCCGTCGAGATCGTCGAAAGCAGCGAGGTCGCCCCCGAGCGATTGATACCGGTCGACGAAGTTCTGTCCGATGTCCCGCCCATTCCAGCCGATCTTCGCGAGCTGGCAAGCTTTGTATCGACCTATTATCAGGGAGCCGATCGGCCTGTGTCTCGCGCAAATGCTGCCGCCGCTCACGTTCGGCAAAGGGCGGCGCGAGCGGCGGCCGAGCCGCTGATGGAAGTCGTCGACCGCGTGCATGCGCCTGCGCGTGCGCTGAATGCCGACCAGCGCGCGGCACTCGACGCCGCGGTCGCCGAGCCGTTTGCCTTCCGGCCGTCATTGCTGCAGGGCGTTACCGGGAGCGGCAAGACCGAGGTTTACCTGCCGCCGCCGCCCGCGTGATCGACGCGGGCAGGCAAGGCGCTCCTGCTGGTGCCGGAGATCAATCTGACACCGCAGCTCGAACAGCGCATCGCATCCGCCTTGCCCGCCATTCGCGTCGCCGCGCTGCACAGCCGGCTCGGGGCTCTCGAGCGCAGGACGCGCTGGCTGGCGGCCGCGCGGGGAGAAATACAGCTTCTGGTCGGAACGCGCCTGGCCGTGTTCACGCCGCTGTCGCGCCTCGGCCTGATCGTCGTGGACGAGGAACACGATGCCTCGTTCAAGCAACAGGACGGAGTGCGCTATCACGCGCGCGATGTCGCCATTTTCCGGGCGCAGTTGCGTGGCGTGCCCATCATTCTCGGCAGCGCCACACCTTCGCTCGAAAGCTACGCGCAGGCGAAGCGCGGCCGATACCTGTGGCTGAAGCTCCCGCAGCGCGCGCACCCCCATAGCGCGCTGCCCATCGTGCGTCTGGTGCCGAGCCGGGCCCCGGGCAACATCGAAGGCATCGCGCCGGCATTGCAGAACGCGATTGCGGCCCGTCTCGCGAAGCGCGAGCAGGCGATGCTGTTCATCAACCGCCGCGGCTTCGCGCCGCTCGCTGTCTGTGCGCGGCTTGCGGATGGAAGGCGATGTGTCCGCGCTGCAGCGCGCGTCTCGTGGTGCACCGGGACGATGCGATGCTGCGCTGTCACCACTGCGGCCACGCCGCTCTCCTGACGGCGGCGTGTCCCGATTGCGGCAACCAGGATCTGCTTCCCCTGGGCTTCGGCACGCAGCGGCTCGAGCGCGCGCTCACCGACTTGTTTCCGGGTGCCCGAGTGTTGCGCGTCGATCGCGACAGCACGCGCCGAAAGGGATCATTCGTCGTCATGCGCGATGCCATCGAGGCGGGCGAGGTAGACATCCTTGTCGGTACGCAAATGCTCGCCAAGGGGCATGACTTTCCCCCGCATGACGCTGGTCGGCGTCCTCGGCGCCGACAATGCGCTCTACAGTGCGGAATTTCGCGCCACGGAACGCCTCTTCGCGTTGCTCGAACAGGTTGCCGGCCGCGCCGGCCGCGGCGCCCTCGCCGGCGAGGTGCTGGTGCAAACGGATTTTCCGGAACATCCGCTGTACAAGGCGCTCGTCGGGCACGACTACGATCGCTACGCTGAAGCCTTGCTCGCCGAGCGCCGAAGTCTCGGCCTGCCTCCGTTCGCGTATCTTGCCTTGCTTGCCGCCGAAGCGAAAACGCGCGCGCCGATGATGTCTTTTCTGGATGCTGCCGCGGAACGTGGCCGTGTCGTCATCGCATCGCACGCCTGTCGATGCGAGCTCTACCCGCCGGCGCCTGCCGGGCTCGCGCGCCGCGCCGGGATGGAGCGCGGCCAAGTGCTCGTCCAAAGCAATGATCGGCGCTCGTTGCAGGCTTTTCTTCCGCTCTGGCGCAGCGAGCTCGAGCAATTGGGCGAGCGACGGGTCCGCTGGAGCATCGACGTCGATCCGCTCAGCTTTGCATGAAGGCTTTTCGAGGCCACCGCGCCCCCGCGCGTTATAATCCAACGCTTTGTCGAACGCCGGCGTTCGCGGCGAATCCCTTGACCGACTTCAAGTCACAGCTCGCAGAATGGCTGTCCGCCGGCCTTGCGCGCGTCGCTCCGGGACACGCCCCGCAGATTGCACTCGAGCGTCCGAAACAGGCACAGTACGGCGACTATTCAAGCAACGTCGCGCTGCAGCTGGCCAAGACTCTCAAACGCAATCCACGTGAGCTGGCGGCGGCGCTGATCGAAGCGCTCGAACCCTCGCCGTGGGTGGCGCGGGTTGAAATGGCGGGCGCGGGATTCATCAACCTGTTTCTCTCCGATACCGCGCGCCGCGAGGTCATTGCGCGGATTCTCGAGCAGCGCGATGGATACGGACGGGTCGCGGCGGCGCAGGGGCGAGCGACCATCGTCGAATTCGTTTCAGCGAATCCGACCGGTCCCCTTGCATGTGGGCCATGGGCGCGCCGCGGCGGTCGGAGATGCGATCGCGCGCGTGGTGGAATCGCAGGGCTACCGCATCCATCGGGAATACTATTACAACGATGCGGGCGCGCAGATCGCGAATCTCGCACTTTCGGTCCAGGCCCGCGTGCGCGAGGCTGCGGGCGCAAGCGCGCCCTTTCCCGCCGACGGCTACCAGGGCGAGTACGTGCGCGAGATTGCGCGCGCCTACCTCGCGCAACATCCAAACGATGGTGCGGGCGACGATGTGGATGCGATCCGGGCCTTTGCCGTGGCCGCGATGCGACGCGAGCAGGACGCGGACCTCTCGGCCTTCGGTGTTCGCTTCGACCAGTATTACCTGGAATCATCGCTTTATTCCGACGGCCTGGTCGACAAGACGATCCGGGCACTGATCGGCGCGGGCAGAGCCTACGAGCAGGACGGCGCGCTGTGGCTCAAGACCACCGACTATGGCGACGACAAGGATCGCGTGATGCGCAAGTCGGACGGGAGTTACACCTATTTCGTACCCGACATCGCCTATCACGTCACCAAGTGGGAGCGCGGCTTCGAACGCGCGATCACCGAGCTGGGCGCCGATCACGGCGGCTCGCTTTCGCGCGTCCGCGCGGGACTGCAGGCGCTCGACCTCGGCATTCCTGTCGGTTATCCCGAATACGTGCTGCACCAGATGGTTCTGGTGATGCGCGGCGGGGAGGAGGTCAAGTTGAGCAAGCGTGCCGGCACCACGCTTACGCTTCGCGAGCTCATCGACGAAGTCGGGCGCGACGCCGTGCGTTTTTCTTCCTGCTGCGCAAGTCTGACTCGCAGCTGACGTTCGATATCGATCTTGCGCGAGCGCAAAGCGAGGAGAACCCGGTCTACTATGTGCAATACGCTCACGCCCGAGTCTGCAGCGTGCTGGAGAAGGCCGGAATTTCGCTCGATGGCGCCGCCGAGAGTTTGCGCACCTCGGATCTGTCGCCGCTTTCCAGTGCGTATGAAAACGCGTTGCTGCGCCGTCTGGCGGATTTCCCGGACGAGCTCGCGCTAGCGGCGCGTGAGCTGGCGCCGCACCTCATAACCTTTTATCTGAAGGAATTGGCGGCGGAATTTCACAGCTACTATAATGCGGAGCAGTTTCTGGTCGACGACGATGCGTTGCGTCAGGCGCGCCTTGCACTGGTGGTCGCAACCGGCCAGGTTATTCGCAACGGGCTCGCGGTCCTGGGCGTCAACGCCCCGGTGAGAATGTGATCGAAGAAAGCAGAATGAACGAGCGAGATCGACTGCAATCCGCCGGCTTCGGCTGCCCGCGCGCGATGCGCGGTGGGACTTTGCTCGGCATCTTCGTGGGCCTGGTGCTGGGGCTCGCGATCGCCGCGGCGATCGCGTATTTCCTCGGAAAATCCGGGCTCACCGGCTCTCCCGCTGCGCCGGGCATGCAAAAGGAAATCGTTCGCAACGGCAAGCCCGAAACCGTTCCGGCGACGTCAACGCCGGAGAAGCCGCGATTCGACTTCTACAAGATTCTGCCTGGCACGGAGGAGCCCAAGCTTGCAAAGGCGCCGGAAACGCAGACCAAGCCGGTCGATCGCTTGTGGCTCCAGGCAGGGGCCTTCGCCAGCGAGTCCGACGCGGAAAACCTCAAGGCCCGGCTCGCGCTGTCGGGCTGGGAAGCGTCGGTGCAAATGGCCACGCTTGCCGACAAGTCAGTGCGCTACCGGGTCCGTCTGGGGCCTTACGACAATACCGACGAGCTCAATCGCATCAAAGCTGACCTCGGTAAGAGCGGGTTCGACGTCGCGGTGATCAAGAATCCCTAGTGCGCCAATAGCTCGAGTTCCGCCGCGGGCGGGAACTCCAGGTCGGCGGGCACGGCCCAATGGGCGTTGAGTATCAAACCCTTTTTGCGGGAGCATGCAATGAAAAGATTTGCCGTATTTGTTGTTGGCGCGCTCGCGTTGCTGACGTTCTCCGGCGCGGGCGCGGCCGACCTGGTCGAGGGCAAGCAGTACACGCGCCTCAGGAGCGTGCAGCCGGCGGACAAGGGGAAGAAGATCGACGTCATCGAATTCTTTTCCTACGGCTGCCCGCACTGCAACGACCTCGAGTCTTATCTGCAGAGCTGGGCCAAGACCGCCCCTGCCGATGTCCAGTTCGTGCGCGTGCCGGTGATGTTCCAGGACCGGTGGAAGCCGCTGGCCAAGGCCTATTACACGCTGGAGGCGATGGGCGAGGACATGCGCCTGTCGCCGGAAGTGTTCAAGGCGGTCCACGTCGCCAACCTCCCGCTCTATCAGGACAAGGCATTTCTCGACTGGGTGGCCAGCAAAGGCCTCGACCGAGCCAAGGCAGCGGAGATCTATGGTTCCTTTGGCGTCGACAGCAAGCTCAAGCGCGCTCTGGTGCTCGCCCAGGAGTACAACATCCAGGCGGTGCCGACGATGGTCGTCGACGGCAAATTTCTGACCTCTTCCGATCGCATCGGCGGACACGCCGCCGTCCCGGCTGCACTCGACGCCTTGATCGCGAAAGCGCGCGCCGAGCGCGCCCGCAGCTGACCCACTCCTGCGCACGTTCGTAGCCGGAAACGGGAAGCGCCGGTGAAAGTCTTCCTGACCGGCGCTTCCTCCGGCCTTGGCTCGGCGCTGGCGCGCCGCTACGCCGCTGAAGGCGCTGTGCTAGGCCTCTATGCGAGGCGCGTCGAATCGCTGCAGCAACTGGCCGGGACCTTGGCGAGCGCAACCTGCGCCGTGTATCCCGGCGACGTGCGCGATGCTTCCGCGCTTCGCGCGGCGGCTTACGATTTCATGGCGCGTTACGGGACGCCGGACGTCGTTGTGGCCAACGCCGGGGTGTCGGTCGGCACCTTGACCGCCCACGAAGACGATAACGACGCGTTTCGCGCCGTGCTCGAAACCAACGTGCTCGGCATGGTGCATACGTTTCAGCCGTTTTTGTCCGCGTTCGTCGCCGGGAAACGCGGCAAGCTGGTCGGCGTGGCCAGCGTGGCGGGCTTTCGGGGGCTGCCGGGAGCAGGTGCCTATTCCGCGTCGAAGGCCGCGGCGATCGCTTATCTGGAAAGCCTGCGCGTCGAGCTTAGAGGCTCCGGCGTCGAAGTGATCACGCTCTGTCCGGGATACATTGCTACGCCGATGACCGAAAAAATCCGTATCCCATGCCCTTTCTTCTTTCCGCTGACGAGGCGGCACGGCTGATGGTGCTGGCCATCAGGCGCGGCCGCCGGTTCTATGTATTTCCCTGGCAGATGGCGTGGGTGGGCCCCTTGCTGCGAGCCTTGCCGCGGCCAGTCTATGATTTGGCGTTTGCACGCGCGCCCGCGAAAGCCACGAGCTGAGCGGGTTTGATCGTCGTCGTTAGCTGGCCGAAGCCTGCACAAGAAAAGGCCGCGTGTATGCGCGGCCTTTTCATCGTTGCAGGATACGTTACAGCTTCGTGTCTCTCTCGACCTCGTTGCCGGCATATGCGGCGGCCCCTGCGCCGACACGCGGAGAGGGGCATGCTGGGCACAGATTTGAGTCACGCCGTGTCGGTGCGCAGCCGTGCATAGCTGCCCGGTGCCGCTTCGATCACCTTGAGTTTTGACTTGCCCGCGCCCTTGCCGGGTTCGCGTGCGGTGATTTTGAGCCCAGCTTCGGACCGAGCCAGGCAATCCAGTCCTCCCACCACGAGCCTTCGTGCTGCCTGGCGCCTTTCAGCCATTGCTCGGCATCCTCAGGCAACTCCTCGTTGGTCCAGTAGCCGTATTTCTTGGCCGATGGCGGATTGATCATTCCGGCGATGTGGCCGGACCCGGACAGAACGAAGCGCGACTTGCCGCCGAGAAGCCGCGATCCGGCATAGGTGGTCTTCCACGGCGCGATATGGTCCTCGACCGCCGAAACGAAATACGTCGGCACGGCGACCTTGCCGACGTCGATGGGCGTACCCGCGAGGGATGATTCCGCCCGGCGTCTTGAGCGCGTTCTTCATGTACATGTTGCGCAGGTAAAAGCTGTGCATCTTCGCGGGCATTCGCGTCGAGTCGCAGTTCCAGTGCAGAAGGTCGAACGGAAATGGGTCGCGGCCCATGAGGTAGTTATTGATGACGAACGACCATATCAGGTCGTTGCTGCGCAGCATGTTGAAGGTGTTCGCCATCGCCGATCCCTCGAGAAAGCCACGATCCTGCATGCGCTTCTCGAGCGCCTCGACCTGTTCCTCGTCGATGAACACCTCCAGCTCGCCCGGCACCGGTGAAGTCGATGAGGGTGGTCATGAAGCTCGCGCTGGCGATGCGCGGCGCCTTTTTGCGGCGAGATGGGCCAGCGTCGCCGCCAGGAGCGTTCCGCCCAGGCAATATCCGAGCGCGTTGACGTCTTTCTCGCCGGTCGCCTTCTCGATGGCGCCGATGGCAGCAAGCGGGCCTTCGAGCATGTAGTCGACGAAATCCTTGCCGGCCAGGCGCTCGTCGGGATTCACCCATGAAATGACGAACACCGTCAGGCCGCGCTCGAGACACCATTTGATGAGCGAGTTCTTTTCGCGGAGGTCGAGGATGTAATACTTGTTGATCCAGGGCGGGATGATCAGCAGCGGTCGCTTATAGACCTTATTTGTCGCCGGCTCGTACTGGATGAGCTGCATGAGGTCGTTCTGGAACACGACCTTGCCCGGCGTTGTTGCGATGTTGACGCCGAGCTCGAAAGCCTTGCTGTCGGTCATCGAAATTCTGAGCTTGCCGTTGCCGCGCTCGATGTCGTCGAGCAGGTTGTTGAGACCCTTGACCAGGTTTTGTCCGCCCGTGGAAATGGTTTCGCGGAACACTTCGGGATTGGTAAGCGCGAAATTCGAGGGCGCCAGCGCGTCGATATACTGACGGGTAAAGAAATCGACCTTTTTCTGGGTTCGCTCGTCCAGCCCCTCGACGCTGGCGACCGCGTCGTGCAACCAGCGCGCGGTGAGCAGATAGGATTGCTTCACGTAGTCGAACAGGAAATGCTCCTGCCAGTCTTCGTGGCGAAAGCGCTTGTCGGTCTTGGTGGGCTCGGCGACCGGGGCCGGAGACTGACCCATGAGCTTGAACATCGACGACTGCCAAAGCGCCGAGTAATCCCACCAGAGATTCATCTGCGTCTCCGCCAGGCGATAGGGATTGGACAGCATCTTGGCCGCGACGCTCGAGAACGCCTTGGTCAGGCCAAACTCGTCGGCGACCACTGAAGGCCCGCTGATCGCCTGCCGGGCCAGAAAGTCACCCAGCAGCTTGGCGCCTTTATCCGCGGCGCTGGCAAACGATTCGGTGAGTGCTATGGGATCGTAATTGGGTTTGTCGGCAAGCGTAGTTTCAGGAGCGGACATTCGGGGCTTTCGATATCGTGGGATGCTTCGGATGCTTGGTTGGGTAATCAGGTCCGCACAAAACGGATCTTGCCATCGTCGGCAACAAGTCGCGCGAGGCGCCCCGCGCGCCACAGATGGTTGAGGTGGGCGATCGCCTCGCCCATCGCGAAAAAGCGCTGCTGCAAGTCGAGCTCGCGACGGAATAGCAGCGGAACGAATTCGGCGGCCGAGCGTGGCTCATCCGCGGCCGCGACCAGCTCGGCCAAGCGCGCTTCGTGGTGCGCGCGCAGCTGTTCGACGCGCATCGCGGCGCCGACGAACGGCAGGCCGTGCGAAGGAAGGATGAGCGTGTCCGGCGGGAGGTCGGCAAACGCCGACAGCGAATCGAGGAACCGCGCCAGCGGATCGCCGTCGGGTTCGACCGGCCAGACGCTGACATTGGTGCTGATTCTGGGCAGAAGCATATCGCCGGATATGCACACATTCATCGATTTGCAATAGAGCGAGGCATGTTCCGGCGAGTGGCCGTGGCCGGGAATGACCCGCCAGCGGTTGGGTCCGATGGAGATTTCGTCGTGCGCCTGGATCCGCAGAAAGGAAACAGGCAGCTCGGGAACGCCGCGCCGATAGAGATTGCCGCGCCTTTCGAGTCCCTCGGCATGCTCGGCGCTCATGCCATGGGCGCAAAACAGCCGCGAGATTGCAGCTACCCCGAAGCCGCTATGCTCACCGGCGATCGCGTGCGCGGTCAGGTATTCCGCCTGGGGCATCGCGAGCGTGCATCCGAATCGTTCACACAGCCAAGCCGCGTTGCCGAGGTGGTCGGGATGGTAGTGGGTCGCGATCACGCGGTTGATCGGGCGGCTCTTGAGGGTCGCCGAGAAATGGGTATCCCACAAAGCTCGCGTGGGCGCGTCGCCATAGCCGGAGTCGATCTGCGTCCAGCCGTCTTCGTCGGCCAGCAGCCACAGGTTGATGTGGTCGAGTGCGAACGGCAGCGGCATGCGCAGCCAAAGCACGCCGGGCGCGACTTGGCGCGCCTCTGCGCCAGCCGGCGGCACCGGAAACGGAAACTCGAGAGTCGAGGGGATCGTGGCGTTCATTGCGGGAGGATCGGCTCGCAAGCGAATCGCGCGAGCGTCGCTTCTTGTGCGACGCAGCATCGTCTTTCAATCGCCGGAGCATGTCAAGCGCCGTGAGCGGGCGCTGTGAGCAGCGAGCCAGGTCCCGCTCGCGAAGCGAAGTGGGGTGCGAGCGGCCGCGAATCAGCGCTCACCACCGACACGCGACACTTCACCCCGATGACCGCGCCAAGAGGTGGTCGACCTCCATTCGCGAATCATGATTATGGTATGTTGATTCTCTACGCTTCTTTGCCTATGCCGCTGCCATGCCATCTGCATCCCGGCCGGAACCCCTCACCTACAGCATTTCCGACCTCGCCAAGGAATTTGCGCTGACTACGCGCACTATTCGCTTCTACGAAGGCGAGGGGCTGCTCTCGCCGCGGCGTGCGGGAAAAGGCGGGTCTATGCCGAGCGCGAGCGGGTCCGCATCAAGCTGATCCTGAGGGGTAAGCGGCTTGGCCTTTCCTTGTCTGAGATCCGGGAGCTGCTCGATCTGTATGAGCCAACCAGGGGAGAGCGGGAGCAACTGGTCAAGTTCCTGCAGGTGCTCGCCGCGCGGCGCGCCATGCTCAATCAGCAGAGCGAGGATATTGCCGCCGTGCTCGCGGAGATCGATACGCTCGAGCGGCAGTGCAGGAAGCGGCTGCGGCCGGGCGCGAACGGCGGCGATTGAGGCCCCGGAGCCCCGGCAATTGACGTTTACGTAAACGTAAGATAGAGTTCCGGAAAGCATCTTCACTCTTATCCTCGGCCATGAATGCATCGTTCCCGGGCGCCAGTAGTGACAGGGTTCCTCCGGATCCCGACTTCGAGAGACGCGTTCGCGCGAGCTTCGACCGGCAGGGCGCGATGCGGCTTATCGGGGCACGCCTCGGCAGGCTGGGGCCGGGCTATTGTTCGGTCGAACTGCCTTATCGCGACGACCTCACGCAGCAGCATGGATACATCCACGCGGGAATCGTCAGCGCCATCGCTCGACTCCGCCGGCGGATACGCCGGGCTTCACGCTGTTTCCGGCCGATGCCAGCGTGCTGACCGTCGAATACAAGCTGAACCTGTTAGCGCCCGCCATGGGCGAGCGCCTCGGTTGCGGAGGCGGAAGTGGTGAAACCCGGGCGGACGCTCGCGATCACGCGCGGCGAAGTCTACGCCGAGCGTGAGGGCAAGCGCACGCTATGCGCGATCATGCAGCAAACGCTGATCGTCATGGCCGCAACGGCCGATCGCTGATCCGCACCGCCATGCTCAATTTCCCGTCGCTCAACTTTCACCTTGGCGAGACGATCGACATGCTGCGCGCGACGGTGCAGCAATTCGCGGCCGACGACATCGCACCGCGCGCCGCGGACATCGATCGCGAGAACCGCTTTCCGCCCGACCTCTGGCGGCAAGCATGGGCGACATCGGGCTTGCTGGGCATCACCGTCGAGGAGGAATACGGCGGCACCGCGATGGGCTACCTCGCGCATGTCGTCGCGATGGAGGAGATCAGTCGCGCCTCGGCGTCGGTCGGCTTGTCGTACGGCGCGCACTCGAACCTCTGCGTCAACCAGATCCGGCGCAACGGCAGCGTCGCGCAGAAGAAGAAGTACCTGCCGAAGCTCGTCTCGGGCGAGCACGTCGGCGCGCTGGCGATGAGCGAGCCGGGCGCGGGCTCCGACGTCGTATCGATGCGGCTCGCGCGCCGATCGCCGCGGCGACCGCTACGTGCTCAACGGCAACAAGATGTGGATCACCAACGGCCCCGATGCGGACACGCTCGTCGTCTACGCCAAGACCGACAGCGCGGCGGGACCGCGCGGCATCACCGCGTTCCTGATCGAAAAGGGCATGAAGGGATTCTCGACCGCGCAGAAGCTCGACAAGCTCGGCATGCGCGGGTCGAACACCTGCGAGCTGGTGTTCGAGGATTGCGAGGTGCCGGAAGAAAACGTACTCTCGGAGGAGGGGCGCGGCGTCAACGTACTGATGAGCGGACTCGACTACGAGCGCGCGGTGCTGGCCGGCGGGCCGCTCGGGATCATGGACGCCTGCATGGACGTCGTGCTGCCCTATGTGCACGAGCGTCAGCAGTTCGGCCAGCCGATCGGCGAGTTTCAGCTCATGCAGGGCAAGGTCGCCGACATGTACGCGACGATGAATGCATGCAAGGCGTACGTCTACGCGGTGGCGCAGGCCTGCGATCGCGGCGAGACGGCGCGCAAGGACGCCGCGGGTGCGATACTGTACGCGGCCGAGAAGGCGACATGGATGGCCGGCGAGGCGATTCAGGCGCTGGGCGGCAACGGCTACATCAACGAATACGCGACCGGGCGCCTGTGGCGCGACGCCAAGCTGTACGAGATCGGCGCGGGCACGTCCGAGATCAGACGGATGCTGATCGGGCGCGAGCTGTTCAACGAGACGAAGTAACGGCGGGGACGATATGGCTCTCGAAATGCGCCAACGATGCGAGCGATGCGCGTGGCCGCTGGCACCCGACGACGACGGCGCGTTCATCTGCAGCTACGAATGCACTTTCTGCGCGACCTGCGCTAACGCGCTCAACGGCATCTGCCCCGAACTGCAATGCGGAACTCGTCCGCCGGCCGCGGCGCAATCGCAACAAAGGCGCCGCAGGCGCTGCGACCGAGGGCAGCCCGGGCATGATCGCGGCGTGGCGCGGCTGCACGTTCAATACCGCCGGGGACTGCACCCAAGGCCCGGTCGATTCCATCGACCACACCAAAGGGAAAGTGTCTTGCAAAATGATCCCATCGCCATTGTCGGCGCCGCGCGAACGCCGATGGGCGGTTTCAGGGCGACTTCGCGACGCTGGCAGCCAGTGACCTGGGAGAGTCGCGATCAAGGCGGCGGTCGAGCGCGCCGGCATCAAACCCGCCGAGGTCGAGGAGCTGATCTTCGGCAACTGCCTCATGGCGGGCCAGGGACAGGCACCCGCCCGGCAGGCATCGATCAAGGGCGGCCTGCCTCTTTCCACCAACTGCACGACGCTATCAAGATGTGCGGCTCGGCGATGAAGGCGGCCATGCTCGCGCACGACTCGATTCTGCGCTGGCAGCGCCGACATCATGGTCGCGGGCGGCATGGAAAGCATGAGCAATGCGCCCTACCTGCTGCCCAAGGCGCGCTCCGGGATGCGCATGGGCCACGGCAGCGTCACCGATCACATGTTTCTCGACGGACTCGAGGATGCCTACGACAAGGGGCAAGCTGATGGGCGTCTTCGCGGAAGCAATGCGCGGACAAGTTTCAGTTCACCCGCGAGGCCCAGGATGAATTCGCCATTCGCTCTCTTTCGCGCGCACTGGCCGCGAACAAGGACGGCTCATTTGGCTGGGAGATCGCGCCGGTGACGGTCACCGGCCGCAAAGGTGAGCTCATCATCGACAAGGACGAGCAGCCGGCGAAGGCGAGCCCGGAAAAGATTCCCGGCGCTCAAGCCCGCCTTCCGGAAGGATGGCACCGTCACCGCGGCGAACTCGAGCTCGATTTCCGACGGCGCCGCGGCGCTGGTGCTGATGCGCCGCTCGCTCGCGGAGAAAAGGGGCTCTCGCCGCTGGCGATCATCCTCGACCACGCGACGCATGCACAGGAGCCCGGATGGTTCACGACCGCCCCGGTCGGCGCGATGAAGAAGCTCTACGCCAAGCTCGGGTGGACACCGAAGGACGTCGATCTCTATGAAATCAACGAGGCGTTTGCGGTGGTGACGATGGCGGCGATGAAGGAATTCGACCTGCCGGCGGAGAAGGTCAATATTCACGGTGGCGCGTGTGCGCTCGGACATCCCATCGGAGCTTCCGGCGCGCGCATCATCGTGACGCTGATGGGAGCCTTGCGCAAGTTGGGCAGGAAACGCGGCATGGCAAGCCTTTGTATCGGCGGCGGCGAAGCGACCGCGCTTGCCATCGAGCTAACCTAGCGCTTCATGCCGCTGGCGCTGATCACCGGGGCGAATCGCGGACTGGGTCTCGAATTCACCCGTCAATACCTGCGCGACGGCTGGCGGGTGATCGGCTCCTGTCGCAATCCCGACGCGGCCAGCGACCTTGCCACCTCCGGCGCCGAAGTCATGAAGCTGGACGTCACGCGGGCCGCCGACGTAACCGCGGCGTCAAACGATTGGCCGCAACGAGCATCGACCTCGTCGTTTGCAATGCCGGCGTCGCCGGTGTACGCGCGGCGGTGCTGAGCGCCGTCACGCAGGCCGACTTCGACCAGGTCATGCGCACCAACGTATTGGGGCCGATGTGGATCTCGGCCGCGCTCGCCGACCGCCTGCGGCCGGGAGCCAAAGTCGCCTACCTGTCGAGTCGGATGGGAAGCATCGGCGCGATGAGCAACGCAGGCAGCGCGCTCTATCGCGCAAGCAAGGCGGCGCTGAATGCCGTGGTGAAGGCGGTCGCGCTTGAGCTCGCCTCGCGCGGCGTAACGGCGATTGCGCTTCACCCCGGATGGGTCAAGACCGACATGGGCGGAGCCGGCGCCGATATCGACGCCGAGACGAGCGTCGCCGGCATGCGCGCGGTGATCGAAGGCGCGGGACCGCGCGTGAGCGGCCATTTTCTCGACTACACGGGCAAGGAGATTCCGTGGTGATCGAAACCCCGCACTGATGCCCTCGACGCAAAGTCTCGGGCTGTTTGTCCTCGCGTGCCTGCTGCTGGCGATCACGCCGGGTCCCAATCTGCTCTATCTCGTGTCGCGCACGCTCTGTCAGGGCCGCCGCGCCGGCATCGTATCGCTGGCGGGGACTTCGTTTGGATTTGTGTTTCACGTCTTTGCCGCGGCGCTTGGACTGTCGGCCATTTTCCTGACCGTGCCCTTGCTCTACGACGCGATGCGCTACGTCGGGGCCGCCTATCTCCTGTGGCTCGCGTGGGACGCGTTGAGGCCGGGCGGCCGTGCCCTGTTCTCGCCGCGGACGCTGCCTCCGGATCCGCCGGCGCGCTTGTTCCGCCTGGGGGTCCTGACCAGCGTGCTCAATCCCAAGGTCGCCATGTTCTATCTGGCGCTGTTTCCGCAGTTCATCGATGCGACCCGAGGCAGCGTGTTGGTTCAAGGGCTCATGCTCGGGTTCCTGCAGATCGCCATCAACACGCTCGGCGACCTTTGTTTCGTCCTCGCCGCAGGCGTGATCACGGGATGGCTCGCGCGCCGCCCGCTCTGGACCGCCCTGCAGCGCTGGGTGCTCGGCGTGGTGCTCGCCGGCATCGCGCTGCGCCTCGCGGTCGACACCCGCGAATGATTTCCACATGTTGCTGAACGATTCGCAAAGCATGGTGCGCGACACCATGCGCGCTTTTGCGCAAAGCGGCTTGCTCCCTTCGCGGGCGCGTGGGACCGCGACCACATCTTCCCGCGCGAAGCGCCGCGTGAAGCTCGCGGTCCTTAGGCGCCTGCGGCATCGTGATACCGGAGGCGTACGGCGGCGCAGGACTGGATTACGTCTCGCTCGCCGTGGCGCTTGAGGAAATTGCCGCCGGCGATGGCGCCACGTCGACCATACTCAGCGTGCAGAATTCGGTGGTCTGCGGACCCCTATTCGCTTTCGGCAACGACGACCAGAAGACAAAGTATTTGAAGCCGCTGGCAAGCGGCGCCAAGATCGGATGCTTTTGCCTCACCGAGCCGCACGCCGGCTCCGACGCGGGCGCGATCACCACTCGCGCGGAGCGGGTGGGCGAGGCTTCGTGCTCAACGGCGTCAAGCAGTTCATTACCTCGGGCAAGACCGCCGACGTCGCGATCGTGTTCGCGGTAACGGACAAGTCCGCCGGCAAGAAGGGCATATCGGCGTTCATCGTCGACACCGACACGCCTGGCTATAGCGCCGACCGGGTCGAGGAAAAGCTCGGGCAGCGCGCGTCGGATACCGCGCAGGTGGTGTTCGCGAATTGCCGCGTTCCCGCGGCGAATCTGCTCGGACGCGAAGGCGAAGGTTACCGGATCGCGCTTGCCAATCTCGAGGCCGGGCGCATCGGCATCGCGGCGCAGTCGATCGGGATGGCCCGCGCGGCGTTCGAGGCGGCGCTCGCCTATGCCCGCGAACGAACGAGCTTCGGCAAGACTATCGTCGACCATCAGGCGGTGAACTTCCGGCTCGCCGACATGGCGACGGCGCTCGAAGCCGCACGTCAGCTGGTCTGGCACGCGGCGAGCTTACGCGACGCGGGTCAGCCGTGCCTCAAGGAAGCGTCGATGGCCAAGCTCTTCGCGTCGGAAATGGCCGAGCGTGTCTGCTCCGACGCGATCCAGATTCACGGGGGCTACGGCTACGTCTCCGACTTTCCGGTCGAGCGCATCTACCGCGATGTGCGCGTGTGCCAGATCTACGAAGGCACGAGCGACATCCAGCGGATGGTCATCGGTCGCGCGCTGGCCGGCTAATCAAGGAATAATAATGTCCTCATCGATCGACTTCTACTTCGATTTTTCCTCGCCTTACGGCTATCTCGCGTCGGAGAAAATAGAGGCGATGGCCGCCCGGCACGGCCGCAGCGTCGACTGGCACCCGGTCCTGCTTGGCGTCATCTTCAAGCAGACGGGCGCGGCGCCGCTGACCATGATTCCGCTCAAGGGCGACTACTCGAAGCGCGACATGCCGAGGAGCGCCCGATTTCACGGTGTGACCGGCTTTCGCATGCCGTCGAAGTTTCCGATTCCGAGCCAGGCGCCGGCGCGCATCGTGCTGTGGCAGAAGCAGCACGACGCGGCGCTTGCGGCCACGGTCGTTCACGCGCTCTACCGGGCATTCTTCGTCGACGACATCGACATTTCGGTGCCCGAAATGCAGTCGCGGCCGCCGCGAAATGCGGCGTCGACGCCGCCGCGGCGCGCGCCGCGATCGACGAACCCGCGATCAAGGATGCGTTGAGAGCAGCCAACGACGAAGCCATCGCGCGCGGTGTATTCGGATCGCCGTTCATCATCGTCGATGGAGAGCCGTTCTGGGGCATGGACAGGTTCGATCAGGCCGAGCGCTGGCTGGCCACGGGAGGATGGTGAGATGTCCACCAAAGTAAGCGACGTGAACGAGGCGAGCAGCGCCGCGCCCGCCCAATTGCGGCGCGGAAATGGACGCGCAACTGGGTAAGTTCACGCTCTATTGTTTTGCGCAATCGGGTAACGCGTATAAATGCGCGCTTGCGCTGCAGCTCAGCCGGCGCCGACTGGGCGCCGCGGTTCGTCGACTACTTCGGCGGTGAAACGCGCGGCCGCGCCTACCGCGACATCAACATCATGGGCGAGGCACCGGTGCTCGAGCACCGCGGCCTGCGCCTCTCGCAATCGGGCGTGATTCTCGACTACCTCGCCGGAGTCGCTCGGACGGTTCGGTCCCGCGGAAGCCGGCGAGCGCCGCGAGATCCTGCGCTGGCTGCTTTGGGACAACCACAAGCTGACGAGCTTCACCGCGACGCTGCGCTTCATGCGCACGTTCGTCAAAGACTCCGGAGCCTGCGGTGATCGCTTTCCTGCGCGGACGCGCCGAGACTGCCTGGGGCGTGCTCGATGCGCATCTCGCCGGCCGCCGCTACGTCGTCGGCGATCGACTCACCATCGCCGACTTGTCGCTTTGCGGCTATCTTTTCTGGCCCGACGAGATTGGCGTCGACTGGAACCAGTATCCCGGCATACGCGACTGGCTGGCGCGCATACAGGGCGAGCCGCGCTGGGTCCATCCCTACGAGTTGATGCCGGGCCATCCGCTGCCCGCGACGACGGTGAACCGGTAAGCTAGCTGCTCATGCCCGTCATCGAAACCCGCCTCGATACCCGCGGTCCGGTGTTCGCGAGCAACCGCGACGCCGCTTGCGGCGCTGGTCGCGGACCTGAAGGCGCGAGGTCGCCGAGATCGAGCAAGGCGGGGTGACCTGGCGCGGGAACGCCACACCGGGCGCGGCAAGCTGCTGCCACGCGAGCGGGTGCGCGCGCTCCTCGATACCGGATCGCCGTTTCTCGAGTTCTCGCAATTCGCCGCGTACGGCATGTACGACGACACCATCGCCGCCGCCGGCATCATCACCGGGCATCGGCCGGGTCGCGGGCCGCGAATGCGTGATCGTCTGCAACGACGCGACCGTGAAGGGCGGCACGTACTACCCGATGACGGTGAAGAAGCATCTGCGCGCGCAGGACATCGCCCGCGAGAACAACCTGCCGTGCATCTACCTGGTCGATTCCGGCGGCGCGAACCTGCCCAATCAGACCGACGTCTTTCCGGACCGCGATCATTTCGGCCGCATTTTCTACAATCAGGCGACGATGTCGGCCGAGGGCATTCCGCAGATCAGCGTGGTGATGGGCTCGTGCACCGCGGGCGGCGCGTACGTGCCGGCGATGTCGGACGAGTCGATCATCGTCCGCGAGCAGGGCACGATCTTTCTCGCCGGGCCGCCGCTGGTCAAGGCGGCGACCGGCGAAATCGTCAGCGCCGAGGAACTGGGCGGTGCCGACGTGCACACGCGCGTCTCCGGCGTCGCCGATCACTTCGCGCAAAACGACCATCATGCGCTGGCGATCGCCCGCCAGATCGTCGGTCGCCTGAACCGGGTGAAATCGCTGACGATGGACGTCGCGCGAGCCGCGCGAGCCGCTGTTTGCGCCCGACGAGCTGTACGGCGTCATCAACGCCGACATCAAGAAGCCCTACGACGTGCGCGAGGTCATCGCGCGCGTGGTCGACGGCAGCGACTTCGACGAATTCAAGGCTCGCTACGGCGCGACGCTGGTCACCGGCTTCGCGCGCCTGTGGGGCTATCCCGTGGGCATCGTCGCCAACAACGGTGTGCTGTTCTCGGAGTCCGCGCTCAAGGGCGCGCACTTCATCGAGCTGTGCAGCCAGCGCAACATCCCGCTGGTCTTCCTCCAGAACATCACCGGCTTCATGGTCGGGCAGAAGTACGAGGCGGGCGGCATCGCCAAGGATGGCGCCAAGATGGTTACCGCGGTGGCTTGCGCCAAGGTGCCCAAGTTCACCGTGATCATCGGCGGCAGCTACGGCGCGGGCAACTACGGCATGTGCGGCAGGGCGTTCAATCCGCGCTTCCTGTGGATGTGGCCGAACGCGCGCATCTCGGTCATGGGCGGCGAGCAGGCGGCGACGGTGCTGGCGACGATCCGCCGCGACGCCATCGAGGCCAAGGGCGCGCGCCTGGAGCGCCGACGAGGAGGCGGCGTTCAAGGCGCCGATCCGCGAGCAGTACGAGCGCGAAGGGCACCCGTACTACGCCAGCGCACGCCTGTGGGACGACGGCGTGATCGATCCCGCCGACACGCGCAGGGTGCTCGGGCTCGCGATCTCGGCGGCGCTGAACAAGCCGATCGAGGCGACCCGACTTCGGCGTCTTCCGGATGTAAGACCATGGTCGATCCGACAGCCACTTATTCGACGCTTGAAATAGCGCTTAGCGGCCGGCGTCGCGCGCGTCGCGCTCAACCGGCCCGATGTGCACAACGCGTTTGACGAGACCTTGATCGCGGAGCTGACGCACGTCGTCCGGACCTTCGACGCGGATACGAGCATTCGCGTGCTCGTCCTTGAAGGCCGGGGAAAAGCTTCTGCGCCGGCGCCGATCTCCATTGGATGAAAAAGATGGCCGGCTTCACGCAGGCCGAGAATCTCGCCGACGCCAACAGCCTCGCCGCGATGTTGTCGGCATTGAACGGCATGTCCAAGCCGACCATCGCCCGAGTGCACGGCGCCGCGTATGGCGGCGGCGTCGGACTCGTCGCCTGCTGCGATATCGCGATCGGCACGCCGGAAGCGTCATTCGCGTTGTCGGAGACGCGCCTCGGCCTGATACCGGCCGCGATCAGCCCCTACGTGATCGAGGCGATCGGCGCGCGCGCCGCCCGGCGCTATTTTCTTTCCGCGGAACGTTTCGGCGCCGAGGAGGCGCGCCGCCTCGGCCTCTTGCACGAACTGGTCGCCGAGGCGGAGCTGGACGCCGCGATCGACCGGCTCATAGCGACACTGCTCGACGCCGGTCCGCAGGCGCAGGCGGAAGCAAAGTTGCTGATCCGCGCCGTCGCGCAACGGCCCATCGACCAGGGCGTGATCGGCGACACGGCCAAGCGTATTGCGCGCGTTCGCGCCACGCCCGAAGGCAAGGAAGGCGTCGCCGCGTTCCTGGCCAAGCAGAAACCGGCCTGGGTTCCGCGGGATAAGTGAACGGAGCGATATGGACAAGCTCGACACCATGCAGCTGATTGCGCTCGCCGCCGCCCTGGGCTGGGCCAGCGGGATACGGCTCTACGCGGTTCTGTTTATCGTCGGCGCCGTCGGTTTTGCAGGATGGTTCGAGATTCCGGAGCATCTGCGGGTGCTTTCGCATCCGCTGGTCCTTGGCGCTTCCGGCTTCATGGTCGTTGCCGAGTTCTTCGCCGACAAGATTCCCGGCTTCGATTCGGTTTGGGATCTGGTGCACACCTTCGATTCGCATTCCGGCCGGGGCCGCGCTTGCGGCAAGCGTCTTCGGCGATTCGCCGCCGGCATGGATGCTGGCCTCCGCCATCCTCGGCGGGACGCTGGCGGCCGGGAGCCACTTCACCAAGGCAGGTGCTCGCCTGGCGATCAACACCTCGCCCGAACCGGTATCGAACTGGGCGGCGTCGTTTGGCGAGGACTTGCTGGTCGGCGCGCTGCTCTATCTCGCGCTCGCGCACCCGGTCGCGCTGCTGATCGTGCTGGCGCTGCTGATCGCACTTTCGGCGTGGCTGCTGCCCAAGCTGTGGCGCTTCATTCGGGCCATGTCGGTGCGAATTTCGCAGGGATGGCACTGGATTGCGCGGCGCCCCGCCCAACCGTTCGGCGACGGAAAAATCAGCCGATGTTTGACCGTATTCTGATCGCCAACCGCGGCGAAATCGCCTGCCGCGTGGCGCGCACCGCGCGACGCATGGGTATCCGTGCCATCGCGGTTTATTCGGACGCCGACGCCGACGCGCTTCACGTTGCCGCTTGCGACGAAGCACATCGTCTCGGGCCGGCGCCGCCGCGTGAGAGTTATCTGCGCACTGACCGCATCATCGAAATCGCGGTGGCGGCTGGTGCGCAGGCAATCCATCCGGGCTACGGCTTTCTGTCCGAGAACGAAGCGTTTGCCGCGGCGGTCGCGGCGGCGGGAATCGTCTTCGTCGGGCCTCCTCCCGCCGCGATTCGCGCCATGGGCTCCAAATCCGAATCCAAACGCATCATGGCCAAGGCCGGTGTTCGCCTGGTGCCCGGCTATCACGGCGCCGGCCAGGACGATGCGCTGCTCGCACGCGAGGCCGATAGCATCGGCTACCCGGTGCTGATCAAGGCGTCCGCCGGCGGCGGCGGCAAAGGCATGCGCGTGGTCGAGCGGCAAGCGGATTTCGCCGCGGCGCTGGCCTCGGCGCGGCGGGAGGCGAAAGCCGGTTTCGGCGACGACAGGATGCTGCTGGAAAAGTATCTGGACGAGCCGAGGCATATCGAGATGCAGGTGTTCGCGGACACGCATGGCCAATGCGTGCATCTGTTCGAGCGCGACTGCTCGGTGCAGCGCCGGCATCAGAAAATCCTCGAGGAAGCCCCCGCGCCCGGGATGACGCGCGAGCGGCGCAGCGAAATGGGCTTGGCGGCCGTGGTCGCGGCGCAGGCGATCGGATACGTCGGTGCCGGGACGGTCGAGTTCATCGTCGACAAAACCGGGCTGTTTCACTTCATGGAAATGAACACGCGCTTGCAGGTCGAGCATCCGGTCACCGAGATGATCACCGGGCTCGATTTGGTCGAGTGGCAATTGCGGGTCGCGGCGGGCGAAGCGCTGCCGCTCTCGCAGGCTAGCGCTGGATTTCTTCGGGCACGCCATCGAGGCGCGCATCTACGCCGAGGACCCCGAGCGCGGCTTCCTGCCCTCGATCGGGCGCATCGCTTACCTCGCGGCGCCCCCGAGTCGGACTCCGTTCGCATCGATACGGGCGTGCGTGCAGGCGACGAGATCAGCCAGTACTACGATCCCATGATCGCCAAGCTGGTCGCCTGGGGCGAGGATCGCGCGAGCGCGCTGCGCCGGCTTCGCCGTGCGCTGGCGAGCTACCACGTTGCCGGAGTGACGACCAACATTTCATTTCTGCAGCGCGTGGTCGCGCATCCGGCCTTTGCCGAAGCGCGCCTGGATACCGGCCTTATCAGCCCGTCACCACGCGGAATTGTTTGCGCCGCCTCAGCCGCCTTCACCGCGAGTGCTGGCTGTCACCGCCATCGGCGAGTTCCTGCGGCTCCTGGACGAGGCGGCGCGGCAAGCGCAGGCGTCCGTGGACCGCTTTTCGCCCTGGCACGCTATCGATCCGTGGTGGCTCAACTCGGGCGGGCACGCGATTTCGCTCAGCTACTCGGCACTTGGCCTGACGCATGGTGTGCGTTTGCGAGCGATCGGAGACGAAGTTCTGGTCAGCATCGCCAGCGCCGCGGGCACGGCGGATGTGGATCTGACGGCGAGCGCTAACCCGGCGCGGCGAGGGCATGGCGGTCACGCTCGATGGCGTGCGACTTGCCGCAACCGTAGTGCCCCTTGGAGACCAGCGTTACGTCTATATCGACGGGCAGCTGCATAAATTGATGCTCGTCGATCCGATGGCGCACGCATCCGAGGACGAGCATAGAGGCGGACACCTGACCGCACCGATGTCGGGCACGATCGTGGCGGTGCTGGTCAAGGCCGGCGACGCTGTCGCCAGGGGCGCACCGCTTCTGATCCTCGAAGCGATGAAGATGGAGCACACGATCACCGCGCCCGACGCGGGCACGGTGAGTGCGGTGCATTACCGCCAGGGCGATCAGGTGAGCGAAGGAGTGGACCTCATCGATGTCGATGCCTCCGACGCCGATACAGGCGATGCGAAACCGACCGCGGTGTGAAGCTTCTGTTTTATACCGCCGCCAGCGACAGTGCCGCCTGGGTTGAAGCCCTGGCGCGGGCAATACCCGAAGCGAGCATCGGCACCTGGCCGCGGGACGCGGCCGAAACCGCCGAGTATGCGCTGGTGTGGAAGCCGCCGCCGGAGCTGCTGGCAAAGCTCCAAGGCGCCAGAGCCATCTTCAATCTGGGTGCCGGCGTCGACAGCCTGGAGTCGCTTCCGCTCTCGCTCGAAGCGGTGCCGTTGATTCGGCTCCGAGGACGCAGGTATGGCAGAACAGATGGCCGAGTACGTCGTGCATGCCGTCCTGCGCCGCTACCGCGAGTTCGACGCCTACGCGGAATCGCAACTTGCCGCGTCGTGGCAGCCGCGGCGGCGCCTCGATAAAGGCGGCTTTGGTGTCGGCATACTGGGCATGGGCGTGCTCGGCGTCGCAGTCGCTTCGGCGTTGACGCCCTTCGGGTTTCCCTCGACGGCTGGAGCCGATCGCGCAAGCAAATACCCCGGGTGCGGAGTTTCGCCGGCGCGGCCGAGCTCTCCGAGTTTCTCGGCCGTTGCCGGGTGCTCGTCTGCATGCTGCCTCTTACCGCCGAAACTCGGGGAATGCTCAACCACGCGACGCTGTCTCAACTGTCGCAGGGAGCTTACATCGTCAACGTTTCACGCGGCGCAGTGCTGATCGACCAGGATCTGCTCGCGTTGATCGATTCGGGAGCAATCAGTGGTGCCACCCTCGACGTCTTTCAGGAGGAGCCTTTGCCGCCGTCGCACGCTTTCTGGCATCATCCGCGCATCACAGTGACGCCACATGTCTCCGCGGTGACGCGGATCGAAGAGTCCGTCGCTCAGGTCGCCACCAAGATCCGACGACTCGAGGCGGGCTTGCCGGTCAGCGGCATCGTCGACCGCGCGCACTTTTACTAGAAAATATGAAACTGCCGCAACGTGTCACCATGGTTGAAGTCGGCCCGCGCGACGGACTGCAGAACGAGCAGTCGCCGGTTCCGACCGATATCAAGGTCGCTTTGATCGACATGCTGACCGACGCCGGCCTGCCGGCCATCGAGGCAACAAGCTTCGTCTCGCCGAAGTGGGTGCCTCAGATGGCGGACAACGCCGAGGTAATGGCGAGGATCCGCCGCAAGCGCGGCGTGCGCTACCCGGTCCTGACACCGAACCCGAAGGGCTTCGAGGCGGCGCTGGCTGCCGGCTGTGACGAAGTGGCGGTATTCGTCGCTGCGTCGGAGACTTTTCTCAAAAGAACATCAACTGCAGCATCCATGAGAGCCTCGAACGAGCGAAGCCGGTGGCCGCCGCGGCAAAGGCTCACGGCGTGCGTGTTCGCGGCTATATCTCGTGCGTCCTCGGCTGCCCGTACGAGGGCTATATCGCGCCGTCCGTCGTGCGCGATGTCGCGGCGGCGCTGAAGGCGATGGGTTGCGACGAGATCTCGCTCGGCGACACCATCGGCACCGGAACGCCCGGCAAAACGCAACGGTTGCTGCGCGCCGTCGCCGAAGCAGTTCCGGTAGTGGAGCTCGCCGGCCATTTTCACGATACCTATGGCCAGGCGCTCGCCAATGTCTACGCTGCAATGGAGCTCGGCATGGCTACGTTCGACAGCTCGGTTGCGGGCCTTGGGGGTTGCCCCTATGCAAAGGGCGCGACCGGCAACGTGGCGAGCGAAGACGTCTTGTATCTGCTCAACGGACTGGATATCGAGACCGGCGTCGACATGACCCGACTGCGCCTTGCCGGACACTACATCTGCGATTTTCTCGGACGTCGGCCGGCGTCGCGCGTGGCCCGTGCCCTTGACGCCAAGGAGCCGCTGGCCACGGTGAGTCCGGCATGAGCCAAGGCGCCGACTCCGCATCCGTCGCTTCTCCCTGCAACAGCGTGTGCATCATCGATCCGGTCACCGGCTTGTGCGGCGGATGCTTTCGTACGCTGGAGGAGATCAGTGGGTGGATCGATTTCTCGGCCACCGAAAGCGCAAGGTGATCGCCGCGCTCGATGCCCGACGATTGAATTTCGGTGCCGCGATCGAGTCCCGACTGGAGGACCGTGCCGAGCGCTGACTGGTATTTCGATTTCGTCTCCCCGTTCTCGTACCTCCAATGCGAGCAACTGCCGACGCTCGAGCGCTCGATCAGGATCCGCTACCGGCCGGTGCTGTTTGCGGCCTTGCTCGCGGCGCACGGCCACAAAGGGCCCGCCGAGATCGCCTCCAAACGCCGCTTTACCTACCGCTTCGTGGTTTGGCAGGCGGCGAAGCTCGGCATTCCACTTAAGTTTCCTGCCGCGCATCCCTTCAATCCCCTGGCTCTGCTGCGGCTCGCGATCGCTGCCGACTGCGAACCCTCGGCAGTGCAGCGCATTTTCCGTTTCGTCTGGCGCGATGGACGTCTCGGGGATTTGCCCATCGAGTGGGCTGAGCTGATCAGCGAGCTCGACATACCGGACGCGGCTACTCGCATCGCGTCGTCCGAGGTCAAGGACGCGCTCAGAAAAATACCGACGACGCGATTGCACGCGGCGTCTTCGGCGATGCCGACGCTGGCCATCGGCGATGAGCTCTTCTGGGGCGTCGACGCGACGGCCATGGCCGCCGATTTCGTCGCGCAGGGCTGCAGGTTCACCGACGCCGAGATGACGCGCGTCGCCAGCCTGCCGGCAGGCGCCCAGCGCGACACATCGAAACGCAGGTGATGCGACGCCGTCGGGCGGCAATCACTTCTTCTTTGGCGGCAACGTCATCGCGCGCGCTGCAGCGGTCTGCCGGGAGCGGAAGTCTGCGAGCTTGGCAGCGAGCGCCGGGTCGCCGCGCGAGAGCCACGCGATCGCGAAAAGGGCGGCGTTGGCCGCTCCCGCCTCGCCGATCGCAAAGGTCGCGACTGGAATGCCCTTTGGCATCTGCACGGTCGACAGCAGGGAATCCTCGCCGCGCAAATATTTGGATGGTATCGGGACGCCCAATACCGGCAGCATGGTCTTCGCGGCAAGGACTCCCGCCAGATGCGCGGCACTCCCGGCACCGGCGATGATGCAGGCAAGGCCGCGCGAGGCCGCACTTTCGGCGTACGCGAAAGCGTCGTCGGGCGTGCGATGCGCCGGAGAGCACCTTCGCCTCATGCGGGACACCGAAGGCGGCCAATTGAAGGACCGCGTGCTGCATGATCTCCCAATCGCTGTCGCTGCCCATGACAACGCCGACCGCGCCGATCGCGTGCGCTTGTTTCCGTGGAGGCATGCTGGTCCTTCCTTTTCCTGGCAAGCAGACGTTTGCGCGCGCGCGCGCCCTCGTCGCCGATTTTACCATCGCCCCGGAATGCGCCCGGCGACCGCCTCGCCGTCCCGCGGGTCCTCAATGCATCGATTCGGCCCGGCGATGTCTGAAAATCATCGGCGCTTAAGCGATAATGAGGGCGATGTCGATTCGAACACTGCTCACGGTGACAGGACGTAGCGCGACGGCGCTGGCGATGGCCGCGGGTCTGGCCGCGAGTTTGGCCAACTTCGCCGGTGGGGCCGCGCATGCGCAGCCGACCGACGCCGATTTTGTCGTCGCGCGCGATGCATTTCACGCCGGCGACGCTGCGCGACTCAGAGAGGGTTGCGCCTCGTCTCAAAGGGCACTTGCTCGAATCGTACGTGGAATACTGGCAGCTGCGGCTGAAGCTGGACGATGCCGATCCCGATCGCGTGCAGAGCTTCCTGGCACGTCGCGAAGGCGGGCCGCTCGCCGATCGCCTGCGCGGGGAATGGCTGAAATCGTTGGCCAGGCGTGGCCAGTGGACGTTGTTCGCGGCCGAATATCCCAAACGCGCCGGCGACGATACCGAGCTTGGCTGTTATGCGATCCAATGGCAGCGCATCCGCGACGGGGATGGGGTACTCGATCTAGCGCGGCCGCTGTGGTTCAGCGGACAAGAGCAGCCGGAATCGTGTCAGCCCTTGTTCGCGGCGCTACTGGCGCTGGGCAAGCTCACATCGCAGGACGTGTGGACTCGCTTCCGCCAGGCGCACGAAGCAGGCAGCTTCCGGCTGACGGGCCGGTTGCTGGACTTGCTGCCTGTGGGCGAGCGGCCGGCGCAAGCAGATGTCTCCCGCGTCGAGCGCAATCCCGCGCAGGCGCTCGCCAAGGGGGATTTCCGCTGGTCGTCGAGGAGCGGCCGCGAGCTCGCGCTCTACGCGCTGGATCGCGCCGCTCGAAGTGACCCCGGCGCGGCGCACGACGCCTGGGCAAAATGGCGCTCGCGCGTCCCCGATCCCGATCGAAAGTACGGCAATCTGCTCATTGCGTACAACGCGGCGCGCCAGCTGCTGCCGTCGGCGAATACCTGGTATCGCGAAGCCGACGGAGCGTCGCAAAACGATCAGCAGCACGCATGGCGCGTACGCGCAGCGCTTCGTGCGCTCGCCTGGGACGATGTCGCGCGCGCGATCGACGCGATGCCCGAGGCGCAGACAATGGACCCCGCATGGCGCTATTGGAAAGCGCGCGCGCTGTCTGTCGCGGGCAAGGGCGATGACGCGACCAGGCTCTACGGCAGCCTCGCCACCGAGCATCACTTTTACGGATTCCTGGCCGCCGAAGCGCTTGGCGCGGCGGTCATGCCGGTGAGCGAGCCGCTGCCGGCGGATGCTTCCGCGCTGGCGGCGTTCGGCGCGAGGGACGACGTCCAGCGCGTGATCACGCCTCACGACGCTCGATCTACGCCCCGAAGCGCAGCGCGAATGGCTGTACGTCGTCGCGCACGCTCGACGACGACAGTCTGCTGCTCGCCGCCGAGGTCGCGCGCCGCAACGGCTTGTACGACCGGTCGATCAACACCGCTGAACGCACTCAGCGGCGACACGATTTTTCGCTTCGCTATCCGACGCCGTACCGAACGGAAATCGGCGCCGCCGCGCGCGACTATCAGATCGATGAAGCATGGGCGTTCGGCGTCGCGCGACAGGAGAGCCGTTTCGTCGCCGACATCATGTCCAGCGCCGGCGCGGTGGGATTGATGCAGCTCATGCCGGCGACGGCGCGATGGGTCGCGCGCCAGATCGGGCGTCGCCGATTATCGGGTCAGCGCGCTCGATCAGCCGGAGCTCAATGCGCAAATGGGAAATTATTATCTTCGCCATGTTCTCGATCGGCTCGACGGCATGCCAGTGCTCGCGACCGCGGCTTATAATGCCGGCCCCGGGCGCGCTCAGGCATGGCGCGGCGCGGCGCCGATGGAAGGGGCGATCTACGCCGAAACCATTCCCTTCAACGAGACGCGCGACTACGTGAAAAAGGTCCTCGCCAACGCGATGTTCTATCAAGCGCAGCTCGGCCTTCCCTACGTCGCGCTGCGTGAGCGACTTGGCGTGGTGATGCCGAAAGGCACCAGTGCGTTGAGCGAGGTCGCGGCAATTCTTCCGGGAGATCGCCCGAAAGAGGCGCCATGAGCCCCATGGATGACCGGGCAACGCTGGTTCTGGGCGGCAGCGGTTTCGTCGGCCGGCATCTGGTTGCGCGGCTGGCCGCCGCCGGACGGCAGGTCATCGTTCCGACCCGTCGCCGCGAGCGCGCAAGACATCTGATCCTGCTTCCGACCGTCGATGTCGTCGAAGTCGATGTGCACGATGAAGCGGTGCTGGTGCGATTGGCGCGGCGTGCATCGGTGATCGTCAACCTGGTCGGCATCCTGAACGAGCCGCGTCGCGGCGAGTTCGAGCGCTGTCCATGTCGAGCTCGCGCGCAAGCTCGTCGCCGCCTGCGGGGTGGCGGGCGTATCGCGCCTGCTGCACATGAGCGCGCTCAACGCCGATCCGCAAGGACCGAGCCGATATCTCCAAACCAAGGGTGAAGCGGAGACCATCGTCGCGAACTCGGGACCTTGCCTGGACTATTTTCCGGCCGTCGGTCATCTTCGGTCGCGAAGATTCGTTTCTCAACCTCTTCGCCAAGCTCGAACGGATGATGCCCATCCTCCCGCTCGGATCCTCCGGCGCGCGGTTTCAGCCGGTATTCGTTGGAGATGTTGCGCGAGCGTTCGAAGCGGTGACCGACGATGACACGGCGCATGGTCAGCGTTACAGCTTGTGCGGGCCCAAGGTTTATACGCTGCGCGGGCTGGTCGCCTATGTCGGAGAGCTCACCGGATACAAGCGTCCGATCCTGCCGCTCGGCCGCCGCCTGTCGCAGCTGCAGGCGCGCGTGCTGGAATGCCTTCCCGGCCCGTTGATGAGTCGTGACAATCTGGCGTCGATGGAGCGGGACAACGTCTGCGACGGCGGCTTTCCCGCGAAGTTCGGGTTTGCGCCCACGGCGCTGGAAGCCGTCGCGCCAGCCTACCTGGCGACCGGCGCCATCAAGAGCCGCTACGACGAGTTTCGCTCGCAGAGCGGTCGCTGAAACGCGGCGGCTAGAAGCTCAAGCGTGACGTCGACATGAAACGTCGCCGGCCACCGCGTCCATGAAAATCTATCGTGTCGGGGGCGCGGTGCGTGACGAGCTACTCGGACGCGCAATCGCGGATCGCGACTACGTGGTCGTGGGCGCTACGCCGGAGGAAATGCTCGCGCGAGGTTATCGCCCTGTCGGCCGCGACTTTCCCGTCTTCCTCCATCCCCAGTCGGGCGAGGAATACGCGCTCGCCCGCACCGAGCGCAAGAGCGGTCGCGGCTATCACGGCTTTACCTTTCATGTCGCGCCCGATGTGACGCTCGAGGAAGACCTCGGGCGCCGCGATCTGACCATCAATGCCATGGCGCGCGACGCCGATGGAACGCTGATCGACCCCTATGGCGGAGAGCGCGACTTAGCCGCGGGCGTTCTGCGTCACGTAAGCCCCGCGTTTGCCGAGGATCCGCTGCGCGTGCTTCGCGTCGCGCGTTTCGCGGCGCGGCTCGGCTTCGTGGTCGCGCCGGAGACCGAGGCGCTAATGCGCTCGATTGCCGCCGGCGGGAGCTCGCGACGCTGACGCCGGAACGGGTGTGGCAGGAGCTCTCCCGCGCGCTGATGGAGCCACATCCCTCGCGTTTCTTCGTCGTGCTGCGGCGCTGCGGCGCTTTGAACCAGTTGCTGCCCGAGGTCGATGCGCTGTTCGGCGTGCCGCAGCCGGTGGCTCATCATCCCGAGCTCGACACCGGCGTCCACGTGCTGCAGGCACTGGACTACGCCGCTGCCGCCGGCGACGCGCTTCCGGTGCGCTATGCGGTGCTCACCCACGACCTGGGCAAGGGTGCGACAGCGCCCGCGGATTGGCCGCGGCACATCGCGCATGAGCAGAAGGGCGTTCGCCTCGCGGAAGCGATGAGCGAGCGCTTGCGAGCTCCAGCCGATTGTCGCGAACTGGCGAACCTCACCGTCCGCTATCACGGCACCGTGCACCGCGCCTCGGAACTGCGCCCTGCGACGCTGCTCGATCTGCTGCTGGCAACCGATGCCTTGCGCCGCCCGGAACGCCTGGGGTGGCTGTTACGAGCCTGCGCCGCCGATGCGCTATCGCGACCGGGCAGATCCGGCGCAAGCTACGCACCGGCGCAATGGATGAATCTGGCGCTGGCAGTGTTGAAGGCCGTCGACGCGGGCGCGATTGCGCGAGAAAGCGTCGATCCGGCGCACCTGCCTGCAAGGATCCGCGAAGCGCGGATCGACGCGTTGCTTGCGTGGAAGAAGCAAAACGAGCTTCCGCCCTCACCTGCCTTGAGGCAGTAGGACGACGCGGCTGTTCGGGCCCCGCGCCGGGTAGCTCGCGCCGCGGCCTCATCAACCCGCTCACGAATGAATTGGGAGGCTCGCGCCGCTAGAAGTAGTGCGCCATGCCCAGCACGAAGCCTGACGGCTTGCCGCCGGGCGCAATGGCATAGTCGTTGATATTGAATGTGTAGGCTGCGTTGGCGCGATTGTTGATCTTCACATAACCGACGTAGACAAAGCTGCGCAACGACAGGCTGTACGTGTAGCTCAACTCCCATTGGTCGCTAGCGGTGCCGGGGCCTTTGGTCAGACCCCCACCTGGGTCCCGTCCGCGGTGGTTCCCTTGCCGTCGCCGGCGTGGCCCCAGAAGGCGTAGATCGATCCGCGCGCCTGCCGGGACGGTCGCGGAGATACCGTAAAGTCGCGCTTGAGATTGCCGTCGAGAGTGTCGTACGCCAATCGCTCGTAGATGACGGCCAGACGAGCGTTGAACACCTTGCTGGCCTCGCCGAAATCGTAGGCGCCGCTGATTGAGAATGCATCGTCGTGCCGACCGACCCCGCGGACCCTGTAGTTGCGTTCGAACGCCGCACCGAATTCGATGGGGCCGTTGCCGTAGAAGCCGCCCAGACTCCAGCACTTCGCGTGCCGAAGCTCGGACAGATGATCGCCGTTGTCGCCCGCTGCGCCGTCGGCGTTCCGGACGAGTCGCGCGTGGAATACTGCACCTCTCCCGTGAAGCCATTGCTGGTTATCGAATCGTATCGGATCGAGTTGCCGAGCCGCGCATCGAAGCCGCCCCTGTCCCTTGTTCAGCGATCCCTGCGCCCACAAGGCCGCGGTCGACAGCACCGACGTCGTAAAGCGTCGGGTGCGTTGCCGAAAATCGGGTGTATGTCGTCGTAGGGCGTGAGAAACCTGCCCATCTTGACGGTTCCCCACTCGCTTTGCAGTCCGACAAAGGTCTCGCGGATGCCAGCGCGGACCCGCCCGTGTCCGCCACGCACCGACGACTCGACCTGGTAGATTGCCGCCAGCCCGCCGCCGATGTACTCAACGCCGCGAAGGCCGAAGCGCGAAGAATTGCTGCTGACGCGATTGACGGTCGGGTTCGGGCCATCGACCTGGGCACCGCGGATAAACTCCAGGTCCAGGTTGAGAGTGCCGTAGAGCTTGAAATTCGCGAACTGCGCATGCGCGGGCAACGCGATCGCCGCGGCGCCGGCGCACAGCAAGCCGGCGAGCCGGCTAGGCATCGAGTCTTTCCATCGCTGAAAGGGTCTGCGCACCGCCTACCGGGTCTTTATCCAGTCGGAAATGCCAAGCTTTCCGGCAGTGTACCGTAGCCGCAACGTCGGCCCTAGAAACGGTATGCCGTCAGCGTCATCAGCTTGGCCGTCGCTCGCATCAGCGCACGCACCGGCAGCGGGAGCTCGCTCGCGCCTGCGTCGCGCGCGGTCGCGCCGTGACGCGCCTCGTCGTCGCGCATCGGCGGCGACGATCGCGCGACTCTCGCGTCGGTCTGCGGCAGGCGGTCCATATGGTCCGTCAGGTGCTCTTCCACCTGGCGTTCGGTCTCGACGACGAAGCCAAGGTTGACGCGGTCACCGCCGATGCCGGCGATAAGGCCGATCGCGAACGAGCCGGCGTACCACAGCGGATTGGCGTAGCTCGTGCGGTCCCCGAGCTCGGCCAAGCGCTCCTGCGTCCACGCGAGATGTTCCTCCTCCTCGCGCGCTGCCAGCGCGAATCGCCCGCTGACCTCGGGGTCCCGTGCGACGAGCGCCTGCGCCTGATAGAGCGCCTGAGCGCAGACCTCGCCGGTGTGGTTGACGCGCATCAAGCCACCGGCGTGGCGGCGCTCCTCCGGCGTCAACGGTCTCTGCGGGGAGATCTGCCGCGGGATTGGGCCGTCGCGAAGACGCGGTGCCCGCCAGCGTGCGCAGCGCCCGGTCGAATCCGATGATCAGTTCGTCAGTCGTCATGATTGCCTTGAAGCTGTCCCGAGGTCCCGGTTGCCGCGTAAACGAGCGATTGCGGATGAACGCGGCCGCCGCACCGCGATGATACGACAGGACAAAAAAGGGCGCCCCTAGGACGCCCTCATGATCACTTCAAACCCAGTTAAGCTTGGTAACTTCCCAACACACTCTTTAGAACAAGTGCACGATGCCGAACATCAGGGCGCTTCGGATCGCCGCCCGTGCGTATCGTGTACGGGTTGATGTGGAACGTGTACGAAGCGCGCTCGTCGTTGCGGATCTGGATATAGCCCGTTTGCAGCAGGGTGCGCGGCGAAAGGCTGTAGACGTAGCTGACTTCCCACAGAACGGCGCCGGTGCTCGATTACCATGGCTCAGCTGGCCGATGCTTTTTCAGCATCGAGCGGCGCCGCCCTTGCCATCGCTGGCACGGCCATAGTTAAACATGAACTTGCCGCCGCCGAGAGGAACCTCCAGCGCCACGCCCCAGTAATCGCGCTTGAGATCGCCCGTGGGAGTGTCGTACTTGGTTTGCTCGTAGCCAATGCCAACGCGAAGACCGAAGCCCTGCATGATCGTGCCGAAGTCGTAGCTTCCGGCGATCGTCCAGTCGGTGTCGTTCGGGAACTTGAAACATGGCGCGGTCGCCGAGCAGCCCGTACCCAATGGCCCGGTCGCGGTGGCTGAACGTACTGGCGAACCTTGTTGGTTGCGCTCGAACGATATCGCTCCCTGCCACGGACCGTTGTTGTAAATGACGTTGCCGCCGATCACGTAGGCGTGGCGCAGTTCGGAAACGTGATTGCCGTTGTCGCCGCCGGTCGCTACCGCCGCAGCGGGTGCGAGGGCAGGGCACACGTTGGTCACGAGCGCAGGCGTGCAGCTGATGAAGTTCTGCGTGTCGCCCGACGAATCGCGCGTCGAATATTGCAGGGCAGCAGTGAAGCCCATGTAGTTCGGCGAATCGTAGCGGAGGTTGTTGCCGGTACGGGCGTCGAAGCCGCCGTTGGATTTGGACTCTTGCGCCTGGGCGTAGAGGGCGCCGTCGGAGAGGAGCGAGGTGCCTAGCGTGGTCTTGTTGTCGAAGATGAAGCGGACATCATCCTGCGGCATCAGGAACTTGCCCATCGTCGCCTTGCCCCAGCTGCCCTGCAGTCCGACAAACGTTTCGCGGCTGGCGAGCGACGATGACGCCGCGTTGCCCGTGTCACCGCTGACGTTCGACTCGATCTGGAAGATCGCATTCAGGCCGCCACCCAGGCTTTCCGTGCCGCGCATCCCGAAGCGCGAAGAGTTGCTGCTCACGCGGTTGACGGTCGGGTTCGAGCCATCGGTTTGCTCTACCTTTGACAAACTCGAGGTCCAGATTCAGGCGACCGTACAGAAGTGACATTCGCGGTTTGCGCTTGCACAGCCAGCGGCGAAGCAAATGCGCCGGCGACGGCAAGAACCACGAGCTTTTATTCATGGAATCTCTCCTCTAACACGATTAAGTTGGCAAGCGGCAGAAAGAGCGTTTGCGCCTGCCGTCGGAAACCTTCTCACGAGGTAAACGAGAAGTTGACCCAATTGTGCCAAAGCGGCGAATCCATTGGCAAGCTAAAACCCGCGACCCCAAAACCCCCGTGAACCCTGTTGCTTAATTGCAACAAGGCCGCGGGTTTTCCGCAGCGTATTTCGAGCGTCGGCGTGGGTATAATTCACTCTGTCGCGGCCACTCGGCATCGGATAAGTGAGGCGGCCGAAAAATGGGCACAAACAACAGCTTGCCGACAAAATCGCGGCGAAAGGCGGTGCTTCAACGCAAACGGACACGATGATCGCTCTCTCGCCCGCGTTGTCAGCACTGCCGGCGCTGCTGGCCGCCGCTGTCGCCTCGATATGCCTGATCCTGCTGCAGAGCCCCGGCCGCTTCCCACGGCGCATCCGAACGTACGCTCGCTGCATCATCGGCCCGTTCCCAGAGGAGGCGGATTGGCGGTCTGGTCGGGATGGCTGGCTGGCTACCGTGTGGCTGGCGGCTCCGCAACCTGGCTCGCGCCGTTGTTGCTGATCATTGTGGTGTCCTTCTGGGACGATCGTTACGGTGTGCCCGCGTGGACGCGACTGCTCATCCAGACGATCGCGGCGGGCGCTTGGATTTGGCTGAGCGAAGCGCCGCTCAACCCGTTCGCGCGCGTGGCGGTCGTGGCAATAGTGTGGATGGCGAACCTGTTCAACTTCATGGACGGAAGCGACGGGCTTGGCGGTTGCGATGGCCTTGATCGGTTTTGGAGCGTATGCGATGGCGGGATCGATGGCCGGTGCCGGCGACGCGCCGATACTTTGGGCGCTGGTGGCTGCGATCGCGCCTTGTCTGGTGATGAATTTTCCACCGGCCAGGCTTTTCATGGGCGATGTCGGAGCAGTTCCCCTGGGTTTTATCGCAGCCACGTTCGGCATGAGCGGCTGCTATGGAGGGCGCGTGGCCGGGATGGTTTCCGCTGCTTGTTTTTTGCCGTTTATCGCCGACGCCAGCGTGACGCTGGTCGTTACGCATGCTGCGCGGCGCCAGAATCTGGAAGCGCATCGGGAACATTTTACCAGAAGCTTGTTCAGCTTGGATTCGGTCATCGCGGAACGCTGGTCCTCTACGGCGCGTTGATGGTGGGTACTGCCAGCTCGGCGCTCCTTGCGCTGCTCGGGCGCCCACCTCTGGGTCCGCCTTGTTGGCACTCTGGAGCGCAGTCATGGCGCTATTGTTCGGCGCAATCGGGTATTATTGGCGTACAAGGGGCAAGGGGCTTAATGAAAGTAAGTACTAACTGGCGAGCGTGGCTTGCGTTTGGCCATGACACCATGGCCGCGGCGCTGGCCTGGATCGGCCTGTTCTGGCTTCGATACAACCTCGAGTTGCACGAGCCGCAGGTCTCCGACATGCTGAAGACGCTGGCCTGGGTGCTGCCTTTGCAGGCCGGCATTTTCCTTGCGTTCGGTCTGTATCGAGGGCTGTGGCGCTTTGCCAGCCTGCCCGACCTGCAGCGCATCGTGCTTGCGGTCGCATTGGGCGCGGTTGCGGTTCCAGTCGTCCTGGTCATGCTCCAGCTCGACCTCGGTCGTGCCGCGCAGCGTGTTGATCCTCTACCCGCCGGTGCTGATTCTGTTGATGGCGGGCAGTCGCTTCACCTACCGCGTGTGGAAGGAACATCGGCTGTACAGCCCGCTGGCGGCATTGGGCGAGCCGGTGCTGATTCTGGGCGCAGGCGAAGCGGGCGCGCGCCTCGCCAAGGAGCTCACGCACAGCCGCATATGGCGCATCGCCGGCTTGCTCGATGACAATCCGGCGAAGCAGGGTCGGCTGCTGCGCAACATCAGCGTCTTGGGCCCGATTGCCGAGCTGCCGCTGTGGGCCAAGCGTTTCGGAGTCCGTACCGTGATCCTCGCCTTGCCTTCGGCGGCCCACGGCGTGCGGCGGCGCGTCGCCGAGCTGTGCGCCGCGGCCGGGGTCGAAGCGTTGACGGTTCCCTCCTACGACGACCTGATCAGCGGCCGCTCGCAGCTGACGACCATTCGGCACGTCGAGCTCGACGACCTTCTCGGCCGCGATCCGGTGGTGCTCGACAGCGCGGGTCTGGGCGAGTGGCTCGGCGGGCGCGTGGTGATGGTCACCGGCGCCGGCGGATCGATCGGTGCCGAGCTTTGCCGCCAGATCGCGCGTTTCAGGCCGGCGCGGCTGGTGCTGCTCGATCTGTCCGAGTTCGGGCTGTATCAGATTCAGCAGGCGCTGCAGGACGACTTTCCCGAGTTGCCGCTGGTAACCCTGGTCGGCGACGTCAAGCACGTTGCGCTGATCGATCAGGTGCTGGCCAGCGAACGCCCCAGCGTCCTGTTTCACGCGGCCGCCTACAAGCACGTGCCGCTGATGGAGGAAAGCAATGCCTGGCAAGCGGTGCGCAACAACGCGTGGGGCACGTGGGTGCTCGCGCAGCGCTGCGCTTGCCGCGCGCGTCGAGAAGTTCGTGCTGGTGTCGACCGACAAGGCGGTCAATCCGACCAACGTGATGGGCGCGTCCAAGCGGATGGCGGAGATGGTCTGCCAGAGCCTGCAGAACGGCACGACGCAGTTCGTCATCGTTCGTTTTGGCAACGTTTTCGGCAGCACCGGCAGCGTCATTCCCCGTTTCGCAGGAGCAGATCGCGCGCGGCGGGCCGGTGACGGTGACGCATCCGTCGATCACGCGTTATTTCATGTCGCTTTCGGAAGCGACGCAGCTCCTGCTGCAGGCGGGCCTGATGGGAAAGGGCGGCGAGGTGCTGCTGCTCGACATGGGCGAGCCGGTAAGAATCGTCGATCTGGCACGCGACATGATCCGCCTTTCAGGCGCCGATCCCGACCGCATCCGGATTGCGTTCACCGGGCTTGCGGCCCGGAGAAAAACTGTTCGAGGAGCCGCTTGCCACGGGCGAGGCGACGCTGCCGACGCCGCATCCCAAGCTGCGCATCGCGCAGGCACGCCCGGGAAACCGCGATGCGGTCGATCAAATGGTCGCGTGGCTGGAGCGCGACCGCGCCGCAGGAGAAGGCGAGGTTCGCGTCTGGCTCAAGAATTGGATTCCCGAGTACGCCCCGCCGGGCAGCCCATCGGTTCACATCGCGCCGCCTGTTGCGCCACCACGGCGACGGTGGCACCGGCAGCGTTAGCGCCCGCGGTTTCCCTGCTCGCCCGGCGCCGCCGCTAGCGGCGCAGCCTCCGCGAGCCCCACGCGAAGCGTAGGGATCGACGGAACTGCGAGTCGACGCTCGCGGCCGACGCGACGCATCTCGCACGAGCGGTTGAGGAGGCCGCGCTCGCGCTGCGAGAGCGGCGAAAGGCAACTGGCACGGCGGCGCGCGCGAGACGTCGTCCGTGGAGAGCGCGAGCATGCGGCGCGCCTCCGGGCATAGCCCGGGTGCAGTTCCCTGGAATCGCTCGCAGCGCCTGATCCAGCGCACATTTCGCCTCATCGTGACGGTTTGGTCCCGGCACGGAAAGTCTGGAATCGTGAGGGCCGTGAAGGGACTGTCGCGCCAGAATTCCCCGGCGCCGGAGAGCAAGGCGGAGCCGGGTCCAAATAGCGCGAGCGTCGGCACTCCCGACAAGGCGCCCGAGATGCGCAATGCCTGTATCCGGAACGATCAGCAGCTTGGCGCGCTCGAGAAGATGCCACATCTGCGCAAGCGCCAGCGTTGCCGCCGAAGCGCGGAAATGCTCCGGCGGGATCGATCGCGTCGAGCAGGTGTGCTTCGCCCGGCCCGCGCTGAGCACGACGCCTAGATCCAGAGGTCTTCAGTCGCCGCGCGACCTCCGACCATCTGTCCGCCGGCCACAGCTGGAGCGCGCTGCTCGCGCCGGCGTGAATGACGCAGTAGGGTGCAACGGGCGCTTCGAATGCGGCCGCGGCTGGCGCAGGCCAATCGGTCGTGCGATAGCGCGCCGGTGCCGGGCCGTCGATCAGACCGGCGGCGATATCGGCCCAGGCCGTCGGCACGTCGGGATAGCTCCGCAGCTCATCGACCGGCCAGTCCTTGTAACGCGCATCGGCGCCCGAGAAGCCAACCACCCATCGTGCACCGAGGCGCGCGCAAGCCACGAGATATCGATTATCGCCAGGGATAAGCGCAAGGTCGAACGGCGCTTCGGCACGCAGGCGCTGAGCGAGTGCACGTCGCGCGGATCGTAGGGCAAAACGCGGACGCCGTAAGGACTCATCGCGTACAGCCCGCGGTAAGAAGGCGCGCAGGTCATGACGATATCCGCCGACGGCCAGCGCTCGCGGCATTTCGCCAGGAGCGGCGTCAGCATGATCGTGTCGCCGAGTAGAAGATCATGCGCGATCAGCACCCGCCGCGGCACGTCCGGCGCGCTTCGGCGGCGGCCGATTGCGCCGGCAGCCATCCGGCCTGCCGCGAGCGGCATGACGCAGCCATCGGGAAGGGCCGCGACTATTCATGTTGAGTCGTGCGAGCAAGGTTTGCGAGTTGCGCCAGCGATTCGTCCAGGATAACGAGCTGCAAAACCTGTTCGGCAAAGCGATACTCCCCGCCGGTCCACGCCGCGATGAGAGCATCGATGCGATGTCCGGCGAGCTGCCCTGAGGTGGTATTTTGCAGGCGCTCGCCCATGCCGCCCAGACGTGGAGAGAGATCTTCCCTCAGCCAGCCTTCAATGGGTGGATTGAACCCGCGCTTCTTTCGCGTCAAGGGATCATCGCCGCCCAGCGGATCCAGCACCTGCGCAAAAATCTCCTTTGCAGGCGTCGTGAATCGCATTGCAGTCGGCAAGGCCAAGCACCGCGGCAACGAAGTGATGATCGAGAAACGGCGCGCGCATCTCGAGCCCATGCGCCATCGTGCACAGATCGGCCTTGCGCAGAATATAGTCGGGCAGATAGTTGAGTCGATCGATCTCGAGCAGCGTTTCCAGCGTGACGGCGGAAGTGCCCGGCGGCATGCGCCAATAATGCGGCTGCTCCGTCGTAATGAGGCGCCAGAAAGAGCCTTTCACCCGGTGTGAACCCGGAAAACCGCAACACGTAGGCCGATGCCCAGTCGAGGCGCAATTCTTCGACGAGGCGCTGCCATGCGTTTCCGCTGATGCCGGCCGGGGTCGCGCGTGCCGCAAGCGCAGGCCATGCCGCCAGGACGTGCGCATGTGCTTCGCGTACCGCTTGTAGCCGGCAAAGAGCTCGTCGCCGCCGTCGCCACCGAGCACGACTTTCACATGTCGCGTCGCTTCCCGGGACAGGTACCACGTGGGCACGCTCGACGGATCGGCAAACGGCTCGTCAAGATCGGCGATGATTCTCTGAAATCGTCAGTTATCCTGAGGTTCATCGGAATGGCGCGATTCGAGAGGCCGAGCGTCTCGGCCGTTCGCTCGCGCATCCTCGCTTTCGTCGAACGAGGTGCCACTGAACGCGGCGGTGAAGGTCTGCAAACCCTGAAAGCTCATCGCTGCGAGACGGCACGCGATGGCGCTGGAATCGACGCCGGACGACAGGAAAAGACCTAACGGCCTGTCGGCGACCGTGCGCATGCGGATCGCAGCATCAAGCGTTGGCAGCCAGGGTTCCGGCGATGGTTCGGGGCGCCAATACTCGATGGTCGATGCATTGCCGCGTATTGAGGTCGTAGCGCAGGTAATGCGCGGGAGCTAGCCTTGCGATGTTGGCGAATGCCGTGCGCGGCGCCGGAATGGTTCGATGAGCAAGATACGCGTCGAGGCCGCTCGGCGAGAAAGCACGAGCGTCGGAGGCAGCCAGGGAAGCACCGCGCGCACCGTCGACGCGAACGCGAATCCATCTTTTCGATGCGCGTACACGACGGGCTTGAGCCCGAGACGGTCACGGATCACAAAAATCACGCGGCGACGAAGGTCACAGATCGCAATCGCGAACATGCCGCGAAGCCGGGGCAGGAAGTCGATTCCCCAATGCTCGTAAGCGTGGAGAATGAATTCGGTATCGGAGCGGGTACGGAAATGAAACCCGTCGTTCCTCAGCACCGCGGCATCCGCGCTCCAGTCGTAGACTTCGCCGTTGTAGGTGACCCAGATATCGCCGGCGTCATTGGCGATCGGTGGGTCGGCTTCCGGCCGGGGATCGATGATCGCCAAACGCGTGTTCAGCAATGCGTTCGGTGCGGGCAAGGATGCCGGGCGAAAATCGGCGTCCCAGGCTTGCACGCGCTCGGCATCGGGCCGCGTTGCCGCAAGGCGCTCAACATGCGCTCCGACAGTCGCAGGACCCACCATGCGACTGCCAAAATATCCGGCGATCCCGCACATGTCAGGCCGGCTTCAGGACGTGTCGGAAGACCGATTCCATGCCATCGAGCATTCGATCGATGCCAAAGATTCCATTGCACGAGCGCGCCCGGCCAGTGAATAGCGCGCCCGCAATTCCGGATCGTCGCGCAAACGCGCGAGACCCGCGCTCAGGGCGCTCGCCGACCGTGGTTCGACCAGCATGCCAGTGACACCTTCGTCTGACGGCTTCGCGGATCGCGCCAACCGGCGTTGATACGACCGCGATTGCGCACGCCATTGCCTGCATGATCGCTTGCGGCACACCTTCCTCGCCATAGGAAGGCAGCGTGAAGAGATCGAGCGCCTGCAGCCAAGGCACGACATCTTCTTGCTGACCGACGAACCGCAGCTTGTCGCCCAGCCCGAGTTGCGCAACTCGCGCATCAAGCTTCGCGCGATACGGCCCGTCACCGACGACCACGATATTCCAGTCCGCCCACGCATTTCGCTCGAGGGCGATCGCCTCGAACAAGTATTCATGGCCCTTCCAATCACGCAAGCGTGGCGACGATGCCCAACGTAGGTCTTTGCGGCAGGCCGACTCTCGATCGCGCGACGACCGCGTCGCCCGGAACGAATTGCCGAAGATCGATACCTGTGGGCACCGACGTCATTCGGTCAAGCGGGACCGCGGTGGTCTCCGCGATGCTGCGCCGTATGGCCTCGCCCGCGGTTACGATGTGCGCCGTTGCCCGACCATAGAGCCAGCGCGTCGCGGCGCTGTTGTTGATGCGCGTCGACACGTGCCGCGTGCGGACGATGGGCGGCGCATCGCGCCATGGAAGCACAGGAAATGGCACCAAGCCAGCTGTCGGTCGAGCTGTGCGTGTTGAGGATGTCGATCGCCCGCCTATGCCTCGACAGCCAGCTGCGAAGGACGCAAAGATCGGAAGGCTGTTTGCGACGGATCCCGAGAGGAACGGTCGGAACGCCGTAACGCGCAGCCGCGCCGTATATCGGCGTCTCGGGCGGCGTCAGGAGTGTGACTCGATGGCCGCGCTCCAGCATTCCGCGAGCTTCGGTGAGAATGCGGATCTCCTGGCCTCCCCAGCCAGCGGAATTCTCGGTGTGGACAATCGAGAGCGGCCGCACGTGCGAACAGGCCCTAGAGCGAGAAGGAGGGTTCGTATCGCACAAACCAGCGCTCCAGGATCAACAGCACCCAGAGCCGCATGGCGTGATTGCGAGCGTTCAGGGAATGTTCACGCAGCAGGCGCTCTATCGCGTCCGATCGAATCAATCCTCGCCGTTGCAGCCCCGCCGGACCGAGCGCGTGTTCGAGGTCGCCTTTCAGCTCGCGGCCCAGCCATCGCTGCAATGGCATCATGAATCCCTGCTTCGGGCGATGGACGATATCGAGCGGGAGATGCCGCTCCGCCAGTCGCTTCAGGAGAAGCTTGCGTCCTCGGCCGCGAACCTTGTCGGCGGGTTGCAACCGTGCGCACCATCCGAAGAAATCATGATCCAGGTAAGGCACCCGCGCTTCGAGGGAATGCGCCATGGTCGATCGATCGACCTTGGTCAGCAAATCATCGGGTAACCACAATCGAGCATCGATATTGAGCAGATGATCGAGGTATGACGGCGAGTCACACTCGTTGTAGAACCGCTCCGCGCGATCGGCGATGCGTGCCGAGATAGAGCGTCGAAACCGTTCCGTAAAGTATTCGCGTCGGAGGAGCGCGTCAAAAATATTCGGGATCGTCGCGTATCGCCGGGAGCGAGGCTCGGCTGCCGCCTTGAGGATACGATCACGCGCGAGCCGTGCAGGAAGCCGGCGCAGCAAGTAAGGAATCGGGGAGCCACGCGCGCCGAGCACGCTGGTGAAGCGCTCCTCGCGGATGCGCTTGTCGTAGTTGCTATAGCCGCCGAAAACTTCATCGGCTCCTTCGCCGGTGAGGACGACCGTTACGCTCTTTCTGGCGTGTTCCGCGAGTAGCATGGTCGGCAGGGCCGCCTGGTCGCCGAACGGCTCGTCAAAAACGTCGCCCCAGTGATCGAGCGCCGGCAGTACCTCCTCAGGGCTCAGCATCAGACAGTGATGGTTGCTGCCGATGTGACGCGCGACGCGCGCGGCCTCCTCGTGCTCGCTCCCTACGTCGCTGCCCCTGAATCCCAGATTGAATGTATCGAGCGCACGGCCGGAGATCTGCGTCGCCAGCGCCGCGATCAGGCCGGAATCGATGCCGCCGCTGACGAACACCCCGAGCGGCACGTCGGCCACGAGCATCGATTGGACAGACGCAGACAATCGCGTGGAAAGCGCGTCGACTGCGTCCGTCTCCCTGAAACGCGTGCTTGGGCGCATAGGACGGACGCCAAAACTCCCCGCTCGTCAGAGTCCCGCTCTTGAGGGAAAGCCAATGCCCGGCGGGAAGCTTCCGGATTGCAGCGTAAACGCTATAGGGCGCCGGAATGTACTGACACTCGAGATAAAGGGCCACGGCGTCGAGGTCAATATCATGCGGCATTGCCGGAAAGCGCAGCAGCGCCTTGATTTCGAGCCGAAGACGAACGATCCGGCGTGCCACGCGTAATACAAGGGTTTCACGCCGAGGTGATCGCGCGCGAGGAACAGTTCGCCACGCTCGCGATCCCATATCGCGAACGCGAACATGCCCGAGATCTTCGTAAGCAATTCGCGACCCCATAGGCGCCAACCATGAACCAGTACCTCGCCATCGCCGTTCGTTGCGAAAACATGGCCGGCGTCCGCGAGCTCTCGCCGCAGCGCGCGATAGTTATAGATTTCGCCGTTGAAAATGACGGCGATGTTTTGATCGGCGGAGATCGAGTGGCTGATTGCTGCCTTCGATGTCGATAACCGAGAGCCGGCGAAAGCCGAGGCCGACCGCCCCGTCGCGATAGTGACCGCCGGCATCGGGGCCCCGATGCACGAGAGCGTCGGTCATGCTCGGCAAGGATTCCCATGCCCGTCGGTCGGTGCTTACATAGCCGGTGATGCCGCACATGATGGAATTCGCTGCGTGACGGGAACGGGCGGCGGGAATGCATTTCCACCGCCCATGGAAGGATATACAAACCAGGCGTCGGCTGCGGCACTCTTGGCAGCGCTGCCGAAGTGCCGACATCTGCGTCGCGTGCGGCAAATTCCGCGGCGTCGCCCAGAAAGATAGCGAGCTAATCATACCGGAGTCGGTCCTTCATTGCTTCAACGAGAGCACGTTCTCGTAGAGCGTCAGCATCTGGGCGGTCATAGCCTGCGGAGTCAGGTGCGAAACGGCCGACCGCACGCGCGAGCTCATCATTTCACATTCCGTCGGATCGAGAGCTGCGACATGCGCTCGGCCAATGCCGCGTCGTCGGTGGAATCGCAAAGCCAGCCCGCACTTGCCTTGACTACACACTCCGCCCGCGCCGCAGCGCGTGCTTGTCACAACAGGCAAGCCACACGCCAGCGCCTCGAGGACCGCGTTTGATAGAGGGTCGTACAGCGTGGGCAACACGAATGCATCGGCAGCTCCGTAGAATGGCCGTGGATCACGCTGCGGACCGGCAAAGATCACGCGCGCGCCGACGCCTGCCTTGCTGGCGAGCATTCGATATCGCGCCATGAATTTTTCGCGACCGACGACGATCAAGCGCACTTGATCTGGCAGTCGCGCAAGTGCCCGGATCGCCGTTGGAACACCCTTGCGATGATAGCCGGAGCCCACCAGAAGGAACGCGAAGTGGGATCCATCCAGCCCCAGGAGCAGCCCGCGTTTTGGGCCTGTTCGCCCGCACCTGAGGCCCGAAAGTCATCGGATCGACGGCATTGTAGATGACGTGCAGCTTGCCGCGGTCGATCGAGAAATACCGGCGCACGTCCTCGGCGACCATCTGCGAAATGCAAATCACGGCCTTGAGCTTCGGGCTTCGAAGAGCCGGGCTTCGGCGTCGAGCACGAAACGGTGATAGGCATTGGCGGCGATCGAAATCCGCTCGAGTTTGCCACCAGTGCGAACGGCGCTCCTCGAGCCATGCCCGGTGCACGCCGTCTCCTGCGCGGAATACGTCACAACCCCTCGATGCGATCGTAGCGATTGAACGATCTCGGGTCTGTCTCCGCGCCAGCGCCTGCCGCACGGCACGCGCGAAGCTTGCGTCAGCCACAGGCGACCCACGTAGAAGGGATTGCAAATGACGGCTCCAGGCGTGCCGCCCTGCGGCCGCGGGCCACTCGCGCGTGTAAATGCGTGGACCGCAACGTCGCGCTCGAGCTAACGCATCGATTGCCCGCTCGAGAAAGCGTTCAGCACCGCCGAAAGCCGTATAACGCTGCCGAATGACGCCCAGTCTCACTTCGCGCTTCGGAATGCGGCATCGCCCGGCCGTTACGCGAGGGCGGTCCCTGCGGCAAAACTGAATGCGATGGAGCTTGGCGTAAATGCCGTCGCGCGCCATCAGATCGGCGTGTGTGCCTTGCTCGACGACGCGTCCGGCATCGAGCACCGCGATGCGGTCGACGCGCTCGATGGTGGACAGGCGGTGGGCGATGACGATGGTGGTGCGTCCCTGCATCGAGCGCGTCCATCGCCGCCTGCACATGTCGCTCCGACTCGGAGTCGAGCGCCGATGTCGCCTCGTCGAGGATCAGGATCGGCGCGTTCTTCAGAATCGCACGCGCGATGGCAAGACGCTGCCGCTGGCCGCCGGACAAACGGATGCCGTTCTCGCCGACGATGGTGTCGAAACCCATCGGCAAGAGCGCGAATGAAGTCGAGCGCATGCGCGGCGACGGCGGCGCGCTCGACGGCATCGCGCGATGCGCTCGGACATTGCGCCGTAGGCGATGTTCGCGGCGACGGTGTCGTTGAACAAGCGTCACGTCCTGGCTCACCAGCGCGATGTGGCTGCGCAGATTGGAGAGCGTCAGCTCGTCGATGCCGTCGGCCGTCGAGGATGATACGGCCGGCGCTCGGCTCGTAGAAGCGCGGAATCAGGTTGATCAGCGAGGTCTTGCCGCCGCCCGACGGCCCGACCAGCGCGACGCTCTCGCCGGGAGCAATCACCAGGCTGACCTCGCGCAGCGCGTCCTTGTCCGAGCCGGCGTAGCGCAGCGAAACGCGGTCGAAACGGAGCTCGCCGCGCACCTGCTCGAGGACGACGGTGCCGCGGTCTTCTTCCGGCTTTTCGTCGATCAATCCGAAAATGCTCTCCGCCGCGGCGAGCCCGCGCTGGATGTTGGCGTTGACGCCCGACAGCGACGCGCAGACGGTCGATGAGTGTCAGCAGTGCGATCACGTAGGCCGTGAACCGCGCCGCGTCGAAGCCGCCGGACTCGCTCTGCTTGAGCGCGACGTAGACGATGAAGCCGACCGACGCAGGCGCCGACGAACTGCAGCAGCGGCGAGCTGGCGGCGTCCGCCGACGACTGCTTGCTCATCGACTGCCGGAGCTTGTTCGCTCCGGCGACCGCGCGCGTCCGCTCGTAGTCCTGGCCGCTGAAGATTTTCACGACCCGCTGTGCGCCGACGATTTCCTCGAGCACGTGGGTGATCGACCCGGTGCGCTGCTGCACGTCGCGCGCGACTCGACGCAACCGACGGCTGAAGTAGCGGATGACGGCGGCGACCGGCGGCATGATGACGATCGAGATCAGCGTGAGCTGCCAGTTGAGCCAGAAAAGGAGGCCGAGGCTGCCGGCGATGGTCAACGCACTGCGAATCGCGGTCGTGATTGCCGACGACGTGGCGGCGGCGAGCTGGTAGGCATCGAACGTGAACTTCGAGATCAGCCGGCCCGACGACTGCGCGTCGTAGTAAGGCGTCGGAAGCGACGAGCAGGCGATCGATCATCTCGCCGACGAAGATCGAAGACGACGCGGTGGCCAGTCCATGCCATTCCGTACTCGGACATGAACGAGCCCAGTCCGCGCAGCAGAAAAACGGTGACAACCGCGAGCGGCAGCTGCACCGTCATCGCCGGATCCGGGTTCTGCAGTCTCTGGATGATCGGCATCACCATATAGGCCATGACCACGTCGCCGGCCGCGACGATGACCATGCCGACGATCGCAAGCGCGAACGCCCACCAATAGGGACGGACGTAGCGCAGCAAGCGCCGGTAAAGAAGCAGACTGGGTGCCACAGGGGAACTGATGCGGGAAACCGATTAGGAGCCGATGTGTGCGCGAGTTGGTCCTCGCTGCCGGCGCGTTAGGCGAAATGAGGTGCAATGAGCGAAGTGCCCGCGATTATAGCGCAGCGGGCTTCGTCTTCCCGTCCCTGACCGCGACCGCCGCGGCGATCAGATCGCGATACAACAGGACCAGCTGCAGTGTCATCGCCGCCGGAGTCAGCGGAAGCACCGCCTCCGCGCGCTCGCCCACCCAGCAAGCGACGGCCTCCGCATCGGTCAGCGTCATCATGTGCCGGGCCAGCGCATCGACGTCGCGAGCCGCGCACACCAGCCCGGCGTCGTTTTCCGTGACCAGCTCGGCCGCCCCGCACTTGGTGCTGGTCACAACCGGCAGCCCGCAAGCCATCGCTTCGAGGGCCGCGTTCGGGCACGGGTCGTACAGCGTCGGCAGGACGAAGGCGTCGGCCGCACCGTAGAAAGGCCTTGGGTCGTCCTGCGCGCCCAGCAGCGCCACCCGGCGCGCGATGCCGAGGTGCCGTGCCAGTCGCCGGTAACGTCGTGCGGATCTATCCCGGCCGACGACAAACAGATAGGCATTGCTGGGCAGCTGTGTCAGTGCCTGGATCGCGGTCGCCACTCCCTTGCGCGCATATCCCGAACCAACGAGCAGGAAGCACTGTCGCCGTGTCCGGCACGCCGAGCTTTTGCCGCACGTCTGCGCGATGTTGTTTCAGTTCGGGCGAGAAAACAGCGCTGTCGACGGCGTTATAGATCACCGGCAGTTTCTCGAGGCTCAAGCCGAAGCGCTCGTGAATCTCGTCGCGAACCATTTTTGAACTGCAGATAACAGCGCGCAGCCAGGGACTCGCGAACAGACGGCGTTCGATGTCGAGCAGGTATCGATGGTAGAAACTCGATCTCGACCCGCCAGCGATCGAATGCCGACGCATCGCGCAGCCGTTCGTCGAGCCAGACTCGATGCACGCCGTCGCCGGCGCGATAGACGTCGCAGCAAAGCAGGCGCTCGTGCGATTGCACCAGCTCCGGCGCCTTCGCTTGCAACGGCGCCGCAAACCGCGCGAGCGAAGCTCCAGTCGCGCCACAGACGGCCGATGTAGAACGGGTTGCACAGCACCGGCTCGATAAGCTGGAGCCGCGGTCTGCGGCCACTGCCGCGTGTAGAGCGAAATCGCGACGCCGCGCTCGAGCAGCGCTTCCAGCGCGCCTCGACAAAACGCTCGGCGCCGCCATGACGGCGTATAGCGCTGGCGGATGATGGCGAGGCGCAAGCGTCAGCTCCGCATTGCCGCTGCGGCCGGTGGCGCCGATCACTCCGCCAGCGCGGCGCAAACGCGCTCGACGGGGAGGGTGGTGAGGCACTCGGAAATCTTGCCGCCGCCGCAGCCGTCGATGCCGCACGGCCGGCAAGGGTGATCCGTCGAGGCGATGATGCGATGCGGCACGCCCAGGGACCCCACTCGAGCTCTCCGCTCGGACCAAACAGCGCGACCACCGGTGTCTGCATGGCGGCCGCGATGTGCATCGGTGCCGAATCGACGCCGACGAACAGCCGAGCTTCACGCGTGACCGCCGCGAGCTCGCGCAGGCTCAACGCGCCCGTCAAGTCGACCAGACGCTCGGCGCGTGGAGAGCGCGGTCTGCGGCGACGATCGCATCGACCAGGCGTCGCTCGTCGCGAATCGGGCGCGCCGGTAATCGCGATCCGCCAGCCGCCTTCGGCCATCCGATCGGCGAACTGCGCATAGCGTTCCACGCGGCCAGCACTTGAACAGCCAGCGCGATCCCGGATGCAGCTGGACGAAGCGCTTCGACTGCGACGCCGTGCTGCTCGAGCAATGCGCGCGCGCGCGGAGTCGCGGCGTCGCCGGGACCAGCACCAGCGCCTTCGCCGCCGAGGTCGGCTGCATGCCGATGCGGCGCAAGGCGTCGAGATTGCATTCGACCAGTGTGACGCGGCGTCGACCGCGGCAACCGGTAGTAATGGGTGAAGCTCTTCCGCCATAGCCAGTGCGCGCGCTCGAGCTCGCGCGCGACGCTGTAGCGCGGCCGGAGCAGGCGCGCGAGCCAAGCGCCGCGCGGATGCTCGGTCAGGTGAACCGAGAAGATCGTATCGGCGCTGCGCGTAGCGCCGAGCAGCAGGCGCGCTCGGCTCGCGCATGACTGATGCATTCCCTGCGCTTGGCAGTCGCGATCGATGGCGTGGATCCGTGAGATCGCCGGGTGGTCCTCCGAGCATCGGCACGGTCTCGGCGATAGACCAGCGCGTCGATTTCCGCCGCCGGGCAGCGCACCCTTGAGCACCGTGAACACCGGCGAGGCGAGCAGGACGTCGCCGTGATGGCGGAGCTTGGTGACCAGCGCGCGACGGACGAAGGCCAGCATCGATGGGGTCCGGCAGCGGCTTGAGCATGCGCCAAGATAGCAAAATGCGTTGTCCGATACAACGCGATGCGCGCTTCGCCAGTCAGGGCTTACTCGTCGACAAAGCGGCGCGGGTGTTTTGTTCGCGGTGTTCCGGTACAATCGCCGCAACCCGTCGTGTCCCAGCGTCGCGAGTCACGTCATGCCGATCGAGGCCGCATCGGCCGCTCTCAAAGCGCAGATCCTTGCCGAGGCGCTGCCGTACATCCAGCGCTTTCACGACAAGGCGATCGTGATCAAGTACGGCGGCAACGCGATGACCGAGACCGCGCTCAAGGCCGGTTTCGCGCGCGACGTGGTGATGCTGAAGCTGGTCGGCATGAACCCGGTCATCGTCCACGGCGGCGGTCCGCAGATCGGCGATCTGTTGAAGACGATGGGCATCCAGAGCGAGTTCCGCCAGGGTATGCGCGTCACCGACGAGAAGGTGATGAACGTCGTCGAAATGGTGCTGGGCGAGCTCAATCAGGAAATCGTCGGCCTGATCAACCAGCACGGCGGCACGCGCGGTCGGCCTGACCGGGCAGGACGGCGCGTTCATCCACGCCCGCAAGATGCTGCTGAAAAGCGAGACCAATCACGGCGAATTCGGTCGACATCGGACTGGTCGGCGAGATCGAGAAGATCGACCCGGAGCTGATCAATCTGCTCGATTCGCGCGACTTCATTCCGGTGATCGCGCCGATCGGCGTCGGCACGGACGGCGAGGCCTACAACATCAACGCCGACCTCGTCGCCGGCAAGCTTGCCGAGACGCTGCAACGCGGAGAAGCTGGTGCTGATGACCAATACCGTCGGTGTGCTCGACAAGAACGGCACGCTGCTGACCGGGCTGACCGCCAGCGAGATCGAGGCGCTGTTCGCCGACGGCACGATCCACGGCGGGATGCTGCCCAAGATCGGCTCGGCGCTCGACGCCGTCAAGAACGGCGTGAAGAGCTCGCACATCATCGACGGCCGCGTCGAGCACGCGCTGCTGCTCGAGGTGCTGACCAACGAAGGCGTCGGCACGATGATCAAGGCCGGCTGAAGCGCAGATCGCGGTGAGCGTGCGGCGTTCGCCGCGATGCCAGCGCCGACTGCGACAGGGAGCACGCGATGGCGAGCAAACCAGGCGAACGCCGGTTGCAGATCCTGCAGACGCTGGCGGCGATGCTGGAGACACCCGCGCGGCGAGAGGATCACCACCGCCGCGCTGGCCGCGCGGCTGGACGTGTCGGAAGCGGCGCTCTATCGCCACTTCGCCAGCAAGGCGCAGATGTTCGAGGGACTGATCGAGTTCATCGAGTCGACGCTGTTCTCGCTGGTCAACCGCATCACGACCGAGACGACCGACGGCGTCGCGCAGGCGACGCAGATCGTCGCGGTGCTGCTCGGCTTCGCCGAGAAGAATCCCGGCATGACGCGGGTGCTGATCGGCGATGCGCTGGTCAACGAGGACGAGCGCCTGCAGGTGCGCATGAACCAGCTCTACGACCGCATCGAAGCGTCGCTGCGCCAGTCGCTGCAAGATCGCGCAGGCAGGCGGCGCTGGCCGGGCGATCCGGTCGCCGAGGCGAACGTGCTGCTCGCTTTCGTTGTCGGGCGCTGGATGCTGTTCGCCAAGAGCGGATTCAAGCGCATGCCGCAGGAAGGCTGGGATGCGCAGCGGAAGTATCTCTTCTCGATCGCGTGGCGGCGCAACGCCCAATCGGGTCAGCCGAGGCGGCGCCAGCGCTCCGGCGCGTTTACCGAGCCTCCTGGTCAGCCAGGGGCGAACATCGCGCTGTTCGAAGACCGCCACTTACGCGGATTGCACCGTCGACGGGCCGATCCGGCAGCCGCTGATACGCCAGGCTCCGTTTTCCTGTTTTTCCATGGTGTACAGCGCGACACGCACGCTGTTGTCGGCATCGATCAGGCGCAGCGGTTGGATGATGAGCCCGTCGATGACCGCGCCTTCCAGAAATTCGGTGTAGCGCGCGGTGAGCAACGCCGGATAACCCAGCATGGACCATGGCCATAAACGTATCCGCGTCGCCAAACTGCGCGCGAATCGCGGGCGTCGCGTAGCCGAAAGCCTCTTCGCCTTCACCGGCGATGAGTGCGGCACGCTGGGCGCTGATCACCTGCTTGATCGATTTCCAGTCGGACGCGCGCATTTGAGGCGTGGCAGCCAGCGCCGCGCTTGTGTCGAGCGCAAAGAAGGCAGCCAGCCCCAACGACAGCGGCGGCGAACCAGCGCAGGCGATGGTCGTCGCGACGCGCGACCGCTCATCGATTGGCGCCCGGCGCGCAGACTGCGCACTCGGGATCCTTCAGCACGCGGACCTCGCGCCATTCCATGGCCAGCGCGTCGAGCATCAAGAGCCGTCCCGCAAGCGAATCGCCGGCAGGCGCCAGCAGCTTCAACGCCTCGGCCGCCTGGGTGGCGCCGATGATGCCGACCAGCGGCGCAAACACGCCCATGGTCGCGCAGCGAGTCTCCTCGAAGTCGTCGCCTTCGCCGAACAGGCAGTGGTAGCAGGGGCTCGCTCCGGTCTCGCGCATCGAATACCGCGATCTGGCCGTCGAAGCGAATCGCGGCGCCGGACACGAGCGGTTTTTGCGCGCTGACGCAGGCGCGATTGACAGCGTGGCGCGTGGCAAAGTTGTCGGAGCAGTCGACGACGATGTCGGCGGCCGCCACCAAGGGCTTGAGCTCGGCATCGCCGACGCGTGCCGCGACGCGCACGATGCGGACCTCGGATTGACAGCGCGATGCGCGCAGCGGCCGCGTCGACCTTGGCGACGCCGACGACGTGGGTGTCAAACAGGATCTGGCGCTGCAGATTGGTCAGATCCACGCTGTCCGCGTCGACCAGCGTTAGCGTGCCGACACCGGCTGCCGCCAGAAACTGCGCGACCGGGTTGCCAAGGCCGCCGACGCCGATGATGAGCGCGTGAGCAAGCGCGAAGCGTTGTTGCGCGTCCGACACCGAGCTCAGGCAGCAGAATGTGACGGCTGTAGCGCAGCAGTTGGGCGTCGTCCATCTCCATTCCTTGCGCTTAGGTCACAAACGCCCGGACGAGCCGGGCGTCCGAGACAAAACGCCCGGACATGCCGGGCGTTTGGTGGCCATTCGAGCGTCAGCGCTTGACTGGGGCTTGACCTGAGCCGCGACAGCCTTGGTCGAAGCGATCACCGGCTGTCCTTTGAGCTGATGCAAAGCCTGTTGCAACTGGAAGTCGTCGGCGGAGCCGAACTCGACCCTCGGCGGTGTCGGCGCCGTCGTTTCGATGTTCGACTTGGCCGGCGCTTTGGATTTTTCGTCGCCCTTGATAGCCGGCGTCGGCAAGGGAACGACCACCTTGGTGTCGAGCGCCGCGTCGCCTTTCGCTCCGCCAACGGGGATGGTCAGGTGATGCTCGAGGTTGGCTTCGCGCAGCCGGTTGGGCGTATCGCGACCATCGTCGACCGCGACATCGGGCTCGATGCCCTTGGCCTGAATCGAGCGGCCGCTCGGCGTGTAGTAGCGTGCGGTCGTGAGCTTCAGGCCGGTGTTGGGCCGAGCGGCAGGATGGTCTGCACCGAATCCCTTGCCGAAGGTCTGCCGTCGCCATGACGACGGCGCGCTTGTGATCCTGCAGCGCGCCGGCGACGATTTCCGACGCCGAGGCGGTGCCGCCATCGACCAGCACGACCATCGGCACGCGCTTGACTCGCCGGCGGCAGATCCTTCAGATAGTCATCGCCGCGTCCACGCATGTAGTCGCCCTTGGTCGCCGAGAGGCGCATCCGCGCGTCCGGTGTGCGGCCATCGGTGTAGTACGACCAGCGCGTCCTGCGGCAGGAACGCGGCAGCCGACTGCCGACCGGAAACATTGAGCAGGCCACCCGGATCGCTGCGCAGATCGAGCACCAGACCGGTAAGCTCGCCCTGCTTGTAGAGCTCGCGGAGCGCCTTCGCCACGTCTTCGCCGGTGTGTTCCTGGAACTGGACGACGCGCAGATAGCCGTAGCCGGGCTCGATCAGCTTGGCCCGCACGCTGCGGAAGTTGATGATCTCGCGCGTCAGGCGTGAAGGTCAGCGGCGCGTCGACATCCTTGCGCGCAATCGTCAGCACGATCTGCGTGCCGGGCTTGCCGCGCATTTTCTCGACCGCCTTGTTCAGCGGCAGGCCGCGGGTCACGGTGTCGTCGATCTTGATGATGAGGTCGCCCGCCTTGACGCCCGCGCGGAACGCCGGCGTGTCCTCGATCGGGGAAATGACCTTGATGATGCCGTCTTCGACGCCGACTTCGATGCCGAGGCCGCCGAACTTGCCCTGGGTCGAGATCTGCAGTTCCTTGAACGCATCGGCGTCGAGAAAGTCGGAATGCGGGTCGAGGCCGTGCACCATGCCGTTGATGGCTTCGCGGATCAGCTTGTCGTCCGACACCGGCTCGACGTAGTCGCTCTTGATCCGTCCGAACACGGCGGAGAAGAGCTGCAGGTCTTCGTAGGGGACCGGCAAGCGGGCGTCACGCTCCGCCAGGGCCGAGAAATTGAGGCTCAGCAACAGCCCGAGAACCGCACCCAGGCCGATCCATCCCGCTTTCTTCCAACCGTCGTTCATCTTTACCCTCATTTCGCTGATTGTACCGCCGACCCCACTCGGTACCTTGCAAGACACATGCCCGTGAGGAGGGATCCTTCAGCCGGATTCCGCGATTTTCGCAGCTCGGCCCTCGGCATTCAAAGTATACGCCGACTGTCCCGCCTTCTATTGCCGAAAAAGGCAGGACGGGCGCTGAATTGTGATGAATTGTTACGAGCTATGAGAGGCCGCCAGGCGTCGCTTGGCTCCCCAAAGCGTCATCTGAGCATCGCCGACCGAGGTTTGACAAGAGTTGTCGGCCGATGGCTGGCCGCCGGCACCCGCAAGCCGACCGGCGGCGCCCGTGTGGCCCAGACGCTTGCCGCCCGCCACGTCTTCGTGGACTGCGAAAAGGGGGCACAAGTTCCCTCTCCGAACGCGGCGAGGACCGAACCGCGCGGCCATCCTAAGGCGCGAATCGAATCAGCGATCGCCCGGTCATTTCCTCGGGTTGCGGCAAGCCCATCATCGCCAGCAGGGTCGGCGCGATGTCCTGCAGCGCGCCGCCGGATTCGCATCGTGCGCGGGGCGCCCGACGTAGAGGCACGGCACCAGGTTCAGCGTGTGCGCCGTGTGCGCCTGGCCGGTCGCCGGATCGTGCATCATCTCGACGTTGCCGTGATCGGCGGTGATCAGCACTTCGCCGCCGCGCGCGCGCTGCGCGGCAACCACGCGGCCGATGCACTCGTCGAGGACCTCGATCGCCCGCGTCGCCGCTTCGAGATTGCCGGTATGGCCGACCATGTCGCCGTTGGCGTAATTGCAGACGATCGCGTCGTAGCTGTGCCGCTTGCGATCGCCGCGACCAGCTTGTCGGTGACCTCGAACGCGCTCATCTCGGGCTTGCAGATCGTAGGTCGCGACCTTGGGCGAGGGCACCATGATGCGGTCCTCGCCCGGATAGGCCGCCTCGACGCCGCCGTTGAAGAAATAGGTGACGTGCGCGTATTTCTCGGTCTCGGCGATGCGCAGCTGCCTCAAGCCGCGCCGGCGACGATCTCGCCGAAGCCGTGGGTGATCGACTGCGGGGTGAAGGCTGCCGGCAAGCGCGCGAACTCGTCGCCGTAGCTCGTCAGGCAGACGAAGGTGCCGAGCTTGGGCACGCGCTCGCGCGTGAAAGCCGGAGAAGCGAGGCGTCGGTCAGCGCGCTGGTCATCTGGCGCGCGCGATCGGCGCGAAAATTCATGAACACCACGACGTCGCCGTCCTCGCATGCGGTGCAGCCGCTCCGATCAGCGTCGGCTTGACGAACTCGTCGTTCTCTCCCCGCGCGTAGGCCGCGGCCAGCGCCGATCGAGCGTCAGGCGCGCGAGTAATCGGCGCACGCCGTCGACGATCAGCTCGTACGCGGCCTGCGACGCGCTCCCAGCGATGGTCGCGATCCATGGCGTAGTAGCGGCCGACGATGTCGGCGATGCGCGCAGGCCGGGACTGCGGCGCAAACCTCCGCCATGCATCGCAAGCGACGCCGCCGCGCTCCTGCGGCGGAGTGTCGCGTCCGTCGAGAAAAGCGTGCACGCGGACGCGCGGCGCGCCGCCTGCGGCGGCCATTCGCACCATCGCCGCGATCTGCCGCTCGTGGCTGTGCACGCCGCCGGGCGAGACCAGCCCCAGCACATGGAGCGGTCGCAGCGGTTGCGGCGCGCGGTCGCGACCGCCTCGACGAGCACCGGGTTGGTCGCAAACTCGCCGGTCTCGATGGCGCGATCGATGCGCGTGAAATCCTGGTAGATCACCCGGCCCGCGCCGATATTGAGATGCCCGACTTCGGAGTTGCCCATCTGGCCGCGCGGGCAGTCCCGACCGAGCGCTCGGAGGCGTCGATGGTCGTATGCGCGAACTCACGCCACAGCCGATCCCAATTCGGCTTCGCGGGCAGGCTCACCGGGTTGTCGGGTGCCGCGTCGCGGCAGCCGACGCCGTCGAGGATCAGCAGCAGAACCGGGATCACGGAGTGTTTGTCGGACACGGAAGGCATCGGATGAACCGAGGAAGCGGGCGGCGTTCGGACGTACTCAAGACGTGCGATACGCTATCATTTTACTTTACCTTCGCCCTCGGCGCGCGCTGTTCGGATTTCACGCCAGCCTCATGCAATTCATTCAGAACAATTGGCCGCTGATCCTGGTCATGATCATCTCGGAGCGGCATGCTGCTCTGGCCGCTCATCGGCAGCGCCGTCTTTCGACGGTGCGCGAGGTCGGCGCGTTGGCCGCCACGCAGCTCATCAACCGCCAGAATGCGGTGATTGCTCGATTTGCGCGAAAGCAAGGACTACGAAGGAGGACACGTGCCCAACGCGGTACATATTCCCTTGTCGCAGCTTGCAGGCAGGGCAGGCGAGCTCGCAAGCTCACCAGCCGCCCGCTGATCGCTTATTGCGACCGCGGCAATCGCAGCCGCAGCGCCGGCTCGGCATTGTCGCAAACTTGGCTTTGCCGAGGTGTATACGCTGCGCGGAGGCGTGCGCGCGCTGGGTTGAAGCGGGTTGCCGATCGCGAAAAACGCGTGATCGAAAGACGCGGAGCGGAAAGCAGGTGACGGAAAACGCGTGATGGCGGAAGTCATGATGTACTCGACCGCCATGTGCCCGTATCTGCAACTTCGCCGAGCGCCTCTTGCGCGCGAAGGGCGTGGCCGAGATTGCCAAGGTCCGCGTCGATCTCGAGCCGGCGCGGCGCGTGCGAAATGATGAGCAAGACGGGCCGGCGCACGGTGCCGCAAATCTATATCGGCGACTTTCATGTCGGCGGCTACGACGATCTGGTTGCGCTGGACCGTGCCGGCAAGCTCGAGCCGATGCTGTCGCCGATGCGGCCGTAGCGCGCGCCGCGCTATAATTATCAGTTGAGCCCATCACTTAGCTAGAGACCTTCATCAGGAATCCCATGGCCGACCCGCAGCCGCAGTCCGCACCCTCGCTCTCGATTCGAGAAGATCTACGTCAAGGACCTTTCGCTTGAGAATCCCGGCGCGCCGCAGTCATTTTCCTGCAGGAAGCACCGCAGGTCGAAGTCGGTTTGCGCACCCGCGGAGAGCAGATCGAGCAGGACGTCTACGAATGCGTGCTGACCATCACGGTCACGGCGAAGATCGGCGACAAGACCCTGTTCCTGGTCGAGGCGGCGCAGGCGCGGCGTGTTCCAGCATCGACGGCGTTCCGGTGGCCGACATTCAGCCGATCATGGGCATCCATTGCCCAATGTGCTGTTCCCTACATCCGCGAAACGATCGCCGACGCGATCACGCGCGCAGGTTTTCCCGCCCGTCCATCTGGATCCGATCAATTTCGAGGCTCTTGTATCAGCAGCAGCTCGCGAATCTCGCACAGCAGCCGGCGGCGTCGCCGGTTCCCAGCTAGGGCCGCCGGTGTTCGGGCGCCCGCTTGCGCTCGCCGACTTCGCTCCTTTGCGACGGGCGCGGTCGGCGCGGAGTTTCATTCCACGTCGGAAGCGGCGGTGCTCTACGACGCACCGTCGGTCAAGGCCAAGCCGCTGTTTGTTCTGGGACGCGAAGTGCCGGTCGAAGTCATCGTCTCCGTCGAAGGCTGGCTACAAGATCCGCGATGCCACCGGCACCGTGGCGTGGATGGAAAAAAGGCGGTTGCCGACCGGCGCACGGTCGTCGTCCGCGCATCGACAGCTGATGTCGCTCGCCAGTCCGGAGGCGAACGCAGCAGTCGTGTTCAAGGCCGAGCAGAACGTATTGCTCGAGCTTGTCGACGCCGTCTCATGCCACCAGCACGCCCGGGTGGGCGAAGGTCCGACATCGCGACGGCCAGACCGGATACGTCCGCATTTCGCAAGTCTGGGGCCTCTAGAGCTCCGATCGCGCAGGTGATGAGCGACACCGTCGCGATTCTCGGCGCCGGGGCGTGGGGTACCGCGCTGGCGGTGCATCTGGGGCGCGCTTCGAGGACCGCCGCGGTCAGGCTCTGGGCCCGCGACGCGAGTCAGTCGCGCGCCATCGAATCGTCGCGCGAGAATGCGCGTTATCTGCCGGGCGTCGAAGTTGCCGCCGAGCGTCTCGGTGCTCGGCGATCTGACGCGAGCGGTCGACGGCGCCTCGCTGATCGTCGTCGCGACCCCCATCGGCGCGCTGGTCGACCTGGTCGAAAAGCTGCGTTCGAAGCGCCGACGCTCCGCTGGTGTGGGCTCGGCAAAGGGCTTCGTCGCCGACCGCCGACGACGGCCGGCGTCGCACTGGCTCATCAAAGCGATCGCTCCGCTGTGGCGGTCGCCGGTCGGCGTGATATCGGGCCCGAGCTTCGCCGAGGAAGTCGCGCGCGGGCTGCCCACCGCGGTGAGTGTTGCCGCGACCGAGCGCACACTGGCGGAGGATGTCGCGCAGTCGGCTGCGCGGAGAAGCTTTCGCGCCTACGTCAGCGACGATCTCATCGGGATCGAAGTCGGCGGGGCCATCAAGAACGTGCTGGCGATCGCGGCCGGCGCCAGCGACGGACTGGGTTTCGGCAACAACGCGCGCGCCGCGCTGGTCACCCGCGGTCTGGCCGAGACCGGAAGGCTTTCGATCGCGCTCGGCGGCAAGCGCGAAACATTGATGGGGCTCGCCGGCCTGGGCGACCTGGTGTTGACCTGCACCGGCGACTTGTCGCGCAACCGGCGCGTCGGCCTCGCGCTGGCGGCGGGCGAGCGACCTCGACGCGATCGCTGCCGGACTGGGCCACGTTGCCGAGGGCATCGCGGCCGCGCGAGCGGCGCACACGCTGGCGTCATCGCTGGACGTGGAAATGCCGATTTGCGCCGCGGTCTATCGCGTGCTGTACGAGAATCTGTCGCCGAGGCGCGCGGTCGAGGCGCTGCTGCGCGCGAGAGCCCGGCCCGGAATTTCAAGTGACCATGCGAGTCCTCAGCACGCGCCGGCAAATCCCGTCTGGCGCCACGCCTCATACACCGTGATCGCGACCGCGTTGGAGATGTTGAGGCTGCGCACCGCCGGCTGCATGGGAATGCGCACGCGAGCATCCTCCGGGAAATCGGCGAGAACCTCCTCCGGCAATCCTGCAGTTTCGCGGCCGAAGACAAACACGTCGTCATCGCCGAAGCTCGCACGCAAAAGAGAGAGCGCTGGCCGCGGGTCGTCAGGGCGTAGCGCCTGCGAGCGCCGAGCGTGGCCAGGCACGCCGTCCAGTTGGCGTGGACGATCAGTCGCGTGTATTCGTGGTAGTCGAGACCGGCGCGTTTGAGCTCGCGATCGGTCAGGTCGGAAGCCGAGCGGCTCGACGAGGTGCAATTCCGCGCCGGAATTCGCCGCGAGGCGGATGACGTTGCCGGTGTTGGGCGGTATCTCCGGCTGCACCAGTACGATTGCGACCATCGGTAAAGCTTTTCCGTCGGACACTACGGCAACGCGATCGCGCCGCAGGAGCGCATCAACCTGCCGCCGGCGGCAGCGTTCGGGCGACGACCCAGTTCTCGACGCTTGCCGCGCCTGAGGCCTTGAGGACCCTCGCCGCTTCCGTAAGGAAGCACCGGTGGTCATGACATCGTCGACGAGCGCAACGGTCAGATCCGAAAGATCGAGCTCGCACGAAAACGCGCCGCGAACGTTTTTCGCCCGCTCGGTCCACGGCAGCGCCGCCTGCGGCGGGGTCGCGCGGACACGAGAGAGTCCGCGGGGAAGGAGCGGAATACCGGTGCGCGCACCGATCACCCGGGCGATTTCCTGCGCCTGGTTGTAACCGCGTTCGCGCTGCCGATCGATGGCGAGCGGCAATGCGATCAGGCGATGCGGTCGCGAGAGGGTGCCGGCGCCAGGGTTGGCACGCTCGCGCCGGGCAAGGATCGTCTCGGCACACCATTCGGCCAGTGCCAGGCGGCCCTGATATTTCAAGGAATGGATGAGCCTGTCGATCGGAAATGCATACGAGAAGGCGGCGATCGTTGCATCGAAAGGCGGCGGGTCGCTCAAACATGCGCCGCATACGCCGCCGGTGGAGGTCGGCAGCGCGCAGACCGGACACGCGCTCGACAGCCATGGCAGATCGCGCATGCACGCGTTGCAGACCAGCTCGGTGCCGGATACTCCGGCGCACAATTCGCATCGCTGCGGCAGCGCCAGCCGGGCAGCGTCGAGCGCGCTTCGCCGAACGCTGTCAAATGCGCTCGTCAGAAAATTTGACAACTCTTCCCCTGCCCGACACTCGCGCCGCTATTGTAACCAGCCTCAAGCAGCCGATGTGACGGAAGGTGCTATTTGAGCATGCAGTCAATCACGATCGTGCGCGGCGATCCTCAATCGAAGGCCGACCGCCGCTGGAGCGTCGACTCGGTCGAGTCGCTCCTCGGCTTGCCGATGAACGACCTGTTGCGCATGGCGCACGAGACGCATCGAGCGCATCACGATCCGAACGCGGTGCAGCTGTCGACGCTGTTGTCGATCAAGACCGGCGGTTGCCCGGAGGATTGCGGCTACTGCCCGCAGGCGGCGCGCTATCACACCAACGTGGTCAGCGAGGAAATCCTTCCGCTCGACGCCGTTGTGGCGGCGGCAACCGCGGCCCGGGCGGCCGGTGCGTCGCGCTTTTGCATGGGCGCGGCGTGGCGCGGGCCCAAGGACCGCGACCTCGAACCCGGTGCTGGCGATGGTGCGCGAGGTCAAGGCGCTTGGCCTCGAGACCTGCGCCACGCTGGGCATGTTGAAGGACGGCCAGGCCGAGCGGCTGCTGCGAAGCCGGGCTCGATTATTACAACCACAACCTCGACACGTCGCCCGAGTTCTACGGCAAGGTCATCACCACGCGCGACTATCGCGACCGGCTCGATACGCTGGATCGCGTCCGCGCCGCCGGCATGCACGTCTGCTGCGGCGGCATCGTCGGCATGGGCGAATCGAGAAAGGGCCGCGCCGGGCTCATCGCGCAACTCGCCAATCTCGACCCGTATCCGGAATCGGTGCCGATCAACAGCCTGGTGCAAGTGGAAGGCACGCCTTTGCACGCGCAGTTCGGCGGCGTCGCGGCAATCGACCCGATCGAATTCGTGCGCACCATCGCCGTCGCGAGGATCACCATGCCGCAAGGCCATGGTGCGTCTGTCGGCGGGCCGCCGCGAGCTCGGTGACGCGGCGCAGGTGCTGTGCTATTTCGCCGGTGCGAATTCGGTCTTCTACGGCGACAAGCTCCTGACCACCGGCAACCCCGATTTCGACGCCGACCGCGACTTGTTCGGGCGCTTGGGTATCCATGCGGGCCTCAGGTACCCAACTGAGTACCCAACTGAGCACCCAACCGAGCACCGACCTCGGTGCAGGCAACGGCGCCGGCATCGATACCCGCGACGACGTCGCCGATGTCGCCTGAGGCCGCAAGGCCATCGCCTTGAGTTTCGCCGTTGCTCAAATTCCCGCCGACAATGTCGCGGTTGACCTCGAGCTCGATGACGCGCTCCGAACAGAGGGCCGACGCGGGGTCTTCGGCGCGAGCGTCGCATCGTCGATTCGGCTCAAGGTGCGCGGTTGCGGGTCGATGACCGCGAGGTGCTCCACTTCGGCAGCAATGACTATCTGGGTCTGGCCGGCGACAGGCGCGTCGTCGCCGCAGCGCGGGACGGTGCCGCGCGCTACGGCGTCGGCGCCGGTGCATCGCATCTCATCTCCGGGCACTTTGCGCCGCACGAGGCGATCGAGCGCGAGCTTGCGGCGTGGGTCGCTCCATGCACGAACGCGCGGGCCTTGCTGCTTTCAGACGCGGATACCTGGCGAACCTCGCCATCGTCACCGCTCTGGTCGGCCGCGGCGACGCCGTTTTCGCCGACAAGCTGAACCACGCCTGCCTGCAACGATGCGGCGCTGCTCTCTCGCGCCGATTTCGCTTCGCTATGCGCACGGTGACCTCAAGGCGCTCGAGGAGAGGCTCGCGTCGAGCGGCGCGCGCATCTGCAAGCTGATCGCCACCGACGCCGTTTTCAGCATGGACGGCGACATCGCCGCGCTGCGAGCCTGCTCGAGCTCGCCGAGAAGTACACGACGCGTGGCTCGCGGTCGACGACGCGCATGGTTTCGGCGTGCTGGGCGATGAGGTCCGCGGCGGGCCGGGGAATTCGGGCCGCGGCACGCTGGCACAGCTCGGTCTCGCGTCCGAGCGCATCGTCTATATGGCAACGCTGGGCAAGGCGGCGGGAGTCGCCGGCGCGTTCGTCGCCGCGCACGGTTCGGTCGTCGAGACGCTGATCCAGACCGCGCGTAGCTACATTTTTACCACTGCCGCGCCGCCGATGCTTGCCTGCGCGTTGGCAGGCGAGTCTCGCACCTTGATCCGCGACGAGCCCGAGCGGCGGGCACACTTGTTCGCGCTCATCGACCGCTGGCGGGACCTGGCATCCGCGCTGCCGTGGCAGCGACGCTTCCGTCGGCGACCGCGATCCAGCCGCTCGTGCTCGGGCGAACGCCGAAGCGCTGCGCGTCAGCGATGCGTTGTGGAAGCGCGGCATCTGGGTGCCGGCCATCCGTCCGCCGACGGTGCCGCAGGGCTCGGCGCGCTTGCGCATCACGTTTTCCGCCTCGCACTCCATCGCCGACGTTGACCTCCTGGCCGAAGCGCTCGCCGATGTCGCGCGATGAGCGTCCATGTCGAGAGCGTGGGTCGCGGAAGGCCGCTGGTGATGCTGCACGGGTGGGCGATGCATTCCGGATTGTGGTTTCCGCTCCTGCCGCGCCTGATCGAGCGCTACCGCATGCATCTCGTCGATTTGCCGGGCCACGGATACAGCGACGCGCTGGTGGCTCCGCCGGCATTGTCGCTTGCGCCGCGTCGTCGAAGCGGTGGAGCTCGCGATCGCAGAAACGTCGGCGCCGGGACCGCTCATGATCCTGGGCTGGTCGCTCGGCGGTCAGGTCGCGCTCGAATGGGCGCGGTTGCGGCCTGAGCGCGTTGGCGCGCTGGTGCTGATGTCCACGACACCCAGCTTCGTCCAGCGACCGGACTGGCCGCACGCCATGGCGGAAGCAACGCTGCGGCAATTTGGCGACGAGCTCACCGTTGCCTACCGGCAGACCTTGCAGCGCTTTGTCACGCTTGCAGGTACAGGGAAGCGAGCACGCGCGCGACGTGCTCGCTTCGCTGCGATCACAGCTGTTTGCACGCGGTGAACCTTCGCAGCAGGCGCTGCGCGACACGCTCGAGCTGGTAGCGTCGAGCGACGTTCGCAGCGAAGTGGGCACAATCTCGCAACCGACGCTGGTCATCGGCGGCGATCGCGACACGCTGACTCCGGTCGCCGCGGCGCGATGGCTGGCGAGCGCGCTTCCGAAAGCCTCGCTGGTGGTCGTTCCCGGTGCCGCGCACGCGCCGCTTCCTTTCGCATCCGGAGGCGGTCGTCGAAGCGCTGGACGCGTTTGCCGATGAACACTGAGCGTGCCACCGAAGCGCCGGACCTCGATCGCCGACAGGTGCGCCGCGCGTTCGAGCGCGCCGCCGCTACCTATGACGGAGCTGCCGTGCTGCAGCGCGAGGTCGGGCAGCGCATGGCCGAGCGCCTCGGCTTCGTCAAAATGCAGCCGGCGACGATACTCGACGCCGGCTGCGGCACCGGCGTGGCGCTGGGCGAACTGCGCGCACGCTACCCCGACGCTCGTCTCATCGGTCTCGACCTGGCGTTGAACATGACCTTGGCGGCGCGCAATCGAGCTAGCGCGGCGATGAGATCCGCCCGGTCGCTCCTCGGACGGTTCCTGGGCCCGCTCGCCCCCGCGCGCGAGGTTGCGGCTCTGGTGCATCTGCGGCGACATCGCGTCGCTGCCGATCAAGCCGGCAAGCATCGATCTGGTCTGGAGCAATCTCACGCTGCAGTGGGTCGGCGATCCGCAAAAGGCATTCGCCGAATGCCGGCGCGTGCTGCGAGTAGGCGGCTTGTTGTCTTTCACCACCTTCGGACCGGACACACTCAAGGAGTTGCGCGCGGCATTTCTTGCCGCCGACCGCGCGACACACGTCGGCAGGTTCATCGACATGCACGATCTGGGCGACATGCTGGTTCACGCCGGCTTTGCCGACCCGGTCATGGACATGGAAACGCTGACCGCTCACCTATGGTGACGCGATCGGCCTGATGCGCGATCTGAAGGCGATCGGCGCACACAATGTCACCGCCGGACGCCCGCGCGGCATGATGGGGCGGCAGCGCTGGCAGCGCATGCTTGCCGCGCTCGAAACCACCCGCCGCGATGGGCGCCTGCCAGCGAGCTTCGAGGTCGTCTACGGTCATGCATGGAAGCCCGAGCCGAGGATGACCGACGACGGCAGCGCAATCATCCGCGTCGAACCGCGAGCGAAGCGATGAGCGAGGGCATTTTCATCACCGGGACCGACACCGGTGTCGGCAAGACGACGGTTTCGTGTGCCGCTGCATGCGGTGTGCGTCACGCTGGATTGCGCGCTGAGCATGAAGCCCGTCGCGGCCGGAGGCGGCGAAGATAACGACGACAGCCAATTTTCGAGTCGTCGCGATCCATGCTAAAGTTGCCCGGTCTTTCATAGACAAGTTGTTGTGGCAGAGCGGGCCAAAGCCGGCAGCACATATTCTGCGGTGGGCGCGCATTTCGAGAGCGCCCGCGAGGGTTCAACCGGTTCTGGACTCGGCTCGAAATCGAGGCCGATGCGCGCAATCGGGTGACGCGTCCGGTGTTGCGTCATCGCGGCGAATCGCTGCCGCTCGGCGAGGGACTGCCCCAGCATGAAGCGCGCTGCGATCGCGCGCGAACTGCGCCGGGCTTTGGCGGCGGGTAACGCACGGTAGTGCCGAAATCACAGCCGGGCCGATTTTCTTGCGCATCGTTGACGTTTTCGGGAAAAGCATGGATTGCACCAAGGCGGCACAGCGGGCGGGACAATCCGTCAGACTCGTTGCCAAGAGGGCTGCGCTGGCCGCAATGCCTGCATCGGCGCTGATGGCGGGCGCAGCGCACGCGGCCAGGGAATACAACCTGCAGCCGCCGGTCACGGTGATCGGCGAACAGATAGTCGACCTCCACGTGTACATCATGTGGATCAGCGTGGTGATCTTCGTCGGCGTCTTTGCCGTGATGTTCTATTCGATCTTCGCGCATCGCAAGTCCAAAGGTCATCAAGCGGCCCAGTTTCACGAGAACACCACGGTGGAAGTTGTCTGGACCATCATTCCGTTCCTGATCCTGGTGGGCATGGCGCTTCCCGCGACCAGGACGATTCTGGAGATGAAGGACACGACCGTGCCGGACGTGACCATCAAGGTCACCGGCTACCAGTGGAAGTGGGGCTACGACTACATCGATCACGGATTCGGCTTCGTCAGCAATCTCAAGACGCCGTATACGCAGATCTACAATCAGGAACCCAAGGGCGAGCATTACCTGCTCGAAGTCGACCAGCCGATGGTGGTGCCGGCGGGCAAGAAGATACGCGTGCTGATTACCGCCGGTGACGTCATCCATTCATGGTGGGTCCCGGCGTTCGGCATCAAGCAGGACGCGATTCCCGGTTTCGTGCGCGACGCCTGGTTCCGCGTCGACAAGCCGGGCATCTATCGCGGCCAGTGCGCCGAGCTGTGCGGCAAGGAGCATGGGTTCATGCCGGTGGTGGTCGAGGTCGTTCCCGCGGACCAGTACGCGGCCTGGGTCGATGCGCAGAAAAAGAAATCGTCCGCCGCCGCGGACGATCCCGCCAAGGTCTGGGACGCAAAGGACCTCATCGCGCGCGGCGAAGCCGTCTACACCGCGAACTGCGCCTCGTGCCATCAGGCCACCGGCAAGGGCCTGCCGCCTGCGTTTCCGCCGCTCGACGGATCGAAGATCGCGACCGGGCCCGTGGCCGCGCATCTCGATGCCGTGCTCAACGGCGTGGTGAAAAACGGCCAGGCGACGGCGATGGTTGCGTTCAAGAACGCGCTCTCGCCGACGGAAATCGCGGCCGTCGTTACCTACGAGCGCAACGCCTGGGGCAACCACGTCGGCGACGCGGTTCAGCCCTCGCAAGTCGTGGCAGCTGGCAAATAGTCCGGGATCAGAGGCCCAAGGAGCGTTGAACATGAGCAGCATTCCCCACGATCACGCCACAGGGCACGCAGTCGATCACGCCCACGACGAGCACGCGCATCATCCCGGCGGGATCATGCGCTGGATCACCACGACCAACCACAAGGACATCGGCACGCTGTACCTCTGGTTCTCGTTCATCATGTTCATCGCCGGCGGCTGCCTTGCGCTCACCATCCGCACCGAGCTGTTCGAGCCGGGCCTGCAGATCGTCGATCCCGAATTCTTCAATTCGCTGACCACGCTGCACGGGCTGATCATGATCTTCGGCGCGATCATGCCGGCGCGCGGTCGGATTCGCCAACTGGCAGGTGCCGCTGATGATCGGCGCGCCCGACATGGCGTTCGCGCGCATGAACAACTGGAGCTTCTGGCTGCTGCCGTTTGCGGCGACGCTGCTGTTCACGTCGTTCTTCGTTCCGGGCGGCGCTGCCGCGGGCGGCTGGACGCTCTATGCGCCGCTGTCGGTGCAGGCGGGCATGGGAATGGACCTGACCATCTTCGCGATCCACATCATGGGCGCGTCGTCGATCATGGGCTCGATCAACATCATCACCACCATCCTCAACCTGCGCGCGCCGGGGATGACGATGATGAAGATGCCGCTGTTCGTATGGACCTGGCTCATCACCGCGTACCTGCTGATCGCCGTCATGCCGGTGCTCGCCGGCGCGGTGACGATGCTGCTGACCGATCGCCACTTCGGCACCAGCTTCTTCAACGCGGCGGGCGGCGGCGACCCGGTGATGTTCCAGCACATCTTCTGGTTCTTCGGGCACCCCGAGGTCTACATCATGATCCTGCCGGCGTTCGGGATCGTGTCGACGATCATCCCGGCGTTCTCGAGGAAGCCGCTGTTCGGCTATGCGTCGATGGTGTACGCGACGTCGTCGATCGCGATCCTCTCGTTCATGGTGTGGGCGCACCACATGTTCACCGTCGGCATGCCCGCTGCAGGGCAGCTGTTCTTCATGTACGCGACGATGCTGATCGCCGTGCCGACCGGCGTGAAGGTGTTCAACTGGGTCGCCACGATGTGGAGGGGCTCGATGACTTTCGAGACGCCGATGCTGTTCGCGATCGGCTTCATCTTCCTGTTCACGATGGGCGGCTTCACCGGACTGGTGCTGGCGATCACGCCGGTCGACATCGCAGCTGCAGGATACCTACTACGTCGTCGCCCACTTTCACTACGTGCTGGTGGCCGGTTCGCTGTTCGCGTTCTTCGGCGGCATCTACTACTGGCTGCCGAAGTGGTGCGGACGCATGTACAACGAAACGCTGGGCAAATGGCACTTCTGGCTGTCGATGATCTTCTTCAACGTCACTTTCTTCCCGATGCATTTCCTGGGTCTGGCCGGCATGCCGCGGCGGGTCCCGGACTACGCGACGCAGTTCGCCGACTGGAACGTGGTGGCGTCGATCGGCGCCTTCGGCTTCGGACTGTCGCAGCTCTTGCTTCCTGTACAACGTCGTGACGTGCATCCGCAGCGGACCGCCCGCGCCGGCGAAACCCTGGGAGGGTGCCGACACGCTGGAATGGACGCTTGCCGTCGCCGGCGCCGTATCACACGTTCGAGACGCCGCCGGTCGTCGAATAGCAACGAGCAGCCACGATCTCGACATGAATGCGATGATGCAACGACGGGACGACACGGCAAAGCGGATATCCGGTCCAGCGCGCGACCGCGACCCGCAGCGTGCGGCGAGCCGGCGTACCGCGTGGGTTCTGGCCTCGATCGCCCTGGTGTTCTTCGTCGGTGTCATCCTCGCGCAGTACGCAGGCTCGCCCAGCGTGGGAATCGCGGTTCTCGGTTTCGCCATCCTCGGCTTCCTGATCGTGGCGATCGGCAGGAATGTACGCAAATGAGTACTGCGACAAGCGCCTCGCAAACGAGACGCAAATGAGACGCAAATGAGCCAGCGCGGCAGCGGCGACGAAATGGATGACAGGAAGCGATCGAATCGCTCGCTGCTCAAGAGGCTCGTTGCCGTGGTGGTGGTGATGTTCGGCTTCGGTTTTGCGATGATCCCGTTCTACAACAAGATTTGCGAGGTCACCGGTCTTCGCAACATTGACGTATCCCGACGACGCGGTCAACACCCAGGTCGATGCCGGGCGCACGCGTGCGCATCGAGCTCGACGGCAACCTGAACAAGCTGCCGTGGCGCTTTCGCCCGATGACGCCGATCGTCAACGTGCATCCCGGCGAGTTGACGCAGGTAATGTACGAAGTCGAGAACACGACCGATCGGCGGATGACCGGCCAGGCGATCCCGAGTTACGGACCACAGCTCGCGGGGCAGTATTTCAAGAAGCTGGAGTGTTTTTGCTTTGCCAAGCAATCGTCTCGGCTCGCACGAGAAGCGTCAACTGCCGGTGGTGTTCGTGGTCGACCCCAGGCTGCCGGCCAACGTCTCCACGATCACGCTCTCGTATACGTTTTTCGAGGTCGAGGGCAACGAGTCATAGCCGGCGAAGACCGGCGGCTCAAGGAATATGCAAGGCAAGACGAGGAGCAGCGAATGAGCGCACCGCAGAACGGCACGGGCCCCTACTACTTCGTGCCACAGCCCTCGTATTGGCCGATCACCGGCTCGTGCGCGCTGTTGTTGATGGCATTCGGCGCGGCGTTCTGGTTCAACGCGGTATGCCGCAGGGCCATGGCTGGTGCTGGCCGGCTTCTGCGTGCTGGTCACGATGATGCTCGGCTGGTTCGGCACCGTCGTCGGCGAATCGGAGGAACGCCTCTACAACCGCAGGGTCGACCTTTCGTTTCGCTGGGGCATGAGCTGGTTCATCTTTTCCGAAGTCATGTTCTTCGCGGCGTTCTTCGGTGCGCTGTTCTACGTCCGCAATCTCTCGGTGCCCGATCTGGGGGGCATGGAGTCAAGATCCTGTGGCCGAACTACACGCCGGCGTGGCCAACCAACGGCCCGTATATCGAAGGACGTGTTCACGCCGATGAAGGCGATCGGGATTCCGCTGCTGAACACGATTATTCTCGTGTCCTCGGGCGGCACGCTGACCGTCGCGCATCACGCGCTCAAGGTCGGTAACCGTGGTGCGCTCAAGCTATGGCTGTTCATCACCATCGTCCTCGGGTTCACCTTCCTCGGATTCCAGGCCTACGAGTACACGCCACGCTTACAGCGAGCTCAACCTCAAGCTGTCGACGGGAGTCTACGGCTCGACGTTCTTCATGCTTACCGGGTTCCACGGCTTTCACGTGACGATCGGCGCGATCATGCTGACGGTCATGCTCGCTGCGCACGTTCCGCGGGCACTTCGATGCGCAGCATCATTTCGCGTTCGAGGCCGCTGCGTGGTACTGGCACTTCGTCGACGTCGTCTGGCTGTTGCTGTTTATCCTGGTCTACTGGCTCTAGTCCAAGGGAACGGAGGCCAAGCAAAAGCCGGGGGAACCGCGCGGCTTTTCTCGTGGACGAATCTTTTCGTCTGAAGTGTTGGGGGCTTCAGCGCAGGCCAGCTTCTCCGATCCATCCAAAGTAATAGCTGATGAGAAGAAACGCGATCAGGCTCGCCGACAGGGCGACCCGTATGGCGAGTGCCGTGACCATGCGCGTACCCTGGCCGCGATCGTGGTAGAGGTAATAGAGCGCCGTGCCGAGGCTGAACACGACGAGCAGCAAGCCGACGATAACGACAATGCGAACCAAGGCAATCTCGCGGAATCAAACGAATTGTGCAATCACGCAGTGTAATTCATGGACCGGTTGCAATGCGCGTCAGTTCCTTTTTCGCGACGCATCGATTTCGTCCGAGGCTTTTGCCCACCGCGGCGATGATCTGCGCTGGCGGCGCTTGCCATCGCGCTGGGCGATTGGCAGCGGCACCGTGCCGGTGAAAAGAGCGCCGCCGCCGCGCTCTCGTCGGCCGCGGCTCGTGAAGCGCCGCTTCGATCTTGCCGCGGCTGGCAACGACGCAGCCGCGGTGCTCTATCGCACCGTTTACGGTTCCGGCGAATACGATGCGGCTCGCGCAGTACTGATCGACAACAAGGTGCGTGGCGGACGTCCGGGCTATGAGGTGGTGACGCCGTTCAAGCTCGCACCGGGCAACCGCTATGTCCTGGTCGGATCGCGGATGGGTGGCGCAAGGTCCGACACGCAAGCAATTGCCGTCGGTGCAAACACCTGCGGGAGTCGTCAGTATCGTGGGTCGCGCGACTATCCCACCCAAGCGCTACCTCGAGCTCAAGGCCGACACCGGAGAGGGCACGCTGCGACAGAATCTCGACATCGAGCGGATCGCCGCCGTCTTCCGGGTTGACCCTGCTGCCGTTTGTCGTCGAACAGACCGACCCGGTGGCTCCTCCCGACGAGCTGCTGCGCGACTGGCCGTCGCCCGACTTCGGCATCGAGCGCCACCTTTCATATATGGTGCAGTGGTACTCGCTCGCAGCGCTGGCGGTCGTTCTCTGGCTCGTGCTCAACTGGCGACGTCGCTTGGAAGACGTTTGACGCCGCCGCTCAAGAGGCGCGGCCGGCGCCCTCTTCTGATACTTGCGCTGCTTTGCGCCGCGCCGGTCGTCGCGTCTTATGTCGCGTACTACTGGTTTCGTCCCGTGGGCCAGGTGAACTACGGCGAGCTGCTCGAAGCAAGGCCCGCGCGGGAAATCGTCGGCACGCTGTCCGATGGCGGGAAATTTCGGCTGTCGGATTATCGCGGCCGGTGGCTGTTCCTCGCGGCCGACGCCGGCGAGCTGCGAAGACGCATGTCAGCACAAGCTCTACGCGACCCGGCAGGCGCGCACGATCCAGGGGCGCGAACAGGAGCGCGTGGTGCGCGTCTGGCTGCAGGCGACCCAGGCGCCCTCGCTCGCGCCGCAGCTTCTGGCGCAGCACCCGGGGCTGAGTCGTCGCACGGGTCGATCCGGCAGAGTGGGAAGGATTGCCGGGCGCCACCGGTCCGACGCGGAACATCTATTTGATCGATCCGCTGGGCAACATCGTGCTTCGCTATCCGGCGGATCCCGACATCAAGGGGATGGCCAAGGATCTCGAACGCTTGCTGCGAGCGTCGCGGATCGGCTGAGGCGGCGCAAATGGTGAAAATTCCCCTCGCGCCCGCACCACCGCGACAGCCTTCCCATGACCGCACTCGTCCTCGATCAACATCGCCTGCGCCAGTTTCTCTCGCTGACCAAGCCGCGCGTGGTATCGCTCATCGTATTTACCGCGGTGATCGGCATGTTCCTCGCGGTGCCGGGTCTGCCGCCGTTCAAGCCGGTGCTGTTCGCCACGCTAGGCATCGCTCTGGTCGCCGCGGCCGCCGCGGCGATCAATTGTCTCGTCGAGCAAAGATCGACGCCAAGATGGCGCGCACTCGCGCGAGACCGCTGCCGCGCGGAGAGCTGTCGACGCAACAGACGCTGATCTTTGCGTCGGTGCTCGGCGGCGCCGGCCTGGGGCTTCTGTACATACAGGTCAATGCGCTGACGATGTGGCTGACGCTTGCGACTTTTGTCGGCTACGCGGTCATTTACACCGTGCTGCTCAAGCCGGCGACGCCGCAGAATATCGTGATCGGCGGCGCGTCCGGCGCCATGCCGCCGGTGCTCGGCTGGGCCGCGATTGCCGACGACGTGGCGCCGCAAGCGCTGATCCTGTTCCTGATCATCTTCGTGTGGACGCCGCCGCATTTCTGGTCGCTTGCGCTTTACCGCGCCAAGGAATACGCGAATGCAGGCTTGCCCATGCTGCCGGTGACTCACGGACCCGAGTACACGCGGCTGCAGATCGTTCTCTACACGATTGCTTTGTTCGGCGTTTCGCTGCTTCCCTTCGCCATCCGCATGAGCGGTTGGATCTACCTGGTTGCCGCGGTGAGCCTCAGTGGTGTTTTCATCGGCTACGCCGTCGCGTTGCAGCGCCGCTACAGCGACCAGCTGTCGCGGAAGACTTTCAGGTATTCCATCGTCTACCTGGCCGCGCTGTTTTCAGCGCTTCTCTTCGACCACTACTGGCAGTGAAGCGACCATTAGCTGTTGTCGCCGCAGCGCTGTTGGCACTGGTCGTCGCGGCATGCGGCCCCAATCATCCCCGGTTCCAGACGTCTGACGTCACCGGCGTAAGCCTTCGGACGCGATTTTCAGCTCACCGATCACAACGGCAAGCCGCGGACGCTTGCGGACTTTCGCGGCAAGGTGGTGGTGGTGTTCTTCGGCTATACGCAGTGCCCCGACGTATGCCCCACCACGCTCTCGGATCTCGCCGCTGCGCTGCAAAAACTGGGCGCGGATGCCAACCGCGTGCAAGTGCTGTTCGTGACCGTCGATCCGGAGCGCGATACGCCCGAATTGCTGTCGCACTACGTTCCCGCATTCAATCCGACGTTTCTGGGCTTGTCCGGAGACGCCGCGGCCACGGCCGCCACCGCTCGCGAGTTCAAGATCCTGTATCAGAAGCAACCCGGGTCGACGCCGGGCAGCTATGCCATGGAGCACTCCGCGGGAACGTTCATCTTCGACCCGCAGGGGCGGCTGCGCTTGTTCGCGAGCCATGGCCAGGGTCCGGATGTCTTCGCGCACGATATACGCGAGCTGATGCGGACCACGTCTTAGTGATTTGCACAGACGTGCTTTCGCGGGGACGACGGCATTTGCGCTACCGCTCGATCAGCTCGATCTTGTAACCATCGGGATCCTGGACGAAGGCGATGACCGTAGTGCCGCCTTTGACGGGCCCCGCCTCGCGCGTGACGGTTCCCCCTTTTTCGCGTACCGCGCGTGCACGCGGCGGCGACGTCGGGAACCTCGATGGCGATGTGTCCGTATGCGGTGCCGAGATCGTATCGATCGACGCCGTAATTGTAGGTCAGCTCGAGCACCGCGTGCTTGGCCTCGTCGCCGTAGCCGACGAACGCCAGCCTGTATTTCTGTTCCGGCCGGTCGGTGGTGCGCAGCACCGTCATGCCGAGCACTCCGGTATAAAACCCGATCGACCGTTGCAAGTCGCCTACACGCAGCATGGTGTGAAGAATGCGCATCGTGCCTCCGACATTCGTTAGCGTGCTAAAACTCGACCAATTCGTAGTCTTCCTTGCGCGCGCCGCAATCGGGACACGTCCAGTTCGGCGGAACATCTTCCCACTTGGTGCCGGGTGGAATGCCGGTGTCGGGGTCGCCGAACGCTTCATCGTAGATGTGGCCGCAGATGAGGCACATGTATTTTTCATTGGACGCGAAAGCGATTGAGTAAACTCGCATTTTACCAAGTCCATCCGCGCCGGTGGCAGCTCCGATGCCGCTCTCGAAGCGCCGCGTTGTAATGTCCGCGCCGACCGATCAGGATCCTGACTTTCCGCCGCTCGTAATGACGTTTGCCGCTTCCGATCCGTCCGGAGGCGCAGGCATTCAGGCCGACATCCTGACGCTGGCAAGCATGGGCTGTCATCCGCTGTCGGTGCTCACTGCGATTACCGTGCAGGACACGATGGGTGTCGAGGCGGTGCAGGCGATTGACGCCGACTGGGTCGCCGATCAGGCGCGCTGCCTTCTCGAGGACATGCCCATCGACGCGTTCAAAATCGGCGCGATGGGCAGCGTCGAGAACATCGCGGCGATTGCCGAGATCCTTTCCGATTACCCGGATGTGCCGCTGGTGCTCGATCCCGTCCTCGCGTCCGGCAGGGAGATGAGCTCGCGAGCGACGAGATGCTGCACGCGATGCGCGAGCTTCTACTTCCGCAGACGACGATACTCACACCCAACAGCCTGGAAGCGAGGCGCCTCGCCGATACCGACGATGAGGACGAACCGCTGCTCTCGGTCTGCGCGCAGCGCTTGATCGAGATAGGCTGCGAATTCGTTTTGATCACCGGTACCCACGAGGCCACGCCGCAGGTGGTGAACACACTTTACGCAAAGAGTGGCGTGGTGAGAACGGACTCCTGGCAGCGCCTGCCGGGCACCTATCACGGGTCGGGATGCACGCTCGCGTCGGCCATCGCGGCAATGCTGGCCAATGGGCTCGAGCTCCGGAGGCAGTGCGCGAAGCGCAGGATTACACCTGGCACGCGTTGCAGAAGGCGTATCGCCCCGGAATGGGCCAGATGCTCCCGGACCGGCTTTTCTGGGCGCGCGAGGAGGAGGCGGAGCCGCGCGTCGAAGACGCCGCCCCGCCGCAGGCATCAACCTTCACCGACACTGACCGCAAGCTATGGTCGGGGCCCCTCAGGCGAGCGCGCCGCGGTCCATCGCAGGCTTGTACGCGCTGACGCCAGATCACTCCGATACCGGCGAAATGATCGAATGCGTCGCCGCAGCGCTGGAAGGCGGCGCGACAGCGGTCCAGTATCGAAACAAGACCGCCGCGCCGAAGTTGCGGCTGCAGCAGGCGCGCGCATTGCATTCGCTCTGCACCGGGCGCGGCGCGACGTTCATCATCAATGACGATATCGAACTTGCGCGCTCGATCGATGCCGACGGCGTGCACCTCGGCCGCGGCGACGCGAGGATTGCACTGGCGCGCGCGCGCCTCGGTGCCACATCGCTCATCGGCGTGTCATGCTACGACTCGCTGGAGGGCGGAAGCGGCGGTTGCCGCGGGCGCCGATTACATCGCGTTTGGAAGTTTCTTTCCTTCGAATACCAAGCCGGATGCGGTGCGTGCGGGGTTGCCGCTGCTGTCCAGCGCTAAGGCACGCTGGAAGGTCCCGGTCGTCGCCATCGGCGGGATCACCCCGGGCAACGCGGGAGCGCTGATCGACGCCGGCGCCGATTCGGTCGCGGTGATCTCCGCGCTGTTCGATGCCGACGACGTCGCCGCCGCGCGGCGCGATCGTTCGTCGCGCTGTTCAACAAGCGCTGATGCACTTGGGCGACGCTCCCGTGGAACGCACAGAAAGACCGCGTCGCGTGCCGCAGAACGGCGATACGCATGGCAAACTTTGGATGTCGATCATGACTCGCAACGAAGAGCTTTTCGCACGCGCGCAGCGAACCATCCCCGCGGGCGTCAATTCCCCGGTGCGCGCATTCCGTTCGGTCGGCGGCACGCCGCGCTTTTTCAGCCGCGGCGAAGGCGCGTATCTGTGGGACGCCGACGGCAAGCGCTACATCGACTATGTGGGCTCGTGGGGGCCGGCGATTCTCGGGCACGCGCACCCGGAAACCGTGCGCGCGGTGCAGGAGACGGCACGCAACGGCCTGTCCTTCGGCGCGCCGACGGAGCTCGAGATCGAGATGGCGGAAACGCTGTGCCGCCTGCTGCCGTCGATGGACATGGTGCGTCTGGTCTCCTCGGGCACCGAGGCGACGATGACGGCGGTGCGACTCGCGCGGGGCTTCACCGGTCGGTCGAAAATCGTCAAATTCGAAGGCTGCTATCACGGGCACGGCGACAGCCTGCTGGTGAAGGCAGGCTCGGGCGCGCTCACCTTCGGGCAGCCGTCGTCGGCGGGCGTGCCTGCGTCGATCGCCAGCGAGACGCTGGTGCTCACCTACAACGATCTCGACGAAGTCGCGGCCGCATTCAAGGCGCACCCTGGCGAAATCGCCGGCATCATCGTCGAGCCCGTTGCCGGCAACATGAACCTGATTCTGCCCGAAGCCGGGATTCCTGCAAGGCTTGCGCGATGTCTGCGACCGGAACGGCGCGGTGCTTGATTTTCGACGAAGTCATGACCGGCTTCCGCGCTGCATCTGCAGGGTGCGCAGGGACTATACGGCGTCGCACCCGATCTGACGACGCTGGGCAAGGTCATCGGTGGCGGCATGCCGGTCGGGCGCGTTTGGCGGCCGCCGCGCGATCATGGAAAAGATCGCGCCGCTAGGGCCCGTCTACCAGGCGGGAACCCTGTCCGGCAACCCGGTCGCGGTTGCCGCCGGACTCGCCACGTTGCGGGCGATCCAGGCGCCCGGCTTCTACGCGCAGCTCGCCGAGCGCACGCTCGCGCTGACGACCGGCCTTGCCGGGTGCCGCACGGCGTGCGGGCGTCGAGTTCTCGGCGCAGGCCATCGGGGGCATGTTTGGCATCTATTTCGCGCGGACCGCCCCGGATTCCTTCGCCACGGTCATGGCTTGCGACAAGGATCGCTTCAAGCTTTTCTTTCACCGTATGCTCGACGCCGGCATCTACCTTGCTCCGTCGGCCTTCGAGGCCGGCTTCGTCTCCGCCAAGCACGGTGCCGCTGACATTGACGAGACCGTTCGCCTCGCGGAAGAGAGCATGCGCGCTGTTGGCTGAGGAAGCGATCGCTAGGGCAAACCGAGCTCCCACGCCGTGAAGAGCTTCGCATAGTGCAATCTGACGGACTCTTCGTCGGGCAACGACACGTGGTACCAGTGCCGATATTTTCCAGCCTCCGAGTTCAATTCCGGGAATTTCGCTGCGAATGCCGTCTGCGCTGTGTTCCATCCGCATCAAAATTTCCGCGCGACTGATGGATCAGCGCCAAGTCGCACGCAATCGTGAGCCTGGCGCCGGCAAGGTGCGCGCGGTAGCTGAAATCGAGATCATACAAATGAAATCCCGGGATACGCTTCAGTGTCGAAGCCGACGCGCTCGACCCATTCGCGCCTGGCTGCAATGAATACGCCGTCGACCGCCTGCGCGTGCCCAATCCTTGGTCCATGCAATGAGGTCAGCGCAAGCTCGTAGGACGTATCGGCGGGCGCCTTGTGGGTAATCGCACCATGGAGATGCGGATGTCCCGACCAAAGCAATGCCGGGCCTGAGACCTTTGTCGTGCCAGCGACGCCTACGAAGTCTGCTTCCGACATCGTTTCCGCCAAGCGCGCAGCAAAATCCGGCACGGCGAAACGGATGTCGTCATGCGAGAAAACCACAATGTCACCGCTGGATTTCTCGAATCCCCGGGCGTAGCCGTCGTACATCGACGTGGCATCGCTTATGCGAATTCGCTCGTGCGCCCAGTCGGCGAACGCTTTCTCGTACTGTGCATCGACTTCTGCATAGCGTTGATCGTTCTGGCTGACGATTATCACGGAGAGCGTTCGCGGCTGTGCTGGCATCTCCTGGACGGGTAAGCCGAATTCGCGACAAGCGCAGCTATGGGGCATTCATGCAAAGAACGAACCAGCTTGTCGGTGAACGGAAAATCGAGCGGATCACGAACCGAAGCCCTGATGCCGGCAGCCAGCGCTGTCGGCCAATCTCCATCTGCCCGCGCGATTTGCCACAGCGCCTTCAATGTCCGCGGATCGACCCCTGCCTCTCCTGAAGTTCTGATCGCGCTGCGCAGTTTTTCGCAAGCCTCTCTGTTGCGACCCGATCGCGCGAGGGCGACCGCCTCGTTGTGCAATTGTCGGGCAAGCTCAGTGACACTAGGCATGAACGCAATATCTCTTCGATCGAAATAGCGGCAATAAGGTCGCGGGAAGCGTCGCAGGTTCGAGATATTACGCGCGAAACCTGCGCGCTCCCGGTCTCGGCGCGGGTGGGAGTCGCAGGGAGAAGTCGTCTTGTTGCGGTGGACTGGATGCCTGGATTTCGGAGCGGCCGATGCGCCCATGGCTGATAGGATGAGCGGTGTCGTCAGGATGGTAAAATTTCATTGCTACCCACCCGCCTTGTACCTTCACTGATGACAAGTCAGTCGCTTCGCGTCTCCAGCCACACAGGCCTGACGCGGACCGCGCGCTGTCGACGCCCTTATGGCCCAATCCCTGACGAGGCGCTTGCGAAGGCATCCGCGCACGATGCCGCGGGCGACCATGCGCAGGCGCGGCCGCTCTACGATGAGGTGCTCGCTGCGGATCCGAACCATCCGATGGCACTACTGCGCGTTGCCGAGCAGGAACTCGTGCAGGGGCGCGCCGACGACGCAGCGGGTCACATCGAGCGCGCGTTGAACGCGGCGATGGGTCGCGGGCAATCCACGCGCGACCTCTGGTTCGTGCTCGGCCGCGCGCACATGGCACGCGGCGACTGGCAGGCGGCGGAGCGCGCCTTCACGGGCATGCTCGACGCGTCTCCAGGCGACGGTGCGGCGCTCCTGAGCCTTGGCTGGGCGGCGCTCGCCACAGGCGATCCCATCCGCGCCGAATCGCCATTACGCGAAGCGGTTGCGCGGCATCGGCTTCTGGCGTGGGCAGATCTCGCCGTTGTTTAACATCGTCGCCAGCGCGTGGGTGATGCGTCATCGCCGGATTCCGGTGATTCCGGGGTCAGCCGTCACCAGCCCTCATTCCTTACCGGCACCAGCCATGCGGGCTGATCGGCAAGGTCGGCGATGGGAGATCCACCACGACCCCGACGACCTGTCGCACGCCTTCGTGCGTAACTACCGCAACCGCGGCTGGCTGAGTGCGGCCTGGACGCATCTGCCGATGGTCGGGCCCCGTCCGCGGGCTTCACCGGCGGGCCGCCCGGAAGATCGTCGCGCAGCGCGGCGGGGCGACACCGCGATCGTCCGGCCGCCTGGACAACCCGATCACCTGAGCGGGAAACGGTCCTGACGGGGACACGCAGCAGCGGCGCGGGCACGCACGCAACCGCGCCGCCGCCCGGTCAGCGCTGCCTGCGCCCGACGACGCCGACGCGGAAGAGATCGAAATGGAGGACGACACCCGCAGCGGCGTACCCGGTCATTTCGTTCCGGGGCCTTCGAGGCCGGCGATGAACGACGCTACCGGTGATCGACGCTGCGGCAGCCTGCGGCTGATCCGCGACGGCACAGGCTGTCCGCGGAAGATCGGTTCTGCGGTGCTCCGGTCGCGCGAATCACCGTGATCCGGTGACGCCTCCTCACCTGCCTGGCGGCAAGCCTGGTAGTGGCCCGTCTCCCGGCAGGAATTTTCAGCAGCGGATTGACATGGGCGAGCCCGCCTGGGGCGCTGCCAGGCGAATTCCAACCGAAGGGAGATCCTCCGTGAGCACCGAGCAGCGAGAGAACCTCGACGCAATCCTGCGACAGTCAGCCTTCCCCGTCGGCAGCGATGTCAACGAGCAGCGGCGACTGCTCCGAGAGTTGCTATCGGCGCAGCCGCTGCCCGCCGACGTGACCGTGACCGCAGCCGCACTGGGCGGCGTCCCAACCGCCGAGATCACAGTCGACGGAATCGAACCTCGCCACGTTGTTCTGTACTTCCACGGCGGCGTGTACGTGATGGGGACGCCTTCCTCGCCGCTGACCTGGCCTCGCAGGTCGGCCGGCGGACGCACGCCAAGGTCATCTCCGTCGACTACCGGCTCGCCCCCGAGCACCCGTATCCGGCAGCGGTCGACGACGCTCTTGCGGCCTACGAAGCCCTCCTGCACAACGGCATCGCCCCTTCGGACATCGCCTTCGCGGGAGAGTCCGCCGGCGGCGGGCTCGCCATCGCCACCCTGGTCAACGCCCGCGATCACGGGCTGCCCCTGCCAGCCGCGGCCTTCGTCATGTCACCGTATGCCGACCTCACCCTGGCCGGGACGACCATGGAAACCAAGCGCGAGGTCGACCCGCTGCTCAGCCGAGAAGCCCTCCAAGCCCGAGTCACCGACTACACGTCGGGACAAGACGCCGCTCTCGGCCTCATCAGCCCCATATTCGCCGACCTGTCCGGCCTGCCGCCCCTGATCATCCAGGCCGGAACTCACGAGGTTCTCCTCGACGACGCCATCCGCCTCGCGCGACAAGCCGCCACCGCCGACGTCGAGGTCACCCTCGACATCACCCCTGGGGTGCCCCACGTCTTCCAGGCCTATTACCCGATCCTCGACGAAGCGGCCGCGGCGCTGGACAGAGCCGGACAGCTCCTGTCGGCGCATCTCGCCAGCGCAGAACGCGTCACCGCCTAGCGAAAGGCAGAACGGCATGCTGTCCTCGCAGCCCACAGGCCGCGGGTTCAAATCCCGCCCCCGCTATCAGGAAGTACCAGGTCAGAGGCCTGATCGCCGGGAACGGCCGCCGGGCCCTCCATCATCCGGTCCCAGCGCATACCCCGGGATCGTGAACGACAGGAGTTCGACATGAGCGAGCGCTCGACTGGAACGCGAAGACCATCGCGGAGTTCCGAGCGAACGAGGGCAGGGTTGGCGGGATCTTCGAGGGCGCTCCGCTGGTCCTGGTGCATCACCGCGGCCGCAAAAGCGGGCGGGAGTACGTCAACCCGACGATGTACCTCCCGCACGACACCGAGCCAGACATCATCTACGTCTTCGCAACCAAGGGCGGAGCACCCACCAACCCGGACTGGTACTACAACTTGACCGCCGCCGGTGACGGCAGTGTCGAACGCGGAACCGAGACATACAAGGTGACCGTCCGCGAATCTGACCGGCGCCGAACGCGACCGCATCTACGCCGAGCAAGCGCGGCGCTACCCAGGCTTTGCCGAGTACGCACGCCAAACTGCTGGAGTCCGCACCATTCCTGTGCTCGAACTTAGGCGGGCGTAGCCCACACCCTAAGACCGGCCAGCGAGGTCCTGGTGACGTTCGAGGAATACACCCGCCACATCGACTGGTCGCTCGCCGTCGGCCGGCAGCGGACACGCCAGACAGCGCGCCAGGCAGCATCAGCCATGCAGGAACTCCGGATCCGGGCTGAACGCGGGCGCGCCGACTGCTCGACACCCGGCGAACAGAGACGATGACAGCGACAGCGAGCGATCCGGGCGATCCTACATGTGCCTGCGGTCCGGCGCGGCTGCCGGACTCCAGCTCGTCCCTTCGCTTACAAGCTGACGGGGTGCCACTTGTGCGAGCTGGCGCTCAAGCAGCTTGGTAGCGCTATCGCGCCAGGGGGCAGCTATGAGCGCTGAGGCGGGATCGGGGAAGATATCTTCCTCCCCGTTGTCGACCGCGTCGAAGATGGCCACCGCGACCGATTCTGGGGATGCCTTGGGTACGTCGGATCCCCATGTCATATCGGTATCCACCGGGCCGGGCAGGACCGCGTGAACCCTTACCCCCTGCCCGGCCACAGGGCGCGAAGCGACTGGGTCAGGAGAACGCGGCCGCCTTCGAGACGGAGTAGGCCGGGATTATGAGCGGCAAGGGGGCGAGCGTTCACCGAGAGGATGTTGACGATGGCCCCGCGGGAGCGGGTCACCGCCGGCAGAAGGCCAGGGTCACGGCGTAGGGCCCGTAGGGGTTGACGGCCAGGTGGCGTTCGAGCACGGCGGAGTCGGTCAGGTCGTCGCGCAGCATGATGCCGGCGTTGTTGATCAGCATGTCCAGTGACGTCGACTTGGCTGGCAGCTGCCCAGATCTGCGCCGTGCTGGTGACGTCCAGGCTAGGGGCGTCACCCGGTCGTCTGGGTGGGCCAGCGGCTGGCGGGTGCCGGCATCACGCGCTTGGCGCCTCTGGCCAGGGCTTCGGCTGCCAGTGCCTGCCCGATGCCGCGGTTGGCACCGGTCACCAGGACTGCCTTGTCTTTTATGGTCATGCCTGTTGCTCCTGTTGTTTCGGTGTGATCGGGTGAGGTCATCTGATGTGATCGCGACCATTCCCTCGGTCGCCACTTGAACCGAGCTTCACAGATCGGGTCGGGTCACTAGCCACTGTTCGAAGGTCTTCGTTCGCGGTGCCAACGCCCTGGTGGCGGCAAAATCGGCCTGCCACGCGGGCAGGTGGGCGAACCACTCGAACATCGCTCGCTGGTCGGCGTCGCCACCAAGCACTTCGATCGGCAGAGGTTCGTATCGTGCGGGGACGTCGTAGCGGTGCTGGTAGGCCTCGGCGATCTGCTCGCCGGTCAGCTCGTCGCCAGCGATTTCTATCGACCCTCCGGCGACGCGGTCGGGGTCCAGCGCCGCAGCCGCAGCGACTGCACCGACGTCCTCGGCGGTGATCATCTGTAGCGGGATTCCGGCTGGCAGAGGTAACCGCACCACCAGCGTGCCGTCCTCCATGGTCGGTGTCGCGAACTGTGCGAAGTTGTCCATGAAGAACACCGGTCGTACGAAGGTGGTGGACAGACCCCGCGCGACGAGATATTCCTCGATGTCGCGTTTGCTGTCGAAATGCGGAATCCCGGTGTGGCGCTCCGCTCCGCCAACCGAGCTATAGACCACGTGCGGGACGCTGGCTGCTGCTGCCGCGTCGGCGATCGCGTGCCCGTGCGTCACCTCGAGGTCGATACGTAGCTCGTATCCGGGTGTGGTCATGGCGAAGACTCCGTCCACGCCGGTGAACGCCGCGCGGAGACCTTCGGGATCGTCGAGGTCAGCCGCGACGAGGTCGGCGCCGAGCTCGGTCAGGGCGCGCGCCGCATCGGAGTCGGTGCGGCGTGCCAACGCCCGGACCGGGGCGTTCGCGCCCAGAAGTGCGCGGACGGTGGCCCCGCCCTGGAGGCCGGTCGCACCGACCACCGCGATCGGTCTCCGCGACGTCGCGCCGAGGGCTGTCACAAGTCTTCCTTCCCGCACTGCCGCAGGATTGCTTCGAGGTTCTCTCGCTGTTCGGTGCTCACGCAGGATCTCCCTTCGGTTGGAATTCGCCTGGCAGCACCGCAGGCGGACTCGCCCATGTCAATCCGCTGCTGAAAATTTCCTGCCGGGAGGCGGGCCACTAACAGGGTTGCAGCCAGGCAGGTGAGGAGGCCGTCACCGGATCATGGTGATTCGCGCGACCGGAACACCGCAGAACCGATCGACCGTTGACGGGCGTGAATGTGCTGGTTGTCGGGCTGATCTCGCCGGAGCCTGCCTGCTCGTCGGGGCGCGCCTCGAGGGCGGTGCGAGCTACGTCAGCCAGCCCGAGACGGAGCCTGGCTGGCCAGCCGCCAAGCTCGATATCCCGACCGCCGACCCGGCAGCTCCGCACGGCGGACGTGCGTGTCGAGCGGACAGGTGTGCTGGTGGATGTGCTGGTCGATGAGGTGCTGGATCGCCGGTCTGTCGCGCTGGCCGCACCGGCTGACAAGCATCGAGGAACCGGATGCCTTCCGCGCGGGTCGACGGGTCGTCGGTCTACAGCGCGGCCGGGGCGGATCTCTACACCTCGCAACGGATCCTCGACGCGGAACGGCGCCTGGTCATCGTGGCGGGACGCCGCGACGGGAGAGCCGTCGACGAGTCGGCGGTGGATCTGGCTTTCCTGGAGATGGCGGCGAACAGGACGGCCCTGGATGCCGGGGCAGGCTTCGCCGGTCCGGCAGATGTGGACCTCGGTGCCCGGCTGCAGCATCCAGGCTTTGCCGAGGTACGCACGCCAAACTGCTGGAGTCCGCACCATTCCTGTGCTCGAACTTAGGCGTACGTAGCCCACACCTAAGACCGGCCAGCGAGGTGCTGCTGACGTTCGAGGAATACACCCGGCACATCGACTGGTCGCTCACCGTCTGCCGGCGGCGGACACGGCAGACAGCGCGCCAGGCAAGCATCAACTATGCGGGAGCTCCGCCCCACGGGATCCGGGTGAACGTGGTCGCGCCGCAGTTGCTCGACACGCCGGCGAACCGGGCCATGTTCCCCGGCCGAGGTGATGGCTAAGGCAGTCGCGCCGGAAGGGAGGCCGACATGGCGTGAATCACTGTGATCTGGTGAGGACGTCTCACCTGGCTGGCGGCGAGCCTGGATCCGTCGCGAAACCTCGTACGGCCACCGGGGCGCTGCCCCAAAGACTCCAGGAAGATGCCGTCACAAGGTGCGATCGATACAGCAGGATCGCGGCCATACCGAGGCCGTTACCAGAAAGGAACTGCTATGCCCAACGCGGTTGTGATGACCGGATACGGGCCGCCTGAGGTGCTGAAGTGGGCCGGGGTCCCGCTGGCTGAACCGGGTGAGGGACAGATCAGGATCAAGGTCAAGGCCGCCGGCATCAGCCCGACCGATCTCGCCCTGCGCGCCGGCTATCTCAAAGCCATCCCGCTGCCCGCTAACGCCGTGCTCGGCTTCGAGGCAGCAGGCACCGTCGACGCGGTCGGGCCCGGTGTCACCGGCACGTCCATCGGCGACGGCGTCACGGCCCTGCTGTTCAGCCTGGGCGGTTACGCCGAGTACGCGGTGGCGTCGATCTGGACCCGCAAGCCAGACACCGTTTCGTGGATCGATGCCGCCGCGCTGCCCAGCTCGGCCGAGGCGGCCGTCGGTGTGCTGCGGCAGCTGAACGTCACGAGCGGTGAGACGCTGCTGCTGTTCGGCGGCGGCGGATCGGTCGGCATCATTGCGACGCAACTCGCGGTCGCCCGCGGGGTCAAGGTAATCAGCGCGGTCGGCGAGCACGACGAAACGCTCGCGCGCGAGCTGGGAGCGACGCCGGTGCGGTACGGCGCGGGCGTGGCCGGCCGGGTCCGCGCGCTGGGCGCGGTGGACGCCGTGTTCGACGCGGCCGGCAACGGTGTCCTGGCCGACGCGATCGCCCTGGCTGGCGGACCCAAGCGGGTCATCACCTTGTCGGACCCGGCCGCCGCTGACTTCGGCGTCACGCTCTCCGAGCCCATGCCCGACCGTGCTCCCGGTGCCCTGGATGAGGCGATCGCCTTGCTGGCCGATGGTCGGCTCCGCCTGCGCGCGCACCACTCCATGCCCATGCAGCAGGCCGCCCAGGCCCACCGCCAGCTGGAAAGCGGCACCATTCACGAGCGCATCATCCTCACCGTCAAGTAGCGCTAGGCGGCACAGCGGCGGCGCCGGCTGAGACCGCTGAGCCGTCGCTGCATCGAGATGCTCTGCTGCAGCCCCTATGGCCACCGGCCTACAGGTCATGGTCATCGACCTGACTTTTATCACGACCAAGATCGTGTGGACGGCTTGGACGGCTGACGTGCGGTGTTGTCGATCGGAGGCGGGCGGATCTGCGCACTGAGCTAGTGGAGCCAGCCTCCGACAACCGCACTGATCGCGTCGTGTCCGTCGCGTATTGCGTAGAGGGCTTGGGCTCCGGCCCAGAGTATGGTCGCGCCCAGCTGGCGGTTGGGGTAGCGCTCGAGCATGGCGTTGAAGAAGTCGCGCGCGGTCTCGTGCTTTAGCAGGAGGTCGTCGGCGTCGTCGAGGTATTGGCGGGTCTCGACCATGATGCGTTCGGCGTCGTCGTCGAGGTTCTTGTCGCGGTGGCTGGGCGACGATCCGCTGTGGCCGCAGAGCCCTGACCCTGTCGATGGCGTTGCGCCAGGCGTCGCGGCCTCCGTCCGCCGACTCGGCGAGGTATTGGTGGGCGCCGTTGTACATCACGTCGCCGGCGACCACGAGGTTGAGGTCGGGTACGTGGAGAACGGTGCTGTGGTCGGTGTCGCTGTCGCCCGACTTCGACGATGAGCGAGGTCATGACCTTCGAGGGTCAGGCGGTTGTCGGTAACAGGGATCGCGGTGACGGGGGACGGCGGGATCTGCCCGGGATATCCCTTGTCCCACACGGCCTCGCGGCCGGCCACGTTGTTGTGCATCTGCTCGATCGTGCCGGCGCGAGGCGACGACCCGCGCGTCAAACCGGTCGGCGAGGACGCCGGCGGTGAACCAGTGATCCCCGTGGCCGTGGGTGGCGACGATATGGGTCACGTTCTTCCCGCTGGCCTTGATCCAGTCACCGACTGATGCGGCCTGGTCGGTGGTCAACGGCGGGTCGACGACCACGGCATCGTTCGTGCCGTAGATCAGTGTGGTCGACAGCGGCGAGAACATCCGGCGCTCGCCGTTGGGCAGCGGCGCGTCGACGGCGATCGGGATCGGCTCGGAGATGAACACGTCGTAGCCCAGCGTGCCGTTCGGTGCCATGGTTGTCCTCCTGGGGGCCGTTCAGGTGTCCGTTTGGTAAAGCGATCGCTTTACTAGAAGTAGAGTAGCGTGCCCGGCGCGGGAAGTAAAGCGGTCGCTATACTCCGGGGGTGGAGACGGTCACACGATCGCGAAGGTCACACCCGGCGGCGGGCGGGGCGCCCGCGAGCGCGATCTTGCGCGCCGCCGCCGAGCTGTTTTACCGGCACGGCATCCACGCGACCGGGGTCGCCGCGCTCGTCGATGCCGCCCACGTCTCGACCCGTACCTTCTACCAGCACTTCCCGACCAAGAACGCGCTCGTCGAGGCCTACCTGCACGGGTTCGAGGCGGATACGCCGATAGCCTCCGAGCAGCAACTCGGCCGCGATGACCTCACCGCGTCCGAGCGGCTGCCAGCCATCTTCGATCCGCTCGAGTCCGACGACGCCACCGTCTTGCGCGGATGCCCGTTCCACAATGCCGCGGTCGACGCGGCCGGAGAGACGCCCCACGTGGCCCAGTTGGTCAAGCAGCACAAGCAGGCCTTCCTGGACCGCCTGATCAGCACCGCCGTCGAGGCCGGTGCTCCCGACCCAATCAGCCTTGGTCGGCAGCTCGCCGTGGTCTACGAAGGAGCCGCGGCACTGTCCGCCTCATCCAATACCACGCAGGTAGTCCCCGACGCCCGCCGCGCCGCGGAGACGCTCATCCAGGTCGCCCTAAACCGGCCCTAACTAACGCGGCCCGTAGGGCGGGTCGGTGTCCCCTACGTGCCCACGGTGAGGACGGCGTCGGGGGCGCGGGCGGTGCAGATCAACAGCGCGCCGCTGCCGATCACGTCCTCGCGGATGGGGCACCTGTGGGGATGCCCTCGTCGCCTACCGGCTGCTGGGGCTCGAGCAGGCCGCCCCATCGAAATCCAGGCTGACGCCCACACCATCATCGCCGCCGACCCCTACCGACGACCTCCGCGCCGCCCTCCAGCGAATCCAACACGACCCAAGTACGCACTAACTGATGAAACTCGGGTCAGACGAGGACATCGACTTCGGCTTAGGGACTGCTACCGCGGACCGCCCCTCGGTCTCGTCCCCCAGTGCCATATGCGGAGGGGCCATGTGGAGGTACGTGTACAGGTCGCGCGCGAGCGTCGCCCGCGCCGCACCTGTGGCGTCGGTGAGCTTGGCCTGCGAGACGTAGATGACTCAGTCGAAGTACAACCACCAGAGCGACGCGGCGACGACCATTCCGAATTGCGCGGCCGCGATCCTGGGGGCATCGAGGAGGCAGCCCCGCCGCACCGACCCCGATGGCGACGATCGACTCTCCCAGGGCGGCGATCATGATCAGCCCGTGTCGCTCCACGAAATGGGCCGGCGAAAGGCGCCACCCCCGTCCATGCCCCACCTGCGGACTGAGCTTGTCAATCGGCCAGCGCGGCGGCCCACAGAGCGAGGTCTGCTGACCCGTCGAAGAAACTGGCGCCTACCAGCAGTGGCGGCCCGAGGACGGCGCCGGGCGCCCATCGGAGGACGGCGCGGCGGAGCTCCGGATCGTCGCGGGCGGCGATCGCGAACAGGACGAGGTGCAGGGCGCGGAGCGAGGAAGTACGCGATCCCGAAGACGACGGCCTCCGCACCGAACGCCGCCGGCGTCGCGAGTGCCACGACCAACATGGCGGCCGCTGCGGCGAAGACCGCCAATCGAACGGCGCCTTCCTCGGGATCGACGGTGTTCGTCAGCCAGGCGTACGTCCACCCACGCCCACCACAGCGCGGCAAGCAGAAGCGCCCCGCGCAGCAGTCCTTCCGCGGTCTCGTTGGCTGCGAGGAAGCCGGTGACCTGGGTGATGGCGAAGACGAGGACGAGGTCGAAGAACAGCTCTAGCGGCGTGACCCGCTCCTCGCCGTCGACCGAACGAACGTGCATCAGCCTCGAATACGCCCAGTCAATCGCAAGGTTCGAGACCCGCCCGGGTCGAGGCGGCTGGTTTCGTTCATGCCGTCAGGCTTCGGGCGTCCCCTTCGATTGAAGCTCGGCGATCTGGGCCCGGGCGGCCGCGACGAGCTCCTCGTTCGTGTTGGCGTGTCCGGCCAGGCCCCAGCCGCCCTCGATTGCCTCGGTGAGCAGCACCCACGTCCGCTCCGCGAGCGAGGGTCGCCGGCCGCTTCTCCGACGATCGCCGAGAACCGGGACACGACCGCCAGCTGTTTGGCGCGATCGAGCGCCCCCGCATTCGTCAGCACCTGGACCCGGACGTAGGTGCTGTCGCCATCGACGTTGGAAATCCCTGACGGCGGCAGCTCGTGGACGAAGGCCGCGGTGTTCTTCCGGAACATGGGGATGTCCGGCACCTGTTCGATCGCCATGAGCTCGGACGCCAGCTTCTGGGCGAGGGCGTGGGGGTCACCGAACGTCCCCGCGGCGGCGTAGACGTCGATCATCGGCATCGGGATGGTCCTTTCGATTTGTGGTCCGCGACCGGTCGTTAGGCCGCTCCTCGAGCAGACCTTCTCTGAGCCTATCGACGAGGCGCCAGATATCGATCGTAGATACTCGTGAGCCAGGGCACGACCACGTACACGGCCAGCGGCACCGCGACCAGTGTCAGCACGAACGCGCGGAGCACCGGGTCCCAGCCCACGGTGAACGGGGCCATCGCCGTGATGCCGATGGCGACGAGGGAAAGATCGCGAGCCAGGTGAGCGCGGCGCGGACGTGAATCGACGGCGCCGTGCGAGGTGACGAGAGCGAAGGACCCGGGTCGGGCCGAGTCAAGATGGGCCTCCCTGCAACCGCCAATCGTTGGCCACTACAGCCAGATGTACTCCTCGGCGATGGCGCCGTCTTGCCACCTCGCCAGAGTCACCATCCGACTACCGTTCTCGAGCTCGCCGACCACGCAGGTCCAGTCTCCTGAGCCGAACCCGATCGGATGGGACTTGACCTGGACGGGCACGCCACCGGTGCTCTCGACGAAGGCCTTCATTGCCTCGATGTGCGCACGAATGCCGTGCGTCGAAGCCTGACCCGTGCACCTCCACGAGAACGTCATCAGTGTGGTAACGGGTGAAGACGCCCTCCCAGTTCGCTTCGTTCCAGCCCGCGAAGTCGAGCTCGTCCATCCGTTGAAGATTGCGCGTCACTGTTTCGTCGGCCACGACGGTTGCCTCCTTTCAGGTCGATTGCTGGCGCCCCACTCGGGCGCGCTCGGCTTCTCGGTGTTGGCGAAGGAGTTCGAACGCGAGCGAACCGGGAGGCGCGGCCGCATCGGAACGGGTCGCATGGGCCACGATGGCGTCCGCGATGGAGCGGTCTCCGGCCGGTCTCGGATAGGCGTTCAATACCTCCTGGCGCAGTCGGTCCGCTACGCCGTCGGTGATTCGGCCTGCGTCGATGAAGACTCCCTTGTGCGTAAGGGAAGTGAGCAGACCGCGCCGGTGAGCGATGCCGAGAGACGCGTGCAGTGCGATCGCCTCCCAAACTCGGTCGATGTCGCGTTCGGCGACGCCGTGCCTCCGGAGTACGAGCAGCAGCCAGATCGGCGCCCTCGACCTCGAAACGAGCCTCGCCTGTCGCGCGCTCACCGAGTCCAAGATCGTGCATGACGGTGGCGGCGAAGAGCAGGTCCTCGTCGTAGTCGGCGTCATTCAGACAGCCCTCATGGTCGGCTAGCAGGCGGGCGAATAGAAAGCTGCGGATGCTGTGATCGACGATCGACCGGCTAACCGAGGACCGGGCGGTTGCGAGGCTCGAATCGGCAAGCGCCCCCGTGGGGAGGACGAGGATGTCGTTCATGTGTCTCGAGCGTACGGACACCGCGGTCTGGCAAACAGTGGCCCGAGAGCCGCAGACCGCTATGATCGGGCCATGATGTCCAAGGGCCCCCACCGCGTTGCCGTGCTTGCGCTACCGGCCGTCATCCCACTGGAGCTCGGGATCGCGGCGGAGATCTTCGGTCGCGACCCGCACTACCGCCTGACCGTATGCGCTGAAGGTCGGTCTGCGTCGCTCCCTGGTTCTGGGTTGACGGTCAATACCCCCGCAGGGCTAGAGGGACTCAAGCGCGCGGACACGCTGATCATCCCGGGATACGAAGACGCCGACGCGACCGTCTCGACGGCAGTGCTCGACGCCATACGTGCGGCACACGCCCGGGGCGCCCGACTGGTATCGATCTGCACCGCCGCTTTTGCGCTCGCCGCGGCTGGTGTCCTCGACGACCGTCCCGCCACCACCCACTGGCGGTGGACCGCTGAGCTCCAAGACCGCTACCCCAAGATCGACGTGTTGCCCAACCGCCTCTTCGTCGACGACGGCGACATCCTCACGTCGGCTGGCGTAACCACGGGTATCGACTTGTGCCTCCACCTCGTCCGGCGCGACTTCGGCTCCGCAGCTGCCAACACACGGGCCCGCGGCCTCGTGGCTCCGCCACAGCGTCAAGGAGGGCAAGCGCAGTTCATCGAACGGCTCATGCCAGACGCGAGCGGCGACCAACTCGGCCCCCTTCGCGATTGGATGCTCGAAAACCTTGCACTTCCGCTCGACCTCGGCACGCTCGCGACCCGGGCACATATGTCTCGACGGACGTTGAGCCGTCGGTTTCGTGAGGAGACGGGCGTGTCTCCGATGGCATGGCTCGCAGACGCCCGCATCGATCGAGCGCGCGAGATCCTGGAGACGACCACCGAGCCGGTCGAGAACATCGGCCGCTTGACGGGACTCGGCGCGCCGGTCTCTGTTCGAGCGGCCTTTCACCGGCGGATCGGCATCTCACCGAAGGAGTACCGTGCCGTCTGGCGTGGATCGTCAACGTCAGCGACGGCGACGGCGACGGTTCGTCACTCGCCGCCAGATCATGAGGCCGCGGTACGGCCATCGGTCTCCCGCACCAACCCAAGGCGAGGAACCGCTTCGAGACCCCGCCCGTTTGTCGGCTTGGACGCGGGTGCCGGGCTCGCTGGCGAAGCCATGACCCAATCCCGATCGTGGGGAACCACCTTCGATCGGTGACCCAGATTGAGCGGGCGCCTGGCGACGGAAGACGGTCCGCCTGAGTGTGCAGCTGAGTCATCCCGGAACGGGAACCTTGTGCGGGCCAGCACGCCCAGCAAAGTCGGACGGATGCGACCCGAGCTGTCGGCGTTTGCCCCCGCCCAGGTGGGTGTCTGCGATCTGATCAAGGCGAGTGACACGCCGGATGGGCCGCGCCCCCGAGTATCACACGTTCTCAGGCCACCGCAGGTCGTGTCCGCACTAGACGCCACTAGCAACGACGCGTGCACCTTCGTTCATCCGGCAACTCGATACGTTCTGCCCGAGCATTTCGCCTCGCCGACCCTGGTGACTGAGGCCGGACGAGTTCCGCTAGGCGACCCGGCCACCGGAGGCGGGAGGCGGAGCTCGCTGAGGGACCTCGGGGCGACCGCGGTCATCGACCGCACCGGCGATCGTCGTCGAGCAGGCCCGCGAGGTGTCCCGGACGGGGCCGATGTGATTATCCACCTGGCCGGTGACCCGAAGGTCGCCGCTGCCGCACGCGATGGCGGGCCGCTAGGTGTCGACGATCGTGTTCGACCCCCGCCCACGTCCCCAACGACACCGGTCAGCGCTGGCTCCCGGTGATGGCGAACCCCACCCCGGAGTTGCTGGCTCGGATCGCCGACGCTCAGGTCGCCGGGCACACGCACCGTGATCCAGCAGACGTACCGTCTGGAGGAGCTTAGCGACGCGTTCGCGCTTCGCTGGTGGCACCGTCGGCAAGATCGTGCTCGTCGGCGATCAGGCCTCGAGGCGGCGCCGAGCATGGACGGCTTGCCGGTGAAATCGCCCCGTCGTCCGCCACACCACCGTCGCCCCAGCGGCGGAGCCTCCCGGTGAAAATCACCGTCTCGGCGCCACCGTCGCCATCGGCGTGAGCACCCTGCTCGCCCGCACCTTCCTGCCCGTGCCTACGACGAGATCGTCGCCATGTCCATGATCATCATGAGATCCGACCCCCACCCTGGATCATCATCCGCTTCCTCGCCCCTCGCGACGGGGCCGCGAAACGCGCCTTCAGCAGTGGCTTCTTCGGCACCGTGACACGATCGGCTGGACCATCACCGCGCCGAGATCGCCCACTTCCTCGTACCGGTCAAAGCTCCACGACGCTGCCTCAACGCCGCGCGCCAGCGATCAGCAACCAAGAAATCCAACCCAGTGGTCGCACGGGTACGGTCAGGCCGTCTGCCCCAGGCCAGAAGGCTGAACTGGTGGTGCACGAGGGTTCCCCCGCGGCCACCTCGGTGTTCTAAGCGGCGCCCGAAGCGGTTCGTGGTACGAGACGGCACCTTGCCGCAAGCCGACCGTTCTGCGGGACGCGTTTTGCACCGGAAAGCTGTTCAGGTTGCGCCGCGATCCGGCGCGTGATCCGTCGCGCGTGCAGGTAGCGGTCGGGTTACCGAGTCTCTTGCCTCCAGCCGGGTGCGAGGCTGGTGAGGTGCTCGCTGGCCGTCCATAGGGCTTCTTGCAGGTCGCGGTTGTAGGAGGCTTCGGGGCTGCGGGCCGGCTTGCCGCCGACGAAGTATTGTCCGGTCGCCCCGGCCAGGTCGGGGCTGGTGGCGAGCTGGATGGCGGTGCGGGCGCCGTCTTCTGGTGTGGCCAAGAACGGCCGGCTGGCGTGTATGAGTAGCGGCAGCAGCGGCCGTGGGACGCCGAATCCGCGCAGGATGCCGGTCGCCACCAGGCCGGGGTGCAGTGCGTTCACGGTGACTCCGGTTCCTTCGAGGTGACGGGCCAGGTGGTAGGTGCCCATCACCATGGCCAGCTTGGCTTGCGCGTAGGCGGCCATCGGGTGAAAGGCGCGCTCGGACTGGAGGTCGTCGAGGTCGATGCGGGCGGGTCGGGGCCGGCCGAGCCAGGTGATGGCGCGGGCGTCGGCTATGGCTGGGAGGCGACGTTGACGATCCTGGCCGGTGCGCTGGAACGCAGGGTGTCGAGCAGGAGGTTGGTCAGCAGGAACCAGCCGAGGTGGTTGACGGCCAGGTTCATCTCGATGCCGTCGCCGGTGAGCCGGCGTTCGGCGACGTGTGCCCCGGCGTTGTTGACCAGGACATGGAGGGCGTGGTGGCGGTCATGGAACTGGGCCGCTGCGGAGCGGATCGAGTCTTGGTCGGCGAGGTCCAGCGGCAGCACCTCGACGCGGGGGTTGCCGGTGCCGGCGACCACCGCTCGGGCGGCCTCCCGACCGGTGCGCTCCGTCCGGGCGGTCAGGACGACGGTGGCGCCGCGCCGGGCGAAGTCGGTCGCGATGACTGAACCCATGCCGCCCGTCGCGCCCGTGACCAGGGCGACACGGCCGGTCAGCGGCGCTCGAGCCACCGGGCTCGGCGCGACCCCGGCAGGGGACCGGAGACCGCGTCTGCCAGCCGACGCGATGATCCGGGGCGTTTGGCTGCGGTAGGAACCGGTGACGGCCGCACCCAGCAGGAAATCGGCCACGTCGGCCCGGCGGATCGACCCCGTGATGGGGATCGGCACACCTGTGCCGGTCCGGTATCGCCCGGTGCGCGGGCCCTCGGTGAGAGCGGGCAGGCGCACAATCGTGGCGTCGATGTCAGCCGCTCGAATCAGCTCCTCCATGGTCTCCTTGTCGCGCATCCGGTGGCCGCGTAACGCCCAAACGGCGACCACGTACGGCGAGCGGTCGTGACTGTCAGCCACCCCATGCGCACTGAGCACGAGGAGTCGACGTACACCCTGGCGGCCCATGGCCGCCAAGATCGCTCGCACTCCGTCGGTGCAGACCGTGGTCGGTCCCTCCACGGTGGCGCCTAGGGTGCTGATCACGGCGCCGGTGCCCCTGACCACCGCCTCCACCGGTCCGGGCTGTTCGAAGGTCCCCACCACGGCGGTGAGTCGGTCGTGCCGGCCGAGCCTCCGGGCAGAATCCTCGCTGCGCACCAGCACCCGCACCTCGTGTCCGGCCGCCAGAGCCTGGGTCACTACATGCCGGCCAGTACGACCGGTGCCTCCGAACACGGCGATCCGCATCGTTCTCTCCTCATCGTTAGTGAGACAGTCTGTCTCACCGAGACATTGTGTCTCACTTGTGCGCGTTGAGACAAGTTGTCTCATAGGATCGCGTTCATGGCGGACCAAAGGATGCAGGTGTGCGGGTGACGGCGAGTCGGGCTGCGGCGCTGGCGGCCGCCCAGACGCTGCTGCAACAAGAGGGACCGGCGGCGGTCACCCACCAGCGGGTTGCCGTTGCGGCCGGGGTCGGTCGGGCGACGGTGTATAGGCACTGGCCGAAACCCGAGGCCCTGCTCCACGAGGCGTTGGGCCGGGTCGAGATGCCGTTCTTCACCGACTTCGATAACGACCTGCGCCGATGGCTGCGGGAAACCTGCGGCGGCTGGCCGACGAGCTCGCCCTGCCCAACCTCCGGCGGTTGACGGCCACCCTCCTGCAGACCGCCCAGTGGGACACGACCGCCAGGACACAGCTGAACCGGTGGCTCCATGCGGTCTCCCGCCGCCTGAACACGGCACTGAACGCAGCCGCAGCCCAAGGCGAGATAGACCCGCCAGCAGACTCGAGCGAGATCACGGCCCAACTCCTGGGTCCACTCGTTTTTCGGACCATCTTCCAAAACGACACGGTCAGCGACGAACTTCTCGACCACGTCGTGAGCAGCGCCCTGCCCTGGCGCCAGCCGGACTAGTCGAAACCGATCGCCGCGCCTCAAGCCAGTGAGGATCTGGTGGCGTCTTCCGTCAGGTCTGACTCTCCGTAAGCCTGACGCGAGGTTGCTGTCTTCGGGCCTCAGCGACCCGGGATCCCAAACGTGCCGTCGCTGATCGATCCTTCCATCGCGATCCACCGCCCGCATGCCGATGGACTGTCTGGGATCGGCTCCTCGCCTGCTAGGTGAGTCGTCTGATCGCGAGGCAACAGAGTACATGACAGCCGTCGCCGCCGCCTCGCGATGGGGCCCGAACATTGATGATCTCGGCCGCGGGCGGGTCCCGGAAAGTGTAAGCGCTGAGAGCGGGCTAGACACAGATTCGAACTGGCGCCGTCGCGCGCAGTAGTTACATCCGCTCGAACACGTCAGGAACTGGTTCTATGGACATCGCTAGTCAAACCTGGAGCGGGCAATCGCACGCGTCCCGACGTGCCTTAACTCGTGCCTTACGGGAGTGTAAACATCGCACGTTCACCGTGAGTCACTGTCACTCGCTGACACTGCGACATGTTGGCGTCGAACGCGACTTGACTAGGTCAGATGCTCGTAATGCTAGTGAAACGACCGTAACGAAGCTGGTGATCGAAAACGGCCGTTTTGAGCTTGGGAAGCTGATGTTCTGCCATTGAACCACATCCGCCTGACAGGCATTTTTGTACGTTTACGCCTACTGTCTTAACCTCCGCCATGCTCAAACGTGCCTCGCGCTTCGGAGCGACGAAACCCTCAGGCTAGCGCATGTCCGGGCGCACCGAGCCGGGGGCCGATTGCACTCTGGCTCGCCGCGACTCACGGACTCTCATCGCAGAGCTGGTGCACCTGATCCGGCTGGCGTTGAAGGCGGCCAGTCCGCGAGATGCTCGCCAGCCGGCTCGCTGGACGTGATGCACACGAGACGCTCTTTCACGGATCTCAACTGGACCCGACATGCCGCGACCAGTTCCACCAGAGTGGAAATCTCCAGCCAGCCTGCCCAACGCATTGGCGATCGCGCGCCCAGATGCACGCCGCAAACCAGCTACACCAGGAAAAAAGATCACCAGCATGACACCCACCGGGACCTCCCAGGTCCATGGATATCAGGCCGTGCCGGGCGTGATCGTTGCTGATGACATCGGATCTCCTCCAACCACCAGCGGCCGGACGAACACCCCCAGGCGGTCACTCCAGGAAGAACCCCGTCCGCAGTCAATACCGCCGGGCCGGGCCGGCCTACTGCACTTCGAAGTGGACCTGAACGGTGAGCGCCGAACGTGCCGACGGTGACACTCGAACGAAGTCAAAGACCTGCTGGGCCTGACCGACGCCCGGTCACGTAGGCGGGCGCAAGCCTTCGACGTGGTACGGCTGTCGCACCCCACGCCCGGCTGCGGCTCGTCTCCTCGACGGCGCTCAGGATCAGCTGCGTCACGGCCTCTGGCTGAGAAACCATGGACGCGTGCGATGCCGCCACCTCCTCGATCCGCGCGTTCCCACGCTCCGCCATGAATCGCTGCCCGCCGGCGGAATGGCTCGGTCCTCGGTGCCCAGCAGGTACCACGATGGATGGACCGCCACCTCGCCGGGGCCCGATGGCGTTGCTGCCCCGGCGCCGCCCCAGGGTCGCTGCGTCGCCGCCATCACCCGGGCTGTCTCCCGTCGACGTCGGCGGCAAACGCCCGGGGGAACAGGTCACGATCCAGGTAGCAGGTCCACCCCTCGCTCCCGTCCGGGCCTCCTGTGAACGGCACCTGGTCGGAGCGCAGCAGGCACCAGACTGTCCGCGAAGACCTCAGACCCAAGGAGCGCGCCGGATGCTCTCACCTTCGCCGGGGCATCCACCCATTGACAGAACACCCAGCGCCTCGCAACCTGCTCGTTCCCCGTGCAGCGGCGCCGGATACGACCGCGCCGCCGCAGGAGTGGCCGACCAGGACAATCAATCGGGCCCGAGAGTGGTCCCGCGGCGCAGGCCGCCAGGTAGGCGCGGCGTCGCCGCTCCGTCAGGTGGCGGAGCGGGTTGGCGAAACCGATGGCGGCGAACTCCGCGGTCGCGCAGGGCGCGAATTGACTCGCCGAAGCCGGTGGCGTCGGCCCACGCGCCGTGGACGAACACGATGGTAGGGGTGTCAGCGGGCATCGTCGTCACGATCCCTTCTCTGCTGATGGTTTGGCGGCTTTCCCCGCCAACTGTCGTTGTTTGCCGCAACCGGTGGACACCGGGGGTCAGTGATCCGCTACGGTTCCGCACATGACGCCAACGCGCTGTAGGCCTGCCCGGACCCCAGCTTGCGGCCGACCGAGATCGCTCCCTTTCTTTTTTGACCTGCGTCGCACGCTTGCCGAGCCTTCGGAACGGGCCTCCTCAGAGCCAGGTGCCATCGGCTGTCGCTTGGCATAGTCCCTCGACACGTCGTAGCGGTGCGGAAGTTCCATCCGTTCTCTGCCGCCTCGTCGGCTGCGACCTGAGTCCCCCTTCTGCAAACGCATTTCTCGCTGCAGCCAGAATCTTCTCCTTCCACGGGTGTCGCAGTTCCCCGGACGCCGTCCCGCGAACCTGACGTTGAGTCAGCCGGACGTCTTCGCTTTCGACACTGGACGAGACGGCCCCCGCCGGTCCAGCCGAAAGAAGCTACAGCAGCACCCCGAAAAGCCTCGCTCTGCCTTAGATACTTTTCCTAAGATCCGATCACAAAGGCCGGTTCGCTTCAAGCGCGCTAGGCGCGCATCGAGCCCAAGTGAGGCGGAGACCTTCGGCTATCGACCAGACTGATGCTGCGAAGCACGTCGCGCCAGAGTCAGGGGAACGTCTGCTGCAGGAGGGATCGGTGACATGGCGGCGGCGCCTGGCTCTACCCGATCGGCGGCCCGATGACCCGCGCCGCGAGCAGTCGCGGGCGCACCGCTTGCAGGGATGATGTCGGGCCGCGATCCGGATGAGCGGCACCGGGCGGCGACGCCGCTGGAGCTGTTGGCACGACCTCACCTTTGTGGTTGCGTTTGGAGTGGCCGGCGAACAATTTGCGCACCTGCTCGCCGAGGGCCATTTTGCCGCCAGGCTTCACGGCCGTTTTGGCTTGGCAATCTTCGCGATTTGCTGGGCATGGATCAACTTCTCCTGGTTTGCCTCGGCGTACGACACCGACGACTGGGCGTTCCGGCTAGCCACGATGGTGCAGATGGTCGGTGTGATCATCTTGTCGCTCGGACTTCCACAGGTCTTCCACTCGATCGACGAAGGCCGCCCCGTCGACAACAGCGTCACGGTCGCCGGCTACGTGGTGATGCAGGTCGCGATGCTCTTCTTGTGGTTGCGCGCCGCCCGGCAGGATCCGCCGCGGCGCCGGGCCTGCCAAACCTATGCCGTCACCATCGGTGTCGCACAGATCGGCTGGGTCCTACTGCTGATCGTGGCGGACTCGACCGTCGGGGAATTCTTCGCCTGGGGCGCGCTGCTCTCTGGTGATCGAGATGGTCGGCCCAGTCATTGCCGAGCGCCGTAAGGGCGGGACCCCATGGCACGCACACCACATCGCGGAGCGCTACGGTCTGCTGACGATCATCACCCTCGGCGAGGGCGTGATCGGCACCGTGGCCTCGCTAGGCGCCGTGGTCGAATCCCAGGGGTGGACCCTGGACGCCGCGCTGGTCGCGGTTGCGGGCACTGGACTGACGTTCGGGCTGTGGTGGATGTACTTCACGGTGCCATCGGCGGAGGTGCTGCACGTGCACCGCGAACGGGCATTCCCGTGGGGCTACGGCCACATGCTGATCTTCGGCTCGATCGCTGCCACCGGGGCCGGCTTACACGTCGCCGCGTACTACATCGGCCACGAGGCGCACATCGGCGCCACCGCCACCGTGCTGACAGTGGCGGTGCCCGTCGGCGGTGTACGCGCTCACGCTCTTCGCGCTGTACACGTTCCTGGTCCGCGCCGTCGATCCATTCCACATCGCCCTGCTCGCCGGGACCGCAGCGCTGCTCGTGCTTCCCGTAATCCTTGCCACCATTGGTGCGCCGATGGCGGTCTGCCTCGTCGTACTCATGCTCGCGCCCCTCGTGCCCGTCATCGGTTACGAGGACACTCGGATACCGGCACATGGCCATCGCAGTCCAGCGCGCCCTCGCCCGCGGCCAGCTGGCCTAATTCACTGATTCGTCGGCGTCAGTTGCGGTAACTCCCGTGGCGGAATTCCTCGACAAGTCCTGGGTGGGACGGAGACCAATCGAGCTCGGTTCGAGCCTTGGCCGCGGTGGTGCCCTGATCGAGCAGCAGGACTTCGGCGAAATAGTCGCCTAGTCGTTTCCGAGCCTCTTCGTCGGAGCCGGGTACCGCCCTGGAGCGCCGGCTGCGACGGCGGCCGCCTCGGTGAGTTCGGCGACGGTCGGGTTCAATCCATTGCCGATGACGTAGTAGCCACGGGCCGCGTCGTGTTCCAATACGCGGCGGAAGAAGTCGGCGAGGTCGGCAACGTGGACCGTCGGCCAGTGCTGTTGTCCTGTGCCGAGCATGATCAAGTTGCCCTGGTCGTCTCGCGGCGAGCCGAGAAGTAGCCCGGGAATCCCTCCGCCGCCGTCGCCGTAAGCGACGCCGGACACGACCACCGACCCCGCGCATGTCCTTCACGCCAAGCACTCGGCGTTCGATCGGTTCCTTCCACGCCACCAGCGCGGGCGCCTGGAACGGGGACTCCTCGGTGATGGAGGTGTTGGCGCCGTAGACCCACAGACCGCTGATCTCGATGTAGGGCTTGCCGGTGCCGGCGTACGCATCGATCGCCGCGTCGACCACTGCGGAGTCGAGGTCGGCGCTGGTGGCGTCACCGGGACTGGCTGTGTGGATGGCCCCGTCCGCATCACCGAAGATCCTCACGACCGCCGGTCGATCGTAGAGGTCGACCACGGTCGGGGTGGCGCCGCGGGCTGCGACGACGTCGGCCTGATCGTCGTCGCGGACGAGCGCCGTCACCTCGTGCCCGTGCTTGTACAAATCCGTTAGTACGTGAGATCCGATGAACCCTGTTGCACCGGTGAGTGCCACCTTCATGGCTAGAGCCTCCTGTCTCGATCGTCACAGAATTACTTGACCATTCAAGTGAACCCCAGATGACCTGAACTGTCGAAGTGACTGCAGCTGCAGTGCCAGGACACGATCGCCAGGCACTGGATCGAAGGTGAATGTGCGAACAGCTGTACCGCTGACAGCCTGCAAGCAGGCGACTCAATGATCGTCTCGAGCCCTTCGACGGTCTGACCTTGACCGTGATCAACAGTGCTCCGCGCGCAGACATACGCCGTGCCGAGCGCCTCAATCACTTGAATCGTCGAGTGATCGGTATTCTGATCCCATGGCTCGGAAGCAGCCCGCCGCGGCGCCGAGGAACCGCCCGTGAAGTGGCTGACAGACGCCGAACTGGACTCCTGGCTGTCCGTTGTGCGGTTGATCACCTGGCTTCCCTGGTCGATCGATCAGCAGCTGCAGCGCGACTCGAACCTGGGGATGGTGCGAGTACCAGGTTCTGGCCATGCTCTCGGAGAGTCCACAGCGAACCATGCGGATGAGCTCGCTTGCCGAGGTCACCAACGCGTCGCTGTCCCGGCTGTCACACCTGGTCAAACGCCTCGAGCAGCGCGGCCTGGTGCGCCGCGAGCCCGATCCGACGGACGGGCGCTTCACCAACGCCATCTTGACCGACAAGGGCTTCCAGACACTCGCCGAAGCAGCGCCCGGACACGTGGCACATGTGCGATCACTCGTCATCGACGTCCTGTCCCCAGAGCAGCTGCGCCGCCTCGGCCGCGACGCCGACCGCATAATGTCGCGCATCGACACCTCTGCAATCAACTAGCACTACACCGGCATCCCGGCCCGAGCGATCCGCCGACGACCGCGTTGATCACCTGTACGGCTGATCTCCAGGAATTCACCGGATCCTTCTTGCGCCCGAAGCTGGTTCGGTCTCACGTCACTCCGACCACCGTGCTCCGCAACCTCTTCCTCAGCGGAGATGAGCTGATCCCCACCGTCACCGCGACCAATCCAGCTCTGATAAGGGTCGCCTTCGTCGTCCCGCCACCCGCGGCGGTCCTCGCCGAACTCCTGAAACCACGCCGCAGAAGCGCGGAGGGTGCCGCGGCTCGGTCAAGCCGCGTCGTCGCGCAGGGCGATCCTCGCGGTCATTGGCTGTCGTCAACCGGCGGCCGCCTTCGCAATGAGTGCGGCGGCGATCGATGGCTGCGCGATGAATGCTGTGTGAGAGCCGTCGACGTGCTCGGTCGTTGCGCCCATCCGCTCGGCCATGAACACCTCGGCTTCGGGCGGGATCGCGTTGTCTCTGGTTCGAGACGAGATACCACGACGGGATGGTCTTCCATCCGGCCGCGGTCGCATTCTCGGTCAGGGCGGCCAGAGAGAGCGGACGCTGTGTGGCGCGCATCACCGAAGCCTTCTCCAGCCGACGAGTCCGCGCAGAAGACCTCGCGGAAGGTGTCGGAAGCGATGTACAGATCTGGGCCGTCGGGCGCCCGGGCGCCTGGTACGACGTCGCCACGCTGTTCGTCGCGAGCATCGACGGCGGGAACGGTCCTTGCACGCTCGCACAGCTCTCACCCTCGTCGATCCCGAAGCCGGCGAGGTAGACGAGCGCGCTCACGTTCGACAGGGTCGCGGACGCCTGGGTGATGACGGCGCCGCCATAGGAGTGCCCGACGAGGACGACGGGACCCTCGATCGATGCGACGACTGCATGGATTGCGGCGGCGTCGGCGGCGAGGCTGCGTAGGGGGTTCGGCGGTGCGACGACGGTGTGCCCAGCGGCCTCGAGCTCGGTGATGACGCCGGCGAATCCGGATGCGTCCGCGAAGGCCCCGTGAACGAGGACGACGGTTGGTGAATCTGTCATGGTGCGTTCCTCTCGAATCGGTGTGAGTGGTGCTGATGTCCTGTGCCGCTATGTGCTGGTGCGGGTGATGCTGGATCCTGGTGGTGTCGGTGCGGGCGCGCGGCGTGGCCGGTGCTACGCGTCTGGTGCGGCGGAGAGTGCCGGCGATTTCGGCCCGTGCCGCCGCAACAAGCTCGCTGTTGGTGTGGGCGTGGCCATGCAGGCCCCAACCACCGTTCGGGTGCCTCGGTGAGGAGCACCCACGTCCGGTCGGCAATGCCCGGATCACCCGCGGCCTCGGCAACGAGCCGGGTGAGTTCCGCGACCACCGCGAGCTGCTTGTCCCGGTCGAGAGCGCCGGCGTTGGTGAGCACCTGCACCCGGACATGCGCGTCGCTGCCATCCACGTCGGCCAGCATGCCGGCGGGGATCTCGTGCACGAATCCTGCGGTGTTCTGCCGAAACATTGGGATGTCCGGGACCTGTTCGATGCTCATGACGGCCGCGGCGACCGCCTGGGCGAGTGCCATGCGGATCGGCGAAGGTGCCCTCGGTCGCAGTGACGTCGATCATCGGCATGGGACTGCTCCTTCGGCGGTGGTCGGTCTGTGTCGTCCCGGCGTTATCACGATCCCACCGAGCGGCATTATGATCAATGTCATAATGCATAGAGGCAGGGAGGGCTGATGGGAAACGAGACCCGCGCCACGATGATCGAGGGCGCGATCCAGCTCCTGGCGACCCGGGGCGTACACGGGGCATCGCTGTTGAAGGTGCTCGAGCACACCGGCGCGCCACGCGGATCGGTCTACCATCACTTCCCCGGCGGGAAGGAAGAGCTGATCCTCGCGGCCCTTGACCTAACAGGGCAGCGGCACGACCGCTTCGTCGACCGGTTCCGCGGCACATCGGCGGAGGAGATCACCGCCGGCTACCTCGAGCTGTGGCGGCGCATCCTGGTCCGCTCCAGGCTCGAGTCGGGTGCCCAATCCTCGCCGTCACCGTCTCGGCATCCGCCGGTCCGCTGCTGGACCGTGCCGGGGAGATCTTCCGGACCTCTCAACGGCACCTCGTCGACCTCTACGAGGAGGTCGGCGTTCTCCGTTCCGCCGCGGAGCGGCTTCGTGACCTTCCTCGTCGCAAGCGCAGAGGGCGCCGTCGTTCTCGCGCGCGCAGCAAGACATCGAGCCCTTCGAGGTAGTCGCCGACCAGCTGATCGAGCAAGCAGCGGCGATGCCAAAGGTGGTGTCGACGACCGCGGACCACCAGGCACCGGCGACGAGCACGCGAGCGAACGCAGGCGCCTCTTGACGGAGTAAGTCGGTGATGTTCGCCGCCGACCGCTGTGCTGGCCGGCGCGGGGGCACGGCCGGCTGCCTCAGCGAACCCGGTCGCTGGTCCGGCCGAACTCGGCGGCGGCGTTCGCGTGGGCTGTTGGAGCTGGCCGGGGTCGGGCACCAGGTCGACTCGAAGCTGGTGGTGTCCCAGCCGGCGAGGCGGGCGCCGGCCTCGTAGGCGCTCTGGCAGAACGCGAGCAGCGTCGTTCTGGGGTCGCGTGCGCGTGCGCACGGTCTCGTAGGGGAGGATCGCCAGCGAGCCGGAGCCCGACTCGATCCACGCACCCGCCGACAGCGGCTGGTCGCGCAGCCCGTCGGGCTCTGGGGCGGTGTAGGAGTAGTAGGCGGCGTCGCCGACGTTGTCGTCGCCGGGCCAGAACCCGAACGAGATGACCTCGTGCGAGTAGGCCTCCCGGGTGACCGCGATCGGCGTCGACCGGCGGCGCCGGGCGGCCGGAGAACCGGGTCACCGCGAGGTCGAGGCTGTGCCAGAACAGGTGCACCGGGCTGGTCTTGCCGTTGAACCAGCCGCTGAACTCCTCGAACACCGAGTCCGACCAGTCGAGGATCCGGCCGAAGCGCGCGATGGCGCTCGCGATCCCAGGACGCATGCGTCGACGTCCTGAGCAAACGGCGTCGTCATCGGGACACCGAACGGCTCCTCCTTGATCTCGACGTCGATGCCGAGCTCGCCGAGCATCGCGTGGATGCGCGCATCGAAGTCCGCGACCGGCACTCCGTCGCCGAGCGCGAACGACCTCGTCCGGCCGTCGGCGGTCCGCACGACCAGCGCGTGATCGACGAAGTCGATGCGTGATCTCGAACGTCGTGCCGCGATGATGGAGGCGCCGTGTCGTGAGGCCCGCGGACGTCGACGTACAGCGGGACGTTCCACCAGTGGTTGCGCGGCGCCGTGGTCGCCAGCCGGATCTTGCCGAGGATCTGGCGCGTACAGATGCAGCGTGTCCTTCGTCGCGACGCCAGTCGGCCAGGTGCAGCTCCGGCAGCGTCATGGTCTCGTGACCACGAACGCGACGTTGTCGAGGTAGCACCAGCTCCAGTCCTCCCCGGGTTCGGCGGAGCGGAGCGATCGGATGCGCCGGAGCTGCGGGCGTGTGCGGAGGCGTGCCGGTGCGGCGAGCTATCGCAGCATGCGATGTCGGCCGCAGGACTGGCACATGCGCAGATGCACCCATGTTCCGCCGATCGCGAGGCAGTCCACGCACCCGGCGATCTACGTCCGGCAGCTCGGTCAGCCGTGATGCTGGTCGATGTGCGGGCAGATCGCGCTCATCTCGCCAACGCCTCCATCAAGGTCGCCGCGTCGTAGCCGCCGCAGGTGTACGACGCCGTCGATGAACAGAGTCGGTGTGCCGCGCACCTCACCGGATGCCATTCCGCTCTGCGACGTCGCGGCGCGACACGTCCCAGGACGGCGGCGCCGCGCTCGGTCAGCGGTCGAACAGCGCCACGTCAAGCTCGAGCTGCGTCGGCGTACCGGCTGCAGGTCGCTCGTCTTGGAGCGCCCTGCTGCCGATGGAAGAGCAGCTCGTGCATGTCCCAGAACCGGCCCTGGAGCGCGGCGGCCTCGGCTGCGGCTCGGCCGCGGCGAGGGCGTGCGGGTGGATCTCGGTCAGCGGAAAGTGCCGGAAGGCGAAGCGGATGCCACCGTCGAGCTGTCGCTCGACACGTTCGATCTCGCGAAACGCCTGCCGCGAGTACGGGCATTCGTAGTCGCCGTACTCGACGATCAGGCGACCGGCCGACGGGCCGCGGACGTGATCGACCTCCTCGTCGAGCGGCTCCAGGGTCGGCTCGACGCTTCTCCGGCATCGCATTGCGCGTCATGGAAGATCTCCCGGTGGCTGCGGAATCTGGCTAGCTACCTTCAGAAGCCGACCGGCTGCCGGATGAGGACGACGTGGATGCGGCCGGGCAGCTCCTGGTGGATCTCGAGGATCTTGCCGACGCGAGCTGTGCTGCCCGTAGGCGGCGTAGCGCGCGGGCGTCCTCGAGCTTCAGGCTGTGCTGGTAGATCCGCTCGTGCGCCGCCTCCAGGGTGGGGACGAGCTTCTGCGCGCCGACGACGAAGATGACGTTGGCCGCGCCCCAGGCGTAGGAGGCGAGCTGGCTGCCCGAGGCCGAGGCGATGACGAGGGTTCCGTCGCGGGTGACCGCGTGGACGCTGCCGAGGGCGTAGTCGGGCTGGCCGCCGATCGCCTTCATCTCCTGCAGCTGGGTCGCGAAGTCGAGCGCGAACATCTTGTTGCGCGCCGACTCGTACGGCCCGCCGTCGTTGATCGCGTCCGCGATGCCGGTCTCCTGCAGCGTCACCGAGGTGTTGGTCATCACCGAGGAGCCTTCGGGGATGCGGGCCAGGACAGCCTCGCGCGCGGCGTCGAGGTCGTCGACGACCTCGACGCTGAATCCGTGCTCCTCGAGCGCGACGACGGTCGCGGCGAGCGTCTGCTCGTCGGGCAGCGTGGTGAAGCGGTCAGATAGCTGGATCGTGGTCATTGTTTGTCCTTACTTTGTGGGGAGATCGCCGTCGGTGAGCCTGGGAGGTTCCCGAGCAGCTCAGCCAGCTGGTAACAGGCCCCGGGTAGAGAGGTGGCACTCAGTCGACGTCCGGTCCGTTGTGGTAGGCGGTTGCCCGCTGCGTACGGGCTTCCCGGCCATCAGCATGCTGAACCGGGTCCGGGGCTGGGCTTCCTCCACGGCGAGCGCGTCACCTCGGTCCGGCCGCCGACAATGGTTCGAGCATGCCGTAGCGCCCATCCATGGGGCGCATGTGAGCCTCCTCGATCCCATCAAACAGAACGATTTCGTGCTTCGCTGTGTCCATTTGGGTGGCCAAGGCTGGTGTTCCTTTCCTGGAACGAGAATCCGAGGACCAGCAGCGACTTGAAGGTTCAAGTCAAATGTAAGTCTAGGCTTCTGACTTGAATCTTCAAGTTACGTGATAGCCCTGTTCCGTGAGCCGGACTCGAACCGCAATCGGCGTCGGAGTCGCCTCGCTGGCTGGACGAGGAGCAGCAGGGCTCATGGCGAGCCTTGGTCAGGCGATGGTTAGGCTGCGCTGGGCGCTGGAGTGCCAGCTGCAGCAAGACGCAGGGCTCAGTTTGATCGAGTATCACGCCCTGGCCAGGCTGTCGGAAAATCCCGACAACACGATGCGATGAGCGAACTCGCCGAGGTCACCGACGCCTCGCTGTCCCGGCTGTCGCACTTGATCAAGCGCCTGGAGCGGCGCCAGCCTCGTCCGGCGAGAACCCGACCCGAACAGATGGCCGGTTCACCAACGCGATCCTGACCTCGAGCCGGGCTACGCCTCCTTACCGCTAGCGCGCCCGCCCACGTCGCCGAGGTCCGCTATCTGGTGATCGATGCTCTCACCCCCGCCGAGCTGCGTCAGCTACGCACCGCGTCCGAGCGATCCTCGAACGCGTCGAATCCGGCGTCAGATAGCTGTCGATCGTCAGAGTCTCGATCACGAGGATGAGTGGTTCACCCGATCCAGCTACGAATTGCCGCCTTTCGAGGCCATAGCGCCAACACCTCCATCGGCACCGTGGGTGACTCCCGCGAACCCGGTGGTACAGCAGTAAGTCGGCGGGACCTATGGGGAGACTCGCTGGCTCGCACTGTCGCCGAGTACGACACGCCGCCGTCGCTGCTCAGCCGAGCGAGGAATCAACCCGGCGAGCGGCCGGCCACCAGCGACGATGCCGAATTCTGCACGGAAGCGTTGCTGGCCAGTCGCCACGTCGAGGAGGTTCTAATCGACTACATCCAGTGGAGCGCAAACGACACATCGCGTCAATTGGATTTGGCCAGGTCGCCATCGACTCGCTTCGCGCCGACGAGATCGCCGCGCTTCTGGTCACAGGCCCTTCTAGAGCGCTCTGCAGTGATCGACGGCGCTGGTCCAGTTCTTCTCGCCGGGCGATCCCAGCGTCTGAGGATGGCAGCTTTCCTGCACTGACGCTCTTTGGCACAGTACCGGAGTCAGCGCGCGCAGTGCGCTAGAGAACTGAGTACACCTCGATCCTCGTCGCCGCCGACCTCCCGGCCGAGGTCGGCGCGCGCGGTCCCGCTTCGGTGCCGCTCAAGGTCGCCAGATTTCGATCGAGGTACGGAGCAGAGACAGGGACCACCCCGGACAGATCCCTGAAGGCAACATTTTCGACATTGGGGCCCCGCACTTCTTCGGGAAACCAGCCAGCCAGCTTGACTTGCACTCGACATCTGCACTGGCGGGCGGTGCGAAGTCGCCCGGGTCAGGAAACGTCCCTGAAGTCAGCGCCGATCATAGCCCTGAAACGCTCAGCCGCATTCTCCGTCCCCGCAGCTGGGACCGTCCGCACTAGCTTGAGAGATGACCCAGCCCGTCCCCGAACCAACCAATGTCGGCCCCATTGCCGGTGGTGGCAGCCTTTGCGTGCCTCCGACGCTTCGACCGCGATCACGTGGCCACGCTGCCCAGCACCTGGCGTACGCCGAGGGCAGAGCTGACTTCCGCGAAGAGCACGATGAGCGAAAAGCCGATCAGCTGATGTCAGCTGCAAGACCTTCGACGACCTCGTCTCCTTCCATTACGCGCGATCTCGTCGCTGTAATGGCACACGCAATCTCGGGTCCCCGCCTCGCGCAGGCCACGATCGCCCGTTTACGATCGCACGAACGGCACAGAACCCTGAGACTGACAAGATGATCGCGATCTTCGGCGGCGTCAACCGCGCTGGTAGGTGGAGGGTGTGCGTAAGAACATCCAGGCATTCGCACTGCTCGGTGGCATGGATCCAGATCTTCTGAGATGCGATCTTCGAGGCCCATTGATAGAGATCTCTGTGCTTCTGGTGCTTCGGGGACTCTGACATCAGAGTGCCGGAAGAATCGAGGTATCGGACCGAGACCGCCGGAATCTCGCTGGCACCGACGTCCGCGACATTGAGACCCGGCGCCGGGCGCGCCGGAGCCTGGCGGATCAAGGGCAGTAGCGTTGTTTGGCGAAGCGTATCGGTACGAGGTCCAAAGTCAAGTAGTAGGCGCGGCGGTGAACCGCCGCGCGCCTTCATCAAATCCCGGCCGTTCAGCCGCTCGGCGCTGCCGAGCGGCACGTAGCCCGGAACTTTGTTGGGTGGGAGCACCGTCTGCGCCGCCGTGGCGGTACGAGTGGAAGCGGCTTCACCCAAGTTCCGCTCGATGCGCAGGTCACTCGACCAGCCTGATCATCCCGCCTGTCATCTTTACGATTCTGCGGCGGTCATTTCCGGGAAGCCGCCTCGGCACGTGGTGGATCTCCGGTGTGGATCTGGGCGATCGCCGCCGGCGTCATCGTGATCATCCGATCTGCATCGTCACGCGTGAGCTGGCGACTGCGCGGGGCTATGTGGAACGGGAGGACGATCTTCTGCCATCACCCACGGCGCGATGTTCCGAAACCTGGATAGCGGTGCTGCATGGGCGGATGCAGCCCTGTTGAGTGTCGAGTCCGCCCGTTGGAAACGCGCCTCACTCAGTTCTCCTGGGCCTCGCAACGTTGGCGACAGCCAGCCCAGAGACCGGCGCTCGCATTCCTGGCCTTTACCTCCTGGGAGGAGGCAACGTGCACAGGCCGCGGGACATCCATTGACCGAATCCTCGGCGAAGCTCACGCCTCAGGACTATGACGTCCCCGCAGCCTCTCAGCACACACCTCGCCCAGGTCGGCCCCGGCTGATCCAGAGGCCACCACGCCTCCCGGCCCAGCCGGCCGCGCACCGGCGCATCGCCCAAGCCAACAGAGCGCGCATCCAACGACCTCTTTAACTGTAGTATTGGCGAGAGTCTCAGCCGACGCTATTGGTTGGGTCGAGATCGTCGAGCGTTGTGAGAACGAAGTTCGAACCTGTGGTCTGGCCTGCCCTGCCAATCCTTGGCGCTGCCAGGCTGCCTCGCCAGGAGCTCGGCTTCATTGGCGCGAGATCATCGAAATTGTCATCGATGACAGAACTGCGCAACAGGACCAGCGCCTTCAAGAAATCCACGAAGATTCCACTGGATGGCTCCAGTCAGATCATCCAGCCGCTCGCATTTCCGATAACATGTTGCTGTTCGACGCCGGCAACAGCACCACCGTCGCGCTACCACCAGTGGTAGCAAGGCGTCCAGTTTGAGACGTCATTCGTCGCTCGCCACGGCCACCAGGGCGGACATTCACGATCTTGATCAACAATCGGTCGCATGTCTTCACCGACCTAGCGTTACCGATCGCAGCTGGTGGTGGTTTCGCCGCAGCGACCTGCACACAGCTTCCCGCTGCCGACAGAGAGGCGACTCCTGCGTTATGACGATCATCAGGTCGTCACCTCGCGCCTTCAGGATCCACAGCATTGGGTGCTTTGATTCCACGAGTCATCGGAAGGCTGCAGCGATCTGGCGGCGTGATCGGCATGTTCATTCACTTTGGCCAGGTTGGCATGCAGCGGATCATTTAACTCACTGGTATTCGACCAATCCGACAAGCCAATTCAGCGATCAACGGTATCCAGGGCGTGAAGAATAAGCCAGCCGCTAAAGGCGGGATATCATGGCTGGCATATCGGGGACATCGACATCTCGGGATACGCCCAGGCAGACGGAACACTGGTTGAGCCAATGCCGACCGAAGCGTGTTGTTGTTGAGCCGCGCAGAAGTCCGGGACGAAGTCGAGCTCGCTCTGGGACGCGTCTTGCCAGGTCGATTCGACTTCCGCGTTGAGCTCCACACCGCCGAACCGGGCCCGGTGCTGCGTGGTTCGACCCCGGACCCTCCGCCATGGCTGGGACGATCAATACCTTGACTACCGAGCAGGGTTGATCACCCACGTTCGCGACGTCGTACCATGCCAAGATCAGTCTGTCCGCATCGAGAAATACCCCCGAGGGGCGTTGTGCATCAGCCGATCGTGCATATCCAACACCGCACAAGGACCCAGGAACGCAGCCGCAACATCAGTTTCGACGAGCATCGTTGCACGTGACCGCACTCTGCTTTGATCGGGCCTGAGCGGTTCAACGCTGAGTGGACATCGCACGTTCGTGTAGCGTCCGTAAAATGACACTATGAAGGCGGAAGCGAGCTGCTGGGAGCTGCTGGCACCTGCGTCGGATCAGCTGTTGCTCGCTTCCAGCGAGAGCGAGTGGAGCTCGCTCTGATCACAGATCGAGTGTTGCGGACTCGACAGCGCATGAGGCGCTGTAGAGAATAGCGTTCCAGTTGCGAGCACTCAGAAACATGGCGGGCATCGATATCGGTATCGAGCTGCCGGTGATCATCGACACGCAGATGTGCCATGGACGCCCAGCACCGTGGGATCGGCGATTCTCCGGCCGAAGCTTCATATTAGCTGCAGTCCGCCGACACTGGCAGCGCCGCACCTGCGTTGATCAGCTTTCTTGATAAAGAGACCGAGGCAGCAACGACTGCCGTCCAAGTCTGGCGCTGCGCGCTGATCGGTGACAGGCGCTGCCAGTGGCAATTCAGAGCCTAGGAGAGTTACTGCCAGCATACGCCCGCTACCCGCTCGAGATCAGCCGCAGGTAGTAACTGGAACGCGATGCGCCAGGCAGTCGATAGGTGTGGAACCGGCTTATTGTATCCCGGGGTGAGCGCTCAGTTGCTCCAGCGTTGGCATGATGATGTCTGCCCATCATCACACTTCGTTAACGTCTGCGCTGGTCTGGAATTGTGATTAGCCGCACGACAGTGCCGATTCGCTGATGGGGATGTCGCGGGTGTCGATCTTCCTACTGAACCGTATGCCGACACTCTGGCGGATGCGGCCTGGCTCGAGGCGGCGCCGTCGAGCGGCATAGACGAGATCGCCTGTAGTGGATCGACGTCTATCGCTGCGGCTTCTACTTCAATGCAGTACGCGTTCGACCCCACCCCAGGCGGTGGTGGCCCCGCGCCAACTGCTGGTGAGCGAGAGGCCACCGCCGGCGACGCGGGCCTGGGAAGCCTCGAGCTTGTTGGTGACCGCGAGGCGGATAGTTGGCGCAGGGAAAGGCGGGTGATCTGCGAACCTGAACCCGCGAGACGTACGCCCAGCTTCATTAAATGGTTCGGTGTTGAGTGCAGTAGCCGCACGCTAACCGATCAGCAGAGCTGAACTCGCTAAAGCGCGACACGGTCGTCGCAGCGTCGCCTTGCGCACGGCCGCGGACTGCAGCACGATTCTTACCTGATGGCAGAAGACCGGTTCCGCAATTACCAAGCCTGATTTCGAGCCGACGACCGGCCGGTGGCTCGGTTTGCGCCAATCCCGAGATCCTCGCACGACGAGCCAGATCCAAAGACTCCAGCCAGCACCGCTGAATGACGTCGCTTCGAACCGCGTGGCCCCATTGCCATTAACCGTGCCGAGGCGGCAGAACAAGAGCAACCGCTACAAGCTACAGATAACTTGAAACAGCGAAAACGGCTGGCCAGCATAGTATCCCAGGTTACGTTAGGCCGTCGTCACACTGGCGCTTGACGATCAGGCAGGAAATGAATAGTCCCGCGGTCGGGCATGATATGGTGGTGGCTATCTGGCAGGAACATCGCCCGGAGTGTTGTCGATCCGCTCGGCCAGCAGTCACCACGGATCGCGTTCCAGCAGACCGAAACAGTGGCTTGCGATCAGGCTCGTGGTGTGCTTCGGCCGGCAGATCGCCGTGTGGTGACCGCCGGTAACGTCCATCAGGCAGTACTGCGGTCAGGTTACTAGCCCGTGCTTCGTGGTAAGATCAGGCTGTCCCCGGCCAGATGGAACTTAACGCGCTGGCTGAGCGCTTCGTATCACGATCCGTAATGGCACCGGCACAAAGCGATCTGTAACGCCAACTTTCGACTGACCTTCACAGGTCGATCATCAGCGATCCTGCACTGGGCGCGCTGTGTGCTGTAGCCAGTCGACATCTGTTATGGAAAAGCTATCAATCGCGATGCGTGATAATCGGCGCCGGCTTGAGATCATCGTAGCAGCGTTCCGGCATTAGTAAGGTAAATCTGGTTACCCGGGCAATCGTCACGGACGATCCGCTCGGCTTCCGAATCTGGTGGTGGCTGAGCTTTTCGTCGCCGGACGAGGCCCCTCAGTCGATCCTGGACGGCGGCATTGAGACATTTGCGCGCAGGCGTCACCGCTGCTGCACGGTAGCAGCACCTTGACCGCCCGGTAGGCCCATGCTTGACCGACGGTGTAATAACAGATCTGGTCAAATGGTTTGAGCCGAAAGGAGGTTGAGCTGATGATGTGTCGCGTAATGTTGCAGTGTACTGCTCGTGGCATGGGGACGAGGCCCATCGAACGCGTGCATTGGTAATCGTGGACTTGCCACGATCGATGTAAATGGTGAAGCTAAGTTCTGACAGGTTTTTCGGTGACATCCCCGCTCTTTCTTCGGTGGTGAACGTCTCGACGACCGTTGCGGCCTTCGGGGTCGATCCGTGTGTGCGCGGTCACCACGCCTCTTCCTCATGTAAAGGTCGACTCTCGCTCTTCCTTTTCCGGCGGTGACGGGAGCCCGTCGATCCAACCAGCGCTGATCTTGGGATGCCCAGGAGTCAATCGTCTATGCGGGGCAGACCTGACCCTCGCCACGTAGCGTGATGTGCGCTACCCAGCGCAGCGCGCGATCTGGAGGGGCGGACCACTAATGGGCACCCGAGTCCCTGCGGCCTTCACGCCGCCGGGATGAGTAGCTCGCCGCGCCCGTGGACGATGACACATCGCATAGACTCACTCATCGTCAGTCGACGAATGTCGTAGGTGTTGAGGTCGTCGCCGCGGACGAACAGTCGCACACGAAACGGTGCCGGCTTACCGCTGTATCATGGGACGGCGCTGATACTTGCAGCCAGTTCCGCCTGAGAAGCACTAGGGCTGTGACCCGCCGCTGGAAGCGGACAAAGGCGTAACCGAAACGAAGAAGGCAATAC